>JAEEGH010005696.1_pt1 | contig 31080 bp, 22 predicted proteins | sample 9134181 | NCBI WGS metagenome assembly JAEEGH01 (sample SAMN16246544, study PRJNA631951) | gut metagenome | biome: gut microbiome; feature: rumen; material: DP-attached | host: Bos | place: Iran: Karaj | collected 2018-10
CTTTTAGGATGCTGGTCCTCCTGTTAGGACTGTTCCTATCGGTAGGAGCCTTCGCGCAAATGGACGTGAAAGGCCATGTTAAGGATGCTCAGGGTGAACCGATTATCGGTGCAACCGTACGTGTAGCGAACACGCAGACTGCTACTATTACGGACTTCGATGGTAACTTCACGCTGAAAGCTAATGCAGGTGCTGACATCAACGTCAGCTACATCGGTTATCAAGATGCCACAGCTAAAGCTGCTCCTTCTGTAGAAATCGTACTACAGGAAGACAATGCTGTGCTGAATGAAGTGGTGGTTATCGGTTACGGTCAGGTGAAGAAAAGTGACCTGACAGGATCGGTATCAGCTTTGAAACCTGACAGTAAGAACAAGGGTCTTGTGGTCAATCCGCAAGATATGTTGGCTGGTAAGGTAGCTGGTGTCAACATTATCAGTAACGATGGTGCTCCAGGTAGTGGTGCTCAGATTCGTATTCGTGGTGGTTCATCACTGAATGCCTCTAACGACCCGTTGATTGTTATTGATGGTTTGGCAATGGATAACGAAGGTGTGAAGGGTCTTTCCAACCCCCTCTCAATGATTAATCCGCAGGACATTGAGTCTTTCAACGTTTTGAAGGATGCTTCTGCTACTGCTATCTATGGTAGCCGTGGTTCTAATGGTGTCATCATTATCACAACCAAGAAGGGCCGCAAGAACACCAAGCCCACAATCTCTTATGCCGGTAGCGCTACCATCAGTATGCGTCAGAAGTCTCTTGACGTGATGAATGGCGATGAATATCGTGCTTTTATTAAGAATATGTATGGAACGGAAAGTATTCCTTACAAGGCACTTGGTACAGCAAGCACGGACTGGCAGGATGAAATCTATCGTACTGCTTTCAGCCATGATCACAATATCACGGTGTCTGGAGCCTTCAAAAATCTCCCTTATCGTGTTTCTGTAGGTTATACAGATCAGCAAGGTATCATCAAGACCTCTGACTTCAAGCGTGTCACAGCTGCTTTGAACCTCAATCCTTCGTTCTTTGATGACCACCTGAACTTGAACTTGAATGCCAAGGGTATGTATGCCAAGACTCAGTATGCTGACGGTGCAGCTGTTGGCGCAGCCGTTTACTTTGACCCCACACAGGATCCGAATAACTTTACATCTGAATATCATAAGGAACTGTTAGGCGGTGACCTCCAAAAGACACTGGGCAATTTCGGAGGCTATTTCCAGTGGCCTGTGGCAGCAAATTATGACGGTGACACTGCTTGGCCATACACTTACAATGGTGTTGCCAACATGCCAAACCCAGTGGCTTTGCTCAACGGACGTGATGAATACGCAAAGAGCCGTTCGTTCGTAGGAAGTGCCGATATTGATTATAAGATTCACGGCTTTGAAGATTTGCGTCTCCACGTCACTATGGGTGCTGATGTTTCTGAAGGTAAACAATATACGAATAATCAGCCTTGGTACACTGGTTCCATTTATTATGGAAGCTGTGGTGATGAGAAAATCTTGAAGCGTAATCTGCAGTTCTCTGCTTATGCCCAGTATTATAAGGACTTTGCTAAGATTCATCATGTTGACGTGATGGCTGGTTATGAGTGGCAGCACTTCTGGAGGGATGTCAAGAACGACTATGTTGGCTATTATCCTTCTACTAATCCCAATGCAGGTAAAGAGCGTCCTCACACGCCCTACCACTTCCGTACCGACAGTTATCTGGTATCATTCTTCGGACGTGCCAACTACACCTTGCTTGACCGTTACTATCTGACCGCTACTGTACGCCGTGATGGTTCGAGCCGTTTCAAGGAGCACTGGGCTACATTCCCCTCTTTTGCTTTCGCATGGAAAATCAACGAGGAAGGGTTCCTTAAAGATTCAAAGGTGTTCTCTGATCTGAAACTCCGTCTTGGCTGGGGTAAGACTGGCCAGCAGGCTGGTGCCGTGCCTGACTACAGCTGGATTGCTACCTATTCCAAGAATACGGGTACCAACGGCTTCTATCCCGTTACAGGCGATGGCGTACTCTATCGCCCGGACAACTACACGCCAAATCTGAAGTGGGAGACTACTACCACTACCAATATTGGATTTGACTGGGGTATTATGAATCAGCGTCTGTCTGGATCTATCGACTACTATTATCGCAAGACCACTGACTTGTTAAACTATGCTCCCACAAAGGCACTGTCAGCCTTCCGTAACCAAGCTTGGCAGAATATTGGTGAACTGGAGAACAAGGGTATTGAGGCAAGCATCAGTTGGAAAGCTGTCCAGACCAAAGATTGGTATTGGGTACTTGATTACAACATTACTTATAATAAGAATGAAATCACTGACCTGAGTGGTGTCTCTGAGGACGGTTCGCCTGTTCCCAATACAGGCATCAAGATTGGTACCGACCGTTATCTGGAGTATCAGCAAGTTGGTCACCCCATCAATTCATTCTATGTGTTCCAGCAGGCATACGACCAGAACGGAAAACCGCTGGAGAATGTGGTGGTTGACCGTAATGGAGACGGCCAGATTACTCAGGCTGACAAGTATTTCTACAAGAGTCCGGCAGCTCCCGTAACAATGGGACTCTCAACACGTGTCGAGTATAAGAACTGGGATTTGGGTATGTCATTCCGTGCAAGCTTCGACAATTATGTATATAACAACAATGAGCAAGGCATGGCCAATGTCAATCCGACTGAGGTATGGAAGAGCTCACTGCTCTATATGAACAACTATTCGTACGAGGCTGTTGATCGCAACTGGCAGACTTACCAGATTACCTCTCAACTCTCTGACTACTATGTTCACAACGCTTCTTTCCTGAAGTGTGACAACATTACGCTTGGTTACAGTTTCTCTAATCTGTTCAATGCGCTGGGCGGACGTGTATATGCAACTGTGAACAACGTGTTTACTATTACGAAGTATAAGGGTTTGGATCCTGAGGTAGCCAACGGTTTCGACAGCAACATGTATCCTCGCCCCATCTCTGTAATCTTTGGTTTGAACTTGAATTTCTAAGTCAACAATCATATAAGCATAATAAGTCATGAAAAAAATATATAAGAATTTGATTCCCGCAGCAGCCTTCCTGCTGACGTTAGGTGTGACATCTTGTACAGGTGACTTGGATGTTGAGCCACTGGATCCTAACATGTCAACAGAAATGAACGTTGAAGGCCTTTTCAACAAGTGCTATGCAAATATCGCAATGGCGGGAAATGGCGGTGCTAACGGTGACTGCGATATCGACGGTATCGATGGTGGTACATCTGGTTACATTCGTCAAATGTGGAATGCTAATGAACTTCCTACAGACGAGGCTATTAACGGTTGGGGCGACGATGGTATTGAGCAGTCATGCTTTAATACCTACGACGAGTCTCATCCGATGCTCAATGGTTATTTCGCCCGCCTTACCACAGGTATTACCTATTGTAACCAGTATCTGACCGTTGCCTCTGGTCACGATGCAACGATGACGGCTGAAGTCCGCTTTATCCGTGCACTCAACTACTATCTGCTGATGGATGCCTTTGGACGTGTTCCTTTTGCAGAGACATTAGGCGATCCCGTCATCTATAGCCGTCAGGAAATTTATGACTGGCTGGTGAATGAGCTTACCACTAATGTAGAACCGAATCTGTCTGAGGCCAAACCCAAGAAATCGTCTGATGCCGGCTATGGCCGTGTGGACAAGGCCGCAGCATGGATTCTGCTCTCACGCCTATACCTGAATGCAGAGGTGTATACAGGTACGGCTCAGTGGGCTAAGGCTGCTGAGTATGCCAAGAAGGTCATGGACTCTCCCTATAAGCTGAATACTAACGGTGTCAACGGTTGGAGTGCTTATCAGATGCTCTTCATGGGTGATAATGGTGAGACTGATGCTGCCTACGAGGCTATCTTCCCTATTCTTCAGGATGGTTTGCTGACCACTTCATGGGGTACTACGCAGTTCCTCTGCGCTGGTAGCTTCGACAGTGACATGCACGCCAACCCCAATGATCTTGATGCCACGAACGGACTCTCTGGTCAGGTGTGGGGTGGTAACCGTACACGCCCTAATCTGATTCAGAAGTTCTTCCCGAATCTGGATGCACCTCAGTTGGCTTCCTATCAGATGACTATTGCCGCAGGTGATGACCGTGCCATCTTCGACGGTATTGGCCGCGAGATAAATAACCTCGACCGTGCTACCTTCAAGAATGGTTATGCCGTAGCCAAGTTTGTCAACTTCAAGACTGACGGCTCAATCGGCCACGATGCGACGTTTATGGATGCAGACTTCTTCTTCTTCCGTGCTGCTGAAGCCTACCTGACTTATGCAGAGGCTCAAGCCCGTATCAACGGAGGTGCCACCAATGCCGAAGGTGCCAATGCTATCAATGCACTGCGTTTACGCGCTCACGCCTCTACCAAGGCTAATTATGCGTTGGACGAGATTCTCGATGAGTGGGCTCGCGAGTTCTACTTTGAAGGACGCCGTCGTGTGGACCTCATCCGTTTTGGCAAGTTCGGTGGCGATACCGACTATATCTGGCAGTGGAAGGGCGGCACCTACAATGGCCGTAACTTTGAAGCCTACAAGAACATCTATGCTATTCCAGCTTCTCAGTTGTCTACCTATGGCAATGTACAGAATCCAGGATACAGTAGATAGTTGATAGTCGAAAGTAGATAATTTATAATTGATAATTTATAATTGAAAATTATGAAGACAATATTCAAATCCACAATACTGTTGGCTGTCGTTGGTTTGTCGCTCTTTACTTCGTGTAAGGATGACAATGACTCCAACCCTGTGCTGGGACAGCCGACCACATTCGTGCTGAATACACCAGCCTATTCTACGGTACCAGTAGATCTGGCAACATCGACTGAGATACCTTTTACATGGTCTTCGCCTAATTACGGATTCCCCGTGGAGGCTGATTTCCAATTGGAAGCTTCTATCGATGGTAACTTCACAGTTTCTGTTGAAGAGGCTGATGCCGATGAAACCGGTGCTACTATTCCAAATTATGTTGTTTTGCCTACAGTCTTTACTGGAGGCAAAGGGGCTATTCCTTGCAACATACTGGCTGATGCCCTCAATAAGATGGGTAACTGGGAAGAGGGTAAGGCACCTGCTACACAGACGATGGTTGTCCGTGCTTCTGCAAAGACGAAGAATACGGGTGCAGTAGCCATCTACTCTAACACAGTGAACATCGTCGTTGTGCCTAACTTGCAGGTTGCTCCTGTAACTTATCCTGAGTTCATCTATGAGATTGGTGCCGAGAGTGAATGGAAGACATCCCATGAGCTCCGCAGTCCTGCACTGGATGGTATCTACCAGGGCTTCTACTGGCTCGACGGTGGCTTCAAGTTCAAGCCCAATGCCGACAACTGGGATGGTGACTGGGGTCAGGATCCTGCTGGTGCTTATGGTACGCTTGTCGTTGACGGTGAGGAGGATTGTAACGATCCTGGTAAGAGCTTCCCCGATGAGGCAAAGCCTGCTGGTTTCTATCAGGTGAATGTAAACATTGTTGAGATGACTTGGAACATCGTTCCCATCACGAACATCAGTATTATTGGAGGCTTCAACGACTGGGCTGGCGACGTAGAGATGACCTACAATGCTGAAGGTGGCTACTGGGAGTGCACCACAAGTGAGGTGACAGGCGAGTACAAGTTCCGTGCTAACCATGACTGGGCTATCAACTGGGGTGGCTCTGAGGACAATCTGGAGCAGGATGGTGCTAACCTGAACAGCGACGGTGGTACGCACACCTACAAGCTCTACATCTCTTATGCAGGCAACCATAAGGTAGTTATCGAGTAATTTTTAACGACGTATAATTATGAAGAAAGTATTATATACAATTGGTTTGGCTTTTCTTGCTGTGAGCTGTACCGAAGATTATAAAGACTGGGCTAATCCGTTCAAGAACGACCCAGAGGCAGCCAAGACCATGTCTATGAGTATCAACCCTGTTAGTACCATTGACCTGGCAACGGTTACTGCTGACACTATTCAGATTTTCTCACCAGAGATTACTATCGAGGATGAAGCAAAAACGACCTATCAGGCTGTTGTTTATGGTCCGGAAGGCAGTGATAGTAAAGCAGAGTTTGCGGTTGATGCCAAGGGTAATGTTCCTAAGGCAGCTCTTGAAACAGCCGTGTATGCCATCTATGGCCAGCGTCCTGTCAAACGTGATATCCCTATGGATGTCTCTGGCTATGTTAAAGTAGGTGGTCAGACCTTCAAGGCCGTTGGCAACACGACTTTGAGTGTCATCCCGAATGCACCTGAGATAGAAGTTGCTTACTACCTCACAGGTACGCTTAATGAATGGAACAACAGTGACAAGACCTACCAACTGACCAACGATGGTAGCGATCCTTACGAGAATCCTGTCTATACTTGTCGTATTCCTGCTCCTGGTGACGGCTCGGACATTGAGTTCAAGATGACACCGGAATCAGGTATTGGTGGCGACTGGAGTAAGTGTCTGGCTGCTGGCGACGAAGGCAAGTTCAAGTACAACAACGATGGTGGTAATTTTGTTATTAAGGCTGTTGCTGGTGCAAAGTTCTACGATCTGACCTTCGATATGCTTGATCAGACCTGGAGCTATTCAGCACTTTCTTTCGATCCGTTCGTGTTCTTCATCGGAGCAACAGACGGATGGGCAAGTCCTGACCAGAAGTTGGCCTCACAGGGTGAGGGAGTGTACACCGGCTATGTCTATGTGGCCGATCCTAACGGTTGGGGTTTGGAGTTCAAGTTCCAAAAGCGTGCAGGTGACTGGGCTGATGACAGTCAGCTTAACAGCAATAACTTGACCGCCATTACTGGCGATTTCGAGAAAGGTAGTGACAACATTAAGGCTTCTGCTGGCGAGGGCGTTTACTATGTGACATTAGACCTCAGTGCTAACACACTTAATGCTATTAAGGTTACTAAGATGGGTATCATCGGTGACTTCAATGGCTGGAGTGGTGATGTCGAAATGACGTGGAATGCTACCGACTATTGCTTCGAGGCTACTGGAGCAGGTGTTACTGCTAATGGTTGGAAGTTCCGTGTCAATGCAGATTGGGCTATCAATCTCGGATCTAATGATAGTGCAGAGCCTTCTGCCAAAATTAATGACTTGGTTGCCAATGGTAAGAACATTGGTGTTGCTGGTTCTACCATTAAACTCTATCCTACGCGCAAGACTTCTGAGACGATTTACTGTACAGTAGAGTAATTCATCTTTTCACAATCTAATTCAGGCGGACATCAGCAATGGTGCCCGCCTGATTGTTTAGCTAATCTATTTTGAGTCGTAGTTCTTTACGTCCTCAAGGATGATGTCGGGACGCTCATCGGGACGTATCAGCTCAAACTTGACGTTGCGCAGTTGCAAACCATCGACGTGGCGGGCAAAGAGACCATAGGCCGGTGTTGGACCGGCCCAACGTGGTTCAGGATAGTTGGTGCCCTGCTCGCGGTAGGATTTGGTGACTTTCTTGCCGCCACCGCGATACTGGATGCGGATGTCCGACAACGACACGTTGCGGATGGGCTCGCCCTCCATGCCGGTGATGATGATGCCAGCCAGTGAGTCGCAGTCGTCGGCTATCACATTATTAATGGATATATCGCGTGCCGAGGAGACGTCCGTGCGCTCCTTCGGGCCACGGTTGCGACAGCCTGTGGTAATGTAGATGGGGTAGTGATGGACGTGACTCAAGGAGATGTTTGTGACGACGATGTTCTCCATGCGTCCCTGGTCAACCTCCTCGAAGGCCAGACCGCTGCTCCACATGCACGAGCAGTTCGATATGGTGATGTTGCGGTAGCCACCGTTCGACTCCGTACCCAGTTTGATGCGTCCACACACCCAGTTTACTTTTTCTGGCACGTAGGTGCCGTCAAGGAAGGTGCCCAGCTTATAGCCCGTTACGATGCAGTTAGTGATGAGGATATGTTCGCAGAGCACGGGACGCTTCAAGGCATACGAACTCTTCAGTACGATGGCATCGTCGTTGGGGGTGTTCACCTTTGTGTTGCTGACAGTGAAGTATTTGCAGCAGTCGATGTCGATGCCGTCGCGGTTAGTGTCGATGGTCACATTGTCGATGGTGCCTATGTCGCAGCCCGTCACGATGATGGCAAAGTGGCCGCCACGATAGATGGTAATATCGCGGATGGTGACGTTACGGCACAGCTTCAGGGCAATAGCCTTGTCGCCAGTGCCGATACTACCCCCTTGCACGTTGCCAGCCTTCTCAGTGTCCTTCTTGGTAAGGCCCTCGCCGTCAATCATGCCGCGACCCGTGATGCTGATATTCTGTTGCCCTTCAGCCCATATCAGTGAGTTATGAAAGTACGTATGTCCACCGTCCTGGTATTCAGGAGCACCAAACACCTCGCTCTCATCGTAGGCCTTCATCGAAGCTGGTGCGGCCAGGATTCTGGCACCTGCTGTCAAGTGCAAGTCAACATTGCTCTTCATGCGGATGCTGCCACAGAGGTACGTGCCTGCCGACAATACGACCTGTCCGCCACCGTCGGCATTTGCCGCCTCGATGGCCTTGTTAATGGCAATATGGTCCAGCGTCTTACCGTCGCCCTTGGCACCGTAGTCGCGAACATGGTATACACCTGTTGCTGCTTGAGCAACTTGAACAATCAGCATGAGCAGAACGCCACATAATACCTTTGTTTTCATAACATATCTTTTTCGTAGTTTGTTTTATTTGGCTGCGAAGTTACGAAAAAACAATAGAAATGCCAAAGAAATGGCTTGCTTTTTTCTTTTTATGTGTATTGGTGCTTTTGTGCAACCGATTGCACATATAAGTGAAAATATTCTATGAGGGTCGGAGAACAAAGAATGTGTTTTCTTTGTATCTTTGCACCATATTTTATAAACGACAACTATGACAACAATGACAACAAAAAGAACGTGGACCATGCGCCTGCTGGTAGCACTTTTCACTTTTCACTTTTCTCTTTTCACTGCTATGGCACAGGGTTGGCCCTCGCAGTATGAGGGCGTGATGTTGCAGGGATTCTATTGGGACGGCTACGCTGATTCCCAATGGTCGATACTTGAAAGACAGTCGGACAATCTTGCCACGACATTCGACCTGGTATGGATACCGCAGAGCGCAAACTGCGGAGGACAGTCGATGGGATACGACGACCTGTATTGGTTCTCGAATTACAACAGCTCGTTCGGAACAGCAGAAGAGCTGAAGTCGATGATTGCCACTTTCAAGGCAAAAGGCATTGGCACCATTGCCGATATTGTCATTAACCACCGCAAGAACGTCTCAAACTGGGTGGATTTCCCAAAAGAGGAGTACAAGGGTGTGACCTACGAGCTGAAATCGACGGACATCTGTGCCAACGATGATGGTGGTAAGGCTAAGACGGAGGCCGCCAAACTGGGACTCAGCGTCAGCAGCAATAACGATACTGGCGAAGACTGGGGTGGCATGCGCGACTTGGACCACAAAAGCGCGAATGTGCAGAACAACGTGAAGGCCTATCTGAAAATGCTGCTCGAGGACTTTGGCTATGTGGGCTTCCGCTACGATATGGTGAAAGGCTATAGCGGCTCATATACCAAAATGTATAATGAAGACGCAAAACCACAGTTCTCAGTAGGTGAGTGCTGGGACAGCTCGAATACGATTAAGAACTGGATTGATGCCACGGATAAGACCAGTGCTGCCTTCGACTTCCAGTTCCGCTATACTGTTCGCAATGCCATCAACAGTCAGGACTGGACTAAGTTGGCAGCTCAGAACGAAGGCAACTGGCCGTTGGTAAGCGGCAATTATTATAACGGTAGCTATCGCCAGTATGCTGTGACTTTTGTGGAAAACCATGATACGGAGTACCGCTCGGCTACGGCTCAGCAAGACCCTATCCGCAAGGACACCTTGGCAGCCAATGCCTATCTGCTGGCTATGCCAGGTACGCCCTGTGTGTTCCTGAAACACTGGCAGGCCTACAAGCAGGAAATCGCTAACATGGTGGCTGTACGTAAGGCGGTAGGCATCACGAATGTCAGCCAGCCTGTCACCATCGGAAGCATCAAAGACTACTATGCCGTGCAGGTGGAAGGCACTAATGGTAAGAAACTGCTTTGTGTCGTTGGTACCAAGGCGGGTAGCTATACGCCTACCAACACTAATTGGAAGAAGGTCTTAAGCGGATACCACTATGCTTACTATGTACAAGGCATTGACCCCGCTGACATCACGTTCCCCGAATTGAAAGAAGACCAGAAACCGCAGGATGGTGTGTACAATGGTGTGCCTTCGTTCTGTACTGTCGGTGAAGGCGAAATCTGTGCCTTCTTCGAGGCTCCTGTGACATGGGGCAGCCAGATATTCACTTGGGCGTGGATGACCGGCAAAGACGGTAAGGAGTATTTGGGTACAGGCTGGCCTGGTGTCAGTGCAACGCTCATAGGTACGGCTGATAATGGTAACAAGGTGTTTAAGTGGGTGTCTGCCCAGACAACGGCTCCCAACAACATCATTTTCAGCGGTGGCGGCAATCAGACCAATGATCTCGTCTTCACCAATGGCGGCTACTACACCAAAGACGGACAGCAGGATGTGGTGACGACGACAGGTATTCAAGAAGTCAGACGGCAGATGTCTGATGGCAGCTATAAGATATATGATTTGCAGGGCCGCAGAATCAGCCAGATGCCATCATCTGGCAGACCTCAGAAAGGCTTGTATATCGTCAACGGCCAGATAATAATAATTTAATACACTATTTTAGGAACGCACGAATGAAAAACCACGCATGCATGGCCAAAGTGGTCAACAGACCATAGTGACGGCGCATGACGTGAAAGCGTTCCTTCAGCGATTCGCTGTGGTTCTGTGTGGTAGCCCCTTCCTCTGTGTAGTTGGCTACCACCATTTTTGTGTTACAAAGTGTCAGACCCATCCGTTCGGTTTCGCGCATGATGCGGATACACCAGTCCACATCGGCCGAGAAACGGTAACGGGTGTCGTACTGCGTATTCTTGGCAATGTCCGTACGGGCATAGAAGGCCTGATGGCATACCAACATACCATGACGGAACGATTTCCATGTGAGCTTTGCAGGAGGCTGTAAACGACGCGGATGCAGGAAATGCCCCTCATCGTCAACAATGTCGGTATTGCCATATAGCACACCAGGACGTTCAGCGGCTGGATATTCGCTGAGACGGCACAGATGGACTATCTTTTCCAGCGTGTCAGCAGCAGGAAAGCAGTCCCCCGCATTCAAAAATACCACGTAGTCGCCCGAGGCTTGGGTCAGTCCTTTATTCATGGCGTCATAAATGCCGTGGTCAGGCTCTGATTGAATAATGACCTTATGACCATTGTCTGATGCGTCACTCTGCTGTTTGTACTGTTCAGCCATCGCCAGCGTCTGGTCTTTCGAAGCACCATCGACAATTAAGTGTTCCACACCTTCATGGGTCTGGTAACGTACACTGTCAAGCGTGCGTTGCAATACCTTCTCGGCATTATATGTAATAGTAACGATAGAAAACCGTATCATATTTATATTAAAGACAACTTGGACAACTTAAACAACTATCTATTCTTGTTATTAAATGTTGTCTTTGTTGTTTTGGTTGTCGTTTTATTCTTTAATGATTCATATAATTCAATGTATCGCTTGGCAACACTCTGCTGTGAGTAGTTATGAGCCACCTTTTGCAGACAGTTGTGCCTCATGTCTTCCTGATTGGCTTCGTCAAGCACATAGTGTATGCCTTTGGCCAAATCGGCTGCATCACGGTAGTTGGCAACATAGCCATTAGACATGTGATCAATCATTTCGGGAATACCACCTACACGGAATCCTACACTGGGTACACCACAGGCCATCGCTTCCATGATGGTGTTGGGCAGATTTTCAGACAGTGATGGCAGTACAAAGACATCGGCAGCATTATAAACGTTGACGATGCGCTGTTCGTCGTTCACGTAGCCTAAGGCGTGGGTAGGGAAGGGGAGCAGATGGGCTATCTCCTCAGCATGACCACCCAAAATGGCTACCGATGTATGATCACGACAGTCTGGATGCTCACTGGCCATCAACTGGCAGGCTTCAATCAGGTATTGCATGCCTTTGTTGGGATTCGTGACCCGTTGTGAGGCAAATAGAATAATATGTCCATCCAACGGCAGTCCTAACGCCTGACGCGCTTTTTTCTTATCGGCGGAATGGTAGCGATGGGTGTCAATAGGGTTGGGAATGCTCGTGATATCTTGCCTGTTGAGCAGGGCACTCTTTTGTGCCTCACCTTTCAGCCATTGACTGCACGTGACGATTGTCACGCGTTTGCCTTCCAGCATTTGCTGTTTTCGTTTCCAAATACGGGCAGAAAGGTCATTGGCAGAACCTCCACCAGGCAATAGACGACAGTTCTGACACTGCGTCTCAAAACGGCGACAGCCCATGGTCAGGTGACAAATGGCCGTTGCAGGCCAGATATCGTGCATCGTCCATACCACTGGCTTGCCACTTTGCAAGATCTTCTGGATGACTTTCAGCGACAACATGCCTTGATTAATCCAATGCAGGTGGATGATGTCGGCTTCCTTGAATTCTGGCAGACTGGTGATGTCTGTGCCGCAGTTGGCGATGTCTATCTCAAACAGATGTTCACGTTTCAGGCGTAGATACAGCCAGATGCAGAAACGCTCCCACAGGAAATTCCAGCGCAGTTGCCATGTCTGAGGCAGTGCGCAGACAGAAAGATGGGTGGTTTCCTTGTCGCGTACCAGCATCTTGGCTTTGACACCGTTATGATTGAGGGCCTCCATCAGGCGGCTGGCGGCTACGGCAGCACCACCTGTACGTTCACTCGTATTAATAATAAGTACTCGCATGGTGCAAAGGTAGTGCAAAATGATAGAATAACCAAGAAAATGCCCCGATTTTTCTTCTTTGATTCCTGCCTGATAGCCATTCCTTATCTATAAATTTTGAATGTTTTCGCGCACAACACTTGATTTAAATCAAGAATAGAGTGCTTTTTTACACTTAAATCATCAAAAGTATTGCATTATTTTAAAAAACATTGTACCTTTGCATCGTCAAACATGACAAACTTGACTAAGTGAAGTCAAGAATGGTTAATAGATTGTTTTAGGTTAGTAGTAATATTTATAGTTTTAGGTTTTTAGTTATTGGTAATAAGAAAGTTTTAAATGTGTTAGGGTAACAGTGGTCGTCGCGAGACGGTCATAACTTTCTTTTTAAAGCGAAAAGGTTAGTATTAGTTATATATGCTGTCGAAGGACAGACTTCCAGTCGAAAGGCTGGATTAGTATTGGAAAAGGATTTTTAGTTAAACATAGGCTTTGAACGTTACCGCTCGTTGATGAGTAGTAACGTTCTTTTTTTTAGGGGTGGGTCAACAATGCTACCGCATACGCACTAATCCCCTCCATACGTCCAGTAAAGCCCAGCTTTTCGGTCGTTGTAGCCTTGATGCTGATGGCATCTACATCACAGCCGATGACGTTCGCCATGCACTGCTGCATCTCTGGGATGTGCGGGTTCATCTTGGGGCGTTCAGCACAGATGGTGGCATCGATATTCACCAATTGGTAACCTTTGGTAGCTATCAGCTCAATCGTTTTCTTAAGGATAATCTTACTATCCATTCCGTCGGTTTCTGCCGAGGTGTCAGGGAAGTGATAGCCAATATCGCGCATGTTGGCAGCACCGAGTATGGCGTCGCAGATAGCATGTATCAGCACATCGGCATCGCTGTGTCCTAACAGACCCCAGGACCCACCCCCAGCCCCTCCCGAGCGGGAGGGGAGAATGAATGGTATTTTAATGCCGCCCATCCATAACTCACGACCTTCTACTAGGCGGTGGACGTCGTAGCCCATTCCTATGCGGAACCCACCCCCGGCCCCTCCCGAACGGGAGGGGAGAGCAGATTTTTGGGGGGTAGTTATGAGGTCTTTAATATCTTCTAAAACGCTGTCTATATCACACAGTACTTCTTCATTTGTAAATCTAAGGACGACAAAACCTGCTTGATTTAAATATCTGGTACGCTCAGCATCTTTTTCTGGCTGTTCACCCTCAAGGTGATATCCACCGTCAATTTCAATAATGATTTGGTTCTTCAGACTGACAAAGTCTGGGATATAGCCATAGACAGGATGCTGTCTGCGGAAGTGAACGCCCAATTTATTATCCGATAGATAACTCCAAAGAATAGATTCTGCTTCAGTTGGATTCTGTCTCATCTCTCGTGCTTTATCCAACAACAGTTGGTATGTCGAAGCATCGGTAGTCTCAAATCTATTGTTTCTCATATTCAATTATACTATTATTATCTTATCACCTCCCCTCCCGCTCGGGAGGGGCCGGGGGTGGGTTGCCCTCCCCTCCCGAGCGGGAGGGGCCGGGGGTGGGTTTTTACCTTCTAAACAGGTCTTTAATCCCATCCATATCGAACGCCAGCGTGAAGCGTAATGTCTGGTCAAGAGGATTACTCTTGGCTGTGGAAATGACATAACCAACGTCGAGAGAGAAGACGTTCATGCGGAAACCACCACCAACCGTGAAGTAGGTGCGGTTACCCTTGTTCTCCGACTCATGGTGATAACCCGCACGCAGCGAGAACTGGTCGTGATAGATATATTCTGCACCTACACTCCATTGAATCTCTTCCAGTTCCTCCTTGAAACCGCCAGGAGCATCGTTGAAACTCTTGAAGATACCAGAGATAGAACTGACGTCATTGTACTTCTCGATGGCATAAGCTTCGAGACTGCCATACTTGGTACCGTCAGGATCGTCCTCCTTCCACATCTCCTCTGTAGGTTCCATGGGTACTAACAACTTGTTGGCGTCAGCAGCAATCGTGAAGCGGTTGTACTCATCAACAGGAATCATCAGCGAGGCACCTAATCGCAGGTTGGCAGGCAGGAATTGCGAACGGTCATCGCCAAAGTAGGTGATCTTTGAACCGACGTTCGAGATATTCATACCCAAGCCCAACTGACATTCGCGCTGTCCGATGTTCAGATAGTTCTGATAGTAACAGGCCAGGTCGGCAGCAAAGGCCGATGCAGGCGACGCATTCTCCGTATAGTCGTAGCGCAAGTCACTATAGAGCCAGCGCAGTGCGGCGGCTATCGAGAATTTCTCGCTCAGCATCAGTGAGGCACCGACGTCCAGTGACATCTCGTAGGGCTTGACCGTCATCGCGTTCTCTTCCATTGAGGTAAACACCTCACCTAACGAGAAGTAACGCAACGAACCACTGATGGCAGCATAGTCGCCAATGCGATAGTAGCCGGCTACGTAGGCCAGGTCGATATCGTTCACCAACTGACGCAGCCAGGGGGTGTAGTTCAGTGCCACACCAGCCTTACTGATACAGAACGGATACTTGGCGGGATTCCAATACTGTGAGTTGACATCCGGATCGGTGGCCGCACCGATATCGCCCATACCTGCACTACGGGCATCTGGAGCGATGGTCTGTGAAATAACAGCATGGTTAATAGGATGGTACTGGCTCTTGGAGTCCTGAGCATACCCACCCCCAACCCCTCCCCACCAGGGGAGTGGAGCTAAGATACAGAGGATTAAGCCTATTTTCAGTTTGACACTTTTTATTTTCATATCTTTTCTCATATTTAATATATATATTATTTATATTTTATCTTCTTAATCCCCCCTTAATCCCCCCTCCCGCTCGGGAGGGGCTGGGGGTGGGTTTCTATTTTTTCTTAATCCCCCCCTTTAATCCCCCCTCCCGTTCGGGAGGGGTCGGGGGTGGGTATCTTATTTTAGCACAATCAGTTTCTTCGCTTTCGATACGTGCGAGCTGCCTTCACTGCTCAGCTGGACCCGATAGAGATAGACGCCGGTACGCAACTGCCCCCCTGCATTCGTCGTGAGATCCCAGTCGATAGTTAGCGTGTTATGAGGATAGGTGCCTGATTCGCTATGCGACCACAGGTGACGCCCGGAGATATCATAGACATCGATAGTAACATCCAGAGGACTGTTAGCACGGTCGTGGATAATACGGAACGTTGTCTTGGTCGTCGCAGGATTGGGCGTGCAGTCCATATCGCTGAATACAGGTTCTACACCCTTTACCACATTGAATGTCAGTTCAGCTGTCGACGAGTTGTTCATCACGTCCCAGGCACGGAACAGCAGGTGGTGCTGGCCATAGTCCAGTGCAGGGATGCTGTAACCCAGTTTGCCACTGGTATAACTGCCGAAGTCATACTGGAAATAGTCGTTCAGCGAGTATGTCTTGCTCATCTCTCCGTCGATAATCAGCTGCAGGTCATGACCAATACCGCTGCCTGCCGCATTGATGCCGTCCTCATCAGCCAGTTCTGCCACGAAATAGGGCGTTGTGTTCACGTCGCCGCCATTGACGAATGCCGTGCTGTTCAGATAACAGTAGATGCTGGGACCTTGCTGATTGCCACTGCCCTCGCTGGTGCCGTTCATGACCAACTGTTCGAAACGACCGGTGGCTGTGACGGTCTTGGTGTTGTTGACAGCAAAGAGGTTGATGATGCCCTGTTGGTCGGAGTATGCGATGTCCTTGGGTACCACAAAGGTAAAGGTGAAGCGTCCCTGTCGCACGCTGTCGTTTCCGTTAAAGATGGTGCTCGTCCTGTCATAGTAGATGAAAGGCTCGTCAGTTTCCGATGTGTCGTTCATCTTACATATAATCTGTTCTTTTGCATCGCGCACCATTGCATTGACGGTGCCATTGAAACAGCTGTCTGTCATGAGGCTGTTGTTCAGCACGCGTCCGCTAATCGTTGCCGTTGTACCAGCTTTCAGGGTCAGTATGTCGTCACCAATCGCTGTGTGGTTGATACTGTCAACGACAATAGAGGCTGTGGGTAGAGCCAGACGCAGGGCAGGGTCACCTAAGAGGGAGTATTGCAGTTTGTTCTCCGATTTGTCAGTTGACCAGATAGGTTGGCCGTTTGGCTGGTAGCCGACAATGATGCCTGTCGTTACCAGTTCCCCCTTTGCCCGTCTCACTGCTTCGCCGATAGGCATCATCAGCCCATCCTCATCCTGGCTCAGCACCTGCCGCGTAAATGCCAGGTTCATCAGTCTGTTTTGGGGTTGGTAAACAGTTCGAGTGGTGCCAAAGAAGGCGATGGCCCCTCCCTGGGCATTGAACAGAGCCGTCTCGCCAATGTTCTCCTCTTGTCCGTCAAAGGGCATGATGTCGCACGATGCTGTCATCCAAAGCGGCAGGCGCATGGACGAGGTGATGTTAAAGTCAGACAGGGTCAGCACGTATTCGTGAGAGATGGCATCGGCACGTCCGTGTCCTGAGTAGTTCATGATCAGTGCACCCTGTGCCATCTGCTGACGTATCAGCCGGGTCACGTCAGGATAGCGATTGCCCGTTGCCGAACTTACACGGGTAAAGGCATCCCACATGACACGCTTGACCAGTATGTCAGGATGCTGCGTTTCCACCAGTTGTGCAACAGCGTCAGCGTCTTCCATGTGGCGGTTCTGGTTGCCGTCATCACCCATCATGCAGACGGTGTTCTGCCAGATAGCCGCCTCCTTGTTATTGATGTAGTTGTCGATTTTGTCGACAACAATCTTCGCATCTTCAGCTGTACGTGCCGTAATGCGTCCTACGGCAAGATCACTTTTCTCTGTCAGCAGACTGGCGCCTTCATTGTCGTCTAACAGTCCGAAATAGTCATCGCTGACATAGCAACTGGTATGGCTGTATGAGTTTTCGCTTTCGTAGCATAGCAGGAAGTCATCGACGGATGTGTTGGCCCACTCGCTGGTACGCATACGGTTGTCCCATGCCGCGTCGCCCATCAGCAACAGATAGCGGGGCATGTCGTCTTCTGTCTCTGCTCTGTCGTAGAGCATCTTCATATAGCGACGATAGGCGTTGGCATCAGGTGTACCACTCGAGAATTCGTTGTAGAGCTCGTCGGCAGGTACGATGGTGACGCGCAGCGAGTCGTGCTGTTCGTGCAGGACTTTCAGTCGCTGGGCCTCTTTCAGCAGTTTTTGTGAGGTGGGTATGATAATCACCATATCCGTTGCTGCTGTGGCATGATGGTTCTGGTTTGTAATGCGATGTACGAATTCTGGTGTGCCAAAGGTACCGTTTTCCAAATCGGGACTGGCCTCAGGTTGTTCAGAGTAGATGGAGATGTAGTCCAGACGGGTGGTACCGCTGGTGGCACTTGTCTGGATGCTTACCGTGTTGCTGGCCTGTAGGTTACTGACGGAAAAGCTACGGGAAGCCGTCTGCATGGCATCATATTCGCCTTGTTTGATGATGTTGACCGTCCCTAACGATTCACCGTTCAGACTCACCGTGATGCTGGCGCCGTCGATGGCCGACAGCACGATGGTCAGTTGTCCGTTACCGGTTCCTTTGGCGGCAATGGTGTAGGCCTTTGATGCCCCAGCCTTGATTTCCGTCGCGTCATACAGGTTGCGTCCACCATGATACCACGCATAGTCATCTACTTCGTATAGTGTGCAATAGTTCTCGCGCTGTGGGTAGCAGCTGCAGATGAAGGCATCCTTCTCTATGGTCAGCGCAGTACTGTCGTTCTCTGTCAGGAAATAGTAGCCGTAGTCCGAGTAGTTGTTGCGAATACGACGGTAGTTAGCATCCCAAGAGACAGGGCCTACGGCATAGAAGAGGCGACGTCCATTAATCGTGCAGGTAGGTACCTCTTTCAGGTCGTCAGTCTCTGCCAGGTAGTCGGCAGTCAACTGCTCAGGCTGACGGGCACCTCCATAACCATATACCTTCACCTTATTAATGTCGTTGAAACCGGCCTTTTTGACCAAATCAGCGGTAATCTGAAAGATGCCGGATGTCGGTACCCGAATCTTGGCCCATGACCCCGAACGCAATACCGAGTTGTCTGCATAACGTGAGACGGCAGATGTCTGATGTCTGATGTCTGAAGCCCTCCTTCTTCCATCTTCCATCTTACTTCTTACATCTAACTTAAAACTCACCAACTTCTGGTATTGTCCATCCCGATATACCAGCGGAATAAAGCCAATATGCAGCGTACCCTTTTTGCGCTCAACGCTGATGGATTGGTGGATGACGGGTAATGCAGGCAAATCCTCATGACTCATTCCCAACTGCTCACGACTAATGGCTTGATATCGCTCAATCTCCTCCGCGCTCATTGGAACGAATTCAGGATACTCAATGGAGACCTCGTAAGTGGAGTCGGCATAGTGAGAATCTAATGGATAGGCATAGTTGAAGACAGGTAATAGCGTGTCAATCCTGACCTCATCAGCCGTAAGATTGAAGAAGAACCCACCCCCGACCCCTCCCGAACGGGAGGGGAGGGGAGCCACAATGAGGAGGAGGAATAGCATTCCTCGTCTCATCATTGTCATCAGATGTCGTACCTTCTCCATGAATCCTTATTTTTATAATCCTTATCCTCCCCTCCCTCCCCTCCCGCTCGGGAGGGGCCGGGGGTGGGGTCTCTACTTGCAATTAAACTCCATCACCTTCCGCTCCTCCAACCACCCTTCCAGGTGGTCATTGATCTTGACCGGCCCTACGCCTACTGGGGTTCCTGTATACAACAAATCGCCCGTTTTCAACGTAAAGAATTGTGAGATGTAGCTCACCAACTCGTCTATCTTGTAGAGCATATCGCTCGTACAGCCCTCCTGCACCGTCTGCCCATTGATGTCCAGATGGAAGTGCAGAGCCTGCACGTCGCGGAATTTCTCTTTCTCTATCCAGCTTCCGATGACCGCTGACCCGTCAAAGCCCTTACAGATTTCCCAGGGTTGCCCCTTTTCGCGCGCTTCACGTTGCCAGTCGCGTGCCGTGAAGTCGATGCCCACGGTCACAGCGTCATAATAACGGTGTGCAAAGCGTTCTGGGATACTTTTACCCAGTCTGCTGATGCGCACCACCAGCTCCGTCTCATAGTCTACCTGCGTACTCCAGTCGGGGATGAAGAAAGGCTTCCCATCCTTCAACAGCGCCGAGTCGGCCTTGGTAAAGATGACGGGCCTCTCTGGTTTATATAACGCACCATCCAGCTCTTTATTGTGCTGGATATAATTCATGCCTACTGCAAATATCTTCATACTATCTATTAAACGTCGAACTCGGCAGTTTATTGTATGGGTCGTCTTAATAGAATAGGATTAAACAAAAAATGGGCAAAATATAGTATTTTTTTTAATGTTTATAGTGATTGTTCCAAAAAAAATGCTTACCTTTGCCCCCGATTTGGTATCCCCTCTGTGTCAGCGCGGGGTAAAAGGCTGATGACGAGGCGGTTATGAATTTGTGGACAAATGGATGAGGAGTTGAAGACACCCCAAAAAGCCACGACGAGCCCGGCAAATATGCTCACAGGCTCTGGCTTTGCCGTACAAAACGGTGACTTGCGATGGTATATCGCAGAGTGCAAGCCGACCAAAGAAAAAGTGATACGAACCATGTTGACAAAAGCTGATTACGAGGTGTTCGTAGCCAGCCGTATTGAAGAGAAAATATATGCCAACCGCACACGCCACATCAAAGAGACCATCCTGATTCCTGGTAAGGTCTTTGTACGCACCACGGAGTCGAACCTGTTGCCCATCATGCTCGAGTACGCTTCCGTCTGGCGCTTTATGCTGAACCGCACAACGGAAAAAAGGACTTACGCCTATGTTTCTGAAAACGAGATGCAGCAGTTGCAGTATATCTTGGGAAAGGCGGACAATCCTGTTCATATTACGGTAGAAGATCTTAAAACCGACCAACCGATCAGGGTCATGCGTGGTGCTTTGGCAGGTTTGGATGGCTGGTATTACAAGGCTGGTCATACGTCCTATATTGTCATCAAGGTGTCGATGGGCACCAACCATTATGTCTATACCGAGGTACCCTTGGAAGACATCCAACCACTTTGAAATAATACATAAGAATTATGAAACGATATTTTTATTTGTTCGTGTTAGGTGCAGCATTGCTCACCTCTTGTAAGACGCCTACCAACATCACGTATTTACAGGATGTCTATGAGAATGTGCCTATCAAGACGCAGGGCGACGGCTATATCCGCTTCATGCCGGGTGACAAACTGAGTATTTTCGTACATAGCCGTGATGAAAAACTGATGGAGCTGTTCAACCTCTCCGGCCGAAACGGTGGCAGTAGTATGATGATGGCGGGCGGCCAGAACTATGCCCCATACACCGTCGACGACAATGGCGAGATCGAGTTCCCCGTCTTGGGTCCCATCAAGATCCAGGGCTGTTCTCGCAACGAAGTCGAGAAACTCATCAAGAACGAGCTCATCAGTCAGAGCCTCTGCAAGGATCCGATAGTTACCGTTGCTTTCTACAATATGAGCTTCTCCGTCTTGGGCAATGCCGGCACGGGCGTGAAGCAGATCAATAAGGACCGCATCACACTTTTGGAAGCCATCGCCATGGGCGATCTGAACATCGACGGCCTTCGCAAGAATGTACTGGTCATGCGCCAGGAGGGCGACAAGCAGGTGCCCTACCGCGTTGACCTGACCAGTGCGGAGAGTGTATATAACTCTCCCGTTTATTACATCCGCCAGAACGATGTCATCTACGTAGAGCCCAACAACAAGTACAAGCGTAACAGTACTGTCATGTCCAGCACGGCCTACCAGCCTGGTTTCTGGTTCGGCATGATTGCTTCTCTGATTTCTACCGGCGCACTCATCTGGGCTATAGGCAAATAGTTATGGTTTTCGTTATCGTTATCGTTATCGTTATCGTTTTCGTTATCGTTTAAATTATGGCATCAACAAAGACTACAAATACTGCTAACGCAGCCCTGCGCCGTGCCATGCCCGACGAGTCGCTCAGCATCCTCGAAATGCTGATGATTTGCCTGCGTCACTGGCCGTGGTTCGTGCTCTCGCTGTTCGTTTTCATGGGCGCAGCCACGCTTTATCTGCTATCCACGCCCAAGAGCTACACCCGCACCACCTCTATTCTGGTCAAGAGCAGTGGTGACAAGTCCAATGACATTAGGCTGATTGAAGACCTCGGTGTCAACAATATCACCACGAATATCTCCGATGAAATCGCCGCCATCCATTCCCCGGCCGTCGTCTATGACCTTGTCAAGCGTCTCCACCTCGACTTCAGCTATTTCCGCCCGGGCTACTTCCGCGACGAACCGCTGTATGCCGAATCGTTGCCGGTGGAAGTGGAGTTGCCCGACATCGACGACAACCTGCAGGCCAGTTTCACGCTGACGCTGAATGGTGACGAGACGGTCACGCTGTCTGATGTTGTCCGCCGCGGTAAAGATGTTGACAGTCTTTATCATTTAAAGATAGGCAAGAAGGGCAAGTCGGCGTTTGGCGCCATCCTGGTCAAGCCCACCTTATATTATAATAAGGGAATGCAGGCTAAGATCCTGGTCCAGCGGACGGGCTATGTGGCTGCAGCGGGTCGCTATGGGGGTATGATTACCGCCGCCTTGCAGCCTGACACCCGCAATATCATCGACATCACCTGTGTCGATAACTCCATCCCGCGTGCCGAAAACATCCTCAAGACCATCGTCAACATCTACAATGAGAATTGGGTCAAGAACCGCAATCAGGTCAGTGTCTCCACCAACGAGTTCATCAAGGAGCGTCTGGCCGTCATCGAGTCGGAACTGAGTGATGTCGAAGGAGACATCGCCGCCTATAAGAGTTCCCACGGCATGCTCAGTGTCGAGCAGGCGGCTAGTCAGGCCGTCGGTAAGGAGGCTACCTCCGATGCCGAGCGCCAGGCTATCAGCAACCAGCTCTACATGATCCGTTATGTGCGCAACTATGTGTCCGACCCGTCCCATGAAAAGCAGTTGATGCCTGCCGGTACCGGTATCGGTAATGCGGCCATTGAGATGCAGATTGCCGAATATAATACACGTATTCTGGAGCGTAACAACCTGGTGTCCAATTCCAGTGAACAGAACCCGCTCGTGGGCGACATCGACGTGAATCTCGACAATCTCCGCAGTGCCATTATGAAGTCCCTCGACAACGCCCATGCCACCCTCAACGCCCAGTTGTCTTCGGTGCAGGCGGTCCATGGTCAGGCCTTGAGCAAGCTCACGGCTGCCCCGCAGCAGCAGAACCACCTGCTGTCCTTCGAGCGCCAGCAGAAGGTCAAGGAGTCGCTCTACCTCTTCCTGCTCCAGAAGCGTGAGGAGAACGAGCTGTCGCAGGCCTTCACGGCATACAACACCCGTATCATTGCCGACCCTTGGGGCAGCAGTGCACCGACCTCCCCTGACGAGAACCGTATCCTGCTCATAGCCTTTGCCCTCGCTTTGGCCCTCCCGGCTGCGTTCTTCATCCTGCGCGAGATGAGTAATTCTAAGGTACGCGGGCGCAAGGACTTGGAGAATCTCACCATTCCCTATGTGGGCGAGTTGCCCCTGTGGAAACCCAAGAAGGGCGAGGAGACCACCGACGACGGCTATCGCTTCGTGGTGCGCCAGCACAGTCGCGACATCACCAACGAGGCCTACCGTGTGGTGCGTACCAATCTGGAGTTCATGACCAATCAGGAAAAGCAGTGCAAGATTATCATGCTCACCTCCTTCAACCCGGGCAGCGGCAAGACGTTCATCACCGCCAACCTTGGCGCGTCCTTTGCCATCCGCGACAGCCGTGTCATCTGTATCGACCTCGACCTGCGCCGTGGCTCCCTGTCTGAGTTTGCCGGCAGTCCTAAGAAGGGACTCACCAACTACCTCAACGGACAGATAGCGGACTACCACGATGTCATCGTCAGGGTGGATTTGAACGATAACGTCAACGTTAACGTTAACGAAAACCAAAACAAAGACAAAAACGGGAACGATAACGTCAACGTCAACGTCAACCAAAACGGGAAGAAGCTGGATATATTGCCGATGGGTAAGTTACCCCCTAACCCGACGGAATTGCTCTATTCACCGAAGTTAAAGCCCATGCTCGACGAGTTGCGCCAGCAGTACGACTATATTTTCGTGGACTGTCCGCCTGTAGAGATTGTAGCCGATGCTACCATCGTCAGCCACGGAGCCGACGTCACCCTCTTTGTGGTTCGTGCCGGACTGCTGGAACGCTCCATGCTCCCCGAACTCCAGAAAGCCTACGACGAGAAGAAATACAACAATATGGCGATGCTGCTCAACGGTACCGATGCCGACCACCACTACGGCTACCACCGCTATGGCTACGGCTATGGCCGCTACGGCTACGGCAAACGCTATGGCTACGGCTATTATGGTTACGGCAGTGAGCATAAACACCGCAAGAAGTGAAGAGTGAAGACACCTTTCACCTTTCACCTTTCACCTTTCACCTTTCAACTATGAACGTTAAGGTTAACGTTAACGTTATCGTTATCGTAGCAACTTTGTTGCTTTTCGTTAACGTTAAATTACTGTCGCAGACAGTAATAGGAACTCCTGGCCTGTTGAACATCCCGACCGCAGAAGTGCGCCAAGGCGGAACCTTCGACGGTGGAGCCAGTCTCGTACAGAAGGAGCTGCTGGCGGAGTCGATGAATTACAATACTGGCGTCTATTATGTCAACTTCGCTCCCTTCTCCTTTTTTGATGTGACCCTGCGCGAGACCCTGATCAAGTGTCAGAAGTCACCGAGCGACCCGACAGTCGGCTTCTATCAGCAAGACCGCTCGCTCAGCCTCCGCATACTTCCGCTTCGTGAGAAAGCTGGCTCGTGGTGGCCGTCCGTCCTGGTTGGAGCCAACGATTTCTATTCTTCGCACGGCGACAGCTACTATGCGGCAGTCTATGGCGTCGTGACCAAGACGCTCCCCCTCAAGGGCATCGGCAACTTCTCCGTGACGGCCGGTTTTGCTAAGCCCATCCGCATGGGCATTCTCTATGATGGTGTTTTTGGCGGTGTCAGCTACTCCCCCCTCTTTGCTCCGATGGTGCGGGTGATGGGCGAGTATGACACCCGTGGTGTCAATGTGGGTGTAGGAGCCCATCTGTTCCGTCATCTGAATCTCACCTGCTTCACCCGCGAGTTCAAGGGCATCAGTGCCACCGTCAGTTACCAGTACACCATTCGATTCAAGCAATGAGAAAGAGATTGATAGTAGCAGCCGCCTGTCTGGTATCAGTGCTGCAGGCCGCAGCAGTCGGCATCACGGACGTGCTCGCCAAACAAGGCTTCGAGGATATCCGTGTCAACCTGGTCGATAGTGTGGTTTATGCCAGCGTGGAACCTACAGCCTATCGCGGCACCTTCCGGGGGGCAGCCATTGCGTTGCAGGAGTTAGGGCGTTATTTCCCCGGCTATTCCTGCGTAGAACTGGTTGTCACCGAATATCAGATACCCCAGGTCGCCGTTCATGGTCGTCACGGTGCTGGTGGTTGGCAAGTCGTCGTTGACTATGCCACCGCACCCATTCTCAGCCAACTGAAGGGCCGTCCGTCGGGCAATAACTCTGCCTGGCGTTTCGACCTGACGGCCTATCCGATGGTATCGCTGGACAATCACCGTTTTGACGTTCTTTACGAATATACAGTCAGTATAGCCCCAGTCATTGAGACCACCCTGTGGCCCGGCAACCGCATCACCCTGATGCCCGTCTTCCCCATTGCCTCCAACGTGTGGAACAGCAAGCCTGAAGGCTATATCCGCATCGGTGTGGCGGCCATCCAGCAGGAGGCCCGTCTCAGTAACAGTCTGAAGGCGATGGTGTCAGGAGGCATGTTCATGGGAAACCTGATGGGCTTCGATGCCCACCTCACTTATCGTGCAGGCAAGCACCTGACCCTCGGCTTGAAGACGGCTGTCCTGGGCGAGGCCTACGTCGATGACGATAAGTACCGTTTTGAGAAACTTGACAAGGTGAGCGTGCTGGGCAAGGCCAGCTATTACCACACACCTACCCAGCTGGAAGCCGAGGTGACGGGAGGCCGCTTTGTCTATGGCGACTATGGGGGCCGTCTCGACATCACCCGTCATTACGCCGACTATGCCATTGGCGTCTTCGGCATCCTCACGGGTGGTGAGTATAATGCCGGCTTCCACTTTGCCATCCCCTTCGGCGGCAAGCGCCAGATGCGCAGGGGGGCTGTCCGTCTGAAGTTGCCAGAGTACTATGATATGGAGTACAATATGGAGTCGTACTATGAGTATGCCGACCAGAAGATGGGGCGTCAGGTCGAGACACGTCCTGATGTTAACCATTCTGCGCATTATTGGCAGGCGGCATACGTAGAACAGTATGTCAGGAAATATTTGGAAAACGACAATTGATATTTTTTTTATAACTCATTTAATTTTAATTATGAAAAAATTTTGTATTTTTTTCTGTGCTGCGACTATGCTCGGTCTCACGACATCGTGCCACCGAAGCACTGAAAGTGCGCCCAATGTGACGCCTGTAGTCGTTGATCAAACGCGTACACTGGTGGTTACCACCAACACGCCTGCCGACATCACTTACCAGGGCAAGACGTTGAGTAATGTGACGCGTGCCGTATTTGAGCAGACGGCTGCTCAGGGTAAACTGAAAATCACGCCAAAGTCTGATCAGTACTACGATCAGGAGGAAATGGCTGTGGATTTCTATGACAAGCTGACGCTTGCTATTGACGTACAGTTGGTGAAGAAACCGACTGTCGAGGTCAGTCAGGATGATGCCAAGAATGGTCAGGAGGTCAATAATGACCCTGAGAACCAGAACGTTACTGGCACAAAGGCCACTATCAATGTGCCGCCCACAATTGTCATTACCGGCAATACGACGTCTCCCTTCTCCATTACCACATTCGTACCTGCCGAGACTAAGCTGCAATCGACCTCATTATGGGACGAGCTGGAAGCCAACGTGTTGGTCATCCGTTGCAAACCTGACGGTGCTGTGTTCAGTGAACCTGTGTTGGTTACGCTGGGTATGGACAACTCCTCCGGTTTCGACATAGAGTGTGTCAGCGAGGACGGTACAGAGACGCTCCCGATGACCGATCTTGGCAACAACCAGTGGCAGGTCAGCATCCCTCACTTCTCCGACTGGTTCAACTTCTTGAAGGCCCAAGTCACTGAAACATCAGAAAATGCCGAGGTGACTACAGGCACATCGCCCATCGTTGCCGGCGAGAATACGATTAGCTATAAAGTGAAGGCTGGTGCTACGGAAATCTCGTCGTTGCGCTGCTTACTGGTCACGACGTTCATTAAGAAAAAGTTTGGTACTTATTTAGAGACTACCAAGAAGGCCACATTCACTTCCGACGCACGTGGCACTGCCACATGGCGTGTAACCCAGCCCTATAAGGATGTGACGCTGACCTCCAAGACGAAGGTCTTCAAGGCCCGCGTCTATGGTGAGCCCGTCTTCGAGATTGTCAGCACCTCGTCTGATCAGGGCGGTCACTCCGGTGGTTCTGTCAATTAATAACAAAGACAAAAAACGAAAACAAAAACAAAAAACTAATATATCAATGAAAAAGATGATTTTATTCGCAGCCCTCGCTATTGGCGCAGTGACTGCACAGGCTCAGACCAATAATCAGGCCGACCCCACCCTCAAGTACAGTGTTGAGACCAATTCTTTCTGGAGCAACTGGTTCATTTCTGCCGGTGCCACCTACAATGCGTTCTACACAGGTGTCGAGAAAGGTATGAACGACCAGCCCGGCATGTTCGACGGTTCCCGTTCTGCCGTAGGTGCCTCTTTTGCCATCGGTAAGTGGTTCACCCCCGGCTTCGGTCTCCGCACCAAGGCTACCGGTATCTGGGGCCGCTATGTGTCACCCGATGCCAATGGCAGTCTGAAGAACAAGTCTCACAATTCCTATAAGTACTGGACAGCCCAGGAGCAGATGCTCTTCAACCTGAGCAACCTGTTGTGTGGCTATAACGAGTGCCGCGTATGGAATTTCATTCCCTATGTCGGTTTTGGCATCACCCGTAACATGACGGCCAACGACTACGCTCATGGCTGGAGCGCTGGTTTGCTGAACACCTTCAAGGTCAGCAAGCGCGTGGCTGTGAATCTGGAAGTCGGCATGAACCTGTCCGACGACCGTCTCTTCGACGCCGCTCAGACCACCCATAGTGACTATGGTACCTACTTCACTGGCTTCGACCGCAGCTTCTCTGCAGAACTTGGCCTGACCTTGAATATCGGTAAGACCGGTTGGAAGAAGTCACCGGACGTAGACGCTATCAAGGCCCTGTCACAGCAGGAAATCGATGCACTGAACAACCGTCTCCGTGCTGCTGAAACCAGCAAGGCTCAACTTGCCGCCGACAAGGATGCCAAGATTGCCAACCTGGAGCGTGCCCTCGCAGCCTGCCAGTCAGCTGCCGCCAACACCCCCAAGCCCACTGCAGCTGTTGTCGAGAAGAAGTCCGCCTACGTTCTGCAGCCCATGGTTGTGTTCCGCAAGAACGTCAGCACCATCGATGCCTCCCAGTTCGCTAATGTCGAGATGATAGCCAAGTACATGCGTAACCATCCCGATTCCAAGGTGCTCATCCAAGGCTACGCCTCTATCGAAGGTGACAGGGAAGTCAACCAGCGACTCTCTGAAGCCCGTGCCGAGTCCGTCCGCAAGGCCCTCGTCAACCGCTATAAGATTGACGCCAACCGTCTGACCGCCCAAGGCTTCGGCGCCACCGACACCCTCTTCGAAGACATCGAATTCAATCGTGTCGTCACCTTCAGTGACACCACGAAGTAACCCCCTCCCGTGTAGAGTGTAGAGTCCCCCTCTACACTCTACACGGTAACAATAAACAATAAACAATAAACGTTAACCCGACAATGCATAATACAACGAGTCCAAAAGGAGTTTCCACGCTGGATGTCCTGTGGGCTTTCTATCTTTCACAGCCCAAACAGGTGAAAAAGGCCTTTCGCGCCAGGTTGGAGAACCAGGATAAGGCTGAGAATGGGAAAACTTGTCAGTTTGCACAGTGGCAGGTTGACCTTAAAGAAATTCGTTCGCTGAAAGTTGGATGGGATGATGAAAATGCCCCTCGCATTAATCGCGAAGCCATATCACACGTTGATAGTTTCGTCAAGACACTTGCAGATGCCGTTTCACATAATATCCGCCTTTTTCCCACTTATTTAGGAGGTGTTATGTTGCGGATAGAGACAGAGAAGGGACGCATCAAGTGTGAGTTTGGAGACAAACAGATGTCATATTTCGTCAAGCGTAAGAATCAGGATACAGAGCATCATTCTTTTGAGGACATTAACAGTGAGACAATGTCTGGCTTGAAATCTAATATTGAAAGTATCGCTTAATGGAGCTGTCCGACAATTATAATACTGACAGTGTCAATTTCGATGGAAGGAGTTGCTTGTGAGATAGAAGCATTGGCACCTGGTAAGATGCAGATAACTGTCAATAACCCATCCGAAAGACCAGAACATGTTAATGTGGAGTTTTTGATGAACGGTGTGGTGGTGAAAGGTATTGTGACTGACGCTAAGGTGCTTGATGTTATTGATGAATTATACCATTATCTGAAATACGTCAAGGCGTAACTAACGGTATCAAGACGATGTTCAACCCACAGGTAAGTCGATGGGGGGCAAGGAAAAGTTCCTGTTCCCGTTAACGTTCTCGTTTTCTTCCATCATACATCATCCATCGAAGTCCTCTTACATCTGACATCTTACTTCTTACATCGAAGTCCTCTTACCTCTTCCATCTTACTTCTGACATCTTACATCTTACTTCAGCCCTCAGCCTTCGCATAGCTCAATTAACGGCAAATTAACGTTAAAAAGCAAAAACTGCAATTTACGTTGAAGGAAAAACTTTGAAATTATATACATTATAACATTTTCGATTATGGCATACAATGTTTTGGACATAGCAAAGAAGCTCATCAAGATGGCCGATGATGACATCGCCAACGGTGGTGACAACCTCACCAACCTGAAGCTTCAGAAACTGCTGTACTACCAGCAGGGTTTCCATCTGGCCAAGTTCGACAAGCCCCTGTTCAACGAGGATGTAGAGGCTTGGATGTATGGTCCTGTGGTGCCGGTGGTGTATGACTACTTCCAGCAATACGGTGCCAAAAGCCTGCCGGTGGAGAAGGATGTCATTATACTGCCCGACCCTGAGGAGTCGTTCTTCTACGAGGTGTACGATGCCTTCCGTGAGTTCTCAGCCATTGGTCTGATGAACATGACCCACCGCGAGAAGCCCTGGACCAGTGTGGAGCCGCATAATCGTGGCACAGTCATCCCACAGGAACTAATGAAGTCCTACTTCAAGACCCAGATAGTCGATGATTAAGAAGCGTCAGATAGTAGCTGTCGTTCCAGAGATACGAAACAGTCTTTCTTTTGGTTTCAAGGATCTGCGCGATATAAGCTATGTGAAAGCCAAGAACGACTCTGACTATTTCGTTGAATTCATTCAGCACCTACGCAAGTTCTGTGCACTCAATTGGAACGATGTGCGCACTACGCAGCGACATGGTTTGGGAACTGAATCGATAGATGTAGACTCGCTGAAGGAGGGCGCAAAGGCCATGGTACCCAGTGGTCTTACCAAGCTGTTGGTGCTACGCGCTACGGGTGATAATCATGCCTTTCTAGGCTATAGAGACGGTAGTGTGTTCCAAGTGCTTTTTATTGAGTATAAGTTTGGTGACATCTACAATCACGGCTGATTCGTGATTGCCAACTGATGTATAGCCCCGTTTCCTACCACCGTTCAGCCCTCAGTCCTCTTACATCTGACTTCTGACATCTTACATCAAGATACTCAGCCCTCTTACTTCTTACATCGAAGTCCTCTTCGTTCATCCATCATCCATCATCCATAATCGAGCATGTCTGAGATTTCCGACGCCATACAAGCGAAATGCCTCGCCTTTGGCGACCGCATTATCAAGCTCAACGATTACTTGTTAGAACAGGCGGCTAACAAGAAGCCTGGCTACAAGATGGTAAATGGAAAGCGAGTATATAACAAAGCGGTACCTGTTTATTTGCAATCTATCTCTGCATTATGCA
>JAEEGH010005698.1_pt1 | contig 31073 bp, 17 predicted proteins | sample 9134181 | NCBI WGS metagenome assembly JAEEGH01 (sample SAMN16246544, study PRJNA631951) | gut metagenome | biome: gut microbiome; feature: rumen; material: DP-attached | host: Bos | place: Iran: Karaj | collected 2018-10
GGTGAAGCAAAAGAAATTGGCCGGCATCACAGCTCTCAGGGATGAGTCAGACAGAGAGGGTATGAGAGTCGTTATAGAGCTCCGTGCTGATGTAAATCCTAACATCATGCTCAATAAGCTCTACAAGCACACCCAGATGCAGGATTCCTTTGGAATCATCATGCTGGCCCTTGTGAACAACCAGCCTAAGGTTATGAGCATCACAGAGATGCTGGGACATTATATCAAGCATCAGGAAGAGGTCGTAACCAGAAGGACCCAGTTCGACCTCAATAAGGCGGAAGAGAGAAACCATATTTTAGAGGGTCTGCTCATCGCCCTTGACAACATCGACAGGGTCATCGCCATCATAAGAGGCAGCCAGACTGTTCAGATTGCCAAGGAGAGCCTGATGGCAGAGTTCGGCCTCTCAGAAGTACAGGCCCAGGCCATTGTGGACATGAGACTCCGCACCCTGACCGGTTTGGAAAGGGACAAGCTGGAGCAGGAGCACGCAGAGCTCCTTAAAAAGATAGAGGAATACAAGGCAATCCTTGCAGACAGAAAGCTCCTTCTCGGAGTTATCAGAACTGAGATTACTGAAATAGCAGATAAATACGGCGACGACAGAAAATCACAGATCGGTCATGACGATTCAGACATCGACACAGAGGATCTGATACCTAATGTCAACACCGTAATAGCCATGACCAACCTGGGATATATCAAGAGGATGTCAATTGATAACTTCAAGTCCCAGAACCGTGGAGGCAAGGGCATAAAGGGGATCACCACAATTGAGAACGACTTTGTGGAAGATATTCTTATGACCACGACCCATAATTATGTCATGTTCTTTACAAATACAGGAAGAGTTTACAGACTTAAGGCCTATCAGATTCCCGAGGCATCAAGAACCTCCCGTGGAATGGCCATCGTGAACCTTCTCCAGCTCTCACCCGGAGAGAAGATATCAGCCATGATTCCTGTAACAGGATTTGAGGATGAGGAAAAGAGTCTTTTCATGGTTACCAAGAAAGGTACCGTCAAGAAGACCCCTATCACCGATTTCTCAAATGTAAGAAAGACAGGACTTGTAGCGATCAACCTTCGTGATGACGATGAGCTCATAGAAGTTAAGACCGTCAAAGAGGACTCAGAGATATTCCTTGTAACCAAGAACGGCATGTGCATCCACTTTGATGAGTCGGATGTGCGCTCCACAGGAAGATCCTCTATCGGCGTCCGCGGAATGATGCTGGACGACACTGACGAGATCGTTGGAATGCAGCTCGACAGCCAGGGTGATTCCCTGCTTATCGTATCCGCGAACGGATACGGGAAGAGAACCGACCTCACGGAATTCCACAGTCAGTTCAGAGGCGGCAAGGGAGTTAAATGTTACAAGATAACAGAAAAGACAGGAGACGTCATCGGAGTTAAGGCCGTTACGGATGAGAATGAGATCATGATGATCACCGATGCGGGCATTATCATACAGCTCAGGATGACAGACATATCTGTTCACGGAAGAGTAACCTCCGGCGTCAAGATGATCAATCTTGATAAGGGCGTTACCGTTGCCAAGATTGCCAAGGTCAGAGAGAAGATCTCAGACGGTGAGAAAGAGATCGAGAATATCGATGACATTGAGGAAGATGTTGAAGAGGAATGATCTTAATCTATGAACATTGGACTTCTTGTAACAGAATTAGAGGATATTGAGGTTAAGAAAATAATCATAGGAGCTGACAAGGCTGCCATAGACAAGAACGTAAGCCTTGTGGTTATTCCCGGCAAGTATATCAGGAATGATGATTCTTCCGGGAAGATGCCCTATGACTATCAGTATGCTGCGCTGTTTGATTATGCAGCTTCGCCCGATTTTGATGCTCTTATTGTGGACATCGCAAGGATCGGTTCAAAGACTACGATCCTTAAGAGGGAAGCTTTCCTCAAGAAATTTGAGGGAATTCCTCTGCTCACACTGTCGGCGCAGGATGGGTATACGAAGGTCAATGATCCTGAGAAGTCAGATAATTACTTTGAGCAGCTGGGATATGAAGCGGTATGTGACGCTGTCTTTTACGTAAAGAATCAGGTGCTGCCGCCTAAGGAAGCTGTTCAGGATTTTGATTTTGAGGGAAGCAGTGAAGAAAGGGCTATGTCTGTACTTTCAGAGCTCAGTTATCAGCTGCTTCACAGGAAATACGATCCCCAGAAGGACTACAGCGTCTTCACAGGTATTGTTGCGGATCATGGTGCCGAGGCCTGTGGAGTTCTCCTCTATGACAAGAAGGTGAGCAACAGCGTGAAGTATCCCTGGAACAGACCCGAGGAGATATGCATTAAGAGCGCTGTCATCGGCGGTCAGGAGATGATCTTTGACCACGGAAAGATGGTACTCTCAACAGATAAGGTCATATCCACTTTTTCCCAGGGAAGAAGCGGAAGCTATATACTGGGAGACCTGTTCGTGGGTCAGTACCAGATCGGCGTGATAATATGTGACCTGGTTCCCGGACTTTTAGTCGATTACTATTTTGAAAACCTGGTAAGTCTTGTGACAGGCCTGTCACGTCTTACCTACCTGGAGAGGGAGCTTGCTCGCACTACCGACGAGCTCTATGAGGTTCAGGAAGAGCTGGCTAGAGACGACTCGGTTCTTGATCACATCGGAGACCAGGACTACCTGACGGGTGGACTCAACAGAAGAGGATTCTTTGCCCAGGCATATGACCTTCTTAAGGATGAGTTCACACATGGAAGGTACGCAGTTGTTGCCTACATTTACATGGAGTCCTTAAAGCGTATCAACAGCATGTTCGGACATGAAGAGGGCGACAAGGCGGTAAAGAGAGTTGCGAGCATTCTTGAAGAGGTCTTTTCCGGTTGTATCTACGGAAGGATCAGGGGTGATGAGTTCGCTGTCATCATGGTTTCCGACGAGGATGGCAGGGCAGAGGGCCTTCACGAGGAGATGTCCAACCAGAACAACAAGCTCCTTCGGGAGTCCAACAGATATATCAACCACCTGCAGTATTCCATCTGCGAATTCAGCTATGAGGACAACATGTCCCTTCGCGAGATGCTCAGGGAAACCGACGAGAATCTCCAGAGATTAAAGAGGAACTGATAATTTTATGGGAAAAAAGCTTGTATCCTGGAACGTAAACGGCCTTCGCGCCTGCGTATCCAAGGGATGTTTTGATGAGTTTATGAAGAAGGAAGACCCTGATGTTATATGTCTTCAGGAGACCAAGCTCTCCGAGGGCCAGATAGAGATGGACCTTCCGGGCTACGAGGAGTACTGGAACTACGCCGAGAAAAAGGGCTACTCCGGAACAGCTATTTTTACAAAAGAAAAGCCTATATCCGTAACATACGGACTGGGCATCGAGGAGCATGACCACGAGGGAAGAGTCATCACAGCAGAGTATCCGGACTACTACCTTGTGACTGTATATGTTCCCAACGCCAAGGAAGACCTGTCAAGGCTTGAGTACAGGCAGGTATGGGAAGACGACTTTCTGGCCTACATCAAGGAACTTGAGAAGACTAAGCCCGTCATCTACTGCGGCGACTTAAACGTGGCCCACAAAGAGATTGACCTCAAGAACCCAAAGCCTAACAGAGGGCACGCGGGATTCACCGATGAGGAGAGGGCCAAGTTTGACAACGTCGTCTCATCAGGTCTTGTAGATACTTTCAGATATTTCTATCCTGACCTGGAAGGCGCTTATTCATGGTGGTCCTACAGATTTAACTCCAGGGCTAAGAACGCCGGCTGGCGTATCGACTACTTCGTGGTATCCGAGAGCCTTGTTCCGTCGATGGAAGATGCAAAGATCTACGCCGATGCACTTGGCTCAGACCACTGTCCGGTAGGTCTTATTTTGAAATAAAAAAGGATTAATATAAAACACCGGGGCCTTAGGCCCCGGTGATGTTTTACAGGCACTTATTTATAAACGCATCCACTTTGTTCCAGTAGTTTGTCGGATCCTTGACCACTCCCTCGATGTGGCCTGCTCCGAGGATCATGCAGTACTGCTTCTTGCAGGTCGCTGCCTCGTAGAGCCTTGAGCACATGTGAGGATCGATGAAGGTGTCATCGTCGCCGTGCATAAAGAGCGTCGGAGTGACTGATCTTGTTACAGCTTCAAGAGGTGAAACATCGTTTATGTCGAATCCGGATCTGATGCGGATTATTAGTCTTGATATTGCAAGAGCGATCGGAATCGGAACCATTGAGCCTGCGACAATCCTGTAGCTGGCTGCAAACTGCTCACGGAGCGTAGTGTAGGAGCTGTCGGCGATGATGCCCACGACGTTCTCGGGAAGAGGCTCACCGCTTGCCATGAGGACTGTTGCGGCGCCCATGGACATTCCGTGAAGTATGATCTTTGCGTGGGGATCGTTTCTGTTGATCCAGTAGATCCACTCGATGATGTCCAGGCTGTCGTCATAGCCGTAGCCTATGTATTCGCCCTCACTGAGTCCAAAGCCGCGGTTGTCGGGAAGCAGGCAGTGGAAGCCTTTTTCCAGATAGTGCTTTGCATAAATACCGTTGCCTTCGTGGTTGTCCCAGATGCCGTGAACCAGGATCACATAGTTGTGGTCGTGGCCTTTTGCAGGAATGAAGCTGGCATGAAGCTTCTTGAGATCAAAGGTCTCAATGAAGGTATCTGTCCTGTCGGGGTGGTTCCTGACAAACTCCCTTCCCTCAGTGATGGCGGGATCAAAGTCGTTAGTACCGTTGTGCTCATGGGGTTTCGACGAAACCTTGTATATATAGTCGGCAAAGGCATATATACCGCCTATGGCTGCGACAACTGCAGAAAGCTTTAACAGTGTATTTTTCTTCTTCATAGGAATCTCCTTTGATTGACACTTATCACCTATAATAGTATCATTTTTTACCTACCGTAACAAATTGTGATATACTCTTCGTGAGTTTGAACATGGAGAAAAAGAATGGGTTTCAATTCCTTTAATTTTATAATTCTTTTCATGCCTGTCCTGCTTGCGGGGTGGTATGCGCTAAACAAGATAAATAAGTTCACTCTGGCCGACATTTTTCTGACAGCAATGTCACTGTATTACTACTATTCCTTCGGCCTGTCTTTCCTTGCAGTGCTCGCAGTGAGCATCGCCGTGAACTATTCCTTAAGTTTTATCATGGAAAAGAAATCCGGCTCTCGGAAGTTACTTGGCACAGTGGGAGTTCTTTTCAACCTTCTGCTTCTGTTTATCTTCAAGTATCTGGGCTTTGCTGCGGACAACATCAATGCGCTGTTTGGTGCGCAGCTGTCCTTCAAGGAGATTCTGATGCCCATCGGTATCAGCTTTTTTACCTTCGGGCAGATCTCTTTTATCGTGGACAGATCAAGAGACGAGGCGCCGCACTACAATTTCCTTGAGTATGCGCTGTACACCGTCTACTTCCCCAAGCTGATCCAGGGACCCATCGCCTTCCACAAGGAGATGATCGACCAGTTCCGTGACAGAAGCCTTCGCAGGTACGACAGCGATACTTTCGCAAGGGGCATGATGTCTTTTATCATAGGGCTGGGCAAAAAGGTGATACTGGCGGACACTCTGGCGCTCTCAGTAAATTACGGATTCCACTACACTTATTACCTTGACACTCTGACGGTGGCGGCAGTGATGCTGGCTTACACCTTCCAGATCTATCTGGATTTCTCCGGATACTGCGACATGGCGCAGGGCGTCAGCATGATGCTGGGGATAAAGCTTCCGGACAACTTCAATTCACCGTACAAAGCAGCTACCGCAAAAGAGCTGTGGCAGAGATGGCACATGACCCTGTCCCGGTTCTTTATCAAATACGTTTACATACCCCTTGGTGGCAGTAGGAAGGGCAAACTCAGGACTGTCATCAATGTCCTCATTGTCTTCGTGCTGAGCGGTCTGTGGCACGGCGCAGGTTGGACCTATATGGCATGGGGCCTGATGCAGGGACTTCTTGTGGTGTGGGATGATATCGGAATTATCGGCGTCAAGGAGGAGCAGGATGATAAAAAGAGAAGATACCTCCTTCGGGAGAGACCTCTTTTACTGATTCCCAGAGCCCTGTCCAATGCGCTCACATTCCTTATGTTCGTCATTTCCCTGGTGTTTTTCAGATCCCAGGATATGACCTATGCCTTCATGATGTTTAAGAGGTTTTTTGTTTGGACATTCCCGGGATTCTTTTACAGGACGGCGTCCCAGCTTGATATCGCAGAGAACTACGTGCTCAGGCAGGTTGTTACCAAGCTTGGAATTCCCGGAGGTGACAACATCGTATACGTTGCGACACTTCTGATCCTGCTGGCCGTCAGCGGATTTATCATGACGAGGAAGAATACGAGACAGATCGTAGAGGAGACGAAGTTTGACACAAAGACCGTCATTGGCCTTGCCATTGTCTTTGTCTGGTCCTTCATCTCTCTTTCGAATGTCAGCACCTTTATATATTTTCAGTACTAAGCGGTTTGGATTATGGAAAAGAAATCTTCAGCAAATTTCATAAAACGGCTCCTCATAGTGGTGCTCGTGATGCTTGTTCTTGTGGCGGGCGTGGTCGTTGTATTTGATCCGTTCTACCACTACCACAAGCCATGGCTCGGAATGAAAGCTGTCCTCAATGACAAGGAATACCAGTGCGTTGGAACCTTGAAACACTTTGATTACGACTCGCTTCTGGTGGGTTCTTCAGTTATGGAGAACAACGACAACTCGTGGTACAATGAGGCTTACGGCGTTACTTCCATCAAGGCCATCAGGTCCTACGGAGCCACGGCGGATCTGTGTTACCTCATGGATGTGGCCTTCGAGAATCAGGATATCAGGTATGTCTTTTACAACATCGACCCTTCGTCACTTTATGGAGTGACCGAGACTACTTTTGAGTCCACGGGATGTCCAATGTATCTCTACGACGACAACCCCTTCAATGATATTCAGTATCTTTTTAACAAGGACGTGCTTTTCGAGAAGATCCCCTATGAAGTCGCCAGCTCTTTTATGGGAGACTATGATGAGAACCTCTCTTACAATTGGGCTAAGTGGAAAAGCTTTGGCGAGGATATGGCGCTGGGACTTTACTACAGGCCGAGGGAAATCACGCCAATGCTTGATGAGCACGCCTACGATGAGGAACTTGCAGGCAACATCGACCTTCTGGTGAAGCAGGTTGAGGACCACCCCGACACACAGTTCATCTTTTTCTACCCGCCTTACTCAATGCTGTGGTGGGACATGACCTATAGATCAGGCGAGACCGAGGCTGTCATCCGGTGTGAAAAAGAGATGTCGAAAGCTCTTTTAGCTCATGACAACGTCAGACTCTTCTGCTTCCAGGCAGATGAGGAGATCACGACGGACCTGTCAAACTACATGGATTCCATCCACTTCGGGCCCGACATCAACCGGCTGATGCTGGACTACATACTGGCCGGGGATTTTGAGCTGACCATGGACAATGTGGACACAGAGATCGACAGGGTGAAGGCCTTTTCCGACAGGACTCAGGAGCAGTACATCAAGGCCTACGAGGAGCAGGACCTTTTAACCTACGAGATCATTGAGGAATAACTGTTTTCATCAGGCAAAAAATGTTATACTTATCTGAATCAGAGAGTTATTAATGGTTGCGGATTTTTCTGCGACCGGATTAAAGAAGGACAGAAAATTGAGCGATACAAAGGTCAAAAAAATAGTTCTCACAGGCGGCGGAAGTGCAGGGCACGTAACTCCCAACATTGCGCTGATCCCGGCACTGCAGAGGGCAGGATTTGAAATACATTATATTGGTTCATACACCGGGATCGAGAAGAGACTGATCGATGACTACGACATCCCTTATTACGGGATTTCCACAGGAAAGCTCAGGAGATACTTTGATCCCAAGAATTTCTCCGATCCCTTCAGGGTGCTAAAGGGGTTTTCTGAGGCTACAAAGATACTGAGGCAGATCCAGCCTGACATCGTCTTTTCAAAGGGTGGATATGTTGCCGTTCCCGTTGTCAGGGCTGCAGGGATTCTGAAGATTCCATACATTGTGCACGAGTCCGATATGACGCCGGGCCTTGCCAACAAGCTCAGCATGACCGGAGCGAAAAAAATCTGCTGTAATTTCCCGGAGACAATGAGACTTCTGCCTGCAGAGAAGGCAGTTCTCACCGGAACTCCCATCAGGGAAGAGCTGGAGAACGGCAGCAGGGAAGAGGGAAAGAAGCTGTGCGGCTTTGAGGATGACAAGCCTGTGCTTATGGTAATCGGCGGAAGCCTTGGTGCCCAGTCAGTCAATGAGACAGTTCGCTATGCGCTGCCCAGACTCCTTCCGTACTTCAATGTTGTGCATATCTGCGGAAAAGAGAAGATGGATAACTTAAAGCTCACTGTACCGGGCTACAAGCAGTTCGAGTACGTCAGAAATGAGCTGAAGGATATCTTTGCAATGGCTGACATCGTGGTTTCAAGGGCAGGCGCCAACTCAATCTGTGAGCTACTGGCCCTGAAGAAGCCCAATATTCTGATACCGCTGTCAACAAAGGCAAGCCGCGGCGACCAGATGCTGAACGCAAGAAGTTTTGAGCAGCAGGGATTTTCCATGGTCATCGACAATGATGATCTTGATGAGGATATTCTGGTGGAGACCATAGACGAGCTCTACAGAAACAGGGATAAGTACGTGGAGGCAATGAGTAAGAGTAACCTTCACAGCGCTACAGATACTATCGTTAAGCTGCTCTGCGACCAGCTTGGCAGCTGAATTAAGGAGATATAATGGTTTATAAGACTAGAGGAACATGCTCGACACAGATAGATATTGATGTCGAGGATGGAATAATAAAGAATGTTAAGTTTACAAACGGCTGCAACGGAAACCTCCAGGGAATTTCAAAGCTCGTGGAGGGGATGAGAGGCGAGGACGCCATCGCGAAGCTTCGCGGAATTAAATGCGGATTCAAGAGTACGTCCTGTCCGGACCAGCTGTCCTATGCTATAGAAGAGGCCATGAAAGGCTGAAAACCCGGAAGGGGATTGTGAAATGAAGAAGAGGATACTTGCTTTAGTTTTAAGTATGATGATGATAACCTCAAGCTTTACGGTAAACGCCGAGGAGCTTGGGGATATTTCTGTTTTAGGGGAAAGCGGCATAACTCTTTTAACAGGAGAAGATGATGCTGCTTTGGATGATGAAGAAGGAAGACAATCCGACTCTGAGGGTGAAGCTTCCATATCCGGTGATGATGAAGAAACACCGGATAGTTCTGATGAGATTGTAGATGACGAGACCGCTTCAGGCGAGGAAACAGAAGAGATCACTGAGGAGGAAGTTGTAGAGGATATATCCGGAAATTCAGTGGTGGAGGAGACAGCTCCTTTGCATGTGAGCGAAAGCGATGTTCAGGAGTTCTTCACCGATGAGTGGCTTAGTGAACACAACATGACCTGGACTGAGGACGGGCTTATCGAGTACGTCGATGAGAACGGGCAGATGTGGGTTTTAAATCCTGAGGATCCTGAGTTCTGGAAGTACTTCGTTGAGGAAACGGGCGAGGAGATCGGATTTGGCGATGAGGATGTTGAAGAAGAGGAACTCTTAGGTGCCGGAGGGGTGTACAAAGATCCTTTTACCTGCAGTCTGACAGGAAAGAAATACAGCTACCCCAATTATCATAAGACCAGCAGCGACGTGGACAGGGTTCCTGTGAGGTATGGCGTTGATGTATCCAAGTATCAGGGCACGATATCCAAGGCCAACTGGCAGAAGATGAAGAACGACTACGGGGTGGACTTTGCCTTTATCAGAGCTGGTTTCAGGGGATATGGATCCAGTGGATCGCTGAATAAAGACGAAACTTTTGCAGGAAATATTAATAATGCCTACAACGCAGGAGTGCGGGTGGGGATTTATTTCTTTTCCCAGGCGATTACGACAGCTGAGGCTAAGGAAGAGGCGGACTACTGCCTGAGTATTGTGGGGAGCAATGTGTCTCTGGCAACGCTGCCCATCATCATTGACTACGAGTACACGGGACCTGATACTGCAAGGCTTAGGGCGGCGAATCTCACAAAGCAGCAGCACACGAATATTGTCAATGCGTTTTGCAGCGAGATCAGAGCCAGGGGATATGATGCAGGAATCTATGCCAACAAGAGCATGTTCACCAGTGACATGGTGTTCTCTGATATAAATGGCAATAACACGATATGGCTTGCGCACTGGCCTTCACTGAATGACGGGGTATACTCGACGAACTTCACAGGCAGATTGCAGTGCTGGCAGTTTACCGATGCTTTTACCGGGTTTGGGACAAGCGGTACAGGATACATGATTAATGACAAGGTGGATCTGGACTTCTGGTTCGGGCTGTTTCCGGGGGAAGTGCCGGAGCCGGTGATCGGGACTCTGAAGTTTGAGGCCAACGGCGGAAGCGGCACGATGCCTGCTATCACAGCCGAGGTCAGGGAGAGCGTGAAGGTTCCGGAGTGCGGGTTTTCTCGGGAAGGCGGTACCTTTAAAGAATGGAACACCAAGGCTAACGGCACGGGTACGAGCTATGCGCCGGGGGATGATTTTACATTTACGCAGAAAGAACACAAGTTATATGCTATCTGGAACTTTATTGAATACAGGCTGACGTTCGATCCTCAGGGCGGGGAGATGGATGACACGGAGATAATCGTGTACTTTGATGGCAAGCCCCTTGGGACTCTGCCCATTCCTGTGAGGGATGAGTACGTTTTCCTGGGGTGGTATACCGCGAGCGTGGACGGAGTGCTTATAACGTCATCTTCTGCTTTGCCGGCTGCTGCGGATCTGAAGCTTTATGCACACTGGGAGAAGGTCGTTCCCATGACGATATCTCTCAGCTATGACAGGATCGAGCTGGAAGAGGGAAAAACGAAGACGATCATGGCAAGCTTTTCTCCAAGGTCGGCTGAAATGCCCGTGACCTGGGTGAGCTCGGATGAGAGTGTCGCTAAGGTGGCAGGCGGAACTGTGGCTGCTGTGGGCCGGGGCAAGGCTACTGTTACTGCAAGAACTTCGGATGGGCTTTTGAGTGCGTCCTGTGATGTTACAGTCATAGGCTCAGATATCAAAAATGACACGGGCGTCGTTGATGAAGGGTTCGAAACCCCTGATGGAATCTGGCTTGCGGGATTCGAGAGTTCTTTTACATATTCGGGAAGTAAGGTTACACAACAGTTCAAAGTCTACTATGGCAACAAACTTTTGCAGGCCGGGACGGACTACAGTGTTACTTACAAGAACAATCTGAATGCGGGAGTGGCGACAGCTGTCGTTCAGGGCAAAGGGAATTTTGCAGGGAAAGTCACTAAGACTTTTGTGATAAAGCCCATGTCGCTTGAGGGCAAAGACGTTAATATTTCAGTGATAACTACAAATAAGGGAAAAGCTGTAAAGCCGACAGTAACTGTAACCCATGATGGGAAGGTGCTGAAGCAGGGTAAGGATTTCAGGCTGGATTATGATACGGGAATTACTGAGGCCGGGACTTATGATATTACTGTCGAAGGCATTGGCAACTACAAGGGCACTTTTTACAGAACATTTACGGTCAGAGAAGCGGCGACGCTTAATATCAGTAAGGCAGCAATTCTTTACCTGCAGAAATCTTATGCTTTTGATGAGTTGCCTGAAGACGGCGTTCCTGAAGGAATAGCTTTAAGCTATAACAAAGAGGAAGTCGACAGATCCGAGTATACCCTGAGAGTTGAGAAAGGCAAGGCGGTTGGTAAGGCCACACTGGTAATAACGGCTACCGAAGCGGGGCGATTTGTCGGAACAAAGAAAGTTTCGTTCAATATAACCGGGGCTAAGCTTGGAAGCATCATGCTTTCGGATACAGGCTATGTTTACAACGGTATAAAGCAGGCGCCCGGTTATGTGGTTTACAGTGGCAAGAAGGGCGAGGGCAATGAGATAGACAGTGACTGCTATAGCATAAGTTACAGTGCTGACGGGCAGAAAGCCGGGACGATCACTGTTACTGCAACAGGTATTGCATCGAAAGGATACAGCGGGAAGGTAACCGCCAAATACAGGATTGCGCCTCTTAATGTGGCATCGGCTATAAGCGAGGGTGCCATTGATGTTAAGGTGCCTGCTTCCGTGGCTTATGTTCAGGGCGGAGTGACACCTGAGCCGCTTGTTACGTTTACGGATGGTGCAGGCAAGAAGTGGACACTTAGAAATGGCGTTGACTACACAGTGAAATATGCGAACAACAAGAGCTGCACTTCGACGAAAGCACCTGCGCTGACCATAACCGGAAAGGGCAACTTTACAGGAAAGAGCGACGAGATTTCTTTTGCCATAAATAAGAGGAGTATTGCGGCGCTTCCGATAAACTGCAAGGATATTGCGGCTAATCCCAAGAAGAAGGGAAGTTACTACTACTCCAAGCCGGTGATCATCGATGCGAACGGGAAGGCGCTGAAGGAGAAGACGGATTATACCGTGACTTACACGAAGGCCTCCGGAGAGGCGATCGGCAAGAGTGAGGTTCTGCAGGAAGGAACTGCCATTCGGGCGACCATTGTTGCTGCAGGCAAGAACTATACCGGCGCGGCTTATGTGTTCTACAGGGTTGTGAGCGGGCCGAGGGATATTGCGTCAGCGAGTGTTGTGAAGATTGCTAACCGGATGTACACCGGAAAGCCTGTGGAGATTGGTGACCTTAAACTTACTTACACCACGACAGTTGGGAAAACAAAGGTTGTTGATGAGCTTGTCGAAGGCAGGGATTTCTGCATAACCGGCTACTACAACAACACGAAGAAGGGCACAGCGTCCCTGCGCGTCGAAGGGATGGGCGGCTATTGCGGCAGCAGGATCATAACCTTTAAGATAGTTGCTTCGCAGGTAAGCGCTGACGATGTCTGGTACGGAGCGTATCAGGGAGGCTCGCTGGTCAAGGAGTAAGCATATGAATCTGTTTCGACTTTTTTAATAGATTCTTTCTTGAATTTGATTATGGACCAATCTAAAATATCATCAGAAATATGAGTAAAACTGGAGCGATCCAGCGACACAAAGCTACAGGGACTTACTGAGTCAGCCAGCTGCACTTCTGGAAACATCGCAGCGACGCGGTGTTTTTCTTTTGGAGAATGAGCGATGAAAAAAGCATTATCTGCGTTTTTATTATTTATAGTGGTAGGCCTCTCGACTCTGGGAGGCGGATGTGAAGCCCATGCGGCAGATTCTATTCCGGAGTATTCCGGTAGCCCGTCAGTTGAAATAAACGGGAATAAGCCTGAGTTTACCAGGTCTGAGCTGACGACTGTTTCATATGAGATATACGGGAATCTGGATCAGTTGGGGAGATGTACTCCGGCCATAGCCTGCCTGGGAAAAGACCTGATGCCAACGCAGGAGAGGGAATCCATAGGATCGGTGAAGCCCACGGGCTGGAACCAGAACAAGTATCCCGGCCTCGTTGATTCCGACCCGCCATATCTGTACAACAGATGCCACATGATCGGATTCCAGCTTACGGGAGAGAATGCGAACGAGCAGAACCTGATCACCGGCACGCGCTATATGAATATCGAGGGAATGCTGCCTTATGAGAATAAGGTTGCAGAATATATCAGAACCACGGGCAATCATGTTATGTACAGAGTTACACCCGTGTTTGAAGGTGATAACCTGCTGTGTTCCGGAGTTAAGATGGAGGCTTACTCCGTTGAGGATTCCGGCAGGGGCATCCGTTTCAATGTATATTGCTATAATGTCCAGCCCGGAGTAGATATTAACTACTCAGATGGCAGCAACACTCTGGCCGGTGTATCGGCAGAGGACTTTATAATAACGGTAACACCGGACGTCGCATCTGACACCAGGCAGGCGCCCGTACCGACCACCAGCTATATAGCAAACAAGAACAGCAAGAAGTTCCACGATCCGCTATGCGACAGCGTTAACGACATGAAAGAAAAGAACAAACTATACTTTGACGGCACACGGGATGAGCTGATCGGCCGGGGATATGTGCCCTGCAAGCGATGCCATCCATAACCGTCCCCATTGTCACATCATGCCTTGATTTCAAATGCAGCGCGGATCTTCTTATACTTGTCAGGAAGCCCCTGGATAGCCTCATCCAAAGAGGAATATCCCTCAAGTATCTCGTCGGCGGAGAGCACAAGGGCATTCATGTTGCCTATATCCAGCAGGATCTTCGTAAGCTGCGCCTTATCCCCTTCCGACATGTATCCGTGGTAAATGAGTGCGCTATCCTCGGCTACTGCACCGGTCTTGTAGTCATATATCTTAAAGTTCATTGCGTCTTCGATCTTCTTCATTTAATCCTCCAATACACTTCATCGATTTGAATATTCTCTTAAATTAGATAAAATATAGTTATCCTTAGACTATTTACGCCAACGGTTATTATATAACAACAGTATTTACAATGATATCTCAAATTCAGAACGAGGAGAAAGTTATGAAAAAAAGATTGATAGCAGTGTTTATGGCAGCAACGCTGACCGCCACCATGGCAGCAGGCTGCGGAAAGAACAACCCAGGCGCAGATACCGGAGCTGACGCAGGTACTGAAGCAACAGAAACAACTGCAGGCGACTCTGCAGCAACCGAAAGCACAGCCGCCCAGCCGGAGACCAGCTCTGAACCCAATTCTGAAGCAACCATCGACGCCGCTCAGACCGAGACCCCCATCACAATCCTGACCCACCCTGTCAGCTGTGAGTCTTCCGGAAAAGAGCTCGCCGTAGGAAGCTACCCTGAAATAGTCCTCTCAGATGAATATAAACAGAAGTACCCCAACATCCAGCCGACCATCGACGACCTGAACTTTAATTGGAAGAACGGAGTAACCAGTGCCTTAAGCGAATACGGTTTCTACCGGCTCGACAGCGGGGAGGACATCGATACGCCCTATGCGTCAGAGGTTACAGTAGATATCCTTAGGGCAGATGATACTATGCTCACCATCATGGCAAGCTCCTATGACTACGCAGGCGGCGCGCATCCCATGCACGGCGACAGATCCGACAGCATTGACGTCACAACCGGCAAGCTTCTTTCGCTGAAAGACGTCCTCAAAGACGACGAAAGCGCTCCCCAGGCGATAATGGACGAGCTTTACGCAGCCTATCCACAAGGAGTTGAGGAGTTCGAGTCCTATGCCTTCGTGGCAGATGGCGAGACTACAGTGGATCAGTACAGACACATGCTGGAGGACAACACCTACACCTGGTCAATCAGGACGGAAGGCCTTCGAATCTACTTCTCACCCTACGAAGTTGCTTCATACGCAGCGGGCTATCTTGAAGCTCTTTTGCCCTTCGACAAGTACCCTGATCTGGTTGAGCCAAAGTACATCCCGCAGGCAGATATAGATAATGATGCAATTGTCACAACAAAGGAATTGGAAAAAGAGCTTATAGAAGCAGCCGAGCCTGACTATGGCCAGGAGACTGAAATGATCACGGTTCCAAACAAGAGCTGGGCAGCTTTCACCGAGGACGGTCGAGGACCGGATGACGGCGAGCACATAACGCTCACCAAGACAAGCGAGAAAAAGACAGACTGGCTGGATAGCTACGTATGGCAGGAAGAGCATGGCTTCGGAACAGCAAATCTGCCCTACAGCGATGAAAACTACCAGTATGTGGGCAACATGCCCGAGGCCTACCAGTACATGTACAACGGCCTGGACATATACGATGCTTCCGGATATCAGCTGATTTACAGCTATGACCTTCATACCCTGTGCAACGGCCCCGATGAGGAGACAGGCAGAACCTCAGCCACAACGCAGTTTATTAAGTGGGCGAAGATCTACGACGGCACTCTCTATCTGAACATTATCCAGAACGGCTATTCAACAGAGGAGCCCAACAGCAGCTACATGGTGGCCATCGCGCCCGACACAGGCTATGTGCTCTGGAGGAGCGAGCCGCTCGTTGCCAACTGCGACAACTTCCAGATTGTAAAAGACACTATTATCTGCGGCTACGGATTCACCGCCGAGCCCGACTACATCTATCTTCTTGACAGGTTCACCGGCCAGCAGATGGACAAGATAAAAGTAAACTCCGCACCGGGCCAGTTCGAGGTAGTAGACGACACTCTTTACGTCGCCACCTACAACACGGCTTACGAATTCAAGATTGAGACAAAATAAAAACATGTGACAACGGGGACGGTTCTTTTTGTCACCACCACAAAAGCTGGCGGTGACAAAAAGAACCGTCCCCGTTGTCACGTGAAAAGATGTCAAAGAGAACCGTCCCCGTTGTCACACTATTTGAGATATCCGGCTTCTTCCAGGAGCTTCTTCATAAATCCGGTGTATTCCTGGAGCGCATCCTCGCAGGGGCCCATCATCTCTTTATTGAGATCGATGGCTTCCTTTGAGTCCTTGATCCTGTCAAAGGTATCCTTGTCCCTAAAGAATCTGGCATAGTTCACCTTGGAAGGATCGATGGCGTGTAAAGATCTCGCCGCTGACAGAACGAGCTTGTTTTCTTTGTTGAAAAGACCTCCTGCAGCCTTGGGGTAGATGATGATATCCCAGTTTTCAGTGGCGGGAAGCACTACATACTCAAGGGTTCCGTCACTTTTTCTCCTGGTTCCGAATTCGGACATGGTCTCCCTGTCCCAGTGTTCCTCCATGAATTTGAGCACATCATCAAGTGTCATTGTCCTGTTGATAACAAATACCTGTCTTCCCTTCATAATCATTCCCTCACTTTCATTTCAGATCAGCATAATCCCCGAATAATAATTAAGTTTTCCTGTAATCATTATACCGTGAATTTACCTTCTTCAACAACAAAACCAGGCTACCTAAAAAGTTAATTATTCCTTTATAAAAATATTATGATAACACCCGTTTTATACGGGGCGCGACAATGAAAGCAAACAGTCTATCGTTTATAATATTATTATCTGAACGTATGATATCGGTTTATAAAAGGAGAGAATTATGAGGAGAAAAACATCGATCATAAGTCTGTTACTGCTGATAGCTCTTTTCACCGCATCCTGCGGAGAAAAGGCAGTTGAAGAGCCCGCCCCTGCGGCCACAGAAGAGGCAAGCGTTGAGGAAGTTAAGGAAGAGCCTGCCCCGGAGCCCGAACCTGAGCCTGAACCGGAACCTGAACCGGAGCCGGAGCGCGAAGAGGTTAAAGAAGAAAAAGCTTACTACACAGATAAATTCACCAAGGTAGACGACTACGCCAAGTACGGCGAGTCCGGTGACGCCAAATCCGGCGACATGATCTGGGTGGAAGGTTACATAGATGAATACGACGAGTCAGGAAACAGGCTTCTTCTGACCTCCGACGATGGCCCCTGGTCTGTATCCGTAGGCGCAGACGGAACCGACGATTTCTATGACCTTGTCAAAGAGACCGTGGGCATGAAGGTAAGAGTCTTCGGCAAGTACACCGGTTATTCAAAAGACCTGTCGATGCCTGCAGTTGCTTTCCTTCCTAAGGAATATCAGCCCTTTGCCTACAGACTTGAGAGCGTTGACAACAGCTTCAGGCTGACGCAGCTGGACTATCGCTATGAAAAGCCTGACTTTGATTCGGAGAACACCTTAGGAAAGCTCACCTTCAAGGAGTCCTCAGCATGGGAGAGCAAGGATGAGGACGGCACTCTCCTGTATTATTTCAATGATGATATACCTACACTGATCATGGCTCATCGCGAGGCCATTGCCGACGCCGGTTTTGACGAGATCGACAAGGACCAGCTTCTGGCTGACGTGGCTGAAGGCTATGTGGGCGAGACCGGTGAGATCTTAAGGCAGACGCCTTTCAAGCTCTCCGGCTATCCTGCGCTGTGCTTTGAAAACACCTGGACCTACGAGGACCTCCCCGTAGCGATGAGTCTTTTCTGCTACATGTTCATAATAGATGACGAGTACTATTACTTCGGATGCGGCGAGCCTTTCCTTGTGGGAGAGTCCTGCAAGCGCCTGCTCCCGGATATGTTAAAAGACTTCAAGGTAGGCGAAGAAGCATCGACAAAGTCAAAAGACTCAAAGGCCGACGACAAGTCCGCAGACGCATCCAAGACAGACACCTCCAAGACAGACACCTCCAAGGCTGACACATCAAAGACTGAAGAGGCAAAAGACACAACCGCAAAGACCGAAGATACAACAAAGACCGAAGAAGCAGCTCCGGCCCAGGAGTCTGCAAAGAAGACCGGCCATCCCACAAAGGATGAGCTTCTCGGAAAGGTCTTTTCACAGACCATGACCGCAACCCTGACAGGAACAGAAGATCCGAGCCAGACCTTCTCGGGAAGCGAGACCCTTCCTGATTTCCTCTTTACGGCAGACATGGCGGCAGCCTACAACGAATCAAACGGCACATACTCCTACACCGAGACTCAGAACGGGGAGACCATTACCATGTCCATGACCTTTACTTACAACTCAGATGGCAAGATTGTTTATTCCGGACCGGTTAGCGTTAGCGCAACCCAGTACACCGGAACCGGAACCGTCAGCGGAGCTGAGAAATAACCTGAACATGCGAGGTGATGTCAGTGAATAAAAAGAAAAAGGGATCACCCCTTATAGCCCTGTCTGTTGTCCTCGTACTTCTTATCTACGGGGCAGCAGGCTTCGGAGTTTACACATATAAAGATCAGATAAAAGAATTCGTGGGAATCGAACCCATGCTTTCAGAGGCGGCGCAGGAAGTTGCCACAGCTGATGCCCAGCAGGAACCTGAGGATGCAAAAGAAATCCCGGCTCCGGAACAGGAATCCCGGACTGAGGAGCCTGCCCCTGCCCCAGAGAAGTCCGAAGAAGCAGAGCCCGTCGCCGAGCCCGAAGAGCAGGCTCCGCCCGAGGAAAAAGAACTCCCGGCAAAGGCAGACTTCCCCATTACCCCCGAGTTCTATGCCACCTCCGGCGGCAAGTTCAAAACCCTGGGCTCCGGCGAGAAGATCTACACCTTTTCAAACGGAGAACAGGCCCGGAGCTGCTGGGTAGAGGACGACGGCAAATACTATTACATCGATTACAGCGGCTGTCTCATGAAGGACAACTACACCGAGGAGGGCTTCTATACCGGAAGCGACGGCTCCTGGGATAACACTGTTCCGTTCAGATCCGACAACGCCGAGCCCCTGATGGATGCGACCTACGGAACCGACCCGAAGCTGACCATTGAACTCATCAATGAGAACGGTTTTGGCCACAAAGAGGCTACGCTGACCTACAGCTTTGGCTACAGCGAGACCTTTATGGTCATTCCGGCGGCCAACAGCGTATATCTTCTGACCAACGAAGAAGGCGACGGCACTTCAAAGCTAATGTCGGTATCCGAAGACCGGAAGACCATCAGGATATCAGGTTACGGCGAGACTGCTGTTTTCGAGCTGAAATAAACGGAGGGCAACATGTTCTTTAAAAAACTTGCATCTTCCCTGGGGGATGTTCTGAGGAACCCTTTGAAACTCCTTCCCACGGTGGTTCTGGGCATCGCCTGGATCATCCTGGGATTTTTGGGGGCGTGCTTTAAAGAGATGCCCCAGTATCTTAAGATCGCCAGCTTCTTTACCTTTGCGCAGGGCGGCCTCTACGGCGGTGCCCTTGCAGCGGTGGGCGGAATCTTTGGAAAGGTAATAGTTGCAGCCTTTCTCAATGCCCTTATACTCCCCATCTTCGACGGAAAGCTCCCCTTTTCCGGACTTGGGAAGGGGCTTAAAGGTCTTTTCACAGGCGCAGCAATGCAGGGAATCTCCGATGTGTCCCAGTACCTCGGAGGTCTTGGAAGTGCGCTTATTCTCTATGGTTTCATGAACAGCAGACAAAACCTGCAGGAGTCCCTTGTAGGTATCGTCGCTGTATTTCTTTTGCTGGACAATATCGGGAAAAAGAATGGTCTCATAACCAGTCTTGTTTTCGATGCACTGAAGCTGTTGAGCGGCGGAAGGACGCCGTCCAGTGCTGCCTGCAGGCGCCTCATGTCGGGGATGACCTTTGGCTTTGCAATCGCGGTGGGCCTTTCGGCACTGCCCTACAGGCCCTGCGTGCTCATCGGAATCCCGCTTCTTGTCCTCGCATTTATATTCTCCCTCTTTAAGAAAAAGAAAATGCCCCGCACCGCAGCCATGTTCCTTGCGCTTTCAATCGGTGCAGGGTCAGTGTTCTCCGCTTGTCTGATTTCTTTTTCCATTGCTACTTATGCGGCCGGGGACAGATGGGTTGATCCCTACAGCGAGTTTAATGTAGACAGTATCTTCAAGCTCCTGCCTGCACTCAAGGACTCAGGCGCAGAGATGCTCGAAGTGACGCCTTATGTATACAACAATCTGGGAGATCCGGTGGAGCTTTCTTTTCCGGAGAGCTTTAACATTGACCTTCGCAACGGCGCGAAGACTGAGTACACGCTGAACATAGATGAGACCAATACCATTGACGGAACCTTTGCTTTTTACGAGCTGAAGCTGACGTTCACAGGCGACAGCGGCAGTACCTGCATGTTCAAGGTGGCTTCCGAGTGGACGGAGTATGCTACGAGTGACGGCCGCGTCCTGTCCCAGGGCGATGTTGAAACCTGCACGGTCTACGACAATTCCGGCTTCGAGGGCTTTTTGCACGACAAGAAGTGCATCAAGATCGACTGCGGAATCCCTTACGGTATCGAGTTTTATCCCGAGAAAGCTTATCTTACTCTGAATGGCGAAGCACCGTCAGACGGCGATCTGTCAGGAACCTACGAAATGTGCCTGGAGACTTTAGAGGGCAAGAAAGTCAGCGACATTACCCTGCAGGTTCAGATGAGCGGCAGCTCGATGACGGTCACCATCAGTGGTGACAACGGTCTTGCGAAGGCCAGTCACACAGTCAAAGGACACATCATGGATGGCACATCTTCTTTCTACGGAGAGAGCATGGATCTTTCGAATGGTTTCGACAACTGGGACGGCACCACCACCGGTCTGTACCTGACTTTCGACACGACGACCGAGCCCTATACCATCACCGGTACCTGGATGCTGACAGATATTGATAACAATCAGCTGGAGGGCTGGTGGATCGGACCGGAGATGCCTGAGCTTCCGCCGATAACGATGGCTGACGAAACCGAGGACGTGGTTGTACCGGATAAGCCTGAGGATGAGAAGGCTCCGGAGCCTGAGGAAGAGAGCGATTCCGGAAAAGAACTGACGGATGAGCCGGAGACTGTCGATGAGCCCGCAGATTATCAGGATACAGGCTTCCCCGAAAACCTGATACCAACAGGTCCTTTAGGCGACATCATAAGGCGTTTCCTTGAAGGTGATGAAAACATGAATATTCACAGAGCTGAGGACGGATCAATCGCAATCAGCTTTGTTGGAGCGACAGTAGCCGCGATCGCAGGTTCGGCGGGCGGAGCAGGTGGAGCTGCAGGTGCAGGAGGAGCCGGAGCAGGTGAAGGTGTATCATCCCCTGACGGCTCAGGATACACAGGCCCCGATCTCAGCAATTTCATATCCCGTGACGACGACGGAGATTTCAATGTAAAAGACCCTGCGACAGGCGAAAAGAGTATATATGTATCAAACGGAGATGGCACGTACACGAATCCTTTGTCAGGAGTAACCTATACTGAACAGGATCTGAAGGATTCCATCAGCAGCCGATGGGAGCATTCCGAGCTTATACAGCAGGATCAGCAGAAAGCCCGGGAAGCGATCCAGAGCCAGCGCGAAGCCAACCAGCAGCTTTCCCAGGACGGACGGGAATACCTGCAGCAGAAGTGGCAGGATGAGGCTAAGCTGAACAAGGAGATCCAGCTGGATCACATGTGGCAGAAGTACGGTGGAGAACGGGGCGACGAGAAGTCGATCCGGGAGGCCATGGCAAAGGCGCAGGGCGAGAATATAAAACGTCAGGAGAGAGACCAGGCCTACGCCGATAAGATGGACAACATAGTCAAGGGTCTCGAGGTGACACAGGCAGCAGCCGACATCGGAGTTGACGTCCTTGCAACCGTCACCGGCCAGCAGGGCATCAAGACCGCTTATACCGTCGGCAAGAACTTTGCCTCAAGGCTCTCAGATGCCGCTGTCAACAACAAGGACCTTCAGGGTGCCATAGCTATGGCGGGATTTGATTCACTGACGGATATCTATCTCGACAGAGCCGAGAATGCAGGCTTCCATGTACTTGGAAACTCCGCTGCAGACCTTATCAAGAACACTACCCAGAACCTCTATGACGGAAAAGACTGGAACAAGGGCTGGGATACGGCGCTGGTAAACGGAGCAGCAAAGGGCACAGTGGCCAAGATTGCCAACGCCCTTACAGGCCCGCAGTCAGCCCACACCCAGGAGCAGCTTAAAAATGACCTCAACATGATAAAGACCGCTGTGGGCAACAACGCTCCTGAAAAGACTCTCAACGCCCTTCGCGATATGAGAGTAGCCTCATATATCAACAACATCAACGCCGAGAAGATCGTAAACGGCGTGACCACAGCGGGAGCAGACGTAGGAAAGCTTATTTCCGACGGAATAAAGGATGCACTGTCAGATGACTGATAAGACCTGAAAGGATCTGCAAATGGAAGGATATAAATCTTTAAAGGAAGCTGTAATAAGCGTGGAGAATGTAACCAGCAGGTGGAAGCATACTGTCTCCGGAGAACTTTTTGACAAGAGAGAACTCCTTGACATGGGAGAGACCTATGACAAACTCTTCAACCCGGACGGCTGGAACTACTTTGTTACTTTCCCCACGGGAGAGATAGGTCTTTTGTCCACCAATGACAATGAGATCATGCTGTTCCTCGTACCGGAAGGGGCAGCACCTGTAGCTAAGGCTATGCCCGGACCCAAATTCTGCACGAACTGCGGCGCCGCCCTCAAGCCCGGCGCTAAGTTCTGCACCGGGTGCGGCACACGTGTCAAAGGGGACGGTTCTGTTTGACACGTGACAATGGGGACGGTTCTGTTTGGCACCTTCGCAAAAAGTTCAGAAGGAGAACCGGCTGAAGTAACGGTACTGAAGACCCATATAAGAGAAGTACCAAAGGCATCAACTACACAAAAGTAAAGAATTAACCCCCGATTTGCGTTTACTATTCCGCGCGTCGGGGGTTTGTGACGTATATGTGCAAATTTGAAGAATGACACCCAAAATAATTATTTAACAATAGGTCAACTTTTTTAAAAAAATCACAGATGGACACAAAACCAATCAGTAAGACCATAAACCGCAAATGTATTGTCGATATTAAGAATTGGATGCACTGAATTGTAGGATGAAAGATTTTCGATGATGGGACGTTTGGGTGTCAATCTTTCATTTTATCCATATATTTCACAAAATAGATTCTGCGCAATCAATATTTGGGGGTAGGAATACCCGCTAATCTGCCAATTTGTGACATATAGCCAGAAAGTATAAAAAAGTACCCAATTTGTTAGTTGGCGCGACAGTTGACCGACAGTTGAAACATACTTTTTCAATTGAGAAACAGCTACGTGGGAGTATTTAATGCTATAATTGAGTTGTTGATAAATGGGGCATTAGCTCAGCTGGGAGAGCGTCAGGTTCGCAATCTGAAGGCCACGGGTTCGATCCCCGTATGCTCCATTATGAACCACAAACCCCGTCTCTGGGGATCATTTTCAGTGAAGAACCGGCAGAAGTCGCAAAATAAGCGGCTTCTGCCTTGTTTTTTGCATTCTTGTACATTTGTGTGTGATAAAATATAAGTGAATGCCACATTAAGCCTTGAATTCGTATAAACGGCTGAAGAAACTGTGTTTTTTACAGGAGGGACGACATGCCTGGATATGATAAATACAAAGATCTGAAAAAGAATCAGGAGCAGCAGAATAACATCAATGCGCAAGAGAACCTTATCAATAATGTACAGCATCCTGATCTGGATCAGTTCTATGCTCAAAAACAGCAAGCCAATCTGAACGCTGATCTTGATGCAAATGGCCACGCTGTGGTGAAGTTCGGCTATGATGCTGACCAGCTCATGGAGAAGTTCGGGGTAAGGACCGAGTGGACGAATGCTGAGGATTTCCGAAACCGGACGGATTATTACTTTAAGGACAATCGTGTTGCGAATGCAAAAGTTACGCGATACAGAAGTCTTGAGCGTGATGATGACGGGGTTGTAGATGCATATACCAGGAACTACAGCTATAACCGCGCCAGCAAGAGAAAACAGCATGCCGGCACGGCGGCCGGGGAGTTCGCGCAGATGAGTGCCTTGATGGACGATCTTAGACAAAATGAGGGCATTATGAGCGTTATTGCCAAATATGAGCTGAAAGAGCAGATAATGGACCACAGGATCAAAGGAATGGTGGCCGCTGCCTACACCAAGGCCAGGAGCAAATCCCACATGAAGTACCTGGAAAACAGGGCAAAGCTCTCCTGCTATATGATCCTGAAAGAGCAGCTGGAGCAGACCTTAAAGGGACTTGACCCGCAGACTCAAAGGCAGATCAGGCAGACTCTTGAGCAAAAAAAGAAAACATTATTATCAAATATAAAAAGCGCCTATAAGGGCGTTAAAAAGTATGCCCCGAAAACCATGGATGTCTGGAGAGAGAAAAATGGTCTTAACTCAGCATACTACAGTAGAAAAAGGCGGGAGTACCGGGATGAGCACCACGGGCTGATAACCTCGAAGCAGACTATTCTTTTGTCCAATCTTGAGGCGCTTCAGGAACAAAATGAAGGCAAAGAATGGCCGTATATGGCTGTTCTTAAGGAAAACACTACCCATGCACCGATCAACAAGGCAGAGAGCCAGGCTTTCGAGTACAACCGGCAGTACAGAACCAGTGAAGAAAATGTTATGCACGGCCAGGGAGAGGCAATTGAACAGGATAAAAGGCGGATCAAGGAAGCGGACATGGAGGCAATCAGGAGATTTAACAATCTCCATGTGCCGACCTTTGACGAGCTGGGCGATGTTGATAAATACCTGATGAATCATCTGAAGGATTATTACGAGCTGTGTAAAAAGGCCCTTCCGTACTATAACAGGACCAAAGTCCCTGCCCATGTAAAAGAGTATATGGGAGCGCACCCTGAGTTCATGAACAAGCTCAGGTATCTGGTGGCGGTGGATACCTATATTGATTACCATCTGCGCTCCAAGCACATGATCGAATACGATAGGACCGGTGTACGCGGGAGGACAAAACCCGGCAGATTCAAAATAGAAAGTGACGACAGGTACAGATACAAAAGAAACAACAGGGGCGGCTGGACCAGAGACGCTGCGTATGGACAAGGTGAGGAGAGAGCGCGGTATGTCGCTCTGAGATCGGCGTATGACCTTTATATGCAGGAACAGGCGAATATCGAAAACAAAACGTTCATCGTGAATTATGACCTTGAGCACGGCGCCAACAGACAGATGCCTGGCTTCACCGGTCAGAAAAATAACATCGGCCAACAGCAGAATAAGAGACTGATCAACATTATTATCGATGATGAAGAGAAGAAAGAAGATCTGAATGACAGCAATAATCTCATTACCAACATAATTCATAACAATATTGACGATAGTGATGAGTCTGAGAAGGAAGACGAAAAGGAAGACGAGCTTCTTAAGATCAAGGAGGACGAGAAGAAAGATAATCTCATTGAAAAGGAAGAAGGCGAGAAAAAGGCCGGAATCCAGGACAAGATTAATATTTTTGAGAATAAGAAAGTGGAGCAGGAAGATAAAAAGGATGTTCCCGAACAGATCATTATTAATGAGAATCGCGAGATAAACAAGGACCTCCAGGATAAGATCAACATCTTCGAGAACAAGAAAGAAGACCTCAAGGAGCAGGAAGACAAAAAGAACGAAATAAAAGAAGAGAAGAAAGAGGAGAAGGAGGAAGAAAAGAAAGACCAGCTTCCGAAAATTAACACTGATGTCTTCACCATCCCGGAGCTGGAAGGTTCTCTGGAAGAAGCATACAAAAAACTGGACGCACAGCTTAAGAACGAAAAAGTAAGCCCGAAGGAACTGGAAAAGTTCAGAAATATTACCAAAGAGCGATACAACTGCAGCAGGGATATCCTTGCGACTATACCAAAATCTCTTTTTACAAGCCTTACGGAAAATCCTCCTAAAGGCATTGATGTGAGAGCCTTAATGTCACTTTTGAGACCGGTAAGGCTTAATAAGTTCGGCTATCCTGAAACAGATAAAGACGCCGAGAACCTTAAGCTGAATATCAAAGACTGCGAGGCCCTTAAGAGCAACAAGCTTTCAGACAGAAAGGACTTCCTCGACAATCTGGCGAAGGAAGCAAAAGCGCTCATGTATACTCCCGAGCAGCTCATGGACCACGATTTCATCAGAAAAGACATGGGCCGTGCAATGAGACATTTGTCCTTTATGCATAACCTGACGAATATTTACAAGAACCACGCGGGATATTTCCTCAACAAGGCCCCGGAAGAAATAAGGACATTTATGTTCGGCCTTATCAGCGGAACGGATTATGTCAATTTTGCATCCTTCCACATTCAGCAGGCAATTTATGGCGATAACGGACTTGAGCGCCCCTTCACCGGTGCTTCTTCAGCTGCCTATTCCTATGTGACACTGGCCGGAAAAGACCTTAAGACTGTGAGGGATGTCAACAAGAAGATCTCTAAGATGTCGCACCATGCCGGAACTACCTACGCCGCATATTACAATACGGTCTATGCCTTTAGAAATGATCCGAACATGGATTTTGAGGGTACTCTTAAGTCCATGGAGAATCAAAAGCGCACGTCGTCCGCTTTTGAGCCCGCAGCAGCATATATCTACGATAAGGAATATGGCAAGACTGATAAGACTGTCAGCACCGAGCATATGATAGCGATCATGTCAAAGTACCTTAAACCATTTGCCGCAGGTCAGAATGCTAAGGAGACTCAAAAGGCTCAGAAAGAGCTCCTTGATCTTATCGGAATATTTAACACAAAGATCAATTCCGCCCACAAGACCAATACCAGCGGAATATCTGATGACCTCCCTGACGTGAAGGTTGAAGAGATCAAAGATAAGAAAGCAAAGAAAGAAAACAATATCATCAGTGAAAATATCATTAGCGAAAGCGTGATCATCGATGAGGAGAAAGAGGACCTAAAGGAAGAAGATAATCCCAACAAAATCATCCTCAGCGAAAGCATGATTGAGGAAGAGAATAAAGAGAAGAAAGAAAAGAAAGGCGCAAAAGGCAAGAAGAAAGAAGACAAAAAGAACGACAACATCCTCGAGAGCAGCAATGAAAATCTCATCCTGGAGAACAGCAACGAGAATATCATTATTGAGACCACCACCTCCAAAAAGAAACAGAGCAAAAAGAAAAAGAAGAAGGAAGAACTCAAAAACCAGATCATTCTCAGTGAGGAAGATAACGATTACAAGATCGGCCTCAAGGACAGATCCATTGGAAAACCTGTAAATAAGGGCGTTTCCGAAGGGCTTGAGGAAATGAAGCGGCTTACCGGCGATAAATCGCTGACAAAAGAAGATTATATCCTGTATCAGGAATTCCTCGCGTCAAAAAAGAGCGGCTCTCATCCTGAGATCACTGAAGCGTACCGAAAGGCACAGAAAAACCTTCCAAAATCGACTCAGGGCCTGGGCGTTGGCAGAGCCGGCGCCGGAATAATGAGACTTGTCCACTATGATGAAAAAGGAATCCCTGCATCAAAGAGGGATCGTGAAAACCACGCATGGAATCTTACATGGTTTAAAGCCATTGAGGCTGGAGATACTGACAAGCAGAAGGAGATGCTGGATGCTGATCTTCCACATATGCTGGACAACATGCAGGTTCCGGAACCGGAAATGATCGAGAAGTGGATTGAGACTGAGGTAAAAAAGAATCCGGCAGAAATGATAAGTGCCATCGAGAAGTTCCTCTTGTTTGACAACATGAGAAAGACATTCCCTGAAATTCAGGATTACCTTGACGAGCATCCGCTGTTTAACGAGAAGATAGAACTGTGCGGCAGACTCACCATAATTTTTAACAATTATATGAAGGAAAAGTTTGGCTGTGATGATCAGGGTAATCTCAAGGATGAAAAGTCCGTAAAGATGAACAAGGTTGTGGGAGCGACCATGAAAGAGGGCTCCCGTGCATTCTATGCAGAAAAATATAGGGATATTCATGAGGCGGAAGCCTTAAGAACAGATAAGCCGGTTCTGCCTTCGGAAGACGAAATATATGCAGAGCGGATGCGTCTTATGCAGAAAAACATAAAGATGGATGACCAAGGATATCCTCTGTATAAGAAGCATAATGATGTCTACAGTGTTTACAGTGATAAAAGACTGATCGACAAATACAAAAAAGCTGTGAAGAACGGGCATATCCCTAAGGAAAAAACCTCAAAAGGCAAGGAGCTTTCAGGCGCACCCGGAGCACTCCTTCGAATGGTCCACTATGATAACATGGGAAACCCTATAGGAGAGCAGGACTGCATCAACATGCTATGGAACAATAATGTCATGACTGCCTTTGAAAAGGGCGACACAGACACCCTTACAACGATGATCAATGACGAGTTTCCCAACTTGTTTGAAGGGCTTAAGATACCGGCTCCCTCCAGGATGGCAAGCATTCACTGGTTTGAGTCCTGGTTTGAAAACGAGTTCAGGCCCGATGCGGAAAAGTGGTTTGATGTTCAGAGAAGGCAGGCATCTCTAAAAAGTCTTATAGAGGCCAATCCAAAGGCCAAAAAGCTTTATGAAGCCGACAAACAGCTTCAGTCAACTGAAAAAGCCTTCAATGCCCTAATGAAGCAGGTATCCATGTATCTTAAGTACAGACATCGCCTTGACATTGAACAACAAGGTGAAAACAAAGTTATGAAGCCTGAGGGCGGAGTACTCATACCGCCTAAAGGAAAATGGAAGAACGATGCGGCAAAACAGGCATTTATTGATAAAAAGAATGCCCAGAAAGAAAAGGAGGCATTAAAGGACGAGCAGTATAAAAAGGATATGGAGCCCCTGCTTAAGGATTATAAAGCAAGCTTCGATCAGATCCCTGACAGCAATCAGAATAAGTATGTAGAGAACGAGGATCCCAAGGAGAGGCTGTTCAGACGCATAAATAAACAGGATCCGAAGTACACGAGGCAGTCCCATAGGATCGCCATGGAATACAAGCGCTATCTGAATATTGGAAAAACGAATCCATTGATGACTGAGCTGTATCAAAGGGGTGTTAAGAAAAAGAATTACAGTTCCGGTACCAGCATTGACAGAGACGCTGCAGCCGGTATGAAATTCGTGAACTATGATGCCGATTATAATCCCATATCCGAACAGGACAAGAAAAACCATGAATGGAATAAAAAGTGGCTGAAAGCCTGGGAAGATGATGACATGCAGGTCAAAGATGAGATGATGGCTGAGATGCTGCCGGATCTTTATGAACGTATGCCCCTGCCTCCCGAGCCGACAGAAGAAGAACTGAAGGATATGCTGGAGGAGGATTTTACAAAAGCACCTTGCCAAAGCTACCTGGACAAGCTTGAGAAGTGGGCGCTTTCCACAGTGGAAAAAGACCCGATAGAATTCTCATTAACCGCCAAGGTCGGCCTCTCCAGTGATCAGATAAGGCGTAAGATGCCCGGTGTTCAAAAATTTCTGGATGACAACCAACGGCTTAAGAATAAATCGGATGTCCTTGATTCGGCTACTAATTTCATTAACGCATATATCATGGGAAAGTATCACATTGATGACGGCGGATCGCCTGCAGATGTAGAAAAGGTACCGGGGCACAGCGAGAGACAGAGAGAAAATATGACAACCGGACTTACGGCAAAATCAATGCTTCTGGAGCTGGCCAAAAATTACCAGAAGTACAATGCTGTTAAGAACCAGCCTCTCGTACCCTATAAAATGACCGGAAAATCTGTCTGATCCAAGATCCAAGGAGGTAGCGATGAATAGAAAGATTGTTAAAGTTCTGGGCTTTATCATGGCGTTTTCACTGACAGCGACATCCGTAAGTGCGTCTGCTTTTGCTGCTGAGGAACAGCTGCCGTCAGAGGAAGGAGTTCTTTTCGATGCTCCAAAGGAGGATGCTGCCGGAAATGAGCTCACAGCCGATTTAGAAGAAGAGCAGATTTCAGAAGAGATCATTGAAGAAGAGAGCGGCGAGACTGCTGAAGAAACAGCGGTAGATACAAAAGAAGCTGAGGGCGAAACCGGAGAAACTGAGGAAGAGCCTGCAGGAGTAGAAGACGGGGAAGCTGCAGCGGAGCCCTCGGAAGATGAGGAATACCCTGAAGAAGATCCGCAGGAAGTTTCCGAGGATGAGGAATATGGTGAGGCTGAAGAGGAGATAATTGACGAAGAGACCATAGAGGAAGAGGAGCTTTTGGGCGAGGGGCAGACAGATGAATCAGACCTGATGCCTGAGGACGAAGAGGACCTTCTGAATGCCGGTGAGGGGCAGGCTTTAAGCCCGTTCGTCTATAACCTGAGCGGAGACGGTGAAACCTATGGAGACCTTGTGGCGCTCAGGAGCCAGACACCCGGCGCACAGATTTTTTATGTGCTCGACAACAGAGATTCAACGACGATCCTCAACGATACCAACATTGTCTGGGACGAGGAGGCAGGCTGCTTTATTTCAAAGGCCGGCAATATAATGGAATACATTGATCCCTTAGTGGTCGGTGCGGATACTTCATCCTCAATGTACAAACTTCATATGGTTGCGGTAAAAAAGAACTTGCTGATGAGTGAAGTTTCGAATAAAGACCTTACGTATGCCCGCGAGGATGAGTGGGGAGACATCACACCCGAGGACCAGTATTATGAGTTTGATGATGATCTGTCCATGCTTGAGGAGGATGAATATAAGGGACTGTGGATACCACAGTCGCAGCGCTTTGACGAATTGCTTGTTTATACCGGATCGGCAGTAACGATCGATAATCCAAGAGTGTATTATGGCAGGAAGCTTCTGAAAAAGGGAACGGACTATACTCTCAAGTATTCCAACAATGTAAACAGCAGTAACTCAGCACAGGTAAAAGTTACGCTCAAGGGCAGTTACCAAGGAG
>JAEEGH010005700.1_pt1 | contig 31065 bp, 22 predicted proteins | sample 9134181 | NCBI WGS metagenome assembly JAEEGH01 (sample SAMN16246544, study PRJNA631951) | gut metagenome | biome: gut microbiome; feature: rumen; material: DP-attached | host: Bos | place: Iran: Karaj | collected 2018-10
GTTAGGGTTTGTTTTGGTAGTCTCTCCGGGATTTGAACCCGAGTTACCAGGATGAAAACCTGACGTCCTGACCAGACTAGACGAAGAGACCACTTCGTGTCATTTTTGACGCTGCAAAAGTAGATAAAATTTCGATACCAACAATAAAATCATTCATATTTTTGTAAACTTTTTTGTAAAATATTGATTTATAGTATTGTATGATATTGATAATTATTCGAATAGCAACGAGACTTGGAACATTTTATTGCGCAATTTATCGATAGGGGCGGTGTAGATGAAGGCTTCTTCCTTAACGATGTCAAGAATTCCGTAACTCATCTTCACCTCAATGCCCATCTTGAACCACTGGTTGTAGATGTCGAACCCCGCACCAAGTTCTCCTGCAAAATCGAATCTTTTGGTGACTAAGTTGTCAATGAATTGTTGGCCTTGACTGTTGGTTGCCTTGTTGTCCTTTTGAGAAGCCAAGTCGAGCTTTGGGTTAATGCCACCAAAGACATATGCCCCGATGTTGTTATATCGTTTCGAGCGGTATTTGATGTTGAGTGGAAACTCGACAAAGGTAGTACCAATAGATCTATAGAAGCTCTTTGGTTCTTTGGAGCCATCATTGTACTCAAGAACAAGATCATAGTCCAAGCGTCGCTCACTGAAACTCAAAGAAGGAATGAATCGTAGGTCGAAATAGCGTCCTAAGCGTTTGCTGCCAATGATGCCTACCGTGAAACCTGGTGTTTGTTGAGTTTCAATATTGTATACGTAAATAGATCTTGTGTCTGCTTGCGAGTATTGGCCTGTAGGCCAAGAATTGGCAGGTTGTTGTATGTTTTGGTAATTATTTATCGTCTTTACAGTGTAACACATCTCGTTGAACGCCAACAGAAAGCCGAAATGATAAGGCTCCTGCTCGTATTTGGGCAGGTAGTGGATGACTCTCCTTTGGGCTTGGGCAGGGACAACTGTTGCGGCAAACAACAACACGACAGCCAATATTTTCAGTGCTTTTTTCAAGATTCTATGATATTAAACGTATGATAAACGAGGTTCGCCCGCTTTTATTGCACGATAACGGCGGCAAAATTAGGAAAAAAAGCAATACGTTTCATTGCCTTTCGGCGCAGTATAAGGTGGCAATGCCGAATGTCAATGGCCGAACGGTACCATGGATGAGCCCATGTTGTACCAGCAACTCAAGAAAAGCTTTCGATTTCGGAAACCGTTCCACCGAAGCAGGAAGGTATGTGTACGCACCTTTGTCCTTTGAAACGATTCTCCCTATGAAGGGCAACAAATGCTTGAAATAAAATCGGTAAAGCTGCTTCACGGGGAACCTTTCTGGCATCGAAAACTCCAAGATGATGGCTCGCCCGCCTGGCTTCAAGACGCGGCTGATTTCAGAAAGGCCTTTGCCCAAATCCTCGAAGTTGCGCACGCCGAAGGCCACCGTGACGGCATCGAAACGGTGGCTTTCGAAGGGCAGTTCGGCCGCGTCGCCAAGGCGCAATTCGATTTGGCTTTCCATCTTTCGTTGGGCGACCTTGGCCTTGCCGATGTCGAGCATCTTCTCCGAGATGTCCATGCCGATGATGTGCGCCTGCGGGTTCCGTTTCGCCAAGGCGAGGGCCAAGTCTGCCGTGCCCGTGGCAAGGTCCAAAATGGTTTTGGGCTGGCTTTTCGCGACGGCTTTGGCGGTCTTTTTCCGCCACACCTTATCTATATTTAAGGAGAGCAGGTGGTTGAGCGCATCGTACTTCGGAGAGATGCGATCGAACATGGCGGCGATGGGGGAAACGCTCATGACAGATAGGAGGTAAGCTTTGTGATCATCTGCTCAGGAGTAATGCTGTTCATGCAAGCGTAATCACCGCGAATGCAAGCTTTGTTGCCATACACCGAGCAGGGTCGGCAAGTCAAATCCAACTGGATGCAATCTTCTGCTTTTTGGTTCCAGCCCAGGAAACCGGCGAAGGGATGCGTGCCGCCCCAAATGGAGACGACCCTCGTGCCCACCAACGAGGCCAAATGCATGTTGGCGGAGTCCATGCTGAGCATCACATCCAACTGGCCCATCAGGGCAAGCTCGCCTCGCAAACCTTGCTGGCTTTTGGCAGGCTGCACGTTGTTGTATTTGGTGCAAAGGCTCTCGATCTGCTGGCTCTCTTCTGCTCCGCCACCAAAAAGAAAGACGCGTGTGTTTTCACTTTCGCTCAAAGCCTTGATGACCTGCTCCATCTTCTCCAAAGGATAAACCTTGGCGAGATGCTTGGCGAAAGGTGCAATGCCAATCCAAGTCTTATTGGATGGTTTTTGCCGTTCGCAAAGATTTGAATAGTCGCGTTTTACGAATTGCGTTTTTATTGGGAAGCCTAGTTGTTCCAACACTTTGGCATAACGTTCAAACGAAGTGGCCTGCTGGACGAGGACCTTGTTTTTCTGTCGGGTTAAGGCTTTTTTCCCTCTGCGGCCTTTATCGATTTTGGCGACTTTTTTTTGGTGTAGACAACACTCGGTGCGCAGCCACCAAGTACGTAGCACGTTATGGAAATCAGCAATATAATCGAAGTCGTTCAAGTGGGCATCGCGCCAGAGTCGACAAAGTCCGAACAAACCTTTGTGCCGTCCATTCAAGTCGGCGGCGATGAAATGCACATTTTTTGGCAATCGCTCAAACAAAGGCCTCGCTATCTCCCGGCTAAGCATAGTAATCTCCAAATCAGGATATTGTATAGCCAAATCGTGGAGGACAGGCACACTCATGGCGATGTCGCCCAAGGCGGAAAACCGTATGACAAGGAGTTTCTTCATTTTTGCCCGTACAGCACTGGATTCAGCGCGGGGTCGTTGTACATCTTCATCTGTTTATAGACCTTCATCACCTTTTCGCCTGTTTTGTAGCATTCCATCAACTGGTCTATGGCGGTACAGAGGTCTTTGTTCTGCTCCAAAAGCACGTCCAATTTGGCTTGGCATTTGGCTTTGTGTTCTTCGCTGACATCGGTGCGTTCCACCTCGGCTTTCATGTGGTAAATCTTCAGTTGAAGGATGGAAAGTCGGTCAATGGCCCAAGCGGGACTCTCCGTGTTGAGGGTAGCATTGGGTTGCGGTTCAACTTTTTGGAAAAGCAGCTGATAATAGTAATCAATCATCTCCACAATGTCGGTGCGGTCTTGGTTCGACTTGTCGATGCGGCGTTTCAGAGTTAAAGCTTCCACAGGGTCGATGTTTGGGTCGCGGATGAGGTCTTCCAAATGCCATTGCACCGTGTCAATCCACGCCTTATTATAAAAGTACCATTCGATGGTCAGTTTCTCGTAGGGATTCTCGCATGGATGGTCCACGTTGTCAAATTTGTGGTAGTCTTCGATGGCCAGGTTGAAGATGGGGAGGATAGGCTCGGTGGAGAGGATGATCATGGTTTGTATGTTTCAATGTTTTAAAAAGGACGAGCCTTCGACAGGCTCAGGCACCTTCAACTCTCGTAAAAGCCAAGGTCCCTGAGCTTGTCGAAGAGTCGTACATGTTAGTGCAGCTTCGCCAAAGCGGCCTTGATGCGCTTCACGGCCTCAATGAGTTTGTCCTCAGAGGTGGCGTACGACAGGCGGATGCAGTCGTCATTACCGAAGGCGTTACCAGCTACGCAGGCCACATGGGCATTGTAGAGCAGCCACATGCAGAGGTCGTCGCTGCCTTTGATAACGGTCTCACCATCGGTTTTGCCGTAGAACGACTTCATCTCGGGGAACACGTAGAACGCACCAGCGGGAGTGTTGCACTTCACACCAGGAATCTCGTTCAGCAGCTTCACGAAGGTGTCGCGGCGGTGACGGAAGGCCTTCAGCATCTCTTGGATTTCCGTGGAGTTCTCGGGGCTGAGTTCCATGGCCTTGGCAGCAGCGGCTTGCGCGATGGTGCAGATGCCAGAGGTAATTTGGCCTTGAATCTTGTTGGTGGCTTTCACGATGGCTTGTGGCGCGGCGATGTAACCGATGCGCCAACCTGTCATGGCATAGCCCTTGGCCACACCGTTGACGAGGACGAGGCGGTCTTTCAGGAACTCGAACTGGCCCATGCTCTCATGCTTCTGCTCGTATTGGATGAACTCGTAAATCTCGTCGGAGATGATGATGATGTTCGGGTATTTCCTCAGCACCTCGGCGATGGCGGTCAGTTCAGCCTTGGTAAAGACGCTGCCGCTGGGGTTGCAAGGTGTATTGATCATCAAGACTTTGGTCTTGGGCGTAATGGCCTTTTCGAGTTGCTCGGCCGTAATCTTGAAGTCATGTTCGATGTTGCTCTTGATGATGACGGGCACGCCGCCAGCCAGCTTAACCATTTCGGGGTAGGAGACCCAGAACGGGGCAGGGATGATGACCTCGTCGCCATCGTTGACGACAGCTAGAAGCACGTTGTTGATGGCTTGCTTGGCACCGTTCGAAACCAGCACGTCAGTCTCTTTGTAATCGAGGCCGTTGTCGCGTTTCAGCTTGTTGGCGATGGCCTTGCGCAGTGCGGGTGTACCAGGCACGGGCGGGTAGTGCGTGTCATTGTTGTTGATGGCGTCCACACCGGCTTGCTTGGCTGATTCGGGCGTGTTGAAGTCGGGTTCGCCGATGCTCAGGCTGATGACATCGATGCCTTGGGCCTTTAGTTCACGGCTCTTGTTGGTCATGGCCAGCGTTGCCGACTCAGCCATGTTCAAAACTCTGTTGGAAAGGATGATTTCGCTCATGATTTATGTTAATTTGTTGTTTAATTGTAGATTTTATTGGGTTGGCAAAGGTAGGCCTTTTTTTGATAAGGTGGGCAGAAAACAGAGAAAATTTGACGTTTGGCGGAAAATACGTACTTTTGCAGCCCAAAATAAACGAACAATGAACACCTGGATTATCATAGCCCTAATGTCCGTCGGCCTGTTGTTAATGGTCACGGCGTTGATTATATTGCTTCGTCTTTCAAAGATGAAGGACGCGGAGTTCCGCAACAGCGGCAAAATGGAACTGAAGGTGCAAGCCTTGAAAATCATCATGCCGCTGAAGGTGCAGGCTTACGAGCGTTTTTTGCTCTATCTCGAAAGGGTGCAACTGCCTCAGTTGGTGAAGCGCGTCTATACGCCCGGCATGGAGAAAGGCGCGTTCCATCTCCAATTGTTGCAGAATGTGCGCGAGGAGTTTGAGCATAATCTCGCCCAGCAACTTTATGTCTCCAATTCCACATGGAATGCTGTGGTGAACGCCAAGGAAGAACTTGTCAATCAAATCAATGAGACATTTGAGCAATTGAAGGACGAGGAGGATGTGTCCATCTTGGCGCAGAGCCTCGTGGCCTTGCCCAACCCTATGGTGGAGCAGGCTGTGGCCGTCTTGAAGCGCGATTTTGAAAGGCTTTTGTAAATGCGGAATTAGGAATGCGGAATGCTGAATTAGGGCGAAGCCCAGCGGCGCATCGCGATATTCCGCATTCTGCATTCTGCATTCCGAATTAAACAAACCATCGAGCCAAAAACAATAATTCAACCCTTCAGTCGTTTTTCACTCATAAACACACATTGAAATGAAGTTCACTGCTACCCAAATCGCTGGAATCCTTGACGGCAAGGTGGAAGGCAACCCCAACGCTGAGGTCTGGAACGTGGCCAAAATCGAGGAAGGTGCCCCTGGCATGATCAGTTTCCTGGCGAATCCGAAATACACGCACTATATCTACGAAACGCAGTCGAGCATCGTCATCGTGAACGATGATTTCGAGACCACGGCACCCATACAGACGACCTTGATTCGCGTGCCCGATGCTTACGCTTCGTTTGCCAAACTGTTGGCTTTCTACGACCAAATGACGCAGAACAAGCAAGGCGTTTCGTCTTTGGCTTTCGTTTCTAAATCGGCGCAATGCGGTGAAAACCTGTATCTTGGTGAGTTTGCCTTTGTGGGCGAGAACGCCAAAATCGGCAACAATGTGAAGCTTTATCCTCAGGTGTATGTCGGCGACGGCTGCATTATCGGCGACAATACAGTGCTTTATCCGGGCGTGAAATTATATAGGAATACCGTTGTCGGGAAGAATTGCATCCTCCACGCGGGCGCAGTGCTTGGCGCGGATGGTTTCGGCTTTGCGCCGCAGCCTGACGGGCATTACGAGAAAATTCCGCAGGTGGGCAATGTGGTCATCGAGGACAATGTGGAAATCGGGGCCAACACCACCATCGACCGCTCTACAATGGGCTCAACGCATATTTGTAAAGGCGTGAAACTCGACAATTTAGTGCATTTGGCTCATAATGTGGAAGTGGGGGAGAACTCGGCTTTGGCGGCTCAAGTAGGTGTCAGCGGCTCGACACATCTGGGAAAGAATTGCGTGGTGGGTGGACAGTCGGGTTTTGTGGGGCATATCAGCATTGCCGATGGCTCAAAATTCGGTGGACAGAGCGGCATCATGGGAAGCATAAAGCAAGAGAATCAGGAGTTTATGGGTACGCCGATACAACCATTGCGACAGTATTTGGTCTCCAATGCCCGTTTTCGTCACATTGACGAAATGGCCCGTAGGTTGGATGCATTAGAAAAGGAACTTGCCAAATTGAAAGGTTGGAAATCTGAATAGTTTCTTCGAACGGTGTTTTTTTTTGGAGGTAAAAGATTTATTCCTATCTTTGCACGTTTTTTTGTGGATAGTTATCCACGAATTTGAATCTTTTTATGGAAAAACAACGTACGCTCAAAAATAGAGTCAGTGTAAGAGGAGCAGGTCTCCACACCCGTCAGTGCGGCACCCTGACCTTCAATCCGGCTCCAATAAATTCTGGAATTCGTTTTCGTAGAATCGATCTTGATAATCAGCCTATTATAGAAGCAGATGTAGACAATGTTATTGATACGGCTCGGGGTACGACGCTCGGCAAAGGTGGAGTGAAGATTTATACTGTCGAGCACGTGCTGGCGGCCTTGCGTGGCATGGGTGTAGATAACGTGCTGATTGACATCAATGTAGAGGAAACTCCTATCATGGACGGCAGCAGCAAGTTTTTTGTTGAGGCCATCCACGAGGCTGGTATTGTCGAACAGAACGCACCCCGCAACTATCTCGTCATCGAGGAACCGATTTCCTATCGGAATGAGGTTTTGGGCATTGAATTGCGTATTGAGCCTTGTGACCAATTCGAGATTGATGTCAAGGTGAAGTACAACACCAGGGTGCTTGACGAGCAATATGCCTCGTTGCACGACCTCAAGGACTTCGAGAACGAGATTGCCCCGTGCCGTACATTTGTGTTCCTGCATGAATTGGAGACACTTATCAGCCGCAACCTCATCAAAGGCGGCGACCTGACCAATGCCATCGTGTTCGTCAATCGCAATGTCTCCGCCGAGGAACTTGACCACATCGCGGCTTTCTTCAAGAAGCCGAAAGTCACGGTGAAGGAACGTGGTATTTTGAACAATGTGGAGCTGTATTTCGAGAACGAACCGGCTCGTCACAAGTTGCTGGATGTCATTGGCGACCTGACTTTGGTCGGACGTCCCATCAAGGGCAAGGTGACCGCAGTGAAACCCGGTCACTTTTCCAACACCTCTTTTGCTCGTAAAATCAAGCACACCTTATTGTATTAAACATGAACCAGCCTTTAGCCTACATCCATCCGAATGCCCGCATTGCAGAAGACGTGAGAATTGAGGCTTTTGCATGGATTGGCGAAGACGTTGAAATTGGTTCCGGCACTTGGATTGGTCCTAATGCTGTCATCATGGATGGTGCCCGCATCGGGAAGAACTGCAAGATTTTCCCAGGTGCGGTGATTTCGGCCATTCCGCAAGACCTTAAATATCAAGGTGAAACAACTTATTGCTATATCGGCGACGGCACCACGGTACGCGAATCGGCTACTGTGAACAAGGGTACGTTGGCTTCGGGTAAGACCGTGGTGGGCAAGGATTGCCTGCTGATGGCTTTCACGCATGTGGCGCACGACTGCATCCTTGGCAACCACGTCATCATGGCCAATGCGGCCACCCTTGCAGGGCATATCACCGTTGATGATTGGGCCATTTTCGGTGGCTTGGCGGCGGTGAGCCAGTTCTGCCGCATCGGAGCGCACGTGATGATTTCGGGCGGGGCTTTGGTGAACAAGGACATTCCGCCTTTCGTGAAGACAGGTCCGGGGCATCCTGTTTGCTATGTCGGTGTCAATTCCATAGGCCTGATGCGTCGTGGGTTCTCGCGTGAGCGCATCAACGCTATTCAAGATGTCTACCGTGTGATTTATAGCGTCGGAATGAATGTAAGCCAATCGGTACAGTACATTCGCGAGAACCTTCCCGCTTCTGACGACCGCGATTTTATCCTCAACTTTGTGGAAAGTTCCAAAATCGGCATTATGAAGAATGCCGTGGGGAGTGAAGACTAAATCATCACCTTTTCTTTTGCGTTAGTGGTTGACTACGAGCTTTTTATAGCTATAGTTCTTCATGTGTCTCACGCGGACAATATAAACTCCGCTGGCGTAATGACTGGCATCCAGCACAACGGCTTTGCGGTGGGCTTCGACATGGCAGACCTGCTCGCCAAGTAGGTTGAATATCTCCACTTCGTCGATGAGTGGCATGTAGATTTCCACTTCGTCGTTGGCGGGGTTAGGATATAGGACCATTTCTTCGCTGCTGACAATTGCTTGAACTTGTACCTTGACCTTGGCAGTGGCACTGCATCCGTCTGTGGAAAATCCTGTGACGGTATAAATGCTTTCCTCTTTTGGGAAAACGGTGATGCATTGCGTGGTGTCGCCTGTCGACCAAAGGTAAGTGTCTGCACCCGAAGTGGTGATCATGACGGGATGGCCATATTCGACAATGGTGTCGTTGCTGCAACGAAGAATGGGCGCAGGATTTACGGTCAGGTCAAGCTCATAGGAAGTGCAATTAAACTTGAAATACGTGGAATAATGCCCTCCCTTGGTGATTTGTTTGCCGAAGAAGTCATAGCTTTCGCCTTCGCAAATTTCCTCGTGCATTGGAAGGAACTCAATGGGGTTTACGGTCAGGTCAAGCTCATAGGAATTGCAATCGTGGATGGTGGTGTAATGCCCTGTTTCGTAGAGAATTGTGCCGAAGAAGTCATAGCTCTCGTCTTCGCAAATGTCTTCCTCCAAATGAATGACGGTGGTAGGTAGGGGATTTACGGTCAGGTTAAGTTCATAGTTAGTGCAATCCACGAATGTGGAGTAATGTCCGGTTTCAATGAGTGGTGTGCCGAAGAAGTCGCAGGTCTCGCCTTCGCAGATTTCCACTTCCATAGAAATGAAATCAATGGTTTTCACGGTCAGGTCAAGCTGGTATTCATCGCAACCAACGACGGTGGAATAATGCCCAGTTTCATAGAGAATCGTGCCGAAGAAATTGTAATTGTCGCCTATGCAAATGGTTTCTTCTAAATGAATGATGTTCTTGGCATACAGTTGGAGGATAACCAAACTATCGTATGCAACACCTGGATAAAGAAATGAGTATGTTCCGACGTCAGGGAGAATCGAGCCGTTGTACTCGAAAGGGTCGTCCTCGCAAGTTGTGCCTTCGATGATATGGGCGACCGTGTTCGATTCGTAAGCGCCAAGGTCAACATCATTGTGTTTGAGGCGCGGGTTTCCATCCAAATCGGCTTGAGGTTGATTGGAGACAGATATGCCCCTGTCGATGCATAGGCTGTTCGGTTGCAGCCGCCAATCACCGCCTTGCCCAGTGTTTCCTGCGGTGGCAACGGGATCTTTGAATCGGATGTAGAAGCCTGGTGCTTCACCGTCGTTTTCCGCTGCTGCACTGAAGTTGAGTTCTGGTAGCCACTTGTCACCTTCGATGGCACAATGCGAATAGGATCCAGTCTCACAGATTTGGGTGTTTTCGCCCTCGGTGACATTGCCCCAGACGATGCAGTTTTGCAGGTTCAACGCGTGGAGGGCGTAGATTCCTCCATAATCTTTTTGTGCTTCGTTTTTCACGATGGTGCAGTTGTACAGGTTGCCGCCATTCAGATGGCACCCCCCTCCAATTGTGGCTGTGTTGTTGCTGACAAGGCAGTTCCAAAGCATTGTTTCATTTCCGGAACTGGCGATGCCACCGCCATAATTGGCCGTGTTGTTGCTGAAGGTGCAGTTGGTTATACAGCATTCTTTGTCGATGGAATTGCACAAGAAGCCTCCTCCGTAAGTTCGTGCATGGTTGAAGCAAAGCTTGCAGTTCCTGAGATGCAGGTTGCCGTTGGTATAGATACCACCACCTTTTAAGGTGTTTCCGTTTTGGATGGTGAAACCGTCAATGATGACGACATAGTCGTTGGCCTCGGTGTCCACACGGATGACACCCTGCGTTTGGTCGCCGTCCAAGATGGTAGGATGAGCCTCGAAATCCCTCTGTGACAAGTCGTAGTTGAATGGCTCGTCGCCTCGGAATCCGCCGTAAAGAACGCCTCTATTGAACAACAGAAAAGCGTTTTCATCGTAGGGATTTCCGGTGTAAAGGCCTTCTTTGACCCAGATGCTATCGGTGCTCGTTTGTGCCTTGAAGATGGCCGATTGAAGGTCGTTGGTGGCTTGCGCCCAAGAGGAGCCGTCGCCAGTCCCATCAGAAGCGACATAGATGATGCCGTGCTCGTCGCTGTTGATGGAGATGGCAGCTATTGGGCAAATATTATGGATGATGGTTTGGGTGTTGGAGAAGCCGTATGGACTATCGAGGGTGTAATATCCGTCGGCCACACCGTCCCAACCGAAGTTGAAATGGAACAGCCCGTTGTGGTCGTAGCCGTCGCAAACGAAAGCGTGTGTGCCCAAGCTCGATGAGCCAGAGTAATACACAGGACGTTGTTTGTCAAGGTCTTCCATTATCATGGTGAGCCATTCCTCATCGTTGTAATTGGTTCTGCGCGAAAGGGTGGAAACTGGATAGGAGAAGAAGTGGCGCAAGGCGTTGGCGGCATTCGAGTTGCTGGCCGAACTTTGGTGCGCCGAGTATTGCGTTTTTACGCTGATGCCGCAATGGTAAACCAGTTGTGAGACGGCGGGGTTGATTCTGTGAAGCGTGTCGGCCATCTCGTCCCAATGGTAGGTGGTCTGCCCGAAGTTGGCCGATAATGTTCCGTAATGCGGACAGGAATACGATATCGAGCCAACCCCATTTATGGGCTGCTTGTGGTAATACATGATTTGCGCCATGGCGATAGCCACACAACCTGCCGACACGCGTCCGCAGGGACCATGTTCGTCTTGAGGGCAGAACGCATTTTGATAACAACCTTGCCCCCAACAGGAGGTCAGCAGCGGTTCGACGGCTTTTGTGCTCCTTGTCGGTTCTTTGAATTGTTCGGGATGCTGAAGAAGATAATCTGTCCTGTCGTTATAAAGCTCAAGCCAATAGTTAATGTGGGAGGGAAGCTCGCTCGATGCAGGAAAATCGGACTCAAAAGAATAGGCCAACACTTCGCCTATTGCCGAGACGATGACGAACCCTTGTGGCTCCATCGCATACAAAAACAAATTGGGCTGGCCAGACTCTTTGCTGCAAATTATCTCGTTTAATGAGAATTCGGAGCTTTGCTGTTTGGCTTGTTGTTGCAGAAAGCTTTCTGCTGTGGCAAAGGCTTCTGCTTCCCCAATTCTTTCTTGCGCTTGGATTCGGACGGCGAAGGTTAATAATATGACAATGAGAATCTTTTTCATCGTTGTACTGGTTTACGCCTGCAAAAGTAATGATTCTCAATAAGAAATACAATAAAAGGCTATTTTTTCATCTTTTTGTATTCATCGAAAATCTGTAGCCCAATCGTTTGTGCGGCAAAAGTCTCAACGGCGTAATTGCGTATGGTAGCCCTGTCGTATTCCGAGGAATGGTCGAGCATTTGAATCATGCCTTGCAGCAGAGCGTTTTCATCGCCTGATGGGATAAGGATACCGTGCTCGGGCGAGAGGATTTCGGCGATGCCGCCGACAGCAGTCGAAAGCACGGGGACACCGCTCGCAAAAGCCTCCACAATGACGCAAGGTAGGTTTTCGAAGTTGGAGAACAGCACGAAAAAGTCAGCCTCTTGATAGGCTTGCGCTACTTCAGCAGAGGTTTTTTTGCCGTGGAAAATGACGCAATCCTCCAAATGATGCTCTTTTACAAACGCCTTAAATTCAGGGGCTTCATAGTCGTGGATAACGTGCAACTCAAAGTCGTCGCGCTGCTGGCGAAGTCGCTCAATGGTGCGCAAAATGCCGCTAAAGTTCTTGGCTTCGTCGCGCAAGGTTGAAATATGAAGCATTTGCTTCTTCCTGTTGTGCATGTCATTCTTCGTCAACTCGCCGTGCATGTCATTCCCGCTGAGGTTCGTGTGATGGAGTAAATCTATGCACGGCTGTCCAAACTTAAACATATCCGTATTCACCAAATTGTAAATCACACGGAAACGATTATGCACGCCATGCCCCTTCATGCAGCGTTGCAGATCGAGGCTGACGGGCATGATGAGTTCAGCATTGTTGGCAATCTTGACAATCTTTCGCTTCAACGAACCGACCATAACATCCTTGTTTTGAGGCTGATAGATGGTCCAATGCTCGGTGAGGACATATTTGTAGCCGTATAGTTTTTTCCACAGCAAAGCCACTTGCCCAAGTGGGTAGGCGACATGCAAATGAATCAAATCTGGCTCGAAGAAACGCTTTTTGATGTATTTCAAGCCGTATTGGTACATTTGCAACATCTTAAGCTTGCGTATAGCATTGATCTTTGGTGGGCGGATGTAAATCTGCACATGGGTATGGTGCGCCCCTTGTATCTCCTTGATTTCAAAGGATTTCGTCATATTCTTGCCATCGCAGACGGAGAGGATGACGGAATGACATTCCTCGGGCAGCGCGTCAATCATACGGACGCAGAAGTTGCCCAAAGTGGGGTCGTCAGGGGTGGGGAACCAACTCAGAAGGTGCAAGATGTTCATCAGTTGTTCAGTTACCAGTTATCAGTTTGCAGTTGCCAGTTGTAGGGCTGTCACACTGTGGCAGCCGTACCAGTTATTCAATTTTGTGCGTTTTGATGTTTATTTCAAAATATTTGTGCGGTATTTCGTAGGGGATGAGTTTGTGGGTAGGGAAGTCCTCGGGAAGATAGACGGCGCATAGGCTATTGGAAACATGATAGATGTGCTTGCGTTTTTCAGCGGGTGCTCCGTCCAAGATGGCCCCCATCACATCCCAGCGGATGGTCTCAGGGTCGAGGCCGTAGTCATGCCAGACGATGATACTGTGTTCGCCTTTCAATAGTTTGAAGGCGGTCTCCGTGTCCTTCTTCACGCTTTCGTAATGGTGGTCGCCGTCCACGAAAACCATGTCGTATTTGCCAAAGTGAAGTCCAAAATCAAAGGTCTGTGAGTCGCCGTAGAGTTGTTCCACATTGTTTAAATCCTTGCTGAAGAAGCTGTGCAAATCGGCGTATAATTGGTTGTCAGTCAGTTTGATAATGTTATCTTTCGGTAGGTTGAAGGTGACGCAATGTTCGGCCACCTCGGCCAAATTAGACACACTCTCACCGCGCCATGTGCCGATTTCAAAGTAATTCTTCACCGCATAGCGTTTGGCCAAGGCTCTCAACAAAGCAATGTCGATGGGCATGGTGGCACCCGAAAGATAGGCGTAAGGCTTGGCAACTTCCTCAAAATCAGGGAAAAGTTCGTTGATTTCGATGACGGGCAGACCATCTTTGAGGCCGTATTTGTGTATGACATCCTCCTTGTTGCTGCCTTCGTCTTGCAAAACGAGGTTGAGCAGATAGGGGTGACGGATAATGCGCCCGATGGCTTTGGTGAGTTTATTCAGTTTGTTCATTTTCAACAGGTTGTTTCAAGAATTGTTGTTTCAGTTCGGCGATGTAGTTCTGTATCTCGCTCTTGGTCAGAAGGAAGTCGTGACCTTTGAAGTGAGATTCTTTCATGAAGAACACGAACAGGAATATTGCATTGACCGTATAGGATACCGCTGAGGTAATGGCTGCACCAATGACATCGTAGCTTGGTATTAGTGTGAAGCCGCAGACGAAGGTGGCAACCAGTCCGCAGAGGGCGGCGAAGGTGTTCATCTGATAACGCCCGATGCCCGAATAATAGTGTCCGAGGATGAGAAAAACGCAATAGAGCAGGATGCCTGGCGCGAGGATGCGGATGAGACCGGCCATTTCGCCAAAATCGGGGCCAAAAACGAAGGTATAAACCGTTGGCGGCAGCAGGCAAAGCACCAGCACGGCCACGGCTGAAACGAGCAGGCATATTTTGCTCAAATCCAAGGTGAGTTTTTGCGCATAAGCGCGGTCGTCGGCATTGGCGATGCGGGCGTATTGCACGAGGGCGATGCTGTTGCTGATAATCCAAATGGACTCGGCAAGTGAGAGGGCGTTGGAGAATACGCCCACGCGTCCCACATTGATGAACCGATCCAACAAGTAATAACTCAGCCGCAGGTTGAAGAACTGCACGAAATGGCCAGTCTGATTGAGAAAACCGTATTTGAAAAGGTCTTTCAGAACTGGTTTGTAATCTTTGTCCGTGTCGTTCCGCAGGTTGGCATACTCTTCCCGTAACATCCATACGCCTAATAGGAAGGTGCCTCCGTAGGCGGCATAGAGTCCGATGACATAGCCGTAGATGTCGGTCTTTTTGAGCAGGATGTAATAAATGACCAGCGTCAAAGACAGTAGCACGGGCTGTAGCAGGGTATTGTAGTTGGCTTTCTTGATTTCCTCCTTGCCGACTAAGAAACGGAAGTTGATGTTGCTAATCGAAGAAATGAACGAAAGTATGGCCACATGCGCGACCAAATCGGGAGCTAGCTTCGGATAGAACAGCCAAATGGCGAAGCCCATCACCACGGCGATGAGGGCGGCCCATATCGTTGAAGCCATCAGGATTTTCTTGAACGAATGGCGTGGAGCGAGGTAGATGATGCTTGCGCCAGAGACGATGTCGGAGAAGATGAGGATGAAGGAGATGGTGGTCAGGAGCAGCGCCTGCGTACCTTTACCCGTGTCGCCCAAGGTCTGGGAGATGATAATGGCAATGACGAAGTTGAGCGCGGCAGCCAACATCTTCGTTCCAAAGGTATTTAGGATTTTCTTGAACACGGGCGTTTGATATACGAATCAAACGACAAAAGTACGGAAATAGTTTTTAAGAAACAAAATACGTCGGAAAAAGCCCTTGTAAATGCAATGAAATATGCGTAAGTCAGCGGAATCGCAAAAATTTTGATAGATTCCGCTGGTTTATCCCTTTGAATATGAATATCTCGCAATCAAAGTTTTTTCAGTGTTGTCGTCGGACGTATCCGCAAACAAGGCTTTCTCATAATAATAGTTTTCGTGTTTCAAGCAGGTTTCAAGCATGAAAAGAAAAATGCCCATGTCAATCTTGTTGTAATAGCCGACTTTGTCGGCAGGCATGATGCCTCTTTTGCCTGATTTCTTGAAACGGTATATCATCAGTTCCTTTCCGGTGTTTTCCACAACCCAAGGCTGTGTGTTGCAGGCACTTGGCGTGAAACGGACAATGTTGGCAATGTTCATCGGGTCGCCACGCTAAATCTCATCCAAAGGCTTTCTTTTGGCCTTGAACATGTCCTTGCGGAATTTCGTTTCAGGCATTTTCGCGATGGTCATCATGATCACAAAGTCAAGCCCGTTTGCCTGCATGTTTCTTGGTTTCCCTATGCCGAACCACAAGGCACCGATGCTTTCGGATGCAAGGTACAAGTCAATCTGTTCGCCGATATAACCGATGTTCCTCAAATATTCATCCTTCACCTCGCTGTAAAACAAAATACAATACTCCCCGCCGCGTTTGCAGGTGGTTTCCGATTCGGGTACGATTTGAATTTCTGTTTTGATTTCAGGATAAAGCGGCGTCACTGATTTGATGAATGTTTCAAGACCATTTAAATCACTACTTGTCAGCGCTTTCTTGTCCAAAAAGTTGAAGATATGGAACGATTTTCGTTTGAATATTTGTTGGTAGTAGTCCATAATTGTTATCTTGGCGATTGTTGGAAACATGCATTATTTCCAAATCTTCCCACTACAACTATCACTTTCAGCCCCAGTAACCGAGGCCATAACGTTAGTTTTCCCCTCCAATCGCAGTAAGCCAAGGAAGGCGAAAACAAGCGCTTCCTTATAGTCAATAATCTGTTTTTCGGGGACGACCACCTCATGCTTCGTGCGGGCTTGTAGACGTTCGATGAGGAACTTGTTCCTGGCACCGCCACCAGTGCATAAGATCTTGCCTTTGGGCAGGAAACTGATGGGTAAGGCGATTTGCAAAGCGATGTGTTCCACGAAGGTGGCCAACATGTCTGGAACGGAAAGACCTTGCAAAAGGTCTTTTTGGTTGGCTTCGAAGAATTCGCGACCGAATGACTTGGGCGGAAACTGTCCGTAGAAAGGATGTCTGTTCAGTTGCTTCAATAGCGTGATGTCCACCTCGCCACTGCGGGCTAACTCGCCGTCGCGGTCGTAGTCGAGGCCGTCCATTTGGGCAAGGTAGTTCAAAGCTTGGTTGGCGATGCAGAGGTCGTAGGCGATACGTTTGCCATTTTCGTCATACGAAAGATTGGCAATGCCGCCAATGTTAAGACAGATTTCGTAGTCGCTGAAAAGGAGTTTGTCGCCGATGGGCACGAGCGGTGCCCCCTGGCCGCCTTTGCTGACATCCTCGCTGCGGAAGTCATTGATGACGGTGAAGCCGCAGGCTTTGGCCAACTCCTGTCCATTACCGATTTGTAGGGTGTAATGTTCCTCAGGACGGTGGAAAATGGTGTGCCCATGCGAGGCCACGAAATCAGGCGTGACATTGTGTTTTTTTGCAAAAGTCAACACTTGCTCGCCCAAGTATTTGCCATAGTCCTTATCCAACTGCACCAAGTCTTCAGGCCGCTTGTGGAAGGCTTCGGAGAGTTGCGTTTTCCAATGTTCAGGATAGGGTAGGGTCTCGGCTTTGAGGATTTGGAATTCGTAGCGTTCTTTTGCGGACGGGGCGTCTGTGTACCCAGTGTTGAAGCGCACAAGGGCGAGGTCCAGCCCGTCCAATGAGCTGCCCGACATTAATCCTATGGCGGTGGTTTCTTTCATGGGTTTCTTTTAAGGTCGGCGTTTAACTTCGTTGAAATTTTAATTCGGCGTAAGCCAATCTTCGATTTAACTTCGTTGAATGCTTCGCATTTCGACAGGCTTAACGACCTTCGCTTTTGCAGGTCCCTGAGCCTGTCGAAGGGCCGTCACAATAATGGTAACACTTTCTCCAATTGTACGCTATGCGATCCTTTGGCGAGTATCGTCTTTCCGCTGATAGGATGGCTCTCAAGGTATTGGCACAAGTCTCCGACCTTATCGAAGGTTTGCCAACCGGCATTCTCATTGTAGGTGCAGAAATTCTGTCCGACGAGCATGGCTTCTTTGTAGCCGAGTTCCTTCATCAAGGCAAGGATGCCGCGGTGCTCTTCCTCGGAGGCCGTGCCCAACTCGCGCATGTCGCCCAAAATCAAAAGGCTGTTTTCTCCGCAAATGTTGGCGAAGTTGACCAAGGCGGCGCGCATGGAGGTCGGGTTGGCGTTGTAGGCATCCATGAGGATGCGATTCTTTTGGGTCTCAATGACTTGTGAACGGCTGTTGGTGGGCGTGTAGGCTTCCAAGGCTTCCACAATCTTGTCGTCTTCGACCTTAAAATATTGTCCTACTCCGATGGCGGCGGCCACGTTCTCGAAGTTATAGCTGCCCACCAAATGGGTCTGGATGAGGCGCTTTCTCCAAACGACACTCAGATAAGGGTCGCATTTTGCGGGCGCAACGGGACAAAAGGCAGCGCAATGTCTTCCGTAAGAGATACGTTCCTGTGTCTCAGAGAGTTCCCAAAGCAGCGGATTACCTTGGTTGACGAAAACGGCTTTTCCGTGGCTCTTGATATGGTGGTAAAGCTCCGTCTTGGTCTTGATGACACCTTCGAAACTGCCAAAACCTTCCAAATGGGCTTTCCCGATGTTGGTAATAAGGCCGAAGTCAGGGTCGGCAATATGGCAGAGGAAGTCGATTTCGCCAGGGTGGTTGGCACCCATTTCCACGACGGTAATCTCAGTGTCAGGCTTGATACTCAGCAGGGTGAGTGGCACGCCAATGTGGTTGTTCAGGTTACCTTGCGTATGGATGATGTTGTATTTTTGGGCCAGTACCGCCGAGACGAGTTCCTTGGTGGTCGTCTTGCCGTTGGTGCCGGTGATGCTGAGCACGGTGGCCTTCATTTGTTGGCGATGGTAAGCAGCCAAATCCTGAAGGGCTTTCAGCGAGTCTTCTACTTTGAGGATACGTTCATGATTGGGTAGGTCTTTGCGATCGGCAACAACGAGGCTCGCCACACCTGCTTCAGCTACTTGCAGGGCGAAGTCGTTAGCATCGAAGTTTTCGCCTTTCAAGGCAAAGAAAACGGCATCTTTCTCGATTTTCCGGCTGTCGGTTGAGACCGAAAAGGCCTTGAGATAGTGTTGGTATATTGTTTCTATGGTATTCATGGGATTGTCTTTAATAAAAAGAGCCGCCTGAGTGTTCAAACGGCTCCAAATACATATGAAAACAAAACTTTACTTGGCAAAGGAACTGCCCACCTTGTTCATCGCACAACGGAAACCGATTGTGGAGGCGGATTGGTTTTGGTTGAGGTAGCGGCGCGTGCCAGGACTTAGGTAGTACGGACCGTCGGCCCATGAACCGCCTTTGTACACCCTCGATTCATCGCTGATGAGGGTGGTACCAGCTTGGTCATTGGTGGCATATTCGTACATTTCTCTCGTGAACACGCTTTGGTCGTCTTGCGGGTCGCTCCAACGGTTGCGGATGGCCGACATGTAGTCACCGTCATCATAGTTGGTGTTGAAGCTAGTGCGGTAGTTTTGGCGTTTTGCAGCTTCTTCTTGTGGGATCGGCACTCTTCTGATGCGACCCAAGGAGTCTTTCTGAAGGAGGAAACCTTCGTCGTCAACGGCCTTCATGGTGAACACGTTACCACGGAAGGGACTGTAGTCAGCTACGTCTTCGAAGGAGAGAGGACGGTAAACGTCTTGGCACCACTCGGAAACGTTGCCAGCCATGTTGTAAAGACCGTAGTCATTGGGCCAATAGGAACCCACTGGGGCAGGCAGTGCAGCACCGTCGTTCAGATAGCCAGCCACACCCATGTAGTCACCAGGGCCTCTCTTGAAGTTGGCCATGAAACTGCCATAGTATTTCTTGTTGTCGGTGCGCAGTCCGTCGCCGTTCCAAGGATACACCTTGCGCTCGCTAATGATTTCATTGGAGGTATTACCCACCAGTCCGACAGCAGCATATTCCCATTCGGCTTCCGTAGGAAGACGGTAGGAGGGAAGCAAAATACCATCGTCCATTCTGATGTTACGCATTCCATCGCCACCTTTGGAGAGGTCTTTCCTGCCGTTCTTCACCTTGCCAGTGTATTGTCCCGCAAGATAAGCATCGGTGTTGAAGTTCTCCTCGTCTTGCTGGGTCGGGTCCCAATCGAGGACGCCAGCCTCGACGAGCATCAATTCGTTGACACGGTCGGTACGCCAAGCACAATAGTCATTGGCTTGGGTCCATGTCACGCCGACAACTGGATAGTCGTTGTAGGAGGGATGGCGGAAGTAAATCTCCACCATTGGCTCGTTGTACGATAAACGGTCGCGCCAAACCAAAGTGTCAGGCGCAGCATTGCGTACCACTTGGGGATAGTTTTGGCCATAAACGCGGTTTAGCCAATAAATGTACTCGCGGTAGTCCACGTTACTCACCTCTGTGCGGTCCATGAGGAACGAGGGCACCGTGACCTTGCGTGGAATGTTGTCCCACGAATAGGTAAGGTTGTCGGTGGTTGCACCCATAACGAACGTGCCGCCTTCGATGGCAATCAGGCCAGGCCCGATTTCTTGGTCGTTGACTTGAGCGACTTCAAAACCGCCATTGTTGGCGTCATTGTAAGCCCAACCCGTCGTTCTCGATGATTTCTTGGAGCAGGAAACCGTGAGTAATCCTGCCAAAACGATGACTGCTAAGGTCTTGAATCCTGTTTTCTTATACATTTTTTCGGTTTGATTTGTTATCTATTAACTACAATCAGTCTGTTTTATTGTCTGGCAAATTCTTTTTTTTTCGCTTGGCACGAAAAAGCGTGCAATTTTACGACCTTTTTTTGAATTAGAGAGCGTTTTTGTGGAAAAAATCTTTTTTTTGCGACAGAAAGCGTTGCTACAATAAAAAAGATGTATTTTCGTTTTTTAAATCATGAAAGAGGAAAACCTTTGTTGAATTTTGTAGTATGTTGAAATTTAGTGTTTTAAAAAATCATTCAGTCGTGAGTGAACGTTATAGGCGACTTGGTGCTGTGTTTTTGATGCTTTTGGTGACGACTTTTGCCCATGCGCAATTGGTGCAACGTTACCCTATTAATTTGCAGTGGAACGGTGTCACCGAAAATCAAACCCCATACGATTCATTATTATGTATATCGCTTGAGTCAGGACGATACGACTGCGCCATGCCTGTTTTTGTGCAGTCTTTCCCCATTTTTGATGACCAAGTGAGTGTCCAAGTCGAGCTATTGGAAGTGAAAACATTGCCACTTTCCAACGAGGAGCATCAAATTGCCAAGGATTATGCATACAATGCTGATTTTGAACTTGAAGCAAGAGTGTTGCGCTCGCGCGATGAGGCTTTGCTGAACGTGCGTATCACGCCTTTTAGACAATCGGGAGATCTTTACGAGAAGCTACTTTCAGCAACACTTTCAGTGTCATTGACTCCTGATTTCAGTCAGTTTAAAACGAATCCTGTTTATGTAGATCGTTCGGCGATGGCTTCAGGCGATTGGTACAAAATCGGGCTTTCCGAAACGGGTATTTACAAACTGACTTATAATGACTTGAATAGTCTGGGAATCAACCTCTCTGGCCTTGACCCTCGCACGATTCGCATTTATCACAATGGCGGTGGTGTGTTGCCTGAACTGAATGCCGAGGCGCGCCATGACGATTTGGTGGAGATTCCGATTTACGTTTATGGCGAGTCGGATGGACGCTTCGACCAAAACGACTACATCCTTTTTTATGGTCGCGGACCGCTCTGCTGGCGATACAATGCAACACGCGGTATATATGAGCATCAACCGAATCCCTACGATGACTATTCGTATGCTTTCGTTGTAACTGGATTGGGCAATGGTAAACGCATCAGTGAAGTCGTGGGTGCTTCGGGTGCTGTCCATGCAACGGTTTCTGAATTCATTGATTATCAGGTATATGAAGCGAAGGATTATAACTTGAGAAACGTGGGACGTACCTACTATGGTGATAAGATGGATGGCACGACGAGTAAATCTTACAGTTTTAGTTTTCCTAATGCAATCACTTCGCGTAATCTCACGTTGAGAGCGGAATTGGCAGGAAGAAATTACAAGCCAGCCAGCTTTGAGGTCTATGTGGACGGCAACAAAATGGCCACTTATTCCATTGCAACCACTACGGCGAATGCCTATGCCTATGCTTATAACGTGGGCGGTTGGATTACAAGTCGTCAACAGGGCGCAACAGTAGGCGTGACGTTAAAACACATCGCCGCGCCCAGTTCCGTTTCGGAGGGTTATGTGGATTATTTGGCTCTCAACGTGTGGCGTAGCTTGAGTTTTACAGGCTCGCAGATGCTGTTTCGCAATCCAGAGGCAGGTGATATTAATAAGGTGTACGAATACCGACTCTCGGGTGCTTCGCAACAGCTTCAGGTTTGGAATGTCACCGACCCCGTGGCACCATCCATCGTGAAAGGACAACTCAACAATTCTGTGCTCGCCTTTAAGGTGAATGGCAATCAGGACAACGAATTCGTCGCTTTCAACGGTAACGCTTATTGCACGGCAAAGACGTTTGGAAAAATCGCCAACCAGAATCTGCACGGCATCCGTGATGTGGATTTTGTCATCCTCAGTTATGCCGATTTTTTACCGCAAGCCGAGAGACTGAAGACCATCCATGCTCAGCTTGACCCTGACCTGAATATCTTCATCACTACGCCCGAACTGATTTACAATGAGTTTTCGTGTGGTGCCAAAGACATTTCGGCTATTCGCGACTTCTGCCGGATGCTCTATCTCGACAGCAGCCCAGGCCGAAATCTGAAATATCTGCTTCTCTTGGGCGATTGCTCCTACGACTACAAGAACCGCACGGAGATTGTGGACTTTGTGCCGGCTTATGAAACCGTGGCTTCTCTTCATATGGGCGCAACATACGTCACGGACGATTTCTTTGGTTGCATGGATGAAAACGAAGGCAACATCGATGCTTCATTGGCTGACATTGGCATCGGGCGTTTTCCCGTTAGCACTTTGGAACAGGCCACGCAGATGGTGGACAAGATTGAGCGTTACATTGTCAAGGATTCCAATACCATGCAACCTTGGCGAAACACAATTACTTTTTTCACCGATGATGAGGGTGGCTTTGTGGAAACGGCTGAGAGTGTGATAACAAGGCTGCGCAACATGGGCGGCGAGGCTGCGGTGATTGACAAGATTTATTTGGATGCCTACCAGCAGCAAAGCTCTCCAGGGGGCGAGATTTGTCCCGAGGTGAATGCTGCCATCAATAGTAGGATGGAAAGAGGTACGCTCGTGATGAATTATGTTGGACATGGTGGCGAAGTTCAGTTGGCCGAAGAACGCATCCTCCAAAGGAAGGATGTCGATGCGTGGCGCAATGCACCGATGTATCCGCTGATGATTACGGGCACTTGTGAGTTCAGCCGGTACGACGATCATACTCGAACTTCATTAGGTGAGTATTCCTTCCTGAACCCTTATGGCGGTATGATTGCCATGTTCACCACATCGAGACTTACTGACGGTGGAGCGAATAAGCAGTTTATATTGGGCATATACAATAATTTGTTGGGATTCAGTGGGGGAGAGCATCCGCGATTAGGCGACGTTTATCGCATGGCGAAAACAACAGGTAGAATGGATGAAAAACGCTATGTCTTTTTCGGAGATCCGGTTTTGCGGTTGGCTTATCCGAAATGGAAAGTGGAAACGGTGAGCATTAGTGATACGCTCAGTGCCTTGCGGCCAGTGGAGATTGAAGGTGTGGTGAAAGACTTAAGCGGCAATGTGGCCTCGAGTTTCAATGGCGTAGTGCATGTCACCGTTTACGATAAGGCCGCCGAACTGAGCACTTTGGGGTCAACTTCAGTGGGAGCCATCCCGTTCGCGTTGTATAACAACATCGTCTTCAATGGAAAGACGGAGGTGAAGAATGGCCGTTTCACTATCAGTTTCATTGTGCCGCGCGACATTTCGTATCGCTATGGGAAAGGCATGGTCAGCTATTATGCCACAGACTATGTCACTGATGCAAATGGGAGATTCGAGGACTTTGTCATCGGAGGCTTCTATGATGACGCTTTTGTCGATAACAATCCACCGGAAATCAATCTGTTCATCGATGACACCCTTTTTGTCAGTGGCGGTCTGACGGGCGAAAGTCCTACACTACTAGGTTTCATCGAAGACGAAAGCGGCATCAACACAACGGGTGCAGGTATTGGGCATGACATCGTCGCCACCCTTTCGGGACCTTCAGACGAAGCCTATTGCCTTAACGATTATTTTGTTTCTGAAATCGACAATCCAGGCAAGGGCCATCTCAGCTATAGGTTGCAAAGCCTTGAAGACGGCGACTATACGCTCACGCTGAAGGTGTGGGACATCTACAACAATTCCAACACCGCTACCATCCGTTTCACTGTGGTGCATAGTGACGGCATGTGCATTGAGAACCCTGTCAACTACCCCAATCCCTTCTGTGAAGAGACTTGTTTTACCTTCGAGCACAACCAAGTGGGCAACAACCTGCAGGTGCAGATTGACATCTTCGACATCATGGGTCGTTGGGTGCACCGTATTAATAAAACCGTGGGAGGTTCTTCGACGCGTGTTTCACCCATACGTTGGAATGGACGTGGCGCAGGTGGCGAAAACCTCAAAAATGGTGTTTATATCTATCGTATACTCACTACCAACGATGCAGGCGAAACGGCTTCGGTGGTTTCAAAGTTAGTGTTAAGTAAATGAAAATAAGATTATTATGATAAAGTCCAACATACAAATTGTTTCAACGGGTATCCTCGTGCTGCTATTGTGTTTCGGCAGGAGCTTCGCGCAGGACAATGCGCCTCATTCCGTCTTGAGTCAGCATACATGGGTGAAGATGGCTGTGGCGGAAGAAGGTGTCTATCAACTCGATTATGCCACCCTTTCGGCAATGAATTTCGACATGGGAAACCTCAATCCCAACCAGATACGGATTTTTGGCAATGTTAGTGGTAGGCTGCCGGAGCGCAATTCAGAATCGAGGCCCGATGATTTGAACGAGTTGGCCATCTATGTCAGTGGAGCTGAAGACGGCTCTTTTGACGAAGGTGACTATGTGCTGTTTTATGGTCAGGAACCCACACGTTGGAAGCTTAAGGCCAGTACGGGCAAAATCTACGAAAGGCAAAGGAACTATTATTCCGATTCGACTTACTATTACCTTTGCGTCGACAGTGGCGAGGATGGACTTCGCATTGGAAACAAATCCACGCTCCCAGTCGAAGGGGCCACGACGCTCATTACGGAGTTTCCTGATTTCACTTGGCACGAAAAGGAACTGTTTTCACCCTATTCCATCGGGCAGAACTGGTTCGGTGAGATGCTTGATACGCAGGACACTTTGCTTGAAATCCCGTTTTATTTGCCTAATTTGGTGAAAGACAAGCCGATTTACATCAATGCTTCGGTTTTGGGTCGAATGAAAAAGACTTCCCTGCATTATGACATGTGGGTCAATGATAATGTTTTGGTCAGCAATGGCAGTATATCAGCTGTGTCGAACGATGGATACCATTATGGCAATGCGGCCACTGTCGATAGGCAGATTCTCAGCGATAGCGATACATTACTTTTCTCGTTGCGTCTTTATCCCCATGAGAAAGGCCCGCTGCTATTTTTGGATTATGTGGAGATGTTTTATTGGCGGCAGTTGAAACGTGTGGGAAGTGCTTTCCCTTTTCGTCTTATAACCAATCAGTTTGGGTATGGTGTTACCGCCATTTGGGTTCAAAACGCAAGTACTGACTTCCAGTTGTGGGACGTCACGGAGCCGCTTAACCCCGTTGTGCAAGAGTGCATCCAAAGTTCGGGTAATTTCGTGTTTGCCACCGATGAACGCGCCGAGCGGCGTTATCTTATGTTCAGACCAGCAGGAATACGCCCCATTACCTCGTGGACAAGTCTTCCCAACCAAGACCTTCATGCCATCACGAGTGCTGACATGCTCATCATCACTGCGCCTGACTTTTTGCAACAAGCCTTTGAGTTGGCTCAGTTCCATGAAGAAATGGATGGCTTGACGAGTGTTGTGGTGAACGTCAAGGAGATTTACAATGAGTTTTCCACGGGTACCACAGACCCTTCGGGTATCCGTGATTTCATTCGCATGGTGTATTGCAGATGCGGTGGACAATTGAAGTATGTGACGCTTTTTGGCCGGGCTTCGTTCGACTTCAGGGACATTAAAGGCTACAATCGCAACATGGTTCCTTGTTATGAAACCATGGAGAAACCTGAATATATGCTGAGCTTTTGCACCGATGACTTTTTCGGCTTGATGGACGAGAATGAGGGCTTGAACAGTGCCGGCAAACTCGATTTGGGCATTGGCCGCTTACCCGTTTTAACCACAACAGAAGCCGACGCGGTCATAGCCAAAATCCGGCGTTATCATGACCTTGCCAACAACTATGGCGAATGGAAGACCAATCACCTGTTTATGGCTGGTGACGATGCGAGCCAGCAGTATTTGATATCCACCGAACTCTGCGCCATGATGATGGATACGTTGTTCCATTCCATGAATGCCGAAAAGATTTATGCCGACGCTTATTCCATCGTCAATACGACTTCGGGAGAGGAAATTCCGCAGGCGCATGATGAATTGATGACCGCATTCGATAAGGGTTTCCTCATGATGACCTATTCAGGCCATGGTGGGGTGAAGGGCTTGACCGACAAGAAGTTGTTCTACCTCTCGGATTTTCCGCAATTGCACAACCGCGACCAACTTCCCTTCCTGTTTACGGCTACTTGCGAATTCACCAAATACGACGACCCTTTGGTGATCTCGGCAGGTGAGCAGGTTTTCTTGTTGCCCGATGGTGGGGCAGGGGCTTTGTTCACTTCATGTCGTCCCACGCAGGCAGGTAGCAATAAGATTCTTTCTAAGGCTTATACAAAAGTGGTGTATCTGCGTGATGATGAGGACAAGCCTTTGCGCTTTGGCGATATTGTGAGGCTGAGCAAAAACGACATGACCAATTATTCAACGACCAACGAGGTCAACAAGAACATCATGTATCTCCTCATCGGTGACCCAGCTTTGCGTATTGCGATACCACAGGAGGAAGTCGCCACGTTGAAGATCAATGGTAAAGATGCCAATTCGTTTGATACTGGAATCCATGCCATGAGCATGGTCAGCGTGGAGGGCGAAATTAGGGGCACGGCTGGCCGTATTGATGCCGATTTCAACGGCAAGCTGTGGCTTCGTCTCTTTGGACAAAAGTCGAAAATCATTCCTGTTGCCAATCCTTCGACGACGTATTATCAACACAAGGATGTGCTTTATCAAGGTTGCGTCAGCGTGCGTTCAGGTAAGTTTGCGGCCACTTTCCAGGTGCCTTCCGACATCAAGCCTGACGATGGCATCTGCCGGATCAGTTACTATGCATACGACTCCATTCGCTGCCTCGATGCCCAAGGTGCATTTGAACGCATTACTTTAGGGGGCACCGACCCAGCCATGTTGCCCGACAACGAAGGCCCGCAAATCAGCTTTTATTGGAATTCCCCCGAATTCCAGAATGGCGATGTGGCCGATAGACAAGGCACACTCTATGCCAATCTCTATGATGCGCAGGGCATCTATCACTATGATTTCAGCATTGGTCGCGACATCACGCTCAGCAGCAACTTGCCTGCCTACGACAATTTGATTTTGAACGAGCAATATGAGCCGGTCATGGACGACTTCCGTCGTGGCCGTATTGTCATCCCTGTCACCGACTTGACGGAAGGCACCTATGAGTTCGTGCTGAAGGTGTGGGATATGCAGAACAACCCGTCAACTGCAAAGGTGTGGTTCACCGTTGGCGGCGACCTGTTCCTTGCGGGTGTGCGCAACTATCCCAATCCTTTTAATGAGGAGACTTATATCACCATGACACATGTGGGCGACGAGGGAGGTTTTCATGTGAACATGGAGGTGTTCGACCTCATGGGGCGCAAGTTGGTATCGGTTTCAAAAGACCTTTCGTTGACTAGCGATGGACAACTTGAACCATTGAAGTGGAATGGACGTGACAATGCAGGCAACGCACTGCCCACAGGTGTCTATCTCTATCGTCTTACACTGAGTGACCAACAGGGCAAGTCGCGCACAGTAAGCCAGCGTATGATGATTTCCCGATAATGCAAAAAGAATTTTTTTCATCCATACAATAAGCGACCTGAATAATCGTTATCTTTGCAATTCAAAAAATCAAACAGAATATGAAAATCAGAAGACTTTTTCTCGCCGCCTTTATTTTAATTGCGGCCAATTCATTCGGACAAGGCTATAAATTGGGCGGATACGCCCCCAATGTCATCACTACTGCTGTTCCGTTTGTTTCCATTGCTCCCGATGCACGTGGCGGTTCCATGGGCGATTGTGGCGTGGCTACCGACCCAGACGTCTATTCCATGAACTACAACCCAGCCAAGTATGTCTACTTGAAGGATAAGCTGAGCATCGGTTTGGGTTACAGCCCATGGTTGAGGAATTTGGTCAACGATATGAACCTCGCTTATTTGGCTGGTGCCTATAAAATCAATGACCGCTCGGCGGTGGCAGCTACATTGCGTTATTTCAGTTGCGGTTCCATCGAGTTTAGGGATGAGGCCAATAACTATTTGGGTGATTACAGGCCAAACGAATGGGCTTTTGACGCTACCTATTCACGTATGCTCGGCGATTATCTTGCGGGTGCCGTTTCAGGTCGTTTCATCTATTCCAACCTGACGCAAAACATAGGTACCAATAACAGCAATCCTCGTCCAGGTATTTCAGTGGCTGCCGACATCGGTGTGTATTACAAACGCCCTGTAGAATGGTTCAAAACCATGGATGCCGATTTCGCTTGGGGTATTGCCATCAACAACATTGGTAGTAAAATCAGCTATGACGGTATTTCCGACAAGAGAGACTTTATCCCGACCACTTTGCGTTTGGGTCCCAGCCTGAAACTTGAACTCAATGAGTACAATTCATTGGCCTTCAACCTGGAATTTTCCAAGCTGTTGGTGCCTACACCGCCAGTCATTGCCAGAGACTCCCTCTCAGGTCAACCTATCATCGACCCCAACACGGGAACTTATCAAATCCAATATGGTTACGACAACAACGTTTCCGTCGTGCGCGGCATGATTCAGTCGTTTTACGATGCACCAGGAGCGGGTTACAATACATACACTGGCGAGTGGGAGCATTACGGCAAGTTCTATGAGGAGCTTTGCGAAATCAACATTGGCGTTGGTGTTGAGTATTGGTATAACAATATTTTTGCTGTCCGCGCTGGCTATTTCAATGAGACCGCGCTGAAGGGCAACCGTAAGTATGTCACCCTGGGCGCCGCGCTGAAATACAATGTGTTTGGCCTTGACGTCTCCTACTTGATTCCAGTTTCTACTGTGGTGGGGAGCAACCCGTTGGAGAATACATTGCGCTTCAACCTGACTTACAGTTTGGGGGCAAAGAAAGGATAATTTAATGGTTATGTTATGTTGAAAAGCGGCTTTCGGGCCGCTTTTCTTATTTTGGTCTGTCTGGATTCGGTTTGTAGAGACGGTGTGCACTCAGTCTCTACTGGTTCGTTAGAATATCAGTGCCAGCAACACATACAGCCAATGTGCTGCGATGCCTGCGCAAAGGCCACCGATGGTGTGTGCGCCGATGGCTTTGCCGATGAGCTTGCGGTAGCCGAGGCTGTCAAGCATGGCAGCATGGGTGCTGAGGAACCCGCTCCAACACATGCCGATGGCGGTGAACACAGCAATGGCGTTGTTGTTGATGATGCCTTCAGCGATGAAACGCGGCACCAAGCCGATGGCGGCTCCCACGGCGCCGAGGGCCGTCATGGGGAAGGAGATGAGGGCACCATCCTGGAAACCGAAGAGCCAGTCGAAGATGAAGTTAATCTTGTTGGCCGCCCAACTGATGACGGGCACACCTTCGTAGGCCACGCCCATATATTCACCATTCGCGCCCGAAGCACCAAAGGTGAGCATCATCACGATGGTGGAGATGCAAAGCACGCCTGGAATGATGGCGAAACCGATGTTGACGCCGTCCTTGCCGCCGTCAAGCAGTGAGTTGAGGAAACGCATGAACACGCCGCCTTCGCTCTTGAAGGTGATTTGCTGTTCGTCGCCGCCAAACCCTTCATCGACTGGTGCATCCAATTCGGGATAGGCTTTCAGGGTGGAGCGTTGCATCAAACGGGTGGAAACAATGCTTCCGATGATCGCACCGGCCACGCCAATCAAGGCACCCTTGCCGAAGCCTAAGCCCGTCATGAACGCGACCACCACCAAACCCATCCCGAAGGCCGTTCCGAAGTTGGTCAGCGAGACGAGTTGGTACTTTTTGAAATAGCGGTTGAAGTTCTTGTCATGTGCCAAGGTGATGATGGCAGGATTGTCGCTCAAGAAAGTCATGATGGCACCCAGTGCCGCCACGCCCGGAAGGTTGTAGAGCGGCTTCATCAGTGGACGGAGCAGGTTCTCCAACAGGCGCACCACGCCAAACTCGACGAGCATCTTGCTGATGGCGCCCATCAGCACGCAGATGGCCATGATGTAGAACACGGTTTCCAATAGCAGGTGGTAGGCCGTCTGCATGAAAGTGTTCAGCATCTTGGGCAGCGTCATCTTGTAGGCCAACAGCCCAAAGAAGGCGAAGAAAATGATGAGGAAAATGATGGCCTCGAAGCTGCGCTTGGTAGTGAACTTCAAAGGACGTTTCAGTTTTTCCTCGAATTTCTTGAAGATTCTTTCCACCCTCTCGTGGTAGTTGAGGGTGTTCCGTTTTACGGTGTTGTATTTCGTTTTAGCCATGACGGATTATTTTTTCAATGCATGAAGTAAATCGACTTTCCAAGTGAGGCCGAGGTTGGCTTGGAACTTGCTGTCGCCGTCTGAACTGGTGTGTGAGCCGCACAAGTGGAGGCGCAGACTGCGGTCGCCCAAGGGATAAAACTCAAAGCCAATGCTCTCGAAATCAACCTTTTTTCCAGGAACCACATATTGGTCGTATGGTTCGGTGTTGGGCAGCTGGGCTTGGTTGTAGTCGTAGCCTGCCTTGGTGAACACAATCCATTTTTTGCCGATGTCGAAGCCGATGCCGAAAATGGCGGTGATGTCCTGACCGAAGAAATGGGTTTGTTCGAAGGAAGCGCGGTTGATGATGTCAAGATACATCTCTACGCCCTTGAATTGCAGCTTGTTGCCCAAAGCGATGTAGTTGATGAACTTGCCAGGTTGGTATTCAATCATATTGATAGAATAGGTCGTCTTGAAGACGTTAAAGTCACCGTACCACATCAGGTTGTAGGCGTAGATGCTTTGCATGGCTGCGTTGATGAAGGGCGAGTTGCACACTTGGAACAGCACATGGTTTTTGCCAGAATTGTCCTTGAAATTGAAAGATGCACCTACCTCGTAGCAGCATACCGTGTTCCAGAATTCGGTGCCATAATAGATGTCAATGGGGTCGGAGTCGTATTCCCAACCACCAATGGCAACCACTTGCTTACCAGCGGAAAGGAAGAGATTGTCCGTGAAATACCAGGTGAGGGAGGCCCAGTCGGTGCCTTGGAAGAAAGTGTTGGCGAAGTG
>JAEEGH010005706.1_pt1 | contig 31049 bp, 26 predicted proteins | sample 9134181 | NCBI WGS metagenome assembly JAEEGH01 (sample SAMN16246544, study PRJNA631951) | gut metagenome | biome: gut microbiome; feature: rumen; material: DP-attached | host: Bos | place: Iran: Karaj | collected 2018-10
CCCTGTCCGCCGATGCGTTCATCGTTCACCATGGACAGCTGCCCGTCTGCAGCTTTGACCATGCCGATACCTGCATTCGTACCCAGATAGATATTGCCGTCATTGTCTTCCGCGATCGCTCTTACCGAAAGCGACTCCAGACCGCTCGTTCTGTCATACGTTTTCACGTCATTCCCCGAAATTGCGACCGCTCCGCTGTAATACGTACCGACCCAGAGTCTGTCAGCAGAATCCGTATAGAGGCTTAATACATTGGAAATATTCCCTGTCGGATCGATCCTCTCAAAAATGCTGCCGTCGTATCTTACGAGTCCGTTGGAGGTTCCTATCCAGATAAAGCCGTCCTTAGTTTCCGCTATCGCATTCGCCGAAGAATTCATCAGACCGTTCGAAGCATCATATACAGTCATCGATAAATTGGTGTTGTTACGGATGGAATTCAGCAGATAACTGCTGATCGCATGTTTTTCCTGTTCATCCGCATGCACACGGACGTTCCCCGGTCCCAAAAGACTCAGTGAATATAAGACAACACTGAGTAATATAGCTATCTTTTTTCTTCTAAAATTAAAGCGGCTCATGACAATCTCTCCCCCGGCGTTCTTAATCTCTTCTGTGCTGATCGCGCTGCACGCGCATCTCGTACATTTTCTGATCGGCGATCTCAATGTATTCGTCCATGCAGGTCATCCCTTCCTTTGCGGGGAACAGTGCCCATCCGTAGCTTACGCCGACCGTATAGGGATTGGAATGTGCCTTGTTATACGCCTCGATCGCCGCATCCACCTTTTCGGAGAATTCTTCCGGCTCGCTGCTTTCCGGATCGACCGCGGCAAACAGAAGGAACTCGTCACCGCCGAGACGGACCGCTTTGCTTCCGGTCGGAGCCGCATTTTTAAGTTCGCTTGATACTACGCTGATCGCTTCATCACCCGCAGCATGTCCGAAAGTGTCGTTCAGATACTTTAATCCGTTCAGATCCGCAACGCACACGAACAGATCCCTGCCGGTGTTCTTCGCGTCGTCGATAACGATCTCCGAATAATACTTGAGACCTTTGCGGTTATAGCAACCGGTCTGCTGATCCGTCATATTCTCTTCGAAGAGCTTGTCGTATTTGTCCTGAAGCTTCTTCAGGATCGCCCGGTCTTCCGCTTCGCGGGCCAGCTCCGCGGTCTTCCTTTCATGTATGTCCCTTATCATGAAAATGCAGTCATTGCCCTCGGTGCTGTCTTCCGCGGCAGTGTTGCACATAATGATCTCGGACCAGTAATATTTCCTGTCGGAGTGCCTTATCCGGCACTCCATGGAAATATGCACTTGATCCTCCAGCCTTTTCACATAATTGTCCCGGGTGGTGAATATCCTGAATTCATCCCTTTCCTCCGGATGAATGAACTTCTTAAAGCTTTTGCAGAGCATCGCAAAAGAACCGCGCTTTTCGTCCCCGTCGGAACCCGTGGGTATATTCCCGAGCTCCGGGTTATGATCTATTATCACATACCGACCGGTATTGTCATCCACCAGCACGATCATCTGGAACAGACTGCGTATGGAATTGTCGATCAAAACAGCCGTCTTCATATTTTCCCTGCCTCCGTATAGCAATAACTTTCTGAGCATATCAATATATATAATATAACAAATAACAAAGACAGTAAAAGATGACTTCGGAAAAAATTTTTCCGAAGTCATCTTCTTTACGCGATCTTCCAGGATACGGCTTCTTTTCTCTCGCTGACGAAGTTCCTGTAGATACCGTCCATGGCCATCAGTTCTTCGTGCGTGCCCTTCTGTGTGATCTTTCCGTCGGCCACCACAAGGATCTGGTCCGCATGCCTTACGGTCTTGAGCCTGTGCGCGATCATGATGATCGTCTTGTTTCGCGTGAGCTCTTCGATCGCATGCGTGAGTTCCGCCTCATTCTCGGGATCGACATTTGCGGTCGCTTCGTCGAGGATAATGATCGGTGCGTCCTTCATGATTGCTCTGGCAATGGATATTCTCTGCTTCTCTCCGCCCGAAAGCGACGCTCCGCCTTCGCCGATGATCGTGTCATATCCGTCCGGCAGGCTCATGATGAAATCGTGGCAGCGCGCCTTCTTTGCTGCCTCGATGACTTTATCCATAGGAGCCTCGGGGCTGCCGAAGCGGATATTGTTCGCGATGGTATCCTCAAACAGGTACACTCTCTGGAATACGAAGCTGAAATTCTTCATCAGCGCGTCAAAACTGTATTCCTTGACATTCTTTCCGCCGAGCAGCACTTCGCCGGTCTTAACGTCCCAGAACCTTGCCATAAGGTTTGTAAGCGTTGTTTTTCCGCCGCCCGAAGGGCCTACGATGGCCGTGGTCGTTCCTGCGGGGATCTTCAGCGATACATTGTCGATGATCGTCTTGTCCTCATATGCAAATGAAACGTTTTTCAGTTCAATATCCATCTTCGCGGGTGAGATCTCCGCGCCATCGATATCCATCGGAGGAATGGAAAGGACTTCGTTTGCCTTATCGACGATAATGTTGACATTTCTCATGAGCGCCGAGAAACCGCCCATCATATCAAGGCTCTCGTAGATCATGAACGAGGAGATCGTCATGATTATCGCGTAGAGCAGCGGCATGGAGCCCGAAAGGCAGAAATATACGGACATGATGCACATGAGCACTCCGGTGAGCTTTGTTGCGAGTCCCTGAAGGAACATGTAAGGAATGACGGTGAATTCCATTTTGGTATCCGCGGCCTGTTTTTCTTTGATCGCGCCCTCAAGCTTCTTCGCGGTCTTCTCTGTCAGATTGTAGTTCTTTACCTCAGCGATGCCCTGTATGTACTCGATCACGGCGCTTACCAGCGTTTCTCCGGCCTTTGCCACTCTGGGCGCTGCAGGACGCGTAGCACGCTGCATCATGGTATTGAAGAACGAGAATACAAGAATTCCCACCAGAAGGATCAGCGCGATGCGGATATCAAAGAATGCGATGAATACAAAGATAACCGCAGTGGTAATAATTCCCTGTGTCGTTATCATTACAACGAGTGTTGCCACGTCTGCCAGCTGCTCCATGGTATTTGTCGTTATGTTTGTGATCCTGCCCAGACTGTTCGCGTTGAAAAAGCCCATGGGAAGGTATCTTAAATGCTCTGCGATCTCGATACGCTTGCCCGAGCAGGTATTGTATCCCGCCTCTGTCTGGAGCATGGTCGTCTTCAGGCCTACGAGAACCTGGCCCGCGATCGCAACGCACATGATACCGAAAGACGTCCATATGGTCGAGGTGCTCATGTTCTTATCGAGTATGCCCTGTATGATCACTGCGATCGCAGGGATCTTCAGCATCGCAAATATTGCCTTGAGCACGCCGAGGAGCATGGCCGTCAGAAGCTTTTTTCTGTTAACCTTATTCGCAAAATCAAAATACATTTTTAAAGTACGGAACATTACGCCACCTCCGAATCTTTCGCTGAAATATGTGCTTCCCACATCTCCCTGTACAAAGGAGAATTCTTCAGAAGCTCCTCCTGGGTTCCCTTGGCCGCTATATTACCGTCATCAACCACGAAAATGCAGTCTGCGGAAGCGATGGTAGAGAGCCTGTGGGCAATAACAATGAGCGTTCTGCCGGCGATAAGCTTCGCGACGCTTCTCTGGACCAGCGCCTCGTTCTCCGGATCCGTATAGGCTGTAGCCTCATCGAGTATAACCACGGGCGCGTTCTTCAGCATGGCTCTGGCAATACTGATCCTCTGCCGCTCGCCGCCCGAAAGATGACCGCCCGCGCCTCCGGTCTTTGTATCATATCCTTTTTCGAGATGCATGATGAAATCATGGCAGCCGCAGGCCTTCGCGGCGTTGATAACGTCCTCGTCGGATGCGCCCGGATTGCCCATCCTGATATTTTCCATGACAGTTTCATCGAACAGATAGTTATCCTGGGAAACATAAGCAATATTCTTGTTGTACTCCGCCAGCGGGATCTTCTTCACATCCACGCCGCCGTAGGTGATCACGCCGCTGTCGGGATCCCAGAAGGAAGCTATGAGTTTGGCAATGGTCGATTTGCCGGAGCCCGAAGGTCCCACAAGGGCGTTGACCGTGCCCTCCTTTATGGTCAGGTTCACGCCGTGAAGTACCTCAGCCTCATTGTATCCGAAGTGAACGTCCTTAAACTCGATAGTGTTGCCCTGCGGTCTGTCTGTGATCTTTTCGGGACGCACAAGTTCTCTTTTTCCGAGGATCGAGGTCGCTTCGTCAATGATTGCGCCGGTCTTCTTTAAATTGTCCATATGTCCCGCAACTACCATGAAGGGAGATACAAGTCCGAGAGTCAGGATTATGAGCAGCATTGCGTCCGTTCCGTCGATCTTACCCTGCATATAGAACAGCCCCGCGAAAGGAAGCAGCGTCAGAAGCTGCGCGGGCAGGAGCGTCAGCGCCAGGTTCTGCCATACGTTGCATCTTCTCATCCATTCGATAAAGCAGTCCGCGCCTTCTTTGGCCGCAACGATAAATTTCTCGTACGAAGTCTTTGTTTTGCCGAAAGCCTTGATCACCTCGATGCCGTTGATATACTCAACCGCCGTGTCGTTCAGCGCCTTGGTCTTGACCATGGTGTTTCTGAAGCTCTCCTCCGAGCCGACCATCATCAGGCTGTAAAAGAGCATTCCCAAAGGAACGCTGATAAGCGAGAGCAATGTGAGCTTCCAGTTGATCGTGAACATAATGACCAGAATACCGACCGGTACGATGGCGTTCGAGATCATCTCGGGAATGATATGAGCAAGTGTAGTCTCAATGGAATCCACTCTCTCAACGATGATATTCTTGTACGATCCCGAAGAATCCTCGAGAACATCTCCGAGCGGCATAACGCTCAATTTCTTGGTAAGTCTCCTTCTGATCTCCGCCAGAACTCCGAATGTGGCCCTATGAGACAGTGTCGTCGATATGCTGTGGAACGCTTTGTTTACGAGCCAGCAGCATGAGATGATCGCGCACTGCACAAGATAAAAGCGCATCTCCTTCTCTCCGCCGATCAGAGCCCTTACGATCTTTGCCACATAAAAATAGGGCACAAAACCTGCAACGACGCTTACGATCGCAAATAATACGCTCAAAATGTATGAGCTCTTGTTCATCCCCGCGAATTCAAGCACCCAGCTGAGCGTGGATCTCTTTTTGGTACTGTTCATCCTTCTTTCTTCCCTCCGCTATTTATAACTTACTTAAACAGAAGAGCCCCACCGGTAATGGAAAGGGCCTTCTGCGATTCTTTTGTGCTCTGTCAAAACGATAGCAGTTTCATTTGCTTACTTAACTTTAACCTTCTTGACCTTCGAATACTCACCGTAAACTGCCTCTCCGGAAGCATCGTTTGTAAATGCGCAAACCTTGATATAATACTTCTTGTTATCGAGCTTCTTGATCTTCGCTGAGTTCTTGCCCGTAACAGTGATCTTCTCCGCATTCATAAACTTCTTGCTCGTCGAGTACACGATCACATATCCGTCTGCGTTTTCGACGTCCTTCCACTTAAGGATAACTTTGCCGCCTTTTGCCTTTGCTTTCGTAATATTCACTGCATCGGGTGCGATACCGCCCTGATAGAAATATGTGATATCACCTTCGGAGGAGTGGAACAGAAGCTCTTTCTTTCCGTCCTTTTCGGAGATCTCATAGGTAGCTGTCTTAATACCCTCGTCGTCGCTTTCTACGATGTATACTCCCGCTTCGCCTTTATCGGTCTTCTCATTTGCATAGATAAAATAGGGATATTCGCTGGCAAGCATGAATTCGCCGCTTCCGGTCATATCCACATAGCTCTTGCCTTGTCCGGCCTTTGAAAGCTGAATGGTAAGCTCAGCATTCTCATAACTGGGCACGTCTTTAAGGATACTTGTATCCATACTCCAAACGCCGGACATCGATACTCTCTGTGCCGCAGCTTCGTCTCCGCTCATTGCTCCAACGTTCTCGAGAACAAACAGCGCGATAACCTTCTGCATCATCTCCTCCGCGGGATCGGTAAGCGCTGAAGTCTGAACTGCTGCAGCCAGCCAGTTCTTATACTTGCCGTCTGTCAGCTTCAGCATATTCTCTTCGGTATCGCCGTAACGGAACTCCAGATGATAGGTAGTTTCGGGAGTATCGGGGCACATATACAGATAAGTGAACTCATCTTTATTGCCGTCCGCGCTCTTGTACAGATAACCGGGCATCGCAAAATCCTGACCCTCCATAAAACCTGTGGCTGCGGCATCCTTTACATAACTGTAAGTATGTTTGATCTTCTTTCCGTTTGCCTTGGTAAAGGTAACAACCGTTCCGTCGCTTCCGCCGAATTCGATCTTTACAACATCTTCGGTAAAGCCGCAGAAGAATTCTTCTCCTGCATCAGGTCCGTAAACCTTGGCGCCGATTGCCTGCTTCATCATGGCAACACACATATCAGCCATACTCTCTCCTGCGATCGCTGCCGAATAATCATGCCAATAATGATCGTATTTGCTCTCAAAAGATGCTCCTTCAAACAGAGGCTGATACTCGCCTATAACTTTACGTAAGAAGTCCTTTCCTTCTTCTGCCTGCGAAGTTACTGCCTCCTCCGCATGTACATAAACAGGCTGAACTCCTCCCAGGCCCAGCACAAGTGACAGTGCCAGCAATAATGCCGCTGTCTTTTTGAATAGTGATTTCATTTTTCCTTTCCTTCCTTTCATTTATTACATCACAAGGCGTTTTACCGCCCTGGCAATGCCGTTTTAAGGTTAGCCCTTGCTAACCTCGCTCCAAAAAAATTTCTTTCTGTATTCTTCCGTGCTTATTGAAATGACTGTATACCCGGTCTTATCAATCGCATCTTTAAGTCCGGTCACGTTTGGTTCGCTTTCCGTAAGAAAACTGCTCTCTCCTTTTCCATGGGAACTACTAACCTTTTTTGCCTCCGGAACAGCTTTCCTGATGGCTTCGTTAACATGTGCCTCACACATTCCGCACATCATACCGTCAATCTTCAGAACTGTCTTAAACATTTTGCTCCCTCATTTCTTCCCGATCACCGTGATCCAGGGTTTGCTTTTATGATGATCCGCACTGACCCTTGAAAAACCGGCATTCCTAAGTGCGGCCTCTATTTCTCCGATTGTATGACATTTCATGCCTTCAATGATTTTTCCAAACTTGAGGCTTGTTTCGTCCTTACCGTCGGATTCGTTAACGATCATGAAAGTTCCGTCCGGCTTGAGAACCTTAGCTACCTGTGCAAAGCACTTCTCCAGTCCCGGCCAGAAATAAATGGTCTCGAACGCCGTCGCCAGATCGTATGTCTCTTCAGGCAACGTAAGCGCGGACACATCGCCCTGCTGCACCTTGCAGCGGCCATTCTTTATCTCCGCGGCATTGTATGCGGTCGCTTTCTCTACCGATACCTCGGAGTAGTCGATTGCGGTAACCTTCGCAGCGGGGTACTTCTTCAAGAGCTCACTGGCGTTTCTTCCTCCGCCGCAGCCAATTTCCACAATTTCGATTGGAACGATCGCTTCAAGATGCGACATGCCCCAGTCGGCCATCTGCGCATGTCCGCCATTCATGCCGTTTACCATCATTTTCCCAAAAAAACCTTCCGGCTTTCTGGTCTGACTTACAAATTTCTTAAAAAGTCCCATTTATTTATTCCTCCTCTTCCAGGGTATGCATCGATTTACGTGTTTTTTGTACTCTGCGTATTCCTCTCCATACAGACCGAGCAACCACTTCTCTTCCGTAGACAATGTAAGGTCCCACTCCGAACAACGGAAGTTTCTGGCCTTCCTTCATAAAATTCCTCAGCATTTTCTTTTCACTCTCATCGTTAGCTGTCGCTAATCCATTATAAAAATATAATCCCTACTCTTTATCAGTTTCAACGTTAGGCACTGCTAACCCAATTGGTATTATAATTAGTCATGCTCTGTTTTTCAATACATATATACAAAAAAATGCTCCGAACATACGTAGTTTTTCCGGATCACCTGATGTATACTGTTGCAGGGACAAAAGGATTTAAGGAGAAAGATCAATGAAAAAACAGATAATAAGAGGAATCGCGATCATTCTGATACTGACGCTGACGGCGTGTTCCGGCGGCAAAGAAGACGCGCCCGTGCAGAATACGGTAACGGCGACCCCAAAAGTGACATCTTCGGTTGAAGTGACTCCTACTTCGGAAGTTACTCCTTCTGCAGATATAACATCTTCTCCCGACGTAACATCTCCCACGGAGGATACAAATAAAACCGATGAGAATGGCACACCCAATGACGGTATCGGTTCATGGGAAGGCAGCAGATTCATCTCACTGCACCGTTCATTTACCTCAAAGAACGGTGAGCTCGAACTCATTCTGACCGGCTTGACCAATGAGAGCGCAGCTTATGTTATTGATACGCTGAACGATTACGATCCGGACGATGAAGCTCCTTTCAGGCTTGAGAACGATAAATTTGTCGACGCGGAAAAATGGTGTTTTATCACCGAAGAACAGGATGACGAAGCGGATTCCAATCAGTGCTGGGCGGCGTCTGTATCGGATATCCTCCTCATCTCGGGATGGGCGGAAGGACATAACGATACTCTCACCGGAAAGTCTTTTGACTCTGAAGATACGATCTTTGAATACTTTAACGCCAAGATAACAAACAGAGGCTGTGACGCGCAGCAGGGCCTCGGCTGGTTTTTTACGGGTGAGTTCGCACCGGACTGGGAAAGCAGCCACCCGGCGATGCTCGCAGGCGACCCCGATCCGGCTGACGGCATCATCAAGGACTTTGTGATCACCTCAGCGTTACGTGAATACAATACTGCGGATGATATCCTGCAGATATCTGCGCTCTACGATCTGGACATGAATTCTTCCGCCGCTGCCGTGTTCGAAGGCTCCATAGGTTTTATGACAGAAGGCTGTGCGCTGTCCAAGTCCGAGCATGCGATAGCTGTCGTCGGGATCATTACCGATCCGAAAGCCGAAGATGCGAGTGGCCGCTATAAGGCAATTATCATATCCGACAGCGATAACGACGGCTATCCAGATGATTCATTTGAGAATCTCGATGAAGTGACTTTGGCAGAGAAAAATGCGGACAAAGAAGCCCGTCCGAATTCCTATACGATATATAAGCTGAAACTTAACAACGACGCGAATGGGAAAGAATACTGGGAACTTCTCGGATACTACGAAGACAGTCACACCGTTCTTTATGACCTGGTCGGACTTCCGATGGTCTCCGGCACTCTCATCGATGAATTCCGTGAAACGGAAGGAAGCTGCTCACCTATAGACGATCCCGACTTTATTCCCGGAAAGATGTTCACCACCTCCAATACGGAAAGCGTCATGGATCCTATCATGTTTGATGAGGAAGAAGCCGTTAAAACCGTGTTTGAGCAGGGAGAAGCGGTAAATCTGAATTTCTTCATCACCAATATCGGCCATGCCGATTTCGAACCCGAACTGTACGGCGATGCGGTACTTACCGCCGACTGGACGGTAACGTCGGAAGATAATACGGTCATGGCATCGGGCCGCGCTGAGTGTAACGAAACGATCTACAGCAGCCTCTTCGGAGGATGCCTTGTCGAACTCAATACCGCCGATGGAGAAATACAGACCTGGCCCACCGGCAAATATACTGTCTCGGTCGATATCAATACCGATCATGCGATCAGAGAAGCATACTATCTGAACAATATAAAAGCAGAATGCGAATTTGAGATCCGTTAAGGGTCTCAGATCCGCATTCTTTTTACTCACTATATGCTGTCAGATTCCGAGTATTTCGTATACTTCCTTCAGGTCTCCTATCACATAGTCGATCCTGTATCCTTCGGGAACGGGTTTCTTTTGCGGGTTATACCAACAGGTTTTGATACCGGCGTTCATTCCTCCGCGGATATCGCTGGTAAGCGAATCCCCGATGATGATCATTTCCGAACGATCCTTACATCCGATCGTCTCGAATGCCTTGTCAAAGAAACCTGTATTGGGCTTTTCGACTCCCAGTTTTTCCGAGAGAAATATTCCGTCCATAAGCTCTCCGAGCTTCGATCTGTCCAGCTTTTTCGTCTGGGCTGCTACGGTTCCGTTGGAAACGACATACTGCTTCACTTTCCCCCGCAAAGAGCTCACAATGTCGATACTGTTATCCAGATAAACGATCGTATCCCCGAGCGTCACCTGATATCTTTCGTTGAAAGGAGCCGCAAGCTCCGTATCGATCCCGTATTCGCCGAAAAACTGCTCAAAACGGCCTCTCAGGACCTCCGGCTTCGTGATCTCATTTCTCTCAAGCCTCTCCCAGAAGCTTATATTTATCGCCGAATAACGCGCAAGCATTTTATCCGTGCACTCACCCAGCTTAAACTCCGCAAACAGAGTTCTGATCGCAGCTCTCTCGGCCGCGTTAAAATCAAGCAATGTCCCGTCGACATCCCATAAAACGGTTGTTATCATAATGAACCTCTCTCCTGTCGCTAAAATCCTTCCTATTATCCCAGCGCGACATCAAGCGCCATCATGATACTGAAGCCCAATGCAAAAGCCATTACGCCGATATTTGTATGTTCTCCGGCCGACATCTCGGGGATCAGCTCTTCTACTACCACATAGAGCATCGCTCCTGCAGCGAAAGAGAGCAGATACGGCATCGCAGGCACGATCAGTCCCGCAAGAAGTACCGTAATTCCTCCGAATACCGGTTCAACGGCACCGGAGAGCATCCCGAGCACAAATGATTTCTTTTTACTTTTTCCTTCCGCGTAGAGAGGCATCGATATGATTGCGCCTTCCGGGAAGTTCTGTATCGCTATTCCGAGCGCGAGCGCCAGCGCTCCGCCGGCAGTGATCATCGCAGATCCGCTTGCCAGTCCCGCATATACGACGCCGACAGCCATACCTTCAGGGATATTGTGCAGCGTCACTGCCAGTACGAGCATCGCTGTCCTGGTCAGATGGCTCCTGGGTCCCTCCACCTGATCGATGCTCCTGTGAAGATGAGGTATCACGTGATCCAGCAAAAGCAGGAAGAGGATACCCAGCCAGAATCCGATGAATGCGGGCAGGAATGCAAATCTTCCCTTGTCGGAACACTGCTCGATAGCAGGAACGATCAGGCTCCATATGGAAGCGGCAACCATTACGCCGGCCGCAAATCCCGATAACGCTTTCTGGACGCCGGTCTTCAGATCCTTCTTCAGGATGAAAACGCAGGCGGCTCCCGCGGCCGTTCCGATAAACGGTATCAGCAGTCCTATCAATATGGTCTTGGTCATAACTCCACCTCCTCATATCTATGATATTATCATATGATCAAAAGAAGTAAAGCCCCGATACATTATGTGCGTTTTTTGCTGTACTTACGCCACCCCTACCGCATCATTCAGGATATCCTTCAGAGATGCGATCGAACTCGTATGCGACCTGATGATGCGCGTGGCCTTGTCTATATTGCTCAGCGCACAGTTTATCATCTTGTGCGACACCGTATGCGTAAACAGGATCAGCAGATCCGGCGATCCTATCCTGTCTTTCATACTGCCGCACGGCCTAAGGAATATCTTGGCCTTGCAGCCGTACTCCTTACAAAGATTTGTATATTGACGCTCCATACATTCATTTCCGCCTATTATCACAACGCTCATATCTGATTCCCCTCTTATTTACGGCCCTTACAAAATTCTCCCAGTCTCTCATAGGTCTCTTCCCCGATGGCATGCTCTATGCGGCACGCCTCCGTCGCCGCGGTACTCTCGGTAACTCCTATGCTGATAAGGAAAGTCTTTATGAGCTCGTGCTTGCTGTTAACTTTTTCGGCGATCGCCCTTCCCGCTTCGGTCAGACATATATGACCTCTTTCGGTTATGCTGATCAGCTTCTTATCACGAAGCCGCTTCATTGCCACGCTGACGCTGGGCTTTGTCACACCCATCTCCGCAGCCAGCTCAAACGCCCTGACACTGCCATTCCTGTTGTGCAGGAGCAATATATTTTTCAGATAATCCTCAGACGAATTATGTGTTTCAGCCAACTTCATTTCTTATGACAAACCCCGCTCATTGCGCAGCTTCCGCAATTGCATCCGCACGAACAGCTCTGCCCTTTTTTCTTTTCCCTCACTAAGGCCCTGACTGCAAGGAAAACTATCAAGATCACGATAAGTGCCGCGACTATGGTGCCGAAATTTGCCGATAAAAACTCTGTCATGTCTGTCACTTCCTTTCGCTCAGTCTCTCCTTAAAAATCCCTCCCGGGACAGGAGGACCGTCGCCGGGAAGGAAAAATACTGGAGAATAAGGAATAGGCATCAAACTTTAACTGCCTTTGTAAACTTTGTAGCTTCGCTGTACTTCTTGAAGAACAGCATGTAAATGATTGCCGCAAGGAACGCAATGGCAAAGATCAGGCCGATCACACTTATATTTCCTGTGAAGAGTCCGCCGAACTGGTTGATCATCAGCGCAACGATATAAGCAAAACCGCACTGATAGCCGATCGCGAACCATGTCCACTTCGCGTTGTTCATCTCACGCTTGATCGCACCGATAGCCGCGAAGCAGGGTGCGCAAAGCAGGTTGAATACCAGGAACGAGAAGCCTGTAACGGTTGTGAATACGCTTGCCAGCGTAGCATATACGCTCAGCTCTCCGCCGCCGTAGAGAACGCCCATCGTGCCGACGATGTTCTCCTTTGCGACAAGACCTGTGATCGATGCAACGGCTGCCTGCCAGTTGCCCCATCCGAGAGGTGTAAAGATCCACGCGATAGCGCTTCCGACCTTGGCGAGGATAGAGAACTCAACCTGTTCTTCCTCAAGCATTCCGAATGCACCGTCGATAAAGCCGAAGTTCGAAAGGAACCAGATAACGATTGTTGAAAGCAGGATGATCGTACCTGCCTTCTTGATGAAGGACCATCCGCGCTCCCACATGGAACGGAGTACGTTGCCGAGTGTGGGCATATGGTAAGCGGGAAGCTCCATAACGAACGGAGCGGGATCGCCTGCGAAAAGCCTCGTCTTCTTCAGCATTACGCCGGAAATAATGATCGCAGCCATACCGATGAAATAAGCGCCGGTCGAGATCCATGCGCTTCCGCCGAAGATCGCGCCGGCGATCATGGCGATGAAGGGAACTTTCGCTCCGCAGGGGATAAAGGTCGTGGTGATGATCGTCATACGGCGGTCACGCTCATTTTCAATCGTACGTGAAGCCATGATACCGGGGATACCGCAGCCGGTGCCGACGAGCATAGGGATAAAGGACTTTCCCGAAAGGCCGAAACGTCTGAATATACGGTCAAGTACGAATGCGATTCGCGCCATATATCCGCAGGCCTCAAGGAAAGCAAGCATGAGGAAAAGAACGAGCATCTGCGGTACGAAACCGAGAACAGCGCCGACACCGGCAACAATACCATCGAGGATAAGGCTCTTAAGCCAGTCTGCTGTTCCTATCTTGTCAAGAAGACTCTCGACAAGTACGGGAACGCCGGGAACCCATACGCCGTAATCGGCGGGATCGGGCTCTTCAAAACCATTTTTTTCGACGTACGCAACGGCGTCCTTAAAGGACATTCCGATAACTTCTTCCTCATCGGCGTCCTCAGGCACATTCTCGTAATATACGGTCATTTCGCTGATAGCAAGAGTCTCCTCGTCCTCAACCTCTACAGTGGAGGTCGCAGGTCCGGTAATGCCCTTCAGTTCTTCTATCGCTGCATCTGCATCGAATTCTTCGTCTTCAACGTCAACGTCGAGATAGCCGCCGATAGCGCTCATTGCAGCGCCGTACTCCTCAGCTGCCTCATCGGCTGCTTTTCCGCCGATGCCGAACAGGTGCCAGCCGTCTCCGAAGAGGCCGTCGTTTGCCCAGTCCGTAGCGGATGCGCCCACGCCTACCATCGCGATCCAGTATACGAGGAACATAACCGCCGCGAAAATGGGAAGGCCGAGCCATCTGTTTGTAACGATCTTATCGATCTTATCGGAAGTCGACAGCGCGCCCGCGTTCTTCTTTTTGTAGCAGGCCTTGATAACTTCCGCGATATATACATAACGGTCGTTGGTGATAATGCTCTCGGAATCGTCGTCGAGCTCCTTTTCTGCCGCCTGAATGTCATTCTCAATATGGGACATCTTGTCCGAAGGGATGTTCAGCTGGGCAAGAACCTTATCGTCGCGCTCAAAGATCTTGATAGCGTACCATCTCTGCTGCTCCTCGGGCATATCGTGAACAACTGCTTCCTCAATATGCGCGATGGCGTGCTCTACGGGACCGGAGAAGGTATGGAGCGGAACGGTCTTTCCGTTCTTTGCAGCCTTGATAGCCTCTTCTGCAGCGGCGTCGATACCGTCGCCCTTGAGTGCCGAGATATCCATTACCTTGCATCCGAGCTGGCGTGACAGCTCCGCAAGATTGATCTGGTCGCCGTTCTTCTTTACGATATCCATCATGTTAACGGCTACGACCACAGGAATTCCAAGCTCGGTAAGCTGTGTGGTAAGGTACAGGTTTCTCTCAAGGTTTGTACCGTCCACGATGTTCAGGATCGCGTCGGGACGCTCTCCGATCAGATAATTTCTGGCAACCACTTCCTCCAGTGTATAGGGAGAAAGGGAATATATTCCGGGAAGGTCGGTGACGATCACATCATCGTGCTTCTTCAGTTTACCTTCCTTCTTCTCTACAGTTACTCCGGGCCAGTTTCCCACAAACTGGTTGGATCCGGTAAGTGCATTGAACAGGGTTGTTTTACCGCTGTTGGGGTTACCCGCAAGTGCAATACGTATGCTCATCATTCTACCTCCACCATCTCTGCGTCCGCTTTACGAAGCGACAGCTCATAATTTCTCACGGTTACTTCGATGGGGTCACCCAGGGGTGCAACCTTCCGGATATAGATCTCCGTATGCTTTGTGATTCCCATGTCCATGATCCTGCGTTTTACAGCGCCTTCACCATGAAGCTTAACTACCTTGACCGTTTCGCCGATCTTCGCGTCTCTCAGTGTCTTCACTTTGAACTCCTCCTAAACAAAAATCTTTTTTGCCAGCTCATCGCTGACCGCGACTCTGCTTTCCTTTACCTTCACGATAAGGTTCTCGCCGAGCGAGCTTACAACACTTACCTGCCCTCCCGCGTGAAAGCCAAGGTCTTCCAGATGCTGCTTTACCTCAGGACTTCCGCCTATTTTCCTGATGATCTGGGGCTGTCCCTTTTCCGCATAGATCAGAGGCATCATGCTGTTCCTCCTTATATCTTTATGATTAGCCTTAGCTAACCTAATACCTTAAAAAGTGTTAGCTCCCGCTAACCAAAACCGATTATAATTAGCCTAGACTAACTTGTCAAGCATTATTTTATATTTTTTTTAGAATCACTTCTTCGACAATCCGATTGAACGATGCGGCGCAATGTGGTAAACTGTTTCTAATAAGGAAATATGGGAGGAGGTCCCCTGATATGGCGTTGCAGGAATCGGGAGAAATGTATATTGAGGCCATATATGTGCTTTCACAGAATTCGAGCGCTGTCCGCGCGATAGACGTCGGCGACTATCTCGGCTATTCAAAGCCGTCTGTCAGCCGTGCTCTCGGGCTTTTAAAGGATGAAGGCCTGGTAAAAAAGGATAACGACGGTTACCTTAAGCTGACCGCTGCGGGCGAGATACTCGCGAAGCGTATTTACGAACGTCACACGGTGCTCTCCACCCTCTTCATGAATCTCGGCGTGGACGAAGAGACTGCCGCTGAGGACGCCTGCCGCATCGAGCACTATATCAGCGACAAAACCTTCGATGCGATCAAGGCTCACATGAAAAAGTACGGAATGAAAAATCAGTAAGAAACTAAAGGCCATGGGATCGTCCCATGGCCTTTATCATGCGTATTTCTTTTTACTCTTCTACCGTTATTATATCCGTAAGAATGTATCCGAACAAAGGATATGATGTATTCGCGTTCTCCGAATATCCGTATGTCAGATCGATCGTATTTGTAGGATTGTCGGGATCTACACCGATATAATTACCTCTGAACACGAAGTCTCCGCCGCTGCGCTTAAACTGCTCAATCGCGTTATTGATGGCTCCCATCGTGCCGGGTGCCGCAACCGGAACGTTCAGGTCGATCATCTCTACCCAGCCTCTTTCAAAGCCCGCAGATACGTCGGTTCCGTGTTTCTTTCCGGATACGACCTCTTCGATCTCCTTATTGATCATAAGGGCATCCACTGCAGCGACTACATAAGGCTCCCAGCAAACTCTCGAAGTCACAAGTGATGTACCGGGTGCAACCTCTGACATACTCTGGTTATAGCCTACGAAGTAAACCTTCCGTTTACCGGATGTTTCCTCACATGCAATAGCGGGACCGATGGTATCGGTATGCTGCGAAATGATCACGCAGCCCTCGGATATCAGCTTCTCTGCCGCGCTCTTTTCCTCTGCGTAACTGCTCCAGGTCTGGGTATATCTGACTCTCATCACTGCCTTGGGCACAACGGAACGGACACCGAGGATAAAGGCTGTATAGCCCGATATTACTTCGGAAGTCGGGAAGGCGGCCACAAAACCCACCAGTGCCTGATCATCCGTAATGACGCCTTCGCCGATCATCTGCCTGATCTTCATGCCCGCGGCTATTCCGCTCACATATCTTCCCTGATATGCCTCACCCTTAAAGGTGTGATAATTCTCCGGAACCGTCTGCCCGCTCATATCCATGTACGAAGTCTGGCAGAACTCAATGTCCGGATACTCCGGCGCCATCTTGATCACCGTTTCACTGTAGCCGTTGAAGAAGATGATGTCACAGCCTGCGTTCGCGAGTTCGCGGAGCGGCTCCTCCATTTCATTGTCCAGAACATTGCTTCGCGTCAGTATATCAACCTGTTTTCCGTATTTCTTCTCAACCGCGTCCTTCGCGAGCGAGAAATTGTAGGTATACGGAGTACTTTCGTCATTATCGTAGATAAATCCGATCGTCAGATGATCTCGTCCGCCCGAAAGGTTAAGGACTCTGAAAAGTCCTACGAAGGCTGCCAGCATGACCAGACAGGTCAGCACAACCGTGATGTATACACGCTTCATGCCTTCTCTCCTTTCTCGCCGGTAGTATCGTTCTTCCCGTCGCCTTGCATCTCGGACGCCTGTATCTTCTTATCCTCTTCCACGCGGCGCTTAAGCTCTTCCTGAGCTTCTTCGTTCTCAGCCTGCTGTATCTCGGCTCGCTTCTGTGCGTAAAGCTCGTCCAGGTTGATTATGCCCTTTTCTATCAGACGAAGGAACGCGTCCAGTGCATCGGGATCGAACTGTGTTCCCCTTCCGCGCTTCATTTCATTCATTACATAATCAGTGTCCATATGGTTGCGGTAAACACGGTTTGAAGTCATCGCATCGAACGCATCCGCTACTCCGATGATCCTTGCGAAAAGCGGGATCTGCTCGCCCGCAAGTCCTTCCGGATAACCGCGTCCGTCATAGCGCTCATGATGGTATTTCGTTCCGTCCTCAACATGCTCAACGAGCGTGAAATCCTTCAGGATATCGGCACCGCGTATTACATGCGACTTCATCTTCGCGTATTCTTCGTCGGTCAGTCGCCCGACCTTGTTCAGTACGCTGTCGGGGATACCGATCTTACCGATATCGTGCATCTGCGCAGCCTTTTTAAGGTTGGAAAGAGCTTTTCTGCGCTCCCACCATTTGAAGCAGTTCATCTCCTGCGCGATCATCTCCGAATACTCGGCAACACGCTGCGAATGCTGATGTGTACGCACATCCTTGGCATCGACTGCGTTCGCTATGGCCATGACTGTTTCATTGGCCATATTCAGCTTGATCTGCTGCTTGTTGAGCTGCCTCTGCACCGTCATCCATGTGACCCATACGATGAAGGCTGAAAGAACCAGCAGCATATATGTGGTGAACCCGGGCTTCTCATAGAACTCGCCCTCTTTTACTATCTCAAAGGTACGCTCCTCAAGCACCTTCTCTCCCGCACTGTCAAAGATCGCAAGGCGGAAGGTGTATTTTCCTGCGCGAAGATTTGGATAACTGATATTGCCCAGGCTGCTCTGGGGTACTATCGTCCAATCCCCTTCCGGATCAGAGCCGTCAAGACGGTAACCGACATTGGGCTCCTGGATCGTATAATTCAGTATCTCGGGACTCAGCTCGATACGTTTTACGCCCTGCCCTACCGTGATCGCTCCCGCTCTTACGGGCGGCTGCAGATTGCCGTCGAAACGTACCGAAGCCAGCTGCATACGGTATGAACGTACATCACTGTTATATTTCTCCACATCGATCTTATATACACCGGTATCGCAGGGAAGGAACAGCTCGCCGCTGCCGTTGTAATAGTTCCACGAATTCGCGGTAAGTGAGGTTCCCAGACCTCTTCTCGCGTCCAGAAGCTCCCATGCCATATCACTGCCCGCTACGAGCTCGTCGCGCTCTACCACATAGATTCCGGCACTGGACATAACAAAGAGAGTGTCCTCATCCTTTACCCAGATGTCATAGTTGTTATAGTAAGGAAACTTGTTAAGAACGGTGATCAGCCCGTTCACCCCATAATAGCACAGGCTGTTGCTCGTTACGACGAACACGCCCTCGGACTTCGGATCCTTTACAGTACGCAGGATTACGCCGCTGCTCAGGCCATCCTCGCGAGTTATCATATCAACGACCTGACCGTCTTTGATCACCGCGATACCGTCGCCGTCGGTACCTGCAAGGATCGTTCCGTCGCTGCGCTCGGTCACTGTGAGGATCATTGAATTGATCAGACCGTCCTCGTTTTTGATCGTGCGCTCTATCTTATGGTCCTTTATAAAGCTGATTCCGGTGTCGCCCGCCGCAAGGATCGTTCCGTCGGAAAGACCTGTGACTATCCTCGCCCTGCTTCCGAAGCTTCCGTTCTCAGCGTTGTATGCCCAGGAATCACCGTTCGGAGCATACTCCATCAGACCGCTTCCGTAGGTGCAGACCCAGAGATGGTTCTGTTTGTCCACATACATGCATCGGATACGCTTGCCCTCAAGCTCATCTGTCAGAGTGTTCTCTATCTCGATCCTGCAGGCCTTATCAACCACATCCAGTCCCTTGTCGGTACCGATGTAATAATTGTCCTGCCAGAAAACGATCGCGTTGACAACTCTTCTTTCCATGCCTACCGCACCGTAAACATCCTTAAAAGGGGACTTTGCGAGACGCAGCAGTCCGAGTCTGGAGGAAGTGAACCAGAGATTGCCCTGGTAGTCATAGAGCATGTTGTCGATCGAGTTATTGAAATCGTTTGTATTCAGCTTATGGTAGCCGGTCGTATCAATGTAGGATATGCCGCTGTCGGTGGATATGAACAGTGTTCCATCATCCAGATAGTTCAGATTGTTGATGCTTGCAACATCCTCACATGTTGTGACGCTGATCTGCTTAAATTCATCTCCCGAAACATCGTAGCAGTAGATATGATTGGTCGAAGTGCCGACCATCAGCGTGCCTCCGGGTGCGAACGCGCAGCAGTTGAAGATATCCTGCCCGTCGGGCAGCTGCAGTGAAGTAAGTATCTGTCCGCCTTTCAACAGAAACATCCTGCCGTCGGAAGCGATCGCCGCCACATAGCCCCGGCGGTCCGCGGTAATGCTGTCCGCGTAATTGACATCATCCAGCGTTTTCACGGCCTTCAGACCGTTATTCATCTCGAGTATCTGCATCGCGCCCGTGGTTCCGACATAATAATAGCCGTCCTCGGCACGGATAATGCATCTGACCGAATTGGAAGGAAGTCCGCTCGACTGATCGAGCACATTTACAACCTTCTCGCGGATAGCGATCGCCAGACCGTTATCGTTCGTACCGATCCAGAGACGTCCCTCCTGATCCACGTAAAGGCAGTTGACATTCTTAACGGATTCGTAGTTGTCTACCCAGCGGAACTCACGTCCGTTATAGCGGTAAAGTCCCGCGTATGTACCGATCCAGAGCACACCGTCGTTCGTCTGCGCGATATCGTTGGCTTCACCGCAGGGAAGTCCGTTATTGCTGCTGTAGACGCTCTGGACATAATCGTTATAGTCGGTTGTTTCGGCTGAAGCTGCCGCACTCGCACTCACCGGCGAAGAAAAGCCTATAAGAACACAAAGAAGCGCAAGCGAAGCTACCTCCGCATCGTGCTTTAAGGTTTCTTCTGCACTGCGGCTGCGGTGGATTCGCCTGATAAGAATTACTATATAAACAGCGGCGATCGTGAGCACCTTATCGGGGAACTCGATGGCCAGCTGGCCAAGTATTGAGCAGATCAGGTCCGGCCATCTCTTTCCGAGGAGATAGGCAATGACGCCGTTGCCCCATTTATTGCCGGTAAGGCCCTCGTCGAGGATGATATTCACGGGCACCGATACGATCAGCGCGGTAAGCACTGCGAGGGAAGCAGCCTTCATGAAGCCGTAGAACTGGTCAAACCATCTGTGCTTCGCGGCAAAACCCACGATGATGCCGAGTGCGATACTGGTAATGGAATATGCGGCCGAAAAATTATTGACCACGCTGTACGCCAGATTGCCTGTCAGGCCGACCACGGCGCCGCATACAGGACCCGCGATATACGCGCAAAGAGCAGTCCCAAATGAATCTGCCCAGAGCGGAAGCTCCCATTTGACCGCAAAAAGTCTGCCGCCAACATTTAAGCTTACGCACATTGCTACAAACAGAACGATATGCCATGTCTTCCACTTATTCATCGGATACTGCCTCCTCTTTTATACGCATCGTGCAAGGCGCGTTAATCCCCTCTAATTGCATTATAGCGCATTCTCTTTTTTCTGCAATCTTTCCCCAAAAAAATACGAAGGACCGGTTTTACCCGGTCCCCCGTAAAATTATGAAGAAACAGTAATCAGCCCTTTGCAAACCACTTGCCGCGCTTCGATACTACATCGAAGATAACGGCCGCGAGAAGAACCATACCCTTTACAACTTTCTGCATATTCGCATCAACGCCCATCAGGGACATACCCATATTGATAACGCCCATGAGGACCGCACCGACGATAACGCCGGGAACGGTACCGATTCCGCCGTAAGCCGAAGCGCCGCCGATAAAGCAGGAACCGATCGCGTCCATCTCGTAGTTCTGTCCGTAAGTCGGCTGAGCCGAAGTCAGACGCGCGATGGTAACCATTCCCGCAAGTGCCGCAAGAAGGCCCATGTTGGTATATGCGAGGAAATAAACCTTATTGGTATTGATACCGGAAAGCTTGGTAGCCTTCTCATTACCGCCGACCGCATAGAACGAACGTCCCACTGTAGTGTTAGAGGTAATATATCCGTAGATCAGGATCACCAGGAATACCCAGATGAGTACCGTCGGAATTCCTTTGTGCTGAGCCAGTCTGAACGCGAATGCAAAAATAACCGCCGCAATGAGTACTGTCTTGACCCAGAATGAAACCGCAGACTCGACTTCATAATCCTTTTTGATCTTCGTAAGTCTCTTTTTAAGCTCCAGCACAACATACAGTGCCGCAAAGACAATGCCTACGATAAGACATAATCCGTTGATCCCGCCGAAATTAAAGACATCCGGAATGTAGCAGTTTGCACCGCCTCCGAACAGATTAACGAAGGAAGTGCATTCCTTGACCGAAATGGTAAGACCGTTTAAGACTACGTTGCTCAAGCCTCTGAATGCAAGCATGCCTGCCAGGGTAACAATGAACGGAGGAATTCTTACATAAGCGATCCAGAAGGCCTGGAATGCGCCGATCGCAGTACCTACGACCAGCATGATGAGTACCGTAAGGATCATCGGGACTTTAAGCTCTACCATCAGCTTCGCTCCGACAGCGCCTACGAAGCATACTACAGAACCTACCGAAAGATCGATGTTTCCGCCTGTCAGGATACAGAGCAGCATGCCCGTCGCGAGGATGAATACGTACGCGTTCTGTGAGATGATATTTGAAATGTTTGCGGGGAGCAGGATGCTTCCTCCGGTCAAAATGGCAAACAGTCCGAATACCAGGACAAGTACGATGATCATCGTATATTTTTTTGTAAATTCAAGCAGTTTAGTATTTGTCATTTTTCAACCTCACTAATTAACCGGCTTTGATGATATGCGACATGATGGCTTCCTGAGAAGCTTCGGAAGCATCAAGTTCACCGACCATTCTGCCTTCGTTCATTATGTATATCCTGTCACACATGCCGAGTATCTCGGGCATCTCTGAAGAGATCATGATGACCGATTTTCCTTCTGCCACCAGCTGGTTCATAATGCAGTAGATCTCATACTTGGCACCGACATCTATACCTCTTGTGGGTTCGTCGAGTATCAGGATATCCGGCGTTGCGAACATCCATTTGGCGAGAAGCACCTTCTGCATGTTTCCGCCCGAAAGATTGCCTACGTTCTGTTCAACCGAAGGGCATTTGATCGCAAGCTTTTTCCTGTAATCGTCCGCAGCCGCGAATTCCCTGTCCTTATCGATGACACTGTGGGAGCTTACTCCTTCCAGATTAGCCAGTGTCGTGTTGAGCTTAATCGTATTGGAAAGGATAAGTCCGTTGCCCTTTCTGTCCTCGGTAACGTAAGCCAGCTTATGAGCGATCGCTTCCTTAACGGTATTCATGTGAACTTCCTTGCCGTCAATGAATACCTGTCCGGAAATATTGTCGCCGTAGCTCTTTCCGAAAATACTCATCGCGAGCTCCGTACGTCCCGCGCCCATGAGTCCGGATATGCCCACGATCTCGCCCCTGCGCACGTTGAAGTTGACATTGTCGACAACCTTGCGTCCGGAATAGAGAGGATGATAAGCGGTCCAGTTCCTTACCTCAAGCTTGATATCTCCGATGTGTTTTTCACGCTTAGGGAAACGATCCGCGATCTCTCGTCCTACCATGCCTTTGATGATGCGTGCCTCGGAGAAATCGTCGACATTCTTGTCCAGCGTCTCGATCGTGCAGCCGTCACGGATGACCGTGATCTTGTCCGCAACATAAGAAACCTCGTTCAGCTTGTGTGAAATGATGATAGAAGTAAGTCCGTTCTGCTTGAACTTGAGCAGAAGGTCCAAAAGTGCCCTGGAGTCCTCCTCGTTAAGCGACGCGGTGGGCTCGTCAAGAATAAGGAGACGCGCGTTTTTGGCCATGGCCTTCGCGATCTCTACAAGCTGCTGTTTACCGACACCTATATCTTTAATCAGAACCTGCGGAGACTCATTCAAGCCGACCATTTTCAGGTATTTCGCCGCAAGCTCATTCGTTTCGTTCCAGTTAATGCGGAATTTGCTTCCGCGTTCATTGCCGAGAAACATGTTCTCGCCGATCGTCATATAAGGAACCAGTGCCAGCTCCTGGTGAATGATAACTATTCCCTTTGCTTCACTGTCCTTGATCTTGTTAAACTTACAAACCTCACCGTCGTAGACGATGTCTCCCTCATAAGTACCGTACGGATATATTCCGCTTAAGACATTCATCAGTGTGGATTTTCCGGCGCCGTTCTCGCCTACCAGGGCATGGATCTCGCCTTCTTCCACCTTAAGATTAACGTTGCTGAGCGCTTTAACACCGGGGAAGGTCTTGGTTATGTCTCTCATTTCAAGCAATATCTTAGCCAATTTCAATCCTCCCTTTCTTTCATATCTGTTCAGAATTAACAGGCGGGACAAAGCCCGCCTGCCCTTCCGTGTTATTTATTGATCACTGAAGATCTGACTCCTTGTAATAGCCCGAGTCGATAAGCAGTTTCTTATAGTTGTTAACATCTGCGAATACAGGCTCGCAAAGGTATGAAGGAACAACGAGCACTCCGTTGTTATAGGTCTTGGTATCGTTAACAGGAGCTTCCTTGCCCTGCATGATAGCGTCAACCATCTCTACGGTCTTTGCAGCGAGGTCACGGGTATCCTTGAAGATCGACATTGCCTGCTTGCCTGCGATCATGTTCTTAACGTTTGCGATATCGCAGTCCTGACCGGTGATGATGGGCCAGTTGCTGTGGTTGCCTGCATAGTTGGCTTCAAGTGAGTTTGTAACGCCCATAGCGGTCGAGTCGTTCGAAGCCAGAACAGCGTCAAGCTGTGTTCCGTCTGCATAGTTTGCGGAAATGATGGCATCAAATCTGTTCTGTGCGTTCTCTGTCGACCAGCTCTGTGTTGCAACGGTATCGAAATCCTTCTGGCCGGACTTTACAACGAGCTGTCCGTTGTCGATGTACTTCTGAAGAACGTCCATAGCGCCGCCGAAGAAGAATCTTGCGTTGTTGTCGCCGGGGTCACCGGTGATGAGCTCGATATTGAAGGGGCCCTTGCCTTCCTTAAGTCCTAACTGGCTCTCAATGTACTCGCCCTGCTTGGTTCCTACCATGTAGTTATCAAATGTAGCATAGTAGGTAACTGCGTCGGAGTTCAGGATAAGGCGGTCATAAGCGATAACCTTGATGCCTTTTTCCTTTGCCTGCTCAAGAACTGTTCCGAGTGAATCGCCTTCGATAGATGCGATAACCAGAACCTTGCAGCCCGAGCTGATCATGTTCTCGATCTGTGAAACCTGAGTCTCAACCTGATTCGAAGCATACTGAAGATCTACGGTGTAACCTGCTTCTTCAAGCTTCTTCTTCATGTTGTCGCCGTCCTGATTCCATCTCTGCAGATCCTTGGTAGGCATCGAAACGCCGACCTTGGTTCCGCCCGACTTCTTACCGCATGCGGTCAGAGTCGAAAGTCCCATTACCAGAACAAGTAATAAAACTAAAATCTTTTTCATAAAATGCCCTCCGTAAAAAAAGTGGTTTTTGTTGTTGCAAGAAGAGCATAGCATATCTCATTGGGAATTAATTTTGACAAACCTTGATATTTTTAAGCTCTTTGTTCGCAAAAAAAGAAGCGCAGTGCACATTTTTGTCATGCACTGCGTTCATACCGCAAAAATTTACTATATTATTCCTCCGGTACATTTAAGTATACGTCCTCCTTCAGATGGAAGCCGCTGCCGATGATCACCTCGTCGAGATTCTCCTTTGTCACTGCTATGGGCGTCAGGCCGATGTACCTGATATCATAGGTTCCGTCATTTATGGTCGAAACATCCTCCGCATAGAAGCTTTCGCCCTTCGCCAGAGCTATCGCACACTCCGCGGCCCTCTTTGCAAGCTTCTCAACGGGCTTGTATACCGTCATCGTCTGTATGCCTTCGACGATCCTCTGGCAGGCCTCCAGATCCGCATCCTGTCCCACTATCGGGATCTCGCCGGCCAGACGCTTCTCCGCCAGTGCCCTGATAACCTGTCCCGCGAGATTGTCGTTGCCGCACATGATGCCGTTGACGTTCTTTACAATGTCCTCATGTTCATAGACATATTCCGCCGCGATCTCCGCTCTCCATCCGTCGCAGAAGATCGAATCGGCTACCTGCATGCTCTCGGCCTCGCAGACGGCGGTAAAACCCTTTTCCACCGCCGGAACGTTATTGTCGAGAGGCGAACCCTCGAGCATCAGCACCTTGCCTCCTGCAGCGCCGTTTTCCGCAAGCGCTTCGGCCATCATCGTACCGACCATCTCATTGTCAAAGGTGATGTACAGATCTACATCTGCGTTTGTTACAAGCCTGTCGTAGGCAATGATCTTTATCCCCTCGTCCTTTGCCTTCTGCACCGTTGCTTTCAGCGAATCGGAGTCGATGCAGACGATCACTATAACGTCCACGCCCTTCTTTATGAAATACTCGATCTGCTCTTTCTGCTTCTCAATATCGCCGTTCGCGTTCTGCACATTTACCGTGGCGCCGAGTTCCTTCGCAGTGGACACGAAAACATCCCTGTCGCGCTGCCAGCGCTCGATTACGAACGAGTCAAAGCTCATGGCTATCTGTATCCCGTTATCCTCCGCCCCCGGATCCTTCTCAACCGGACTCTCCCCGGTCTTGCAGCCCGGGACCGTGAGCAGCAGGATCACGATCAGAGCCAATGCCGTTAATCTTTTCACTTTTTGCCCTCCGTTACTTACCCTCTCTGTATTCGGTCGGGGTCACCCCAACGTTCTTCTTGAACGATTTGCTGAAATAATTCGGATCGGAATACCCCGACATGACTCCGATCTCCTTCATCGAATACTGCGTGGACGAGAGCAGCTCCTTCGCGCGCTCTATGCGGAGCCTGGTCAGATAATCGATGAAATTCTCCCCTGTATTTTCCTTAAATATCCTGCTCAGATAATATGAACTGATATTGACCGCCATCGAAAGATCGTCGAGCGTGATATTCTTCGTGTAATTTGCCTCGATATAGGCCTTTGACGCCTCGACCACATCGTTTGTGCTTTCGGTCTTTTTCTCGGAAATGCTCGATGCCGAGAAGACGATCCTGTCCCTGAACCACTCCCAGAGGCTCTCCGCGTCGGCAGCCTGCATCACCGTCGGCAGATAATCGCGGCGGTCCTCTATCTTATAAGTCAGGCCGTTCTCATAGGCAATGCTTTCGGCCCTCATCGCGAATTCAAGGATCTTGAGCCTAACATCCATGATATTCTTCGTCTTGATCCAGTCAAAGAAATCCCTGGCGGCGGAAAGCGCAGCCTCGGTGCGTCCCTTGGATACCTCCTCGAAGAGCTTCAGCTCGAGCTCTATCGGGTACTCTCCCTTGAAGTCGCATCCGATCGGAAGATCATCGGCATGAGCCACTGTATTGGTCGTGATCAGCAGCGCGTTCATCGCGTCACGGTAGGAGCTGTCCATTCTGGTGAGGCGGTTTACCTTGCCGATCCCGACTCTGAACGCGATGTCCATGGTATGGCTCAGCTTATGTATCATCTCGCGTGCGTTCGTGATGACTCTCACGCGCTCCGCATAATCCATCTCTTCGTAGTCGCAGGTCACGAGCACCGCGATCTTATTGCTCATTACGGATCCGACGATGCCGTTGAAATACAGCTTGATATACTCCCTGATCTCCCTGTAGTTCTGCTGCAGCTTCACGCTCGATCCCAGCGCGTTCGTCATGTGATTGCCTTCCTTTGCGTCACCCGAAACAAGCACCATCATGTACGCATTTTCGGCATGTATCCCGAGCATGGTCTTGTAATTGTCGATGTCCTCGTCAAAATACTCATGGAACAGTATGTTGTAGATCAGGCCGTTTTCGAGTATCGGCACGACGGTCTCGAGCTTTTCCCTGATCAGCAGGTCGTTCGAGCGGCGGTCCTTCTCTTCCGAGACCATCAGCATCGCCTTCTTCAGCGCCGAAACGATCCTGTTCCTCTCCATCGGCTTCGTGATGTACTCGATAGCGCCGAGCTTCATCGCTTCCTTCGCGTAATCGAACTTGTCATACGCGGACATTACGATAAATATAACCTTTTCGTTGTTCTGCCTGATCTCGCGCATCGCGTCGATGCCGTTTATCCCGGGCATCTGGATATCCATCACGGCAATGTCCGGGCGGAAGGATTCCGCGAGTTCTATTACGTTGCGTCCGGTCTTAGCGAACTCAATCTCGCATTCATCGCCGAATTCCTTTTGTATTATGAACTTCAGTGAGTCAATGACGATACCTTCGTCATCAGCAAGCATTATCTTATACATCGGGTCTCCTTATGTCCAGATAAATGGTGAATCTCGAGCCCTTGCCCGGACCGTCGCTCTCTATCGAGAAGCAGTCGTCGGTTCCCGCAAAAAGCTTCAGGCGCGCGTAAACATTGTCCATTCCTATGCCGTTCGAATCCTTCTTCGTATCGGATACGGGACGTCCGTTCCTGAGTCTGTCGATCGTATCCTCATCCATGCCCGCGCCGTTGTCCTCGATCCTGATGCAGGCCGTATCGTCCAGAGAATACACGCTCATCTTTATCCTGCCTTCGCCGAGCATCTCCCGGATACCGTGGTTCACGCAGTTCTCGACGATCGGCTGCAGGATCATGCTGGGCATCTCGACATCGACCAGCGAAGAGTCAACTTCCTTTTCGTAATGGATATCACCCGAGAAGCGCACATTCAGGATGTAAATGTAATTGTCGACCAACTCGAGCTCTTCGCCTATCGTAACGGTCCTGTTGCCTTTCTTAACATTGTATCTGAAGAACTCGGACATTACCTGAACATATTCGTATGTGCGGTCGGCGCCTTCCATCATAGCGAGCTGTGCGCCGGCGTTCAGCGTATTGAACAGGAAATGCGGGTTGATCTGGGCCTGAAGGTATTTGAGCTGCGCATCCTTGAGGTGAGTTTCCATCATCAGCTCTTTTTCCTTGAGAAGCCGCTCGTTTTCGGCGCTCTGGCGAATTTTTTCAATGTAATCCTGAATGCTCACGACCATCTTATTGAAGGCCTTCGTTACGACTCCGATCTCGTCCGATGACTCGGCCGGAACCGTCGATATCTCGAAATTACCTTTGGCCACCTCATCCGCCATGCCTGCCAGCGACCTCAAAGGCCTGATCAGGTTGGAGGTAAGGTTCAGGATCAGCAGCGCGGTCATAAAGATAACCGCTCCCATGATCACGTTTCCGAACACCTCGAATCTTCTGAACGAAGTGAGCATCGCACGGTAGCTCTCCGTATTGTCCTTGAAGCGTTCGTTGTTCAGGCTGTAAATGTAATTGTTGATGTATCCGTAAAGCTTGGTCGCTTCCTCGTAACGGCTCCTGTATTTCTCGACGTTTCGGCCTCGTTTGGCGTCAACGGTCTGTCCGACCTCCTCAAGATAGGCGGCCGACATGTTCTTTACCGAACGCTCCATTCTGCCCAGCCTGCTTTCGGTGATCTCGTCGTTCAGGACATCGGTAAGCTCCGAAAACTCCTGCGCGTTCCGGTAATAATCCTCAAGCGAGTCGCTGGTCTTTGTGTCCAGATATTCGGTCATGCTTTCCTGCACATTCTTTATCGCCGCCGATATCTCGTTCAGCTGCAGATTGGCCTTGTATACGTTGTCGATCTTGTCCGACATCCTGTTCATGGCAAGCAGCAGAACGATATTGATGATGAACACCAACATGTTCACGGCGAGCGAGATGCCCGTCATCTTTATCCTTAAGGGAAGATTCCTGAATTTCTCGATCATTGGCCTTCCCCCTTCCTGTATGTCCCGACATTGGACTTGTTGATAACATAACTGTCCGCGGTAAAATACTGGCTGGTATTGCCCATATCGTAGTATTCGGTCAGGGCGCCGATGCAGTATCTGCCCATCTGTTCGGTGTTGACGGAAAGAGTCGCATAGATAACATCTCTTTCGATACCTTTAAGGATCGCTTCGGAATCGTAGTATCCGAGGATGCTTACTGAACCTACTTCGTTATAATCGACAACAGCCTGATACACGCTGTTAGTATCGTTCTCGTTCAGGCATACGATGATGTCCGGGATATTCTCTCTGCCGCTGACAAAGAGCTTTCTTACCGACTCTTCGACAGAGAAATTGTTTGATGCGTCGACCGCTTCCAGACTGATCTCGATCGGCTTGTGTCTCCCCTCGGCCACAGGGACGTCCTTGGCTATGGTTTCCTGAATAGCGGCGGCAAGAACGTTCTGTCCCGAATCCTCGGAACCCGCATCCAGCAGCACCGTAACCTTGATAGTATTTCCTTCGTAATACTTTTCGTTGGCGATGTTGATGATCTGCTTTCCGTATTCCGTACCGAGATTGTAGTTGCCGACTCCGACAAAACTCAGACGCTCCGAATTCGTATTGTCGTTCAGGAGCGTGATGACGGGAATACCCGCGTTATAAGCCTTTTCTATCAGTTCGGTCATGCCCTCCGCTTCACCTGCGCTCACGATAATACCGTCGGCGCGCGAGTAAATGGCCATTTGCATAAGATCCGCCATCGAATGGTCACCCGAAATATTGTCGGAGATCATCTCGACATATGCGTTCTGTTCCTTTGCCGCAAGGAGCGCGGAAGAATAAACGGACTGCCAGAAAGACGATCCGGGATTGTCCGTGATCATCACATAATTCTTCCCGTAAGTCACATCATCGGTGGTACTGCCGAGAGACCCCGTAAACGAAACAAAGAGTAAAGCAAGAAGACCGGTCAGCCCCGCAAGGACACCGGTTATCACGCCTATGCTTATAAGATTGAATCTCTTAGTTTTCATTCGGAATACCCTTTTTTTGAACTCCCGCCCTGTGAGGGAGCCTTGTCATCGCAATATAGGCTATCACCACGCCGACCGCGCAGACCGCGGTACCGGTGATCAGCATCGCTTTTATACCGGAATGATCGAGGATCACTCCGCTGACCAGATTTGAGAAAACTCCGCCTATCGTTATCGCGCTGGTGATAAACGCCTGGCCCTTTACCTGGTCGGATTCCTCCATCGTTTTGCTCACGTAATACGCGCCTGCCGGAATAAATACCGCATACGCGAGTATCTGGAAAGACTGGCTCAGATACATCATCGGCATGTTCTTCGCGAATACCAGGATCAGTATCTTTACAAAGAAAGCAAAACCCGAGATCACGAGCAGCTTTTCCGCTGATATCTTTTTGAGTACAAAAACTATCAGCGCCATCATCGGAAGTTCGAGTATGGCCTGCAGGAAATTCGCGTAGCCGAGCTCGGTCTCATTGCCGCCGAGTTCGTTAATGATCCTGATCATGAAATCATTGATCATGTTATGGGCGAAGAAAAAGCATATCGCGGCCAGCAGGAACAGCACGAACGCGGGATATGCGCGCACAAAGCCTGCCATGGTATTGGCTTTCGCCGCTTCGGGAGCGGACGGTCCGGTTTGTGTCTGTCCGTCTTCTTCCGCCGTATCGGGCTTTCTGAACAGGTAAACTATGATCACCGAAACGATCATTGTTGCGATGTTCACCCACAGCAGCACCGACACGCCTCTCTTCTCCACGACGCCGCCTATGATCATCGAAGTGACCGCAAAACTCGCGGAACCCAGGCCGCGCGCGAGGCCGTACATTATGCTGCATCCTGCCTTCTGATACTCGAAGCAGAGCGCGGTCATCATGGGCTGGTACGCGAACTGTATCATAGATATGAGCGCATATATAAAG
>JAEEGH010005707.1_pt1 | contig 31041 bp, 27 predicted proteins | sample 9134181 | NCBI WGS metagenome assembly JAEEGH01 (sample SAMN16246544, study PRJNA631951) | gut metagenome | biome: gut microbiome; feature: rumen; material: DP-attached | host: Bos | place: Iran: Karaj | collected 2018-10
CCTTAACCTGACAACTCAATGAGCTATAGGCACCGAGCAACAGCTGCTGACCCGTCTGACCCTTTGCATAGAACGTACGGCTTACCTGAGCACCACCGAACGAACGGTTAGCCAGCATGCCGCCATACTCACGGGCAAAGGGAACACCCTGAGCCACGCACTGGTCGATGATATTGTTAGACACCTCAGCCAGACGATAAACATTGGCCTCGCGAGCACGATAGTCACCACCCTTCACGGTGTCGTAGAACAGACGATAGACAGAGTCACCATCGTTCTGGTAGCACTTGGCAGCGTTGATACCACCCTGAGCGGCGATAGAGTGAGCGCGACGGGGAGAGTCCTGAATGCACAGGTTGATGACGTTGAAGCCCATCTCACCGAGTGAAGCGGCTGCAGAAGCACCTGCCAAGCCAGTACCAACGACGATGACGTCGAGCTTCAGTTTGTTCTTCGGGTTAACCAGTCGCTGATGAGCCTTATATTCCTTCCATTTCTCGGCCACTGGGCCTGCAGGAATCTTTGAATCTAATACTTTTGCCATGATAATTTACAATTTGACAATTTACAATTTACAATTTAAGCGCAGCAGGCTGTGCACAATGAGGGAGCGCAACCGAAGGCAAATGCCAGAACCACTACGAGGAAGCCCAGCATGAGCAGCGTAACATAGATGAAGCCGATGACCTTCCAGCGGCAGAACCATGTCTTGCCACTTACACCCAGGGTCTGCATAGCTGACCAGAATCCGTGAGTGAGGTGCAGCCAGATTGCTACCAGCCAGATGACGTAGAGCACTACGTAAACCGGGTTGGCAAAGGTCACCTTCATGAGCTCGAAGCCATGCGTAGGAGGAATAGCAGTAGTCATGTGGAACAACTCGGCAAACATCATGTTGTACCAGAAGTTGAACAGGTGAAGCAACAAACCGAGGCAGATGATGATACCCAGGACAAGCATGTTCTGCGATGCCCATTCCACCTTTGAAGGCTTGTCAGTAACTGCGTAACGCTCTGCACCACGAGCACGACGGTTCTGTGCCGTCAGGATGAAAGCGTAAACGATGTGGACTACAGCAAGTGTAGCCAGGCCGAGCGTTGCAACAACGGCATACCAATTGGCGCCGAGCAACTCACAAATCATGTTGTATGCCTTTCCGGAGAACAGCGCAACAATGTTCATAGCACAATGGAATGTGAGGAACAAAATCAGCGCGATACCCGTCAAGGACATCACAACCTTTCGACCAACAGATGAATTAAATAACCACATAATTGATTGAAATTTAAATATTTAAATTATTAATAATGATTTTTCGTAGTATGAATTCCTGCCTCTCGGCAACAAAACAAATACCCAATAATAAGTACGCTCACGCGTGTTTTAGGCTACAAAAGTACTACAAAATTATGACATCCGCAAACGTTTTCATAAGAAATTAGCTTGAAATTCGTTTATTTATACAAAATCAAAAGCGGAAAAGGGCAAAAAATAGAAAACTTTTTGTACTTTTGCAAGGTGTAATAAAATCACAGGCAATGAAAGAAATCAAACGTATTGTTCTCACAGGAGGCCCATGTGCCGGTAAAACGACTGCTTTAGTCAGAATAACAGAGTATTTTTCAAATCGTGGCTACAAGGTTTTCACCATTCCCGAAGTCCCCACGCTTTTCAGTCTTGGCGGTTGGAGTTATCTGACACCGAACCGCGACCTTTACTATGAAGGTGAACGTGCCATCCTGGAAACGCAGCTGGCACTGGAGGACTCGTTTATGCGACTGGCTGAGACCTGCCAGAAGCCTGTACTCATTGTCTGTGACCGGGGTACGCTGGACATCTCCGCCTATATATCGCCAGAGATGTGGAACGACATCACGGCCAAGGCCGGTACTGACACGAACGCACTGCGTAACCGCTATGATGCCGTGCTCCATCTGGTGAGTGCCGCTGACGGAGCAGAACAATATTATACCACAGCCACTAATGCCGCCCGCTACGAACAGATGAACGAAGAGGGACTCCGCATAGCCCGCGAACTGGACAAGAAGGTCATCAAGGCGTGGACAGGCCATCCGCATCTGCGTGTCATCAACAACAACGACGACTTCAATGCCAAGCTGAACCGTGTCCTGAAAGAAATTGCTCACGTTATCGGTGTGCCACAGCCTATCGAGGAAGAGCGTAAATACATTGTCGAGCTATGTGGTGAACTACCCGAGTGCATAGAGAGCAGCATCACACAGACCTATCTGGTTGGTGACCCGGGGTCTGAGATTCGCCTGCGCCGCCGCGAATGGGCAGGCAAATATGCCAATATCCTTACCACAAAGACAAAAGTTTCTCAAAACGAAGAACTGGTCACCGAGCGGCAAATCTCGAACAATCTATATGAGAGCATGCTACAGCAGGCTGATCCCTACCGTCATACCATTCGCAAAGAGCGCAAAAGCTTCATCTGGAAAGGGCAATACTTTGAGCTCGATTTCTACAAGGGAGCACTCGACGGCCTCATTATTCTTGAAACCAAAGGCATACAAAGCCATGAGGAAGTGAAATTCCCTCCCTTCCTCCGAGCCATAAAGGACGTGACAGGCAACATAGACTACTACAACTACACCTTGGCCTTGAAAAACTAAAGAATGGAACATAACCACGAACTACAAACAGCATGGGACTTCGTGGAGAATACTGGACGTAGCATCTTCCTGACAGGAAAAGCTGGAACCGGTAAGACCACCTTCCTGAAAACAATTGTCGAGAAGTCGCGTAAGCGCCCCATCGTGGTAGCACCAACAGGAGTAGCTGCCATCAATGCCGGAGGCGTTACCATCCATTCTTTTTTCCAGTTGCCGTTCTCTCCCTATGTGCCTGGTGCCAAGGTAGAAAGCAAGTTTGACTTCGGACGAGAGAAACGCAAGATTATTGCCTCCATTGATTTGCTCATTATCGATGAGATATCGATGGTACGGGCAGACTTGCTGGACGCCATTGACACCGTTCTGAGACGCTTCCGAAACCATTACCAGCCATTCGGTGGTGTACAGTTGCTTATGATTGGCGACTTGGCGCAACTTACTCCCGTCATGACTCCAGAAGACGAGCGAATACTGAAACCCTATTACGACACTCCCTACTTCTTCGGTTCGAAGGCTCTCCAGCAGATTGACTATGTGACCATCCAGCTGGAGCATGTCTATCGTCAACAAGACCTGTCGTTCATCGGAATATTGAACCAGGTCCGCAATGGACATCCCACAGAAGAAACGATGATGCGACTGAACACACGCTGCAAGCCCGCCTTTATCCCAAATCCGGAGGAACCTTACATCAGACTGACCACCCACAACCAACTGGCAAACTACTATAACGAGACGGAGTTGCAGAAACTACGGGGCCGAACCTTCCAGTTTCATGCCGAAATCAAGGGCACATTTCCAGAATACTCCTACCCTACTGCTGAAACACTGGTACTCAAAGAGGGAGCACAGGTGATGTTTATTAAAAACGACACCTCTGGCGAACATCTCTATTACAACGGACGTATTGGCCGTGTCGTACATGTTGACAAACAACAGATTCTTGTGCTTTGCGAGGGTGACGCTGAAGCTATTGAAGTGGAACCTATGGAATGGGAGAATACTCGCTACACACTGAACGAAGAGACCCGCGAGATTGAGACAGACATACAAGGGACTTTTAAACAGTATCCCCTGCGCTTAGCCTGGGCTATTACCATTCATAAAAGTCAGGGGCTGACCTTCGACCGCGCCATCATTGACGCCAACCAGTCTTTTGCACCAGGACAGGTCTATGTAGCCCTAAGCAGGTGCCGCACGCTGGAGGGCCTGGTGCTGGCTACTCCCCTGGAGGCACGTGCCATCATTAACGATTCACGGGTTGACACCTACATTGCTCAACAGGAAACAGAAGCCCAACGCAGCATAGAGCAGCTCCCCACATTAAAACAGGAATACGAACGGTTCCTGCTGCTGCAGCTCTTCGACTTCCGCCCGTTGCTTTACCAACAGGAAACGATGGTACGTATATTCGCAGAATTCTTCTATCATAGCCATTCATCGCTCAAGCAACTACACGACAGGGCACTGATGGATCTTCGGCAGCAGGTCATTGATGTAGCTGAAAAATGGCAAAGAAGAATACAAAGCCTCTCGTATGAAGAACTGCACAAGGAGGAATTTCTGGAGCGTGTGAAGCGCAGTGCCGGCTATTTTGCAGACACACTGGACAAAATACTTTCCAAACCCCTGCAACTGACAGCCCAAATAGAAACCAACAACAAACAGGCAACTCGCCGACTCAGCAACGCGCTCCCTGATGAACGACAAACATGGCTGGCAAGCCGCTATCTGCTGATAAAAATGGAAGAAATGGGCTTCACCGTAAGCCACTACCTGAAAGAAAAGCAAATGTCCATGTTGGACGCGCTGAACGAGAACACGTTGAAAAGCAAACGGAAACCAAAGCCCCAAAAAGAACCCAAACCCAAGACTTGGGAGATTAGCTACCAGTTCTACCTGAAAGGCATGAAACCTGACCTCATCGCCCACGAACGCAAACTAACCCTCAGCACCATCATGGGCCACCTGGTTCGCTATGTGGACACAGGAGCTGTTGACTTCAATGACCTTGTTTCCCAAGAGCATCAGCAGGCCATTGAGCGGGCTATCCAGAAGGCGGGCACAGATAATGGCAGTACCGCTATCAAGAGACTTTGTCCACCCGACGTCACCTTCGATGAAATACGTTTAATCCTTTCTTATAAACATGGGTCATCACAGCCTTAAGACTCGTGACTCTTCATGCTATAGAACTTTGCCACCAAGGCACCGCTGATATTGTGCCACACACTGAAGATTGCACCAGGGATGGCGGCCATCGGGAATGCGGCGAAATGGATGGTGGCCAAGGAAGAAGCCAGTCCAGAGTTCTGCATCCCCACCTCGATGGAAATTGACGCACGTTTGTTGTGAGGAAGGCGCAACAACCGGCCAATGCTATAGCCAAGAACAAGTCCGCTGACATTATGTAATACAACAACAAGTATTACAAGCAAGCCACCTGTCAGCAAACGCGATGCATTATGACCAACAACGATACCAACGACAAACGCTATCATCAGCGATGAGAAAGCCGGCAGATATGCCACTGCTCGCCGGGTAAAAGCTGGCAGGTAGTGCTGAATCAGAAAACCTACCACAATAGGGGCAATAACCACATAGACAATACTCTGCAACATGCCAAACGTATCGACATCAACCAATGTGCCTGCCATCAGCCATGTCAATAATGGAGTAAGCAATGGAGCAAGGACCGTGCTGGTGGCTGTCATGCCGACACTCAGCGCAAGATCGCCCTTTGCCAAATAGGTTATAACGTTAGACGCCGTACCTCCAGGACAACAGCCGACCAGAATAACGCCTAAAGCCAAGTCAGCAGGCAAGGCAAACGCTTTGGTAAGCAACCAAGCCATCAGCGGCATAATAGTAAACTGTGCAAAGCAACCAATAAGCACATCTTTCGGCCGGCTGAACACAATACGGAAATCCTGAGGAGAGAGTGTCAGGCCCATACCAAACATGATCACGCCTAACATCGGATTTATAGTCCATGTTCCTATTGACATGAAAGGAGCAGGAAACAACACCGCTATTAAGGCTGCCAATAAAACCAACATGCCCATCCAACGGGCTATCAAGTCACAAAGCTTTTTCACCATTCCCAAACTATAATTTGTAAACGAACTCGCTGATTTCAATCTTATGGGTGCAAAGATACAACAATTTTTCCGAACAATCATTTGAGTTTCTGTAATTAATTTCGTACTTTTGCAAACAAAGAACCTCATTCATTCAAAAAATATGAAAAAGACAATGCCAAAAGAAGGGAAATTTGAACTGATTACCCTACCCTATGACGCCCATGCATTGGAGCCAGTCATCACGTCAAGTACTATCGGGTTTCACCACGGTAAGCACCTGCAGACGTATGTGAATAACTTAAATGGCATGCTGCCTGGAAGCCCGTTTGATGGGCAGACACTGGAAAACATTGTCAGACAAAGTGACGGTGGTGTGTTCAATAATGCTGGTCAGATCCTTAATCACAACCTGTATTTTCTACAGTTCAAGTCACCACAGGAGAACAACGTACCTATTGGAAAGTTGGCAGAGGCCATCAACAGCCAGTTCGGCTCCTTCGAAGCATTCCGCGAGGAGTTCCAGAAAAAGGGTGCAACGCTCTTCGGCTCTGGTTGGGTATGGCTGTCGGCCGATGCTAACGGCAAGCTTGTCATCACGCAGGAACCCAATGCCGGAAATCCATTGACAAAGGGGCTCACTCCCCTGCTCACCTTCGATGTATGGGAACATGCCTACTATCTGGACTACCAGAACCGTCGTCCAGACCATTTGAGCGCCCTCTGGCAGATTATTAACTGGGAAATCATTGAAGATCGTTTTACCCGATAGTACATGGCAAGTAGTATAGACTTCGTACAGTACATCGCCGACTAGTGTGCTGGGAGAAACTAATAACACTCATAACAAGATGACGTCAGAGCAGGCAAGGACATTCCGTGACGATGTGCTAAACATCGTCAGTCAGATACCTTGCGGAAAGGTGACAACCTACGGACATATTGCGACGTGGGCCGGCTGGCCGAGTCACTCGAGGATGGTGGGGCGTACGCTGCGTTATACGCCTGGGGCAGAGACGCTGCCCTGCCACAGAGTGGTAAACACTGCTGGCCGCACAGCTCCCGGCTGGTCCCGCCAGCGTCTGTTGTTGGAAGAGGAAGGTGTTGTCTTCAAGCCTAACGGCCATGTGGATATGGCTCGCTTTCTTTGGGAGCCACAACTCGATTAAAAAAGGGAACTAAGCATGACAACAGCAAAGGATATCATAGAATACATGGAGTCGCAGCACAATGAGCAACAGCGGCAAATACTGATGCGGTTCTTCAAGACGGCACCGGGAGAATATGGCTATGGAGACGAGTTCCTGGGACTGAAGGTGCCACAGACGCGTGAGATTGTCAAAGCAGCGGATGTATCTCCGGAGGAAATTCCAGAACTACTGATGTCACGATGGCATGAGGTACGGCTCTGCGGACTGCTGATACTCGTGGCTAAATTTGAGAAACTGGCCACCAAGCGGTTGGAGAAAAATGCAGAGGCCATCATCAAGCGCGACGAAATCGTTACGATGTATCTGCAATATGCCGAACAGGCGAACAACTGGGACCTGGTGGACCTCTCCGTACACAAGATTCTCGGCCATTGGCTACTGCTACCAACAAACCTGGGTAACAGGGACTATAAAATAAAAGTGCTCGACGAACTTGCCGCCAGCCCATGCCTCTGGAAACAGCGCATGAGCATCGTATGCTCTTGGAAGACATCACAACAGGGTGACCCTTCGTGGTGTCTGCGCTATGCTGAGACACACTTACATCATCCGCACGATCTGATGCACAAAGCTGTTGGATGGATGCTGCGTGAAATGGGCAAACGTGTCAGCATGGACCTCCTTCGGGATTTTCTACGCCAGCATGCCCAAGAGATGCCCCGCACCATGCTCCGTTACGCCATTGAAAAGATGACGGACGAGGAGCGGCAATACTGGATGAATCAATTTTAAACATAACTCATTAAAAAACATCTCGTTATGAAAAAACTATTATTATCACTAGCAGCTATGACAGCAGTCACAACAGGTTTTGCACAGAAGAAACTGGTGCTCTATTACTCAGAAACGGGAACGACAAAAGTTGTTGCCCAGGAACTGCAAAAGCAGTTGAATGCCGACATTGAGAGCATTGAGGCCACAGAGCCTTACTCCGGAAACTTCCAAGAAACCATCCAGCGCGGACAAAAAGAGATGCAAAGCGGAAATACACCGGCCTTGCAACCCCTGAAGTCAAAAATCGCCGACTACGACGTCATCTTCCTGGGATACCCCATCTGGTTCGGCACCTACGCCATGCCCATTGCCACACTGGTCAAAGAGCAGGACTTTGCCGGTAAGACCATTGTACCGTTCTGCACATTCGGCAGCGGAGGACTGAACACCTCAACCGAAGCCCTCCGGAAGGCATTGCCCAAGGCCAACATTCAGAATGGCTATGGTGTCCGCACGGCACGAGTAGAAAAAGCCGGGAAGGAACTTGACCGCTTCTTGAAAGAGAATGGATACAAGGAGGGTGTTATGGCCAAACTGCCCGACTATTCTGCTCAGCAGCCCGTAAGCGATGAGGAACGGACCATTTTCGATGCAGCCTGCTCCAGCTATCAGTTCCCCTTGGGCACGCCGCAAACTGTAGGCAAACGCACCACACCTGACGGTACCGATTATAAGTACACTGTGACTAGTCGCGGAATGAACGGTGAGGAGTCCACCTCCATTATCTACGTGACCGTGGGAAACGCTGACGGAGACAAGCCTGAGTTTACAGAAGTGGTCCGTTAACCCCTGAATTATTCTTCAGCCGTCAAATCCTCTATCTGGTCGATGATTTCCTGATACTGATGCTGTGTCTTGAAGTGCATCTTGAATCCGCAGATGGCACCAAGAATGGCCCCACAGCCAATACCATAGACCATATAGCGCCCTGCTTCGGCATCCTGCTGATAGATCTCCCAAGTTAGCCATGCTAGCCAAGCGATAACAGCAGGTATGCCGAAGAAGAGCCAGTTGGCATCGAACTTCTTGGCACGCGCCATCTTTTTACCTATTTCTACCAGATTGCTGCTCATCATATTCGAGTTAACAACATTGAGGTTATTATAGTAGGTAGCTCCTGCACAGACAAGCATGAAGAGGCTGGTGGAAATCCAGAAGGCGAGTGAGAGTCCTAGACTCATGACAAACACCGCATAGGAGTATGGAATCATCAGCAGGGCTGCTGCCATAATGATGTAGTAGCGACGTGTGATGGTGCTTGCGGTCTGCTTCATCGAATGACGGATAACGCGGTCATTCACTATCTCCTGCTGATCCAATTTCTTCTTCAAGGTGTTCAACTGGTCGCGCATATTCTCAAACTGAGACTCGTGGTTTTCAAATTCGTTCATCATAATGGGTCATGGTTTAATCGTTAGACATGTTTTTTAATTGCTCTCTGATCCTAAACAGACGGACGCTGACGTTCTTTGCAGTGATGCCGACAATCAGCCCAATCTCCTCGTAAGACAGGTTCTCGAGCCATAGCAGGACGATTGCTCTGTCGAAAGGCTGCAACTTGGAGATGCGCTTGTGGAGCATATCCACCTGGCGCGTATCCTCATCACGGTCTTCAAAAAGGTTGATGTCCATGGTCAGCCGGACAGTGGATGAGCGCCGCTTCTTTCTGTCGAGAGAGATACAGGTATTAAGGGCAACGCGATAGATCCACGTCCTGATGTCACTGCGATGCTCGAAGCTCTCGAAGCCTTTCCAAAGATTGACTAGTACCTCCTGGAACAGGTCGTTCACCTCGTCGGCATCTTTCGAGAACATGTAGCACACGGTGTAGATGGTGCTCTTGTGCTCGGCAACGGTTTGCGCAAACTTTCTTTCTAATGTATTCATTGCTACATCTGTTTTCTGAATCATTTTGCCCATTAGACGCAGCAAAGATACGAAAAACTACACAGAATATGAGAAAATAAAAAAATTCTTTGTATCTTTGTGCCATTAATCATTTTAGGACATGGCAGTACATAACGAACTGGGAGCATGGGGCGAGCAACTGGCTGTTGACTACTTGCAACGAAAGGGCTATACCATCATGGAACGTGACTGGAAGTCGGGGCATCGCGATATTGACATCATAGCCAAGGACGGTGACGTTGTGGTATTCGTAGAAGTAAAGACTCGTCGGAACCGTGTGTTCGGAGAGCCGGAAGAGGCTGTCAATTACATGAAGCTACGTAACCTCCGGACTGCCATGAACCATTACGTCAAGTTCAAACACATCGACAATGAGATACGACTCGACGTGATATCTATCATTGGCACTCCCAACAGTGGAACACCAGAAATCAACCATTCCGAAGACATCCCGATGTATTAAATTAAACAACAAATGGAACAAACAGAGCGCATCAGACAGATGGAACAGCAGCTGGACCGTGCTTCGGCGGCCATTATAGAATTGTCAGCAGCACTAGACAAATACCAAGAGGCTCAGAAGGCCATCACCACACTCTGCGAATATTATGGCAGTGACGAGTGGAAACAGGACTTTGCCGACGACGAAGCCGGCCGGCTTCCCAAGAGCCTGAAACGTGGCGTATTATCAGAAGATGGCATCTGGAATATGCTGGCAGATAGCCATGAACTCAACGTGCGACTAGCAGAAACCGTGACAGATGTCCTGAAGAACAGACCATAATGACACATTGTGGGCATTGTCGCTAATTTAGAAATTTCTGAAAATAACTTCTGTTTTCAGAAAGTTTTTGTAATTTTGCAAGCACAAAATAATACAAGAGAATGATGACTTTAAAATATGACGTCTTGGTAATTGGCGGCGGACATGCCGGCTGTGAGGCTGCTACCGCTGCAGCCAACATGGGTGCAAAGACCTGTCTGGTGACGATGGACATGAACAAGATTGCACAGATGTCGTGCAACCCTGCCGTCGGAGGTATCGCCAAAGGCCAGATAGTACGCGAGATTGATGCGTTGGGAGGACAGATGGGACTGGTCACTGATGCCACCGCCATACAGTTCCGTATGCTGAACCGTGGCAAAGGACCTGCAGTATGGAGTCCTCGTGCCCAGTGTGACCGTGGAAAATTCATCTGGGAATGGCGACGCGTACTCGATGAAACAGAGAATCTGGATATATGGCAGGACCAAGCAGATGAGCTGATAGTGGAGAATGGTGAGACCGTTGGCATACGTACCATCTGGGGAGCAGAATTAAGAGCCAAGGCTGTTGTTATCACAGCAGGGACATTCCTCAACGGGCTGCTACACATTGGACGTAAGATGGTACCAGGAGGACGTATTGCCGAACCTGCTGTTCCCCATTTCACCGAAAGCATTACCCTACATGGTATCCGTTCAGCACGCATGAAAACAGGCACCCCCGTCCGTATAGACAAGCGTTCGGTTCATTTCGAGGACATGGAACGGCAGGACGGAGAGAACGATTTCCACCAGTTCAGCTTTACAGGACCGCACCGACAGTTGGAGCAGTTGCCATGCTGGATGTGCTACACCACGCCAGAAGTACATGAGACGCTGCGTTCCGGATTGGCAGATTCACCTCTTTACAACGGACAAATACAGTCCATCGGACCACGTTACTGCCCTAGTATTGAGACTAAACTAATGACCTTTCCAGATAAGGACCAGCACTTGCTGTTCTTGGAACCGGAAGGCGACAACACTAACGAAATGTATCTGAACGGCTTTTCGTCAAGCCTGCCGATGGACGTACAAATAGCAGCACTTCGAAAAATTCCTGGATTGAGAGACGCAAAAGTCTATCGACCGGGCTATGCCATAGAGTACGATTTCTTCGACCCTACACAACTGACCCACTCATTGGAATCAAAGATTATAAAAGGACTTTTCATGGCTGGCCAGGTAAACGGAACAACAGGATACGAAGAAGCTGGTGGACAAGGCACCATAGCAGGCATCAACGCAGCACTCAGGGCTGGTTCTGCAGGCAGTAGTTCCTCTACAACGCACGCTACCTTCGAACTGAAACGTGACGAGGCCTATATCGGTGTACTCATCGACGATTTAGTGACAAAAGGAGTAGATGAACCTTATCGTATGTTTACATCAAGGGCTGAATACCGCATCCTGCTACGACAAGACGATGCTGATGCACGACTGACAGAGAAAGCCTACGAGCTGGGATTAGCCAAACGTGACCGATACGACTGGTGGATGGAAAAGAAACAATACATCGAGGATATCGAACTTTTCTGTCAAAATACTTCTATCAAGGCAAAGGATATCAATAGCGGTTTGGAGAATTTAGGTACCACCCCGCTTGAACGAGGCTGCAAACTCATTGACTTAGTCAGCCGTCCCCAGTTATCCCTAAGCGTACTAAGCGAACTTGTGCCTCCATTGAAAGAAATAATAAACCGTCCAATTAATCGGAAACAGGAGATAGCCGAGGCAGCAGAAATCAGAATGAAATACAAGGGGTACATCGATCGCGAACGAATGGTGGCTGAAAAGATGCACCGACTGGAAAACATCAGAATCAAAGGACACTTCCACTACGAAGAGATGCAAGGCCTTTCCACCGAAGCCCGCCAGAAACTGACGACCATCGAACCCGAAACGCTGGCACAAGCAAGTAGAATTCCAGGCGTTTCACCGAGCGATATCAATGTACTACTAGTATTAATGGGTAGATAAAGTTTCACGTGAAACATATTAAACATACATAACTATACATTATTATGAATAACAAAGTATTAGTGGAAAATCTTCGGTGTATCCCAGATTTTCCAAAAAAGGGAATCAACTTCAGAGACGTAACCTCGTTGTACCAAAATGCCGAATGTCTGAAAATCATGGTCGATGAAATGTACGAGTTATACAAAGACAAGGGCATTACAAAGATAGTCGGTATAGAAAGTCGCGGCTTCGTCATGGCTGCTGCACTTGCAGCTAAATTAGGAACAGGAGTGGTACTTGCACGTAAACCAGGTAAACTGCCTTCGACAGTTGTCAAAGAAAGCTATTCAAAAGAATATGGCGTTGATACAATTGAAATGCACATTGACGCAATCACACCTGACGATGTCGTACTTATTCACGATGACTTGCTCGCTACAGGAGGAACCGCGAAAGCCACTTACAATCTGGTACAACACCTACACCCCAAAAAGGTATATATGAATTTCATTATCGAAATTCGCGACGAGGGACTACATGGCCGAGACGTATTTGACGGACTTGTTGACGTCACCACATTGATGGTTCTATAAAGTTTCACGTGAAACATCATGACAAAGGAAGAGAACGAAGCAAGACTTGAAAAGCTAAAAAAAATAGTCAGTAGGTTGCCTGAAAAACCTGGCAGCTACCAATACTATGACGCTGAAGGAACCATTATCTACGTAGGCAAAGCAAAGAACCTGAAATCCCGCGTCTCGTCCTACTTCCACACAGAAGTTGACCGCTTCAAAACCAAGGTGCTCGTCTCAAAGATACACGACATCAGTTACACAGTAGTAAATACAGAAGAGGATGCTTTATTGCTGGAAAATTCACTTATCAAGAAGTATAATCCGCGTTACAACGTACTGCTGAAGGACGGGAAAACCTACCCCAGCATCTGCATCACGAACGAACTGTTACCACGTATTTTCAAGACAAGAACCATCAACAAAAAATGGGGGACTTACTACGGGCCATACAGCCACGTAGGTAGCATGTACGCTATCCTCGAACTAATTAACAAACTATATCATCCTCGCACCTGTAGGCAGCCTATCACACAAGAGGGTATAGACAATGGTAAATACCAACTTTGTCTGGAGTTTCACATCAAGAACTGCAAAGGGCCCTGCGTTGCCAGACAAAGCATCAATGATTACAGGAAAAACATTGAGCAAGCGCGTGAAATCCTAAAAGGAAACACACGAGAACTGTTACGAAGTCTTAGGACGGAAATGGAGCAATTGGCGGAGGATTTGAGATTCGAAGAAGCTGAAGAAATCAAGCGGAAATACCTCCTGATTGACTCGTTTGTAAGCAAGAGTGAGGTCGTGTCGCACACCATCAACAACGTGGATGTATTCACCATTACAAACGATGAAAAGACTGCCTTTATTAATTACCTGCACGTAGCAAACGGTGCTGTCAACCAGTCGTTCACGTTCGAATATAAGAAGAAACTGGACGAGAGTGACGAGGAACTGCTCCAGTTGGCCATCGTCGAGATGCGTGAGCGATTCAAGAGCGACGCTAAAGAAATTATACTTCCTTCAGAAATAAACGTTTCGCTGGACGGCATCACGATTACCGTACCCCAAAGAGGCGATAAGAAAACACTGCTGGAATTGTCGCAGATGAACGGTAAGCAATACAAGTTCGACCGACTAAAACAAGCCGAAAAACTAAACCCTGAACAGAAGCAGACACGCCTCATGAAGGAGCTGCAGGAACTGCTACATCTACCCACCCTACCCTACCAGATAGAGTGCTTTGACAACTCGAATATCTCAGGTTCAGATGCCGTTGCCGGCTGTGTAGTGTTCAAGGGTATGAAACCCTCGAAAAAAGACTACCGTAAGTATAATATCAAGACTGTTGTAGGGCCCAACGACTATGCATCGATGAAGGAGGTGGTATGGAGACGATACCACAGGCTCATAGAGGAAGAACAACCACTACCTGACCTCATCGTTGCCGATGGCGGACGAGGACAAATGGAGGTGATCCGACAGGCAGTTCAGGATGAGCTACACCTGGACATACCCATTGCCGGACTGTCCAAGAACGACCGCCACCGAACCAACGAACTACTTTACGGATTTCCAGCACGCGTCGTCGGGCTGAAGACTGACAGCGAGTTGTTCCGCGTGCTCTCTCAACTGCAGGATGAAGTTCATCGCTATGCCATCACCTTCCACCGAGACAAGCGTTCTAAGCACGCATTACAATCGGAGCTTGACAACATCAAGGGCATCGGCCCAAAAACGCGTGACGAGCTTCTAAAGGGCCTCAAATCGGTTCGTAGGATTCGTGAGGCAGAACCGGAAACGCTCAGCTCGCTCATTGGGCCCGCAAAAGCACAAATTGTCTTCCGTCACTTCCACCCTGAAGATGAAACATAATCTTGGTGCCAGCGAAACGTAATATACGACAGACAGAAAATAGTTCTCGCTGCCACTTTGCCACTTTGCCACTTTGCCACAATAAGGTGGTGGCAAGTGTACAAGGTGGGTATAGGATAGTAATTAGAATTATTATATATTTAAATATATAATAATTTATAATCTATAGTTAGCGCTATCTCGAAGGTGCTTAATGTGGCAAAGTGGCATTGTGGCGTTGTGGCGTTATGGCACAGCGAAACGAACCAATTGAAAGCAGAAAATTTGGTGGTTTCAGAATTAATGTATATCTTTGCAGCAACAATAGAAAGTAAAGCGGATGAGGGCAGTCATACAGAGAGTCAGCGAAGCAAGTGTCACTATAGGCGGACAGGTGAAGTCGGCCATTGGTCCGGGTTATATGATATTGATAGGTGTATGCGAGGAAGACTCGATAGAGGACGTGGAATGGCTGGTAAAGAAAGTTGTCGGACTTCGTGTCTTCGATGATGAAAACCACGTGATGAACTGCTCAATTATGGATGTCGGTGGTGAGGTGTTGGTCATCAGTCAGTTCACATTGTTTGCCAGTTATAAGAAAGGCAACCGACCGTCCTGGTTCAAGGCAGGAAGTCATGAGCATTCCATCCCACTCTACAACGCGTTCTGCCATTGTCTCAGCGAGGCATTAGGAAAACCTATTGGCACAGGCGAGTTCGGAGCCGATATGAAGGTGACACTCATCAACGACGGCCCGGTAACCATCTGTATGGACACAAAAAACAAGGAGTAAACAAGTATGACTATACAAGAAGCGCAACTACTTGTAGATAAGTGGATTAAGGAGTACGGAGTAAGATATTTCTCAGAACTGACCAACATGACCGTACTGACTGAGGAAGTAGGCGAACTGGCACGTATCATGGCTCGACGCTACGGTGAACAATCGTGGAAACCTACTGATGGTCGTGGTGCCGACAACGGCCGTGAAGCGATGGGAGAAGAGATGGCCGACGTGCTATGGGTACTACTCTGTCTTGCCAATCAGACTGGTGTAGATCTGACGGAAGAATTGTTGAAAAGCATTGAGAAAAAAACCCGTCGCGACCAACTACGCCACATAGAAAACGAGAAACTCATGGCATAAATTCATTACAATAAAACAAACTATTATGGCAGTAAAGAACGAAACTAACAAGTACGAAGCAGCACTTGCCAAGTACAATTGCGACCTGAACGACGAGGAAGTAAAGGCCGCCGTCAAGAAAATCATTGCCGAGAAAGTGCCTGAAAACGACACCCTCGAAGTAAAGAAATTCCTTATGGGCAGCGTGGAACTGACCACCCTGAAAACAACAGACTCAGACGAGAGTGTACTGGCCTTTACAGAACGAGTTAATCAGTTTGACGAGACCTACCCCGACCTGCCCCACGTAGCAACCATCTGCGTCTATCCATGCTTTGCCAAGACAGTCAGCGAAACGCTGGAAGTTGAAGGTGTGGAGATTGCCTGTGTCAGTGGCTCATTTCCCTCTTCGCAAGCACTTATAGAAGTAAAGGTTGCTGAGACGGCACTTGCCATAAAGGACGGAGCAACTGAAATTGACATTGTCCAGTCAGTAGGTAAATTCCTTAGCGGCGACTATGAAACTGTTGCCGATGAAATATCGGAGCTGAAGGCTGTTTGTGGCGACAAAAAGATGAAAGTAATCCTGGAAACCGGTTGCCTGAAGACCGCTTCCAACATCAAGAAAGCATCCATCCTGGCCATGTATGCCGGAGCTGACTACATCAAGACTTCTACGGGAAAACTGGAACCGGCTGCCACTCCTGAAGCAGCCTACGTGATGTGCCAAGCCATCAAGGAATACTACGAAGAAACAGGTATTCAGATTGGCTTCAAGCCTGCTGGCGGCCTGAACACGGTGATGGATGCCGTCATCATGTACACCATTGTTAAGGAAATATTAGGCGAGAAATGGCTCACCAACCAGTGGTTCCGCATGGGTACAAGTCGTCTTGCAAACCTCCTGCTCAGCGAGGTTGTCGGCAAAGAAACAAAGTTCTTCTAATCAGTGATTCCGTTGAATCACGTAATCTACATAGGCAGTCAGGGAATCCCTGATTGCCTTTTCTTTGACACTGCGCTCAATATAGTCCACACAAAGCTGCCGATAGTCATTCATGCGACGCTTAGCATACTCTATTCCTCCATTCTCTTTGGCAAAATCCACCAACACGGCAATTTCATCGCTGTTGACAGTTCCGTTCTTCACCTTACGGGCAAGCATATGCATCGACTCTAAATTGCTGTTGTTCAAAGCATAGATAACTGGCAAAGTCAGTTTACCCTCTGCCATGTCGTTTCCCGTTGGCTTACCTATCTCACTGGACTCGTAATAATCAAAAATATCGTCACGAATCTGGAATATGATACCCAGGTTCTGACCAAACAATTTGGCTTTTTCTACTTCTTCGGCAGATGCACCAGCTGACATAGCACCAATGCCGGCACACGACTCAAAGAGAGCGGCCGTCTTCATCTTAATGACATCGTAATAGACGTCCTCACTGATGACTGTATTCTGAATATTCGACAACTGAAGAATCTCTCCACGAGCCAACGTACGACCCAACTCAGCGAGGTTCTGTATGATAGTAGGATTGTTCGTAAAAGACACATGCAGCAAGGCTGTTGACAACAGAAAATCTCCCACCAACACTGCCACCTTATTATTATAAGTTGCATTCACCGATGCCTGTCCGCGACGCTCCTCACTTTCATCCACCACGTCATCGTGAACCAGTGATGCTGTATGGAGCAATTCAAGTCCCACTGCAGAGTGTAACGTAGTCTGTGACACCACTCCATAGTTCTTTGCCAGCAACAGGATAAGGATGGGACGCATACGTTTCCCGCCACGCTGACGGATATGAGTAAGCACCTGCGAAAGTAACTTGTCAGAGTGTACCAGCGAACCATTGAACAATTCTATGAAATTGTCCAATGACTCACGAATAGGTTGTTGAATCAACGATAAATGGTCCATTGTGTCAAAATTTTTGCAAAATTACAGAATAATATCGGATATTGCCAAATTTTTTTGTAATTTTACACACAAAATTCAATATTACTTATGGATAAACTATTTCTTCTCGATGCCTACGCCCTCATATACAGGTCGTACTACGCATTCATCAAGAACCCGCGAATCAACTCAAAAGGGCTGAATACGTCGGCCATCATGGGCTTCGTCAATACCCTCAACGAGGTGCTCACCAAAGAGCAGCCCACACACATCGGCGTGGCATTCGACCCTCACGGGCCGACGTTTCGCAATGAGGCATTCCCTGCCTACAAGGCACAGCGTGAAGAGACACCTGAAGACATCCGAAAAGCAATCCCCATCATCAAGGATATTCTGAAAGCCTACAACATACCCATCCTACAGATTGATGGCTACGAGGCAGACGACGTTATCGGTACTTTAGCTAAAAAAGCTGATTCCATCGGCGTCAAAACCTATATGCTCACCCCCGATAAAGACTACGGACAACTGGTCAGCGACAATGTCAACATCTATCGTCCACGCCACGGAGGAGGCTATGAAGTAATGGGACCGAAGGAGGTAACGGAAAAGTATGACATCCCTACCCCACTTCAGGTCATCGACCTCCTGGCACTCATGGGCGACTCTGCTGACAATTTCCCTGGCTGCCCCGGTGTAGGTGAGAAGACCGCCGTGAAACTCATCAACGAGTTCGGTAGTGTGGATGAACTCATCCACCGCGTCGATGAAATCAAGGGAAAACTGAAGGAAAAAATAAAAGAACATGTTGACGACATCCGCATGTCCTTCTTTCTTGCAACCATCAAGACAGACGTACCCGTCGAACTCAAACTCGACGAACTGAAGAAAGTAGAACCCAACGAGGCAGAACTCAACCGAATCTTCACAGAATTGGAGTTTAAGAGCTTCGTCAACCGAATCCTTAAAAAACCTGAAACGGTGCAAAAAACCGTAAACGCACAACTCGATTTATTTGCAGAATTTCCGACCGACGGGCAGGTTAGTTCCGAAAATTCAAAAATTTCGAGCCTAAAAACGACCCCTCACGACTACCAACTCGTTGACAATGAGGAGGAAATGAAGAAAATTGTCGAAAAATTCTTGTCAGGAAAAATTCTCGTTCTAGATACGGAAACAACTTCTACCTCCCCCATCGATGCAGAATTGGTAGGTTTGAGCTTCGCAGTCAAGGAACATCAGGCATTCTATGTCCCAGTGCCGGCCAACCGGGACGAAGCACAACGAGTGGTGGAGATTTTCCGTCCCGTCTATGAGAATGAGTCCATCATGAAGGTAGGTCAAAACCTGAAGTACGACCTCGAGGTTCTCCGCAACTACGGCATCGTACTGAAGGGACCCATGTGGGACACCATGATAGCACACTACCTCATCCAGCCCGAGCTGCGCCATAACATGGACTACATGGCGGAGATATATCTCAACTACCAAACCATCCATATTGATGAGCTCATCGGCCCGAAAGGGAAGAACCAGCGCTCCATGCGTGACCTCACTCCCCAACAGGTCTATGAGTATGCTGCTGAGGATGCCGACATCACCCTTCAGCTGAAGAATAAACTGGAACCCGAACTGAAAAAGTATGAGTGCGAAGATCTCTTCTATCATATAGAAATGCCCCTAATGCCCGTACTGGCCGAAATGGAGATGAATGGTGTCTGCCTGGATACCGAGTCACTGAAGGAAACATCCGATATCTTCACCCAGCGCATACTGGAACTGGAGCAACACATATACGAACTGGCCGGCGAGTCGTTTAACATCGCCTCACCTAAACAGGTAGGTGATATCCTCTTCGGCAAGTTGAAGATTATGGAGAAACCCAAGAAGACCAAGACGGGGCAATACGTCACCAGCGAAGAAGTGCTTCAAACCCTTCGTGGCAAACACGAAATAGTAGCTGCCATTCTCGACCATCGGGGCCTGAAGAAGCTGTTAGGCACCTATGTTGATGCACTCCCAAAACTCATCAACTCACGTACAGGACACATTCATACCTCTTTCAATCAGACGGTTACGGCTACAGGGCGACTCTCCTCTTCTGATCCTAACCTTCAAAACATTCCCGTTCGCGGCGAAGATGGAAAGGAAATTCGCAAGGCCTTCATCCCGGAGCCTGGCTGTCTCTTCTTCTCAGCCGACTACAGTCAGATTGAGCTGCGTGTGATGGCTCATCTCTCTGGCGATGAGAACATGATCAACGTCTTCCGCGAAGGCAAGGACCTGCATGCTGCCACCGCTGCCACCATCTATAAAAAAGCGATTGACGAGGTGAGCCGCGACGAGCGTTCTAAGTCGAAGCGTGCCAATTTCGGCATCATCTACGGTATCACGATGTTCGGGTTGGCAGAGCGTCTGGAGATATCACGCGATGAAGCCCGCCAACTTATTGATGGCTTCTTTGAAACCTTCCCACAAGTACACGACTACATGGAACAGGCGAAGGAACAGGCCCGTGAGAAAGGCTATGTTACGACCCTTTTCGGTCGTCGTCGTTACCTGCCCGACATCCGTTCGGCCAATGGTACCGTTCGCGGATTTGCTGAGCGTAACGCCATCAATGCCCCCATTCAGGGAACAGCTGCCGACATCATCAAGGTAGCAATGATTCGTATATATAATAGGTTCAAGAACGAGGGCATCCGTTCGAAGATGATTCTGCAGGTACACGACGAACTGAACTTCAGCGTCTATCCGGAAGAGAAAGAACGAGTGGAAAAGATTGTACTCGAGGAGATGCAAAACGCCTTCCAAATGAACGTACCCCTCGTGGCCGACAGCGGTTGGGGCACCAATTGGTTAGAAGCTCATTAATATGAAAACGAGGCATTCAAATGGATGCCTCGCTTTCATATTATCCCAACAAAAAAGGATTAATCTTGAGGAGCAGGACCATACTCGTTATCGCCCTTATGACCTTCCTGAACCCAGAAATAAATCAGCACCAGACCGCCGCAGCAAATCAGGTTCAGCAACTGCCACCAGCCACTCTTGCCGATATCGTGCAGACGACGGGCACCAACAGCCAGCGTTGGCAACAGCAGACCCAAGGATGGAATATAGGACAAAAGCTGGAGTGCTGAGAAGTGGAAGTTACCATCCATACCAGCCATCACCGATGCACCGGTAATCATAGAGATAATGAATGACCAGGCATAGCTGAGAACTACATATCCCAGGATGTACCACCAGAATTCCGAACGTGAAGCACGGCCATTAAAATCGGCATACTTCTTTAACACACACGTTTGAATGGCTTCTAAAAACTGCATAATGTTAAGTATTAAAATGATTAAACAATTGTTATGGTTCTTATCTTTTTCCGCGACAAAGGTAAATATAAATTCTGATAAAAACAAATTTTTATTTTGTTATCCGCAGATAATTGCGTAATTTTGCGCCCAAATTGTAACGTTATAATAGAAAAATGGCATTAAAATGTGGTATTGTCGGATTACCCAACGTCGGTAAATCGACACTTTTCAATTGTCTGTCGAGCGCAAAGGCACAGGCAGCAAATTTCCCTTTCTGTACAATAGAGCCCAACGTCGGCGTCATCACCGTTCCCGATGAGCGCCTGACAAAGCTTGCAGAACTTGTTCATCCTGGACGCATCGTACCGGCTACCTGCGAAATCGTGGACATTGCAGGCCTTGTGAAGGGTGCCTCCAAGGGCGAGGGTCTGGGCAACAAGTTCCTGGGCAACATCCGTGAGACAGATGCCATCATCCACGTGCTACGTTGTTTCGAGGATGATAATATCACCCACGTTGATGGCACCATCGACCCCATCCGCGACAAGGAGATTATCGATACTGAACTGCAGCTGAAGGACCTCGAGACCATCGAGGGCCGTCTGGCCAAGACCGAGAAGGCTGCTGCTGCCGGCAACAAAGACGCAAAGGTGGAAGTTGCTGTGTTACATGCTTATAAGGAAGTGCTCGAACAGGGGAAGAACGCCCGTATCGTGGAGTTCGAGAGCAAGGAAGAACAGGACTGCGCCCGCAATCTGTTCCTATTGACTTCGAAGCCTGTACTCTACGTCTGCAATGTTGGTGAGGCAGATGCCAAAGACGGTAATGCCTTTACACAAAAAGTCGAGGCACTGGCCCAGGAAGAGGGTGCCGAAGCGATGATTATCGCCGCTAAGACCGAAGAGGATATTGCCGAGTTGGAGTCGTACGAAGACAAGCAGCTCTTCTTAGAGGAGCTTGGCTTGGAGGAGAGCGGCGTAAACCGCCTCATCAAGAAAGCCTACGCCCTGCTGAACCTTGAGACGTTCATCACCGCCGGCGAAATGGAGGTAAAGGCCTGGACCTACAAGCGTGGCTGGAAGGCTCCGCAGTGTGCCGGTGTCATCCATACCGACTTCGAGAAAGGCTTTATCCGCGCCGAGGTCATCAAGTACGACGACTATATCCAATACGGTTCCGAGGCTGCTGTCCGCGAAGCCGGCAAACTGGCTGTAGAAGGCAAGGAATACGTCGTTCAGGACGGTGACATCATGCACTTCCGTTTTAATGTTTAACAGCTATAGCCTCAATAGAATCTATAGCCTCTATAAAAACTGTAACAATGGAACTACTTAATTACATTGTTTGGAACCCCAACCATACGGCCTTGAGCTTCGGTTCGTTCGAGATTCGCTGGTATGCGCTATGCTGGATGATTGGTCTGGCGCTCGCCTACCTGCTGGTAAAGAGAATCTATAAGGAGCAGAAAATCAAGGACGAGCTCTTCGACCCCTTGTTCCTCTACTGCTTCGTAGGCATTCTGGCAGGTGCCCGTCTGGGACATTGCATCTTCTACGAACCGCAGACCTACCTGACCAGCGTCAAGGGTTTCATAGAGATGCTGCTGCCCATCCATTTTCTGGCTGATGGTGGCTGGAAATTCACAGGCTACGAGGGACTGGCTTCTCATGGTGGTACCATCGGTATCATACTTGCCCTCATCATCTATGTCAAGCACTACAAGATGCCGATGTGGCAGGTACTCGACATCATTGCCCTCGCTGTTCCCATTACCTCTACGTTCATCCGCTTGGGCAACCTTATGAATTCCGAGATTATCGGCAAGATAACCGATGTCCCCTGGGCGTTCATCTTCGAACGTGTCGATAGCATGCCCCGCCATCCGGGACAGCTCTACGAGGCCATTGCCTATGCCCTACTCTTCTTTATCGGCTGGTATATCTACCGCAAGAAGCCACAGCTATTAGGCTCAGGCTTCTTCTTCGGGCTCTGTCTGACGTATATCTTCACGGCCCGTTTCTTCATTGAGTTCACCAAGGATATCCAGGTAGCTTTCGAGGCCAGCATGCCACTCGATATGGGGCAGCTGCTCTCTATCCCGTTTGTCGCTATCGGAGCCTACGGTATGTATCGAAGTTGGAAGAAGCAAGCTTAACTACACATCCTCGAAAGCCTATGAAATTAATTAAACTATTTTGCTGCTGCTTCCTACTCTTCGCATGTGTTATTGCTCATGCGGAGGAAACCGATACTGCCTTCAACAGCCTCTACCAGCGTTACTTCAAATGCTACGAACAGGGTGACGAAAAGCTGTTCTACGAAGCCTCCGAGCAGTTACAGGAGTATTACCTCAAGAATAAGAACTATAACTCCTATTACAAGATCAGGCTCAACGAAATCATCTTTGACACGGAGAACGAACAGATTTATCGTGCCATCAAGAAGTCGAATGTGATGCTTGAAGACATGAAGAAGCACGACGTTACCCAATACCACATTGTCTATAACGCTTTGGGCATCATCTACGAGTCAAGAGGAAACTACCGCATGGCGAAGTATTACTTCGAGAGCGCACTCAAGAACATCGAGCCAAACGACAGCAACTCGCTCATGGCTACCTACTCGCAGTTGGCATCGCTTAACCTGACGCGAAATCCGGAGGAAGCATGGATGTGGAATGAGAAATTCGCACCCTATACCAAGAATTTCCCACAGTACTACCGCGTCTATCTGGCGCTGAAAAGCGGACTTTGCTTCTATCAGGAAGACCAAGAGAACTTCTTGAAGACCTACGAGGAGTATAAGTCGTTCGTCAAACAACATCCTGAACTGGACAACTACGGGAAAAGCACCATTGAGATGGTTCATGCCTATTTCGATAAGGACTACGAGAAGGCTCTTCAGATTATCAATGACGACAAACTCGACTTCGATGCCATCAAGAAGTCGGACCTGCGAACCAGAATATATCTCCGTATGGGGCGCATCGACGACGTGATGAAGGAGTCAACCTACCGACGAGAACTGCGCGACTCACTCAACAGCAACATGTTCTTCGACAACCTCAACCAGATCAGCGCCGAACTGGACATTGCCAAAATCAATGAGAAGGCAGCCAAGGAACGGGAAATATGGCTCATCGTGGTCATCGTCCTGCTGGTGGTCATCATCATCGTCGGTGCCGCCTGGAACTACCACCGCCGCCAAACCAACAAACGACTGGCTCAGAAGAACAAAGAACTGGAGATGGCACTTGACCGCGCTGAAGAATCTGACCGCATGAAGACTAATTTCGTTCATCAGATCAGCCACGAGATTCGCACGCCGTTGAACGTCATTACCGGATTCGCCCAGATTCTTACCCGCAGCGAGTTTGAACTCAGCAAGGAGCAGCGCTCGGAGATTATGCAGACCATCAACAAGAACACCAACGAGATAACCAACATGGTCAACGAACTGCTGGAGGTGGCCCAGGACGAAAGCCGGAACTATTACGAAAAGATTGATGACATCCAATGTGCCGCACTCTTCAACGACATTCAGAAAAAAGTGAATAGGACACAGCCTGAACAGGTAGAACTACGCTTCATCAACGACGTACCTGACGACTTTGTCTTCAAGGGCAACCAAGATGCAACGGAGAAAATCATCCTGCAACTGATTGATAATGGTCTGAAGTTTACGGAGAAAGGATTTGTCGAACTGCACGCTACGCTGCAGACCAACCAGCAGCAACAGGTCGTCACGTTCACCGTCACCGATACGGGTTCTGGCATCCCCAAGAAGTTCCATTCGCGCATCTTCCACCGATTCTTCAAGGTCGATAACTTCAAGCAGGGAATGGGTCTCGGACTCACGATGAGCAAGCGCATGGCCGACCTGCTGAATGCACAGCTCTACATTGACAGCAGCTACAACAAGGGCTGCCGAATGGTCTTTGCTCTACCTTTGTAGCACGTCGCCTACTTCCCGCTGACTATCCGCTTGATGTCGTTGAGCTTGTTCAATGCCTCCAATGGCGTCAGATTGTTCACGTCGAGCCCTAATATCTCGTCACGGACCTGGCAGAGTATGGGGTCGTCTAACTGGAAGAACGACAGCTGAACACCAGTCCCCCCTACTGCCCCCGAAGGAGCTTCATGTCCTATACGGTTTGGTTTGCCATCGGGAGCTGAATGGGAACCTCCTTCCAGCTGCTTCAGAATGACGTTTGCACGCTTCACAATCGACTTCGGCATACCGGCAATCTCCGCTACATGAATACCGAATGAGTGCTCACTCCCACCCCGCTCCAGCTTTCTCAGGAAGATGACCTTACCGTCCATCTCCTTCACGCTGACGTTGTAGTTCTTGATGCGCTTGAAGTTCTTCTCCATCTCATTCAGCTCGTGGTAGTGGGTAGCAAACAATGTACGGGCCTTGCCCCGGCTGTTCTCGTGCAGGTATTCCACAATGGCCCAGGCTATCGAGATACCGTCATACGTCGAGGTGCCACGTCCCAGTTCGTCAAACAGCACCAAGGAACGGTCTGACACGTTATTCAGAATGTTCGAGGCCTCGGTCATCTCCACCATAAACGTTGATTCGCCCAGCGAAATATTGTCTGACGCCCCTACCCTCGTGAAAATCTTATCTACCAAGCCTATTCTCGCGCTCTCTGCGGGCACGAAACTGCCCATCTGCGCCAATAGTACGATGAGCGCCGTTTGGCGCAGCAGCGCCGATTTACCGGCCATGTTCGGACCTGTGATAATGATGATCTGCTGTCGTTCGCTGTCCAGGTAAATGTCGTTAGGCACATAGCGCTCACCCATCGGCAGCTGCTGCTCAATAACGGGATGGCGTCCCTGCTTGATGTCGATGACGTCTGAACTGTCTATGACTGGTCTGACGTAGTGGTTCTCCTCGGCCGTCTTGGCGGCTGACAGCAGACAGTCCAGATGAGCAATGAGGTTTGCATCGGTCTTGATCTTTGCAACATACTCCTGCATCGACATGACCAAGTCTGCAAAGAGTTGTGCCTCCAGACTCAGTATCTTGTCCTCGGCGCCTAATATCTTCTCTTCATATTCCTTCAGCTCAGGGGTGATGTATCGCTCTGCCTGTGCCAGCGTCTGCTTACGTATCCAGTCCTGCGGCACCTTATCCTTAAAGGTGTTACGCACCTCCAGATAGTAGCCGAACACATTATTGAAACCTATCTTCAGCGACGAGATGCCTGTCTGCTGTACCTCACGCTCCTGAATCCTCAGCAGATAGTCCTTACCCGAGTAGGCTATGTTACGCAACTCGTCCAGTTCGCTGTTCACACCCTTGCGGATGACGCCACCCTTGTTGACCAGCTGCGGCGGCTCGTTCTCTATCTCCCGTTCTATGCGGTCACGCAGCACCTCACAGGCATCCAGCTGCTCCCCTACCCTATGCAATGCCTCGTTGCTGGCTGCCAGGCAGGCGCTCTTGATGGGCTGCAGGGCTGTCAGCGCCCGTTTCAGCTGTACCACCTCACGGGGTGCCACACGTCCTACTGCAACCTTCGAGATGATACGCTCCAGATCGCCTATCTGGTGCAGCGCCTCGTCAACCGTCTGTCGGAAGTCTGGCTCACGGAAGAAGTAATCCACAATGTCCAGACGCTCGTTGATAGTCCGTTCGGTCTTCAGGGGAAATACTACCCAGCGCCTGAGCAGTCGGCCGCCCATAGGACTCACCGTGCGGTCTATGACGTCAAGCAACGATGTACCACCTTCCTGCATGGTCCCTAAGAGTTCCAGCGAGCGCACGGTGAACTTATCCATGCGTACATACTTCTCCTCTTCTATACGCGACAGCGTCGTAATGTGTCCTATCTGCGTGTGTAGCGTCTGCTCCAGGTATTGCAGAATGGCTCCGCTGGCTATGATGCCGTTCTTCAGGTGATCCACTCCAAAGCCCTTCAGCGACTTCACCTTGAAGTGCTTCAGCAATTTCTGCATGGCAGTCTGCTCGGTAAACACCCAGTCGTCGAGCTCAAACGTGCAGTAGCGGCTACCGAACTGCTCCTCAAACTCACGCCTGCAACTGCGGTCGTAGAGCACCTCCTTCGGCTGTATGTTTGTCAGTAGCTTCTCCACGTAGTCATACGTGCCCTCACCTGTCAGGAATTCTCCCGTCGAGATGTCCAGAAACGATACGCCACAGGCTCCCTTTCCGAAGTGGATGGCAGCCAGGAAGTTGTTTTCCTTGTAGTTCAGTACCGTGTCGCTCATCGTCACGCCGGGCGTCACCAGTTCGGTAATGCCACGCTTCACCAACTTCTTCGTCAGCTTCGGGTCTTCCAGCTGGTCGCAGATGGCCACACGTTTACCGGCACGGATGAGTTTCGGCAGATAGGTATCGAGTGCATGATGTGGAAAACCGGCCATCTCGTCGCCTTTCACGCCTGCCCCGTTGTTACGCTTCGTCAGCGTAATGCCGAGGATGCGCGAGGCGGTCACAGCGTCTTCGCAGTACGTCTCGTAGAAGTCGCCGCAACGAAACAGCAGTAACGCTTCAGGGTACTTTGCCTTGAAGTCGAAAAACTGTTTCATCATCGGTGTCAGCTCACCATTCTTCTTTGCCATAGTCTTTTGGTTTTGCATGCAAAGTTACAAAATAATTAAGAATTAAGAATTAAGAATTAAGAATTATTTCTATCTTTGCACATAGTATGGAACATAAAGACCATTCACACAGGTCTTGGACACAAGGCAAGAAGCCGTCCATGAAGCGCCGTTGCGAGGAGAAAGACTACACCGAGCGTGGCATCTATCTCGTCACGATAGCCACCGAAGCACGCCGTCCACTATTAGGCACTTTGGCTGGCGACGCCTCCCTCTACGAGGGGCCTGACGCGCCGCATGTAGTCCTGTCGCCCTTAGGTGAACGGGTAAAGGAGGAGTGGTTTGGCATAACCCGTTATTACCATCAGATAGAGGTGATACGCCTATGTATCATGCCGGACCACATTCATGGTGTGCTCTTTGTGCATGAGAAGCTGCCGCGCCATCTGGGCCACGTCATCAATGGTTTCAAGGCTGGCACCCGCCGTGCTGCCCGCGAGCTGGGAATAATACCTGACGCAAAGCCTGCAATAACCGAGGCAAAGCCTCAGCCTACAAAACCAACCCCCTCCCCTTCCCTGCCTTCCTCTCAGGCCACCACCTCCCTGTCCTCCTCTCAGGTCACCACCTCCCTGTCCTCCCCTCAGGTCACCACCTCCCTGTCTTCCCCTCAGGCCACCACCTCCCTGTCCTCCCCTCAGGTCACCACCTCCCTGTCTTCCCCTCAGGTCCTGTACGCTGAGGCTTTGCCTCAGTCTCATCCTCAGCAGAACCAAGGCCCCAAGCACCCACCCCACGGCACCCTCTGGGAGCCCGGCTACAACGACCGCATCCTCTTTTTTAAAGGCCAGCTGCAGCGCATGCTGTCCTACCTCGACGACAACCCTCGCCGCCTGCTCCTCAAGCGCCAGCACCCTGAGTACTTCACCCAGTTAGGCACCATCAACGCTGCAGGCCTCCCAATGGCGGCTATGGGCAACCCTGCCCTCCTTGCTGCCCCAACCAAGCTACAGGTACAATGCTCGCGCCACCTCTACCCTTGGGAGATAGAACAGCAGAAGCAGACCTTCCTGGCGGCTGGCCGTAAGGGTGCAGTCATCGTCTCACCCTGCATCAGCCCGGGTGAGCAACAGATAGCTACTGCCTGCATGGCGGCTGGCATTCCCCTCATCGTCCTTCTGCTCAAGGGCTTTCCGCCATTCTTCAAGCCCCAGCCGCGTTACCTCGAGGCCTGTAGTGCCGGACGTCTGCTGATGCTGGCACCCTACCCTTGGCAAAACGAAAAGCTTACTGACATGCGTGCCCGCTGCCTTCGGTTGAACGATCTGGCAGCAGCCATCTGCCAACAAAAACAGAAAGAGGAGCCGTGAAGCTCCTCTTTCTGTTTTGTATGCTGTGGTTTTACCTCAGTATTCATTTACTTCTGAATGGTCTTCTTACCACCCTTAATCACTACACCACGATAGTTAGCATCAACGCGCTCACCCTTCAGGTTGTACATCGGAGCGTTAACGTCAGCATCGATGGTCAGGTTCTGGATGCCAGTGGTTTCAGAGAAAGAAATTGGAGTCAGCTGAGCATTGCTATTAAATACAGTAGCAATTGCTGTGATATCATACTTCTTTGTATCACTTACATAAGAAGAATAATCTGCGTTTTTCTTAAAGAGCTGAATCTTTGCATCGCCATTCTGAATATACCATTTACCATCATCTTCGATAACTGACTGATTCTTGATAATAATCAGGTCATTGGTATAATCCTTTGATGCCAACTTATCAAAAGTAGCTTCCACAGGTGCTGCCACATCAGAACTTTCTGTAATTTCGAGATTATCTGCATTTGTATCGCTGCCGTTATTCTTAACTTCGTGAAGTCCCTTGTAAATATCTAACTTTACGATAACTGTACCAGAAACTGTTGCATTCAAAGGCAAAGTTAAATCACAATCGTAGAATAACATAGCCTTTTCGCCATCACGTACATAAACAGATTTACCATCGACATAAACTACCTTACCATTGTTAATCGTAAGCTTAATGTTTGGTGTAGCGGCTGTATAACTATAAAGTTCTGCTATTGTTGCTTCAATTACCTCAGGATCGCCACCTGCTGTTGACTCATCATAACTTATAAGCACATTGTTCTTATCCATCTCGTAAGTTATATTCTCACCAGATTTAAACTTCTTCATTTTACCCTTGACAATAACTGTTGCACCTTTCTTCAAATCAGTTAAAGCAGTAAAGTCTGCACCATTAAGGCCCTTACCATGATAACACTCGAACTGATTGTTCGTTGTGCCATCATCAGAAATCCAATATGTGATAGATTTATCATCATTAAATTTATCAATCTGTGAGATGATACCCTTCACATAAACCTCTGCAGAAAGGCCATCACCAGCGTCAATCAGTTCTATTGCCTTTGCTACAGTATAGGCTGTCTCTGGTGTGTTGGCGATATCCGCAGCTTCTACGGTTAACGTATAACTTGCAGAACCCTTATAAGACGTATTCGTATCAGGAACTTTAGCAGTAATTGTTGTTGTACCTTTAGCCACAAGTGTTATGGCGCCAGTAGAAGCATCAACAGTAGCTGCTTCTTCGTTACTTGATGTATATTCAACCGTTACATTATTGGGATTTGTAAGAGTGGGGGCAGTAAATGCTTTATTCAAATAAGCTGTATAAGCAGATTCAGGGAATGCGAGTTCTGCATCTACCTTAGTTGCTGCAGTAGATTCCCAAACAATAGTTATTTTGTCAAGATATAATGCATTAGCTTCAGAACGAATACCAATAAAGGTATAATCACCATCTACATTGATTGTGACTTTTGCAGTTCCATCATAGGTAGAGCTGCCCAATAATGTACCCTTACTACTACCATAAAGATCTGACGTTGCAGTATAAGCAGTATTATTACCATAAATCTGTAATGTTCTTGTTTGAGGGTTGTCACCACCAGGCTGATTAGGTGTATTGTCGTTCCATTCTATAGTTATTGACTTTATCTTACCACCTGACGCCGTAGTAACAATACCACTATTGTTTTTTGAACGCATCTGAATAGCACCATTATTAGCAGTGGTATTACCAGCATAAACAGCATTAGAAGTAAAGGTTTTTGACCAATCCTTATAACTAGTTACTCCAATTTCAGTACTAGTCAGTACATCGGTCACATCATCCGCCATTGCATTGCTCATTCCGAGCACGGCAAACAGCGCTACTAAAGAAAAGCGTAAAAATTTTTTCATAATTAATAAGTTTAAATTATTGTTTGAATGAGTTTTATATAATCTGCTGCAAAGATA
>JAEEGH010005709.1_pt1 | contig 31040 bp, 25 predicted proteins | sample 9134181 | NCBI WGS metagenome assembly JAEEGH01 (sample SAMN16246544, study PRJNA631951) | gut metagenome | biome: gut microbiome; feature: rumen; material: DP-attached | host: Bos | place: Iran: Karaj | collected 2018-10
ACGGTGAGATAAGATCTACTGTTCCCATCATCCTCACCGTCGGCTCGCAGACCAAGGCGTTTTCCTCAGGTTCAGTCAATGGTGGCGTACACAGCCGCAAACTATACTTTTTCTAATAGAGTCAATGGGATGCTTCAAGTGACTTATCAACAGACAGGGGCAGACATTGGGATGGTTCTTTTGACTTATTGCTTACAATAAGTCAAAAGAACCGTCCCTCTGTCTTCCCTCTGTCTTCTTATTTATTCATTTCTAAAATCGATATTCTGAAGGAATGATACATAACCTCTCTTTGCTTCGTAAAGGTCAGCCTTATCGATTGCTTCCCATGGTGCATGCATGTTAAGTACTGCTACGCCTGAATCGATAACGTTCATTCCGTAAAGAGCAAGAATATAAGCGATAGTTCCGCCACCGCCAACATCTACCTTACCAAGTTCTGCTGTCTGATAGATGATGCCATCCTTCTCAAATGCTCTTCTGATCTCAGCGATAAATTCTGCATTTGCATCGTTGGAACCTGATTTTCCTCTTGAACCTGTGAACTTATTGAATACAAGTCCTTCTCCAAGGAATGCAGCATTTTTCTTCTCAAAGCTTGATGCATATGTAGGATCAAAGCCGGCACTTACATCTGAAGAAAGCATGCATGAGTTTGCAAGACATCTTCTAAGTGAAAGATCATTATATCCTTCTTTTGTAAGATTCATGAGCTCTGCAACAGCATTCTCAAAGAAGTGGCTGCGCATACCTGTTGCTCCAACGCTTCCGATCTCCTCTTTATCAACGAGGATACAGCAAGCTGTTCTCTTTAAGTTCTTTGCTTCAAGAATAGCGCGCATTGAAGGATATGCGCATACTCTGTCGTCATGACCATAGCCAAGGATCATTGATCTGTCAAATCCGGCATCTCTAGCCTTACCTGCAGGTACGATCTCAAGTTCTGCTGAAATGAAGTCCTCTTCCTCAATTCCATATAGATCATTTAAAAGAGCTACGACTCCGCGACGAACTGCTCCTGAAAGCTTTCCACTCTCAGCCTTTTCTTCTTTTTCAGCAGCAATTGCATACTTCTCACCTGCAGAAAGCTTGCTATCAGCCTTTTCAGCCTTTTCTTTTTCCTTGCTTTCTACAACAAATGGTCTGTGACCAACGATTAAGTCAAGAGCTTCACCTTCAATTACATTTGAAGCCTTTTTGCTCATCTGATCTGCAGCAAGATGGATAAGAAGATCAGAAACGAAGAATACAGGATCATCCTCATCCTCACCGACATTAAGCTGTACTGTTGTGCCATCTTTCTTAACAACTACGCCGTGAATAGCAAGTGGCATAGCAACATACTGATATTTTTTGATTCCGCCGTAATAATGTGTATCAAGGTAAGCAAATCCGTTGTCTTCATAAAGAGGATTCTGCTTAACATCAAGTCTTGGAGAATCGATGTGAGCACCAAGGATATTAAGACCAGCCTCAATAGGATCTGATCCGATCTGGAAGATAGCGATTGACTTATTCATCCATACGCTATATACCTTATCGCCCTTTTTAAGCTTTGTCTTTGTGCCAATCAAAGTATTGAGTTCTCTGTATCCTGCTTCCTCAATCTCGTTAACGATAGTATCAATTGCTTCACGCTCTGTTTTTGAATTATCAAGGAATTTCTTATAATCCTCAGCAAACTTATCTACAGCTTTAAGCTGTGTGGCATTGTAATTTGCCCAAACATTTTTTCTATTCATATTAAGCTCCTTTCGAGAATAAAATAGCCATTGCTAACTAAAGCAATGACTATTTTAACACCTACTGTGCCATCAGGCAAATTAAGAACGAATTTCAATTCCCATTGTGAATGAGAGCTTTCTGAGCATCTTGTCTACATATCCGCTTACAGCTTCATCAGTAAGTTCCTCATCCTTTGGAGTGAATGTAATCGTGAATGCCATACTCTTCTTTGTAGGAGGAATAGGAAGTCCCTCATATACGTCAAAGAGATGCACATCGGTTACATACTTGCATGATCCATAGATAGCATCCTCAACTTCTCCACAAGTAACTGTCTTATCCATGATAAGCGCCAAATCACGCTTAACAACCGCGAACTTTGAAAGTGGTGTAAATGTAGGAGTCTTGCCATACCACTTTTCAAGTACTGAAAGATCTATCTCGCAGATATAAGCAGGTATTCTCATATCAGTCTCATCCTGGATCTCATAAGTGATCTGTCCAAGGTATCCTGCCTCTTCGCCTTCACATAAGATCTTTGCAGTTCTGTAAGGATGCAGATAAGTCTTGGTTGCAGGCTCATACTTGAAGCTTATGTGAAGAGCATCAGCTACGTTCTCAGCAAGTCCCTTTAATGTAAAGATGTCCTCTCCCTCACCAAAAATACCGATGCAAAGAGTTGCTTTCTCATCAGGATATTCTGTAAGTGGAAGAGCCTTTGGAATAAATCTGTTGCCAAGCTCAAATAATCTTCCTTCGAGAGTACCCTTCTTCTGGTTTCTTGCAATAGCATGGATCATCTGTGCCGCAAGTGTTGTTCTCATAAGTGAGAGATCTTCATTTATAGGATTAAGGATCCTTATAGCCCTTCTCTCCTGTGCATCCTCGGCAAATCTCAAAAGGTCAAGATCACTTGGTGAGAAGAATGAGTAGTGCATACATTCATATGCTCCCTGGGCGCAAAGAGCTCTCTTGATCCTGAGCTCTGTCTTCTGCTTCAGGTTTCTACCACCAACGGTAACGCTGCAATCCTTAAGAAATGTTGGCTCAACATGCTCATATCCGTACATACGGATAAGCTCTTCTGCAATGTCAGGATAATCTTCCATATCCTCACGATATGCAGGAATCTTAATAGTAAGTTCATCACCGTTTATTTCAGGCTCAAAATTAAGATTTGTAAGGATTCTCTTGATCTCTTCAGTAGGAACTTCGATACCAAGTACTCCGTTAACCTTCTTTATGGATGCCTTCATTTCCTTTTTATCGAGGCTGTTTCCTGTATTTATATCAACATGAGTTTTGGAAACCTTGCCTGCTCCAAGCTGTTCAATGAGATGAAGAGCTCTTTTCATTGCTATAACAGTTGTATATTCATAAACGCCCTTTGCAAAAGCAGCTGATGAATCGGATGACTGTCCAAGAGCTCTTGAGCTCTTACGGATGTTGTCACGCATGAACTTGGCAGCTTCGAATGTAACAGTTGTTGTTGTATCACGAATCTCTGAATTGAGACCTCCCATGATACCTGCAAGAGCTACAGGCTTAGCGCCATCACAAATAACAAGGTTATCTGTTGTAAGCTCAAACTCATTCTCATCAAGAGTAACTATCTTTTCTCCTGCCTTGGCACGTCTTACAACAATCTTGTTACCTTCAAGGAAATTGCCGTCAAATGCGTGCATTGGCTGTCCAAGCTCTCTCATAATATAGTTAGTGATATCAACGATATTATTGATGGAGTTATTACCAACCATAGCAAGTCTTCTCTTCATCCAAAGAGGGCTCTCACCAAGCTTTACATCATATACATAGTGACCGATATATCTTGGGCAAAGATCAGGATCTTCTACAGTTACACTAAATCCTTCGTTCTCAACTTCTGTCTCTGTGTAGCTAAGATCAATTTCTTTTAATGGCTTGTCAAGTGCTGCTGCAACTTCTCTTGCAAGACCGTATATACTCTGGCAGTCAGGTCTGTTTGCAGTGATGGAAACATCAAAGATCCAGTCATCAAGGCCAAGTATTGGCTTAACATCAGCGCCTACCTCTGTATCCTCAGGGAATACCAAAAGTCCGTTGTAGCCGGCTCCCGGATACATATCCTCTGTTACACCAAGCTCAACACCTGAGCAGAGCATACCCTCTGAGTCTACGCCGCGAAGCTTGCCTTTTTTGATAGTTGCAACACCGATAACAGTTACATGATCTTTCTCTGTTTCAATTACTGTTGCACCAACAAGCGCAAGTGGATATTTACCTCCTGCCTGAACGTTGTCTGCACCGCAGCATACCTGGAATGTTCCGTGCTCTCCTGCATTCACCTGGCAAACATGAAGATGAGTATCCGGAATAGGTTCACATTTCTCTACCTGTCCAACTACGACATTTGATATGTCTTTTCCTACTTCCCAGCACTCTTCTACTTCGAAACCGCAGTCAAAGAGCTTTTTCTCAAGTTCCTTTGGTTCTAAATCTATATCAACAAAATCTTTAAGCCAACTTAAAGGTACTAACATTTCATTCTCCTCCTGAATTATTCGTAGTGATCGATCTGCTTAAGGACATCAAGGTCTGACTCATATAAGAGCTTGATGTTGTTAATGCCGTATTTGAGCATTGTTGCACGCTCAATACCGATACCAAATGCAAATCCGCTGTACTCTTCTGAATCAATTCCACAGTTCTCTAAAACCTTCTTGTTAACAACACCGGCACCAAGAACCTCGATCCAGCCTGTACCCTTGCAGAGATTACATCCCTTGCCGCCACATGCAAAGCAGCTGCAGTCAACCTCTACAGAAGGCTCTGTGAACGGGAAGTATGAAGGACGAAGTCTTGTTGTTGTTCCCTCTCCAAAAATCTTCTGTGCAAAGGTCTCCAAAGCTCCCTTAAGGTCACAGAGTGTAACGTTCTTATCAACTACAAGTCCTTCCATCTGTGAGAACATAGGTGAATGAGTTGCATCATCATCTGAACGGAAAACCTTACCAGGTGAAAGAATCTTGATCGGTGGTTTCTTGTTTTCCATTACATGGATCTGACCTGATGAAGTCTGGGTTCTTAAAAGGAACTCAGGGCTGAGATAGAATGTATCCTGCATATCTCTTGCAGGGTGATCTGCAGGAGTATTAAGTGCAGTGAAATTGTAGTAATCATTCTCAATTTCTGTGCCTTCATATATTTCAAAGCCCATTCCTTCAAAGATATCGATAAGAGTCTCTCTCATCTGTGTTACAGGATGAAGATTGCCCTGATAACGCATTTTTGCAGGCTCTGTGACGTCCTGTTTTTCTCTTTCATATCTTGCCTTAAGCTCTTTTTCTTTCATCTTCTTGTCAAGTTCATCGAACTGTTCAAGAGCCCACTGCTTAAGTTCATTTACATTCTTACCATATTCAGCACGATCCTCTGCAGCGATGTTCTTCATTTCTTTCATCAGTGCTGAGATCTTGCCGCTTTTGTTATCCAAAAAGACCTTTCTCTGCTCATAAACATGCTTTGAGCTTTCAAGCAACTTTGAATTTTCTTTGATTTCTTCACGAATTGCTTCAATTTGCTGACGTAATACGCTGTTTTCCAAAATTTCTTCCTCCTGTTATTAAAGATGTGACTTTCTTAAGAGTTCAACAAAAAAGTCCCTTGTATAGCTGCAAAACTATACAAGGGACGATCAATCACCGCGGTACCACCCATGTTCCTGTCAAAACAGGCTCTCAACCATAATGGTTTTATCTGTAACGTAGACTTACGATCCTGACTACAAGCATAACGCCTTCACCAAAACTGCTCCGGTGCGAAACTTCCGTACATATCATAGCCTGCAGGGCTCTCAGCCAGTGACCCTTGCTCTCTCAAAGGATAATATGACATCTTCAGATATAAATCTGACACCATCATTGCATTTGAATTATTAAATTAAAAATACTCTTAACTATTCTATGTTTCGATATTATAAAAGTCAAGCAAATGACACAAATTTCGTAATAAAAAATCAGCCCAAAAAGCTCTTTATAAAAATCTCAAGGCCAATAGCTATCAAAATAACTCCGCCTAATATCTTGGCATTGGAGGCAAGCCTTGTTCCAAATGTCTTGCCAAGACCTATTCCGATATAGCATACAACATAAGTCACAACAGCAATTATTGTAGCACTTCCGATAGCCATCAAAGTATTATAATCCGCAATTGTAAATCCAACAGACAAAGCATCAATGGATGTTGCAACGCCCTGAACCAACAAAAGTTTTAAAGAAAGAGAACTCTCTCCTGCAACATTTCCGAATTTAGGACATTCTTTATTGGTGCAGCCATCACACTTTCCGTCCCTGTCACACTTCTTTTCCTTAATACCCTCAAGAAGCATTTTCCCACCAATATAAGCTAAAAGAATAAGCGCTATCCACGGAATGAACATCTGAAATCCGCTGAAAAGATGTGCCGCGTTATGCACCAGAAACCATCCTATTACAGGCATGAGAAACTGAAAACCCGCATAGATCCCAGCCATATAACTCATTCTGCCCTTCTTCATTTTGGGTTCTATAAAACCGTTTGCCAGGGAAACTGAAAAAGCATCCATCGCCAGTCCAAAACCCAGAAGAATACTATTAAATACAAACAATATATACTTAGCCATAATATTCTCTCCTAACCGAATATTTGACCATTATAACACTATGTAACTTCTATTACTATATTAAGTGCTCTGGGATTCTCACTAGGCTCGTTAATACCTCGCCAAGTGTTCACCCATGGCTCGCACTAAATTCGATAATACCTCATTAAGTGCTCTGCTCAAATGAAATAGGCGGGCATCCATACTTTTATGAACGCCCGCCCTTACTTTGAAATTTCCAAGGGTCTATTCCTCTTCTTTCTGCAATTGTTTATTTTGCGAATCTATGTTAATCACATCCTTTAGCGACTCCTTGACACTCCTTGGCTAATGTGAAGCTTAAGCCACCGTCGCTGTGAATGTCAGCCGCTCCGAAAACCTTCGTTCATCTTTCGTGAAGCATAAGCCACTTGGACTACATAGGTTTTATCTACAATGTGATTGTATATATAATATACCATCTGATGATAATTTTGTCAACAACTCACTATTAATTGTATTTATTTTCAGACATTTCAAACAATTCGCATCAATACTGATACACAATTCACCACTCAAACTTTCTCTAAAAAATTTTTATATTTTCTCATTATTTTCATCTGCAAATTCTCTTGTTTTAGCCCCCATTCGCTTAAGCTCTTTTTTTCTTTTTTGCCTAAAAATATTTGATACCTCATGGCTAATAATGTATTATGTTTGTAGATTATTTTTATTTTGAAAGGACGCTTATGAGCAATTACATATTAAGCTGCTGTTCTACAGCAGATCTGACTAACGAGCATTTCAGCAAAAGAGACATCAGCTATATCTGTTTCCACTTCGAAATTGACGGAACAGAATTCCCGGATGATCTCGGAAAATCAATTCCATTCAAAGAGTTCTATACCATGATGGCAAATGGTTCAATGACAAAAACATCTCAGGTAAGTGTAGGCGAATATCTCGAATACTTTGAAAAGTTCCTCAAAGAAGGAAAGGATGTTCTTCATCTGACACTTAGTTCAGGAATATCCGGTACTCTTAATTCAGCCACTATTGCAAAGGAACAGTTAAAAGAAAAATATCCTGAAAGAAAGCTTTACGTAGTAGATTCACTTGCTGCTTCAGCAGGATATGGTCTTCTTATGGATAAGCTTGCAGATTTAAGAGATGAAGGCATGTCAATTGATTCACTTTATGAGTGGGTTATTGAACACAAACTCAACTGCCAGCACTGGTTCTTTGTATCAGACCTCAAATACCTTGTTAGAGGAGGCCGTGTTTCAAAGGTTGCCGGAACAATTGGCAATGTACTTAATATCTGCCCTCTTATGAATGTAGATTATCAGGGACACCTGATCGTAAGATCCAAGATTCGTGGTAAAAATGCTGTTATGAAAGCTCAGGTACAGAAGATGGTTGAGCTTGCAGAAAACGGTACAGATTATGACGGAGAATGCTACATTTCCAACTCCGACTGTTACGAAGATGCAAAAGCAGTTGCAAATATGGTTGAAGAAAAGTTCCCTAAATTAAAGGGACGAGTAAAGATCTTCAGCATTGGAACAACTATTGGAAGCCACACAGGTCCAGGTACAGTTGCACTCTTCTTCTGGGGAAACAAAAGAATCGATTAAAAAATGAAGGCCATGGTATTTCTACCATGGCCCTTTTTGTGAATTATCCGTACATCTGGTATTACTCAGCAAGAAGTAAATGATGTACATCATAATCGTTAATAAGGTTAGTGATCTTTTTGTCGTCGCCTATAAGTGTCACATCAAGTGGTCTGAATAAATTGAGTGATAATAAACCAACAATAGACTTACCATCGATGTAACTGTGCCCATCCTGCACATCGATTTCACATGCAGATTTTGAGTTCATATTGATAAACTGAACGATTTGTGACTTGCACCCTAGTGAAACCCTAACTTCTTTTTTCATTTTTCTTTTCCCCTTTTATCTCATAAGTACGCCGCAGCCTCAACAAAAGCAACAACAGAATTTATGATAGCACTTTGTGTACAAATTGTGAACAGAAAAAGAATTAAAAAAGTATAAATTATTAAATTAAGAATAAAATCTCTTTTCAAGTCGTTTTTCAAAATCTGATTTAGGCATTGGATTATCGTACAAAAAGCCTTGAACCACGTGGCATCCAACATGTTTTAAAAGTTCAACCTGATCTTCTCTCTCAACGCCTTCGGCAATTACACTTACTCCTAGTTCCTTTGCCATTATGATAATATTTCTTAACACTATTTCATCACTTTTATTGAGATTATCGTTATTTATAAATGATCTGTCGATTTTTATCTCTGATACCGGAAAATCACGAAGAGTAGAAAGAGATGAAAATCCTGTTCCAAAGTCATCAATTGAGGTTGCAATTCCGTACTCTTTAAGTCTTTCAAGGAAAGCTGTCATGAGTATTCTCTCATCCTCACTTGAAGTCTCTGTAACTTCTATCTGGATCATCTTGCGCTCAACTCCGCTTTCATCGATTATCCTTATTATTTCCTTGGCAAGGTGCTTATAACTTAAATCTTTTCTTGAGAAATTAACGGAAACAGGCACAGGGAGCATTCCTTTTTGTTTCCAGTCATTGATATATTCGCATGTCTTTTTTAGGACATATAAGTCAAGAGACGCAACCATTCCCTCCTGCTCAAGGATAGGGACAAACTCTGTAGGATAAAGAACAACTCCATTGCAGAACCATCTTGCCAGAGATTCACCACCAATAATTTCTCCTGTGATAGTGTCTACCTTCGGCTGAAGATATATCCTGAACTCTTCATTTGCAAGAGCTTCCTCATATCTGTCCTCTATCTGTTTCTGTCTGTAAATTCTGGTACTCATAGCCTTATTAACAAAAACATAAGGCTTATTTGCTACATTCTTGGCATAGTTACAAGCCATGATAGCTCTTGAAATAAGCTGTCCCGGCTCTTTTAACGACTCATCCACAGCATACACACCTATAACAGCTGCAATGGTAAATTCATCCCTCTTGCCGTTTTTTTCGCCATAAACCGGTACTGCAGACAAGAACTTAAGGAATTCTTTTGTCCTCTCTTTTTTGATGAGCGCAGTAAAATTATCGCCGCCGAAATGAGCAACAATCTCATCAGGTCCACAAAATTCCCTGAGTTTTTTCGCGTAGCGCTTCATTATCTCATCACCCTCAGCAAGCCCATATCTCCTGCTGATAAGGCCATAGCTCTTTAAATTAAAATAAAATGAATCATATTCATATATAGCTTTGGTGCCCCAGAGTTTAGTGGCGTACTGAACAAATCCACCTGAATTGGGAAGACCGGTAAGATACTGAGTAAGGGCGCTCTTTTCAACCACCTGTGATAAAAGAAAGCGCTCCATATGGAAAGAAAGTATATCGATGATAACAGCAAAAGCCTTATATTCTTCCTCTGACCAGCCCTTATCACCGTAAAGAAAAACATTATATGTAACTTCCTTGCGCCCAGCCATTTTATGTTTAAAAAGATATGCCGGTGCTTCTTTTTCAGGCACAGGTCCAAATAGTGGTATTACCACATCAGGTTCGCCGGCTTTATCAGAATCCTTGGAATCAGACACTATTGCAACAATTGAGCGCAAAGAAAATTCCTTGGCAACATCAGAAAGAGCTCCCGGCGAAATCTCGGGAGTCACATCCTCTTCAGATAAAATCTGTACGTAATTTTCAAAACTTCTTTCAAATGTCATGGACACATCCTCATAATGTTTTTTTGTAAAAGTGTGACACAATATAATTTTATAAAAAAAAATACTTTTTTTCAATTACATACAAACCATAAAATAACAAATATTGAAATTTTATTGCATTGAAAAAGGCCATGCCATATTATGGCATAGCCTTTAGCTTCGTTAGAAAATTATTTCTTGTTTACAAGATCCTTAAGAGCCTTACCAGCCTTGAACTTAGGTGCTACAGATGCAGGAATCTTGATAGCTGCGCCAGTCTGAGGATTCTTACCTGTTCTAGCAGCTCTCTTTGTTGTCTCGAATGTACCGAAACCAACAAGCTGAACCTTACCCTTCTTCTTAAGCTCCTTTGTTACTGTGTCTGTGAATGCGTTAAGTGCTGCAGCAGCGTCCTTCTTTGAAAGTCCTGCTTCCTTAGCGATTGCATCGATAAGTTCTGTCTTGTTCATTTAATTTTCCCTCCAAAAAGAAATTATTTATTACAAAGCCCATTTTACCACTAATATGTACTCATAACAACAGTAAAATGCAGAAAAATACTATGTTTTTCTGATTTTTATCCTTTTTTACCTAGAATTTAAGGCGATTTCGATCATTTTACCCAGATAAGTGAAGTCAGTTATGTCGGATTGAGGCATTTTTCGCGAATTATTTCGCGTATTATACAGTGCTATATAACCCATTTGATATTTCTCATTCATCTTATAAAAGAAAGCATGCTTTATTCCATTGTCCCTAAAGAACTCCAAAGCACTTGTTGATCTCAACTGATTCTCCGGAGTATCTACAACAAACACTCCGTTGTCATCGAATTTTTCATCAAATGCTCTGTCAGTTGCATATTCAAGAACGCTTACATGTTCCTCGATCATTCCAAGCTTTTGGTCATTTTCGTTGCCTGTATCAGTCCTGCGCTTAAAGCCAATGTAACTTTCTTTTACATTTTTAAAAAAAATATATCCTTCATCAATTTCATAGGTGGCGATAAGCTGCATGAATGAAGTTACTATAGTCTTATTGCTAAACCCAAAGAATCCATCCAAAAATCCCAATACCAGCTTAGTCTTATCCTGCGGCTTGGCATAGCCCACGATACCGCCAATCGTATCAAGCTCGCCATCTATTATAGGGCCATGAACTTCAGGATTATACATCACATATCTGTTTTTTCCTCTGTTCTTGGCTCTATAAAGCATTTTGTCTGCAAGATTAAAAAGCTTGTCATAGGAATCTACATCTTTAGGATAATTGCCCGTTCCTATTGATACTGTGACAAGGGGATAGCCATCCTTATCAAGTCTCATCTTCTCTACGCGTTCACGGATTAATTTCAGGTAACTTCTAAGTCCATTTGTATCAGTCTTGCCATTTATTACAAGCATGATCTCATCGCCGCCGATCCTTCCGGCTTTTCCGTCATTTTTTAAAACATCAAGGACTATTTTTCCAACCTCAAACAGGATCTTATCTCCAAAGGAATGACCCATGGTATCATTTATCTTCTTGAAGTTATCAATGTCCATGATACATAGTGAGAAGCCATCACTTCCTTCGCCCATCCTGGATTTGGCATAATCAATTATAGCCTGTTTATCTAAAAGACCTGTTCCATAGTCGATGGAATGACTACTCCCACCATTAAGTGTCTCAACATCTTTTAATGAAATGGAAATATTCTTTGGATTGCCATCTGCTCTATGGCAATCAGCGATCACCCAGAACAGATTATTGTTTTTCCCAAAAACGCGAAAGCAGAGCGTCTCGCCGGTTGTACTGGCGAGATGCTCTACCATTTCATACAATAAATGCTGGTCATCCGGATAAACATTAGATAGAAAGCTCTTTTGATCCGGGTCTGAAACATAATCAGAAAAAGCAAAATCAGCGTCGATAATATTTAGTTCCTCATCAACTATCGCAATTCCTGCATTGTCTGAAACCATAGCTACTCCTAAAAGGTGACCGAATCATAAAATATCCTGGAATCCAGGTCTGTAAAGGTGTCTTGGGATACCGTCAACCATGATCGGTCCAACATCACCCTGAATAAGAGGTCTTACGTAGGTGATGAACTCATTAGTTACATATGTACCCTCTTTATTGATCCAATCTCTAGGAACTGTTCTTTCATCATTGGCAATCTTATGAACATCCTTAACTTCTGTTCCAGCCTGATAAGGATCATCAGAAAGTCTCTCGATAACAACCATCTTTCCACTATCACCTTCGTCTGCAGCCTTCATTGCTGCACCACCAACTTCATAAGCTTCAAGAATATCAACTCTTGATGCACAGTGGCTTGCTGCTCTCTGAAGTGTTGAAAGCTCGATAGCACGAGTCTTACAACCGCACTCGCTGGCAACAACATTGCAAAGATATCTTGCAGTTCCTGTAAGCTGCTTATGTCCAAATGCATCAACATACTCAATGTTGTTGTCCATATCACTTACATACTTACCATCTTTTGTTCTGATACCTTCTGATACAGCAACAACGATGGATGCTTTATTTTTAAGCAGGGATTTGATTTTCTTAAGGAATGCATCCATATCAAATGGAATTTCAGGAAGATAGATCGCATCAGGTCCATCACAGTCCTCACCTCTTGCAAGTGCTGTTGCGCCTGTAAGCCATCCGGCATTTCTTCCCATTACTTCAACGATAATAACCTGTCCATGACTGGTTTCAAGGGACCAGCTGTCTCTGATGATCTCTTTGACAGAAGTTCCGATATACTTAGCTGCTGAGCCATAACCCGGTGTATGATCTGTAAGTGCAAGGTCGTTATCAATTGTCTTAGGGCAACCAACAAACCTTATATCAGATCCGGAAATAATAGCATAATCTGAAAGCTTTTTGATCGTATCCATAGAGTCGTTTCCGCCAATATAGATAAAGCAATCAATTTCAAGTTTTGTCAGGATATCAAATATCTTCTCGTAGATTTCTTTGTTCTCGAAGATTTCTGGGAGTTTAAATCTGCATGATCCCAAGTATGCAGATGGGGTTCTCTTCAAAAGCTCAATATCAAGTCCGCTCTGAATGTGATCTGAAAGGTCAACATATCTGCCTTCCATAAGTCCCTGGACGCCGTGGATCATTCCATAAACCTTGTTGTATCCACGATCCTTAGCAGTCCTGTAAACTCCGGCAAGTGACGAGTTGATAGCTGCTGTAGGACCTCCCGACTGTCCAACAATAACGTTACGTTTCTTTTTCTGTACCATTTCCTCCAGTCCCCTTTCACGAAATATCATGTACTATTATTATATTCAAAAAAACGTCAACTGTCACTATTTATATCAAATTATCGACTATTCTTAAGCATCCGGCAGAAGAATCACATCCATGCTAACCGGATTGTGATCTGAGTACTGGAATACTGTGTTATGTGTTCTAAGGCTCTGAACTTCAACATTGCTTGAAACTATAAAGCCATCTATAACGTAGTACTGGAAAGCGTTTGGTGACTTGTCCTGGGCATCAGCATACACTCTGTCCAGAGATCTGCATGTAGGATTGGAAACATCTGTCAAAAACTGAAAATCGACACCAAAATCCGAAACATCTATTACTCCTGCTTCCCAATTACCTTCAAGCACCGGATAGCTGCTTGTATCAATATTTGAAAAGATCTGATTAAAATCACCACCGGCTATTACATAATTGCCTTTATTAAACTCCTCTTTCATAATCTCTTTTAACATATTAGTCTGGGCAATCTTGCCTTCACCATCGTCATAAGCTTCCAAATGAAGATTGATAAGAACAAGTTCCTTCTCAGAATTCTCAATAGGCATTCTCATTACCTGAAGGCATCTCTTAAGATTGCCTGTTCTTAGAGGCCATGAAAAAGGACATGGAAGCTGTATTCTCTCAGCTTCATCTATTATGAATGAGCTGTAAGTAGCAATTCCGCCCTCAACTTTTCCAATAGGCGGAATCGGATAAGGAACAAAAGAAACCTTGAAATTATAAGCAAAAGTGCTCTGATTCTTGGCAACGTAGCTTCCAGATTTCTTTTTTATATACTCATACTCATCAATAAAATGAGACCTTGTAGAATTGCGATCCATCTCCTGAATCATTAAAATATCAGGATTTATCTCATCTATTCTGTCCACAATACCATCAAGGTTGTACCCGACTCTTTCATGAGTCGCAGTATTAACCATCTGTCCGCCGTCCATAAAGAAATCAGCATTGTCGCCAAGGGCTCCATATCCAATATTCCAGGTCATTATCCTTATAGACTTATTTGTCTTTAAAGTCTTTCCGCCATAATTCTCAACTTCGAGCTTTTCCACAGCAGCAGGATTATACTCATCCATAGTAAGGTATCCCAGCACCGTAGCTACTATCAAAAGTAAAAAGGCAAGCAATGAACAAACTGTAATGATTAGTGGTTTAATGATCTTCTTCACATTTCCTCCTAAAAAAAGAACTTCCGTTACCAGGAATCACACGATTGCCTGGCAAACGGAAGTTTCAAAAAGTTTCTTTAAAAATCCTCTTCCATAAGGGCAAGTTTCTTACCTCTTGCTTTGCCTAATCCATAGAATACTGAAGCAACGACTATAACACAGACGCCGGCAACAGCACATCCAATCAAGAGTTTCTTTTTGTCTTCATCAAAGCTGTCCCATATTTCCATTGCCTGATCAAGCTTATCCTTAGCAAATTCAATTGCAGCATCTACAAATTCTGTCATAGTCCCCCTCCTATACATCTTTTTCTTTTATACCATTATTGTAACTCTTTAATTTTCTTTCCTCAAGCTTTTTAAGGCAGTAGTCCTTCCAAACGAAGTCTATGATCGCCGCAAAAGGAATAGCTAAAAGAATACCTACAACTCCGAATAATCTGCCGCCCAGGATGATGGAAATCAGGATCATCAGAGGTGATACTCCAAGACTTTCGCCAAAAAGCTTAGGCTTAAGTATATACCCGTCAACTGTCTGTAACACAATTGTAAATATCAAGAACCATAAAGCATGCCATGGTTTAACAAGTACAAGAATGAAACCACCAATAAGCGCACCGACTATAGGTCCAAATGTAGGAGCAAGATTGGTAACTCCAACGATGACAGAAATAAGTACAGAATAGTTCATTCCTGTAATAAGCATGAAGATAAAGTTAATAACTCCGACTATAACTCCATCAATAATGTCAAAGCTTATATATCTGATAAGGATCTGATTACATCTTGCAAGGAAATCCCCTGCATTTACATAGGTCTTTTCCTTCAATATCAGATTCATCACCCTTGATATACCATTTATAAGTCTATGCTTATCAAGCATAAGATAAATAGCAAGGATAAACGCAATCAGCGAATCAAATACGCCTTTACCTGCGCTGACAGATCCATTTAATATGCTTTGCATATTTTCCTGATCTGTAAAGTACTTACTGATATTATCAAGTGCTCTTTCGCCAAGATCTGCAATCCCACTTACATCAATTCCAAAAATCTTATTGCCGGACTGGCTTTCAAAGCCTTCCAACAATTGCTGTGATGAAGCAATGTATGATCCCACATTCGAAGCAAAAGTACTAACACTGTCTGCAACCTGAGGAATGAGCGCTACAAACAAAAGAACTACCGCAGCTATGATGACAACTATTGTTGTTGCAACAGAAAGCTTCCACCTTGTCTTTTCATTTTTGATCTTCTTAAAGATCGAACCGTTAAATGTACGGGCTAAAGGATCAAAAATATATGCTATTACTGCTCCTACTACAACCGGTTTGATAAATCCATATAGATTTCCAAACATATCAAGAATTTCAGGAAGATGTGACAGCAGCATATAAAATAAAACTGCAGAACAGGTAGCAATCGAATAGGAAACCCACCTTTTCTTAAACCACTTACCATTGAACTTCATAACTACCTCCTTAAAGGAAAATGATCATCCAAATTCATCATATTTTTTCGGTTTTCTCAGTTGTTTTGTGCTCTTCTTTTTAGCTTTTTTCCTGACTGTTTTCTGATGATGGTCCTGATACAGGACTTTAACCGCAGGATGGAAAAATCTGTTGATAAAAGCTCCTATAAAGAAAATATACATACAGGAATACAGCCAAAACATCATGATCACAGGCGTAGCCAGACTTCCGTAAAGAGAATAGTTGTCAGTCATATCAACATAAACAGAGAATATCCATGAAAAGACATACCAGACAACTGCTGAGAAAACTGCTCCCGGAAGCTGATATATAAATTTAAATTTTGCACTTGGAACATAGGTATATATAAACGCAAACATAAAAAGCGCAATTCCTATAACAAGTATAAACCTAAAATTAACTAAAAACGTAAAAACATATGAGACCGGTAAATACAAATTTATAAAAAAGCCTTCTATCAGTTTTCCAAAAACCATAAGTACCAGCATCAGGAGCATGATAACGATCATTGCCAGTGTATAAACCGAAGCAATAAGTCTTAAATAGATGTAATTTCTTCGTTCATCAATGTCGTAGATACAGTTAAGACCTCTGATAAGAGCCAGCATACCAAGTGATCCCGCCCAGATAGTGATAATAGCAGAAAACGACAATATGGCTGGAGACTGCATGTAGGCTTCATCCACAAGTCTTACAATGATATCATGGGCAAAATAAGGCGTAGCCTGAATAATGGCTCGCACCAGATCTTCTTCGGTAGCTGTGGTATATGGCAGTATTGATGTAATCAAAAGAAGAAGGGGGATAAATGAAAGTATCAGAAAAAAAGCTGTGCTGCTTGCAAACGCTGCTATATTCTTTTTTTGCATCTTTGTAGCAAAGTCCACTCCCATTGCTATAAGTGCAGCTTTTACATTCATAACTGGTCTCCCTGTTTGTAGTACAAAAGGAAAAAGCAGCCAATATTTCATGGCTGCTTTTGATTCCTAATTTACCCCAAAATGCCGTTTCCTGTTATTTGACTCCTAGCTAACGCCAGGTGGGTTACCGCAACCATTATCGCTGTCTTCCTCTCCCAAAGCTTGTTCTGCGCATGCGCAGAGCCGAAGGCGTGACATAAAAAATGGTGATGTAGGAGTCCCGTTTAAAGTAATGTAGGTTCAAATTACACAGGAGATGTCGGACACCCCAGGAGAAGTACTTGTGTACTTCTAACTCTATTATATTCAAAACGCCTTATTTTTCAAGGGTCTACGCGTTTTTTAACAGTATTTTTATGAAAACTTAAACTTATTAAATTGCCCTTGTAGCCTCTTTTAACCAGCTCTTTACATCTTCATCATCGATGAAAGGAGACACCTTTTCATAGACCATCTTGTGGTAATTATTGAGCTTTTCGATATCCTTAGGCTGCATATATTTCTTGTCAATTGCCTCCAGATCAATAGGAGCATAAGTAAGATGGTCAAATCCAAGGAATCTTCCATACTCGTTAGTTTCTCTTTCAACCACTTCGACAATATTCTCGATTCGAATACCATGGCTTCCCTCAATGTAAACACCAGGCTCATCAGAAACGATCATTCCAGGCTGAAGAACTGCTTCATGCATGCCCTCATTAAATCTCCATCTGATGTTGTGAGGTCCCTCATGGACATTAAGCATATATCCGATTCCATGGCCTGTGCCGTGGTTGTAGTCAATGCCCATTTCCCAGAGTGCCATTCTTGCAAAAGTATCTACGTTTCTGCCTGTGCAGCCCTCCATAAACTTGGAAGATGCGAGACCTAGCATTCCCATTACAGTTGCTGTGTAGTGCTTTTTTATCTCCTCTGAGATCTCACCAACTACAATTGTTCTGGTAACATCAGTTGTTCCACCCATGTATGTAGCACCTGAGTCAACAAGGAGCATTCCATCAGCTTTAACTTCTGCTGCGTTATCTTTAGTAGCTTCATAATGAGCCATTGCAGCATTAGCCTTGTAAGCACTGATAGTAGGGAAAGAAAGCTCTATAAATCCGGGAATTTCTGCTCTCATACCATCGAGCTTTTCAGCTGCAGTATACTCAGTCATAGGAATTTTTCCTACATTCTTTTTTACCCAGTAAATAAACTTAGTAAGAACAACGCTGTCCTTTAAATATACTTCTCTGATGTTTTTAAGCTCAGTTTCATTTTTGACAGCCTTCATGATCTCAGTAGGGTCTTTCTCATTCTTTAAAAGAACTCCTGCCTCTTTTGTTCTGTCAAGAAGTGTCTTATATGTAAGGAAATTAGTGTTTCTCTTATCACAAAGAACATTTCCATCAAGCTTAACTTCTGAGATAAAGTTCATTACCTGATGGTAATCTTTGAGCTCGATGCCCACTTTGTCGCAGTATGCTCTTACTTCATCTGTCACCTCTTTCTCCTGAACAAAGAGAACAAATCTGTCAAAAGTAATATATGCATAAGCAAGTGCAACAGGATTGCACTCAACATCGCTTCCACGAAGATTGGTAAGCCACATGATATCATCAAGCTTACTTAACAGATGGGCAGTTGCTCCAAACTCTCTCATCTTGCTTCTGACATTTGCAAGTTTCTCCTTAAATGATCTTCCACAAAGCTCGTCAGACAGCACATACATGTCATGACAAGGAAGCGCTGGTCTGTCAGTCCAGACATCCTCAGCAAGATCTTTATCGATCTTGTATTTTACAGCTTTGCCGGAAAGCTTTTTCTCAATATTCTCTCCAACACTGGTTGAAATAACCTTTCCATCAAATCCCAGTGTCTCACCATCTTTCATATTGTCAAAAAGAAACTCTGCAATTGTAGGAACTCCCGGATTAAGCATCTTAAAGAGTTCTACTCCTGTGCCCTTCATCTGATTCTCTGCCTGGATGAAATATCTTCCATCAGTCCACATTCCTGCAAAATTCTGTGACACTACCAGTGTTCCGTTAGATCCGTCAAATCCGCAGAAATACTCTCTTACTTTGAAGAAATCTGCAGAATACTCAGAATTGTGATAGTCTGAAGTTGGCATAATATAGTAATCAATGCCGTTTTTTGCCATTGCAGCGCGTAATTTCTCAAGTCTGTCTTTTATAACTGTATTCTCTTTTGCCATTTAATAAATCCTCCTGCAAAACACTATTTTATATTTTATGATTTAAGTATATAATTATCAATACATTCTTGTTTTATTAAAAAAGGAGTTGTTATGGAAGAAAAAGATATTTTAAAGCTTATTGACCACACACTTTTACAGGCTGATGCCACATGGGAGCAGATCGTTGCACTTTGCGATGAAGCAGTTAAATACGGAACTGCTACCGTATGCATCCCACAGACATATCTTAAAAGAGTTCACGATAAATATGGCGACAGCTTAAAGCTCTGCACAGTTATTGGTTTCCCTCTTGGTTACAACTCAGCTTCATCTAAAATTGTAGAAGCAAAGGATTCTATCGCTGACGGTGCAGAAGAAATTGATACTGTTGTAAATATCAGTGATGTTAAAAATCACAGATATGATGAGGTAAGAAAAGAGCTTAAGATGATCCGTGAAGCTTGTGGAGACAAACTCCTTAAAGTTATCATCGAGACTTGCTATCTTACAGAAGAGGAAAAGATCGAGCTTTGCAAGATCGTTACAGAAGCTAAGGCAGACTATATCAAGACTTCAACAGGCTTCGGCAGCGCAGGTGCTACTCTTGAAGACATCGAGCTCTTCAAAAAGCACATCGGTCCTGATGTTAAGATCAAAGCAGCTGGCGGAATCCGCACAATAGAGGATGCTCTTGCTTATGCAAATGCAGGCTGCAGCCGTATCGGTTCTTCAAAGGTTGCTCCACTTATCGCAGCAAAATACAACCTCTAATTCTAATCAGAAAATACATGTCTCCCTGGGAGAATGCCAATAAAAAACTCACGCAGTTTGGTCTGTGTGAGTTTTTTACATGTTATTCTAATTATCGCTCCGACATAGGAACATATTCTTTTCTGGGCTCTATAGCCATATAAGCAGGTCTGATGATTTTGCCGTTGTTGGCAAGCTCTTCCATTCTGTGAGCACTCCAACCCACAATCCTTGCTATAGCAAAAATTGTTGGATAAAGTTCCTCAGGAAGCTCTAACATTCTGTAAACAAAGCCTGAATAGAAATCCACATTGGCACTTACGCCCTTGTACATTTTTCTCTCACCGCTGATGATCTTTGGTGCGAGACGCTCTACCATTTCATAAAGAGCAAGTTCATCCTCTTTTCCCTTTTCAACAGCGAGTTTCTCAACAAAGCTCTTTAAGATCATAGCTCTTGGATCAGATTTAGAATAAATAGCATGACCGATACCGTAGATCAGCCCTGATTTATCAAATGCTTCTTTATTCAGGATCTTATCAAGGTACGCTCCTACCTCTTCTTCATCTTTCCAGTCTTTTACATTTTCTTCGATGTCATCAAACATGTGTACAACCTTGATATTGGCACCGCCGTGACGAGGTCCCTTTAAAGAACCGATGGCAGCTGCAATAACAGAGTAAGTATCTGTAAGACTTGAGCTAACCACATGGGTTGTAAAAGACGAATTGTTACCACCACCATGCTCCATATGAAGCACCAGGCAAATATCCAAAAGCTTGGCTTCAAGCTCTGTATACTTACTGTCAGGTCTAAGGAGATAAAGGATCGTCTCTGCAGTAGAAAGCTCCTCCTTTGGTGGATGGATAATGAGGGAATTGCCCTCATGATAATGATTGTAGGCATGATACCCGTAAATTGATAAAAGCGGGAACATGCTGATCAGCTGAAGTGACTGCCTAAGCACATTAGGAAGTGAAACATCATCAGCATGATCGTCATAGGAATAAAGAGTCAAAACGCTCCTTGCAAGAGTGTTCATCATATCGCGGCTTGGAGCCTTCATGATGACATCTCTCACAAAGCTCGTCGGAAGACTCTTATATATTCCAAGTAATTTTTCAAATTCAAACAGCTCTTTTCCAGAAGGAAGTTTATCAAATAAGAGAAGGTATGCGCATTCTTCAAACGCAAATCTATTCTCTTTAACTGCAGCATCTATCAGGTTGTGGACATCATAGCCTCTAAAGTAGATCTCACCGTCTTTTGGAATTTCTTTGCCATCAACAACCTCTTTGGCAATGATCTCAGAAATTCTTGTAAGGCCGGTAAGTACGCCCTTTCCGTTTAAGTCTCTCAAGCCTCTTTTTACATCATATTTGATAAAAAGATCATTCTCAATCTGATCAGCTGCTTCTGAAAGCTTAGATAACTCAACAATCTCCGGTGTGTTATCCGAGTAGTACCCTTTTCCTAAATCCATACGCACCTCCTGTTATATAAGCATTTTTAGTAGAATTTCTTTTTTCCTTTCTCTATAAAGAGATTTCCGATGATATAGAAAGCAAGAACAACAATGTAGACGATAGCATGCAGATCAGGTCTTGCATACAAGTCACATCCGATTCCTACAAGTCCTAATACTATAAGTATCAGTCCCTGTAAAAAATGTCTTGGGAAAGCATAGGCCTTGAAGCCTTCCCTGTCCTTCATCTTCTTGACATTAACTGAAGGAGGAACCATTATTCCTACTTTTATTATATCATTAGCTCTCATCTGCTCGGCATAATAAATAATGATAGCGCCGCCAAAAACAATCAAAATATCAAAAATATTACTAAATGTGTCCATTTACTTACAGGCCAAGGAAGTTCCTTACTGCCTTCTCCATTTCTGTTTTATCTACTACTGTCTTGTGTAATACATCAGCTGTTCTGATAGATGTTACAGCCTCAGGTATTTCAACCTTTGAAACTTCGCTGAGCTTATCAGCAAGTTCAAAGTCATCCTTGCCCTCTTCTGCAATTCCAAGAGCATTTATAACGCTTCTTGTGAACTTGTATGGGCTTGCTGTGGAAGCAATAACTGAAACAGTCTTATCACCTGTCTCTTTTACGTATTTATTGTATACGCAGCTTGCTACAGCTGTATGAGTATCAATGAGATATCCTGTCTTATCAAAAAGATTTTTGATAGTCTCAAATGTCTCCTCTTCAGAAGCATATCCTCCAAAGAAATCTATGAGCTTATCTCTCATCTCATCTGTGATCTCATACTTTCCATCCTTAGAAAGCTTTTCCATGAACTCAGCATCTTTTGCAGAATTATCACCTGAAATATGGTAGATAAGTCTCTCAAGGTTAGATGAAATGAGTATATCCATTGAAGGTGAGGCTGTAAGTACAAAGTCACGGTTTCTGTCGTACTCACCAGTCTTAAAGAAGTCGAAAAGTACCTTATTTGAGTTGGATGCACATATAAGTTTTGAAATTGGCACACCCATATTTTTTGCGTAATAAGCTGCAAGGATATTACCAAAGTTACCTGTAGGAACTACTACGTTTATGCTGTCGCCATCTGCAATTCTGCCCTCTTTGAGGAGTTTTGCATAAGAATAAACATAATAAACAATCTGAGGAACAAGTCTTCCAATGTTGATAGAATTGGCAGATGAGAACTGGAATCCCTTGCTGTCCATTTCTTTTGCAAGCTCAGGATCTGTAAATATCTTTTTAACACCTGTCTGTGCATCGTCGAAATTGCCCTCGATACCTATAACGCATGTGTTAGCACCTTTTTGTGTAACCATCTGCTTTTCCTGAATAGGGCTTACACCGTGCTTTGGGTAAAAGACAATGATCTTGGTGCCGGGAACATCAGCAAAACCTGCAAGAGCAGCCTTTCCTGTGTCGCCACTTGTAGCTGTAAGAATAACTATCTCATTCTTAACGTTATTCTTTTTAGCAGCTGTAACCATAAGATAAGGCAGAATTGAAAGAGCCATATCCTTAAATGCAATAGTTGAACCATGATAAAGTTCAAGATAGAAAGCTCCATCTGCTTCTGTCAAAGGAGCAATCTCCTCTGTATCAAATTTGGAATCATATGCATGTGAAATGCAGTATTTAAGTTCTTCCTCAGTATAGTCAGTAAGGAATAACTTCATTACTTCATAAGCTGTTTCCTGATAGCTTAAAGATGCAATTTCTCTAAGTGATCTCTCAAGATGTGGAATATGGTCCGGAACATATAAACCGCCGTCGCCCGCAAGACCTTTTAAGATAGCTTCAGATGCATGGATATTGCCTAAAGCTCCTCGTGTGCTACTATACAAAACTTCCTTTGCCATTGCCTTCACTCCTCTTTTGTTGGTAAAATAGATATGGTTAGTATACCATACAGCCAAACAGTATATCCATAATAATTTAGCACTTTGAATTAGTAAAGTAAATAGCGGGGGACTACTTTTGAAGCAAAGAAAACATACCGGAGTGTATAAGACGGCTTTAAAAAACGGCACACCGTCTTACAGAACATCCATAGTTTTTAATGGAAAGCACATATCGCTTGGCTCATATCCGACTCTAAAAAAAGCCAGTGCTGTTTATGATGAAAGCTACTACATTCTCCACAGTGAAAACTTTGTAATCTCTTCCTACAAAAAAGGAATGAACCTTCCTTTTGAAAAATGCGTGATACTGATCAATTTCCGGGACAAAGGCATATATATCCCAAATCCGATCTATCTAGAAAAAAAATATTTTCTTTACTACTTATCTCCTGATGAAATTTTGAAATTTGATATTGATGATCTTTTTTACTACTCATCCCACAAGATCATGAAGCGTGGAGGGCATCTTTTTGTTGCTGATTACGGAAGCCAGCTCTCTATCTTGCAGCGCTATGGGATAAAAAGCTATGCTGTATCCGGCAGAGATTATCTTTTTGCCAATGATGATCCCTTTGATCTACGATATGAAAATATAATTATCCTTAACCGCTACCACGGTGTAAGGCAGTTTGCCCACAAGGGCTTTATCAGATACAAGACCTTCATACATATTAAAAGCAATTATGTTGTAGGCGTCTACAATTCAGAAGTCGAAGCTGCCATTGCCTATAATAAGGCAGCAGATATCCTTATAAAAAACGGGGTAAATAAGAAGTATCAGTTAAACTATATTGAAGATCTCAGCGCTTCGCAGTATGCTGACCTTTATGTGAAAGTTAAAATTCCTAAAAAAATATACGCTTTAAAAAGTAATGGCATTAAAACATAATTTTTTATTGGGATACATCAAATTTTAATGAGATTATTCTAATCTAATGTACTAGACTTAAATTGCTGCCTGGGTTTTTCTTTCTTTCCCCACGGCAGCATTTTTTATCACATTCAGGAGAATCAAAAAATGGCAAATCCCATTCCCAAAAAGTATTCAAAAGACATGACAAATGGCGATACCTTCAGCCTTCTCATAAGCTTCATGGTACCCATGATGATAGGAAATATCTTCCAGCAGTTCTACAATATAGTAGATACTATTATTGCAGGAAAGTTCATCGATTCCAACGCTCTTGCCGCTGTAGGTTCAACCGGTCATATAACAAATCTCTTTTTTGCACTTGGAAACGGACTTGCCACCGGAATAGGTATTATTGTTTCTCAGTTCTTTGGCTCAGGCGATAAAGATGGTGTAAGAAAAACAATTACCAACGCCTTCTTTATAGTTAGTGCTACATCAATATTCGTAGGATGCCTTGGTGCTTCTTTGTCCCGTCCTGTACTTGTCTACGGTTTGAAAACTCCTGATGAAATCCTTGAAAGCTCAGTGATATACATGTCTGTAACCTGTATAGGTTTTATAGGCACAGCTCTTTACAATACAATTTCCTACATCATGCGAGGAATAGGCGATTCCAAAACGCCCCTATATTTCCTTATTGTTTCCAGTTTTCTTAATATCCTGATGGACCTTGCCTTTGTTATTTTCTTTGATCTTGGAGTAAAGGGTCTTGCTATAGCAACCATAACAGCTCAGGCACTATCCGCTGCCCTTTCAATTGGATACGCTCTTTTAAAAAATCCAGTATTTAAATTTGAGAAAAAAGATTTTGTACTGGATAAAAATATAATAATCAAATGCTACACGCTAGGTGGATCAATGGCGCTTCAAAGCGGACTTATCGCACTTTCTTTTGTTATACTCCAAAGAGTCATTAACTCTTTTGGAGCAGTTGTTATTGCCGCCTTCACTACAACAAGCAAAATTGAAAACCTTGTAAATATGCAGTTCAAAGCCCTTGGAGATTCTCTATCCACCTACTCAGGCCAGAATATCGGCGCCAAAAAAGGTGACAGGGTAAAGAAAGGCTATAGAGTCGGTATGACAATGATGGGCACATACGCCCTTATCATGATCCCTCTTATGTGGATATTCGGCGATTTCCTCATGAGAGTATTTGTCAACGAGCCTGAAGTAATAGCCTTTGGCAAAACAGCCATGAGGATCCTCTCAAGCTTCTATCTCCCCCTCGGAACAATCTACGTCTGCCGCGGAATCCTCAACGGAGCCGGCGACGCAAAGTTCCCACTAATATCCGGCATCTCAGAAATGGTCGGCCGAGTAATATTTCCCGCCTTCTTCTGCTCCCTTCCCTTCCTCGGAGCCTGGGGCCTATGGATATCTACAGGCATCACCTGGACAATAGTCGGCGTCACCGCCTTCATCCGCTACCACCAAAAGTCCCGGCGCAAAGGACTCTTCTAACGCCATCGCTCCATCCCTGACAGTAGCGCCCCACCTGCAGAATAAGCGGCCCCCGCAGAGAACCATTTGCGTGTCTAAGAGAGTTTAGATAAGTTTATGAGCATTCAAATTTCCACTTTGGGATTCCGCTTTTGGATCACATGTCTGAGCTGCTGACACCAGGCACTTTTAGGAACAGTGGGCTCCATTTTTCTCTGACAAGAAAACGAAACTTTTTCCAAGTGCTCAGGCACCTTTTTCTTTAATGCGCATGCTACAGCAAAAAACTCGCAGGGCTAATATGAATAACGTGGTCTACGGTGCATACGCACCTAAGGCAATAAAAAAGAATCACTCTCCAAACTCATGAGTTTGAGAGATGATTCTTTATTTTTGCCTTGGTGCCCGCCTACTCTGCGGGTGGGGCATCTATCTTTTCGATGATCTCGATGACCTTTTTGGACCATAGGGAGCCTGGGACTTCGAGATCGTACTCTTCGAAGTCGCCTGTGCCGCTGTGGGTGCAGATGACAGAGTCATTGTCGATGTGGATTGTTTTGGCGTACTTGTTTTTGATGAGGTTCATGACAGTCTTTTGGGACTCGGAGAACTTCACGTTCTTTTTTCCGGTTCCTGTTATGATTCCATCTACATGAACGAAGAACCTGTTGAAGTAGCGCCTTATGTCATCAATAGAATAGAACTCGGATGAGTATACAAATATGTCATAACCATGGGTAGTCAGATAATTGAAAAGCGCGGGGATTCCGAGCATCATTTTCTTTTTTATCTTGGAACCAAAATGGAATCCTGTTTCTTTTTCAACATAATTGTCCCATTTGCTCTTGAATACTACTTCGTCCAGGTCCATGGTGACTCTTTTATCATGCTGTGATGATTCAACTATTCTTTGAAGTTCCTCATCACTCATCATGTTGATGATCTTTATTGGAACTTTTTTAAGTTCAACTTTCAAAGCGGCTGCCCATCTATGGTGGCCATTAATGAGCATATAGCCTTCAGGGTGAACCTTGCCAACGATAAGTGGGTCATTTATTGGCTGTTCTCCCTTTTTAAGTTTGTCTCTGAACTCTCTTTCATAGTCAGATATTATTCTATAGCTTGGACCTATAGCAGGATCACTAAACTCATCATCAGGATTTGGATGGAGATCCTTGCAATCATGCCATTTCACAAACATACGCTCGAAACGGCTCGCTTTAACAGGAACATATAGGCCTTTACCTTTTTCAATTTCATCACTAATAAACTGATCAAAAGAATTACTGCTCGCCATTCACATTACTCCATACAATAAAGCACGTTTTTTAGTTGACGCCATCATTATAACATATAGGTCTTTTTTCCTCGTTAACATATATAAAATTGCGATTAAATTACTATGAAAATTAGCATAACAAAAGGTTTCTCATACCTTTTTAGTGCAGAATAATAAAAAGACTTCACAAATGTTGGATTTAATAAACCATACTTTCTTGCGAGTGGCATAAAATCCAGAAGTGCCCATAACTTCTGGATTTATGGTTTACTACACATATAAAGAATATTTTTTTGCAAGAACAGCAGACGAACTGAAAGTGTAGGCATAGTGATGTGAGCGATTTATTTTGAAATGATGATAAATGGATATAAATAAACCCACAAAAGACTTGTGTTCTGAATAAGTATGAAACAAGGCTTTTGTGGGTGTTTTATGTCCAATTTATCACATTGAAAAATATCAGAGTGAACAGAGCTATACCTACATTTTCAGCTCGGCTGCGTCTGTTTACAATAAAGTATGGTTTTTAGCTGGTCTTTAATAAATATTGGGATCTGCTCTGCAAGCTCATCCCAAGGGATGTAGTCGGTTTCCAAAATGGTAACTTCTTCAAATTCCATTGACGGTTCAAATGAAAATTTCTCTTTTATGTACTTAACAACCTTCTCATTTTCCTCATCAGTTATTTGGATATCCTTCAGATATCTTTCCGGCGCATCCAGTCCATGAATACCCGCAAGCCTACCACAACTTTCAAAAAGTTCAGTGTATAGATACATCACCTTTGGACTGCAGAGCATTGCATGTTTCCCCGGCTGGGAGTACATTATCAGCCTGCTGCCCTTTGGATAAACTATCTCAGCACTATTACCTCTCTTTACAAAAAACTCTTCACCCAGCGCATCCTTTTTATTGAACGAAGTAAGCTCAGGAACCAGTGCATTCAAAAATCTTCCGTGATAACTCCCTTCAGCTCCTATGATGTTGTCATAATCATCAATATATATCCAGATATGCTCAAGGTCATATAAATGCTGAATATCATAATCCAGGTAATACGCGTATTCTATAACTTTTACTGCCCCTTTGAAATTTTCAAAATCAAAGGTCCTGTTAAAAGACTTACTTCTAGCCCCATTTTCATTATATATTTCATAGCCCACCTTCTTTATCTTTATTGGCTCTTTAATATCCATAAAGATAATCGGTGCATAATCTAAAAAAGTACTCATTTTCTCATCTCTCTTCTTCGCAAAAAAGAGATGGTCAAAAAGACCATCTCTTTAGCTAATCTATTTGTATTCGTTAGATCAAAGCTGAGGACCAGCTGATACAAGTGCCTTACCAGCATCGTTGCCTGTGTACTTAACGAAGTTCTTCTGGAATCTTGCAGCAAGATCCTTTGCCTTCTCTTCCCACTCAGAAGCGTTAGCATATGTATCTCTAGGATCAAGGATAGCTGGATCAACTCCTGGAAGAGATGTAGGTACTTCGAAATCGAAGTAAGGAATCTTCTTTGTCTCAGCCTTAAGAACGTCTCCGCTAAGGATTGCATCGATGATTCCACGAGTATCCTTAATAGAAATTCTCTTGCCTGTTCCGTTCCAACCTGTGTTTACAAGGTAAGCCTTAGCTCCGCTCTTCTGCATCTTCTTAACAAGTTCCTGAGCGTACTTTGTAGGATGAAGCTCAAGGAATGCCTGTCCGAAGCAAGCTGAGAATGTAGGTGTAGGCTCTGTGATTCCTCTCTCTGTTCCAGCAAGCTTAGCTGTGAAGCCTGAAAGGAAGTAGTACTGTGTCTGCTCAGGTGTAAGGATTGATACTGGAGGAAGTACTCCGAAAGCATCTGCTGAAAGGAAGATTACGTTATCTGCATCTGGGCCAGAAGAAATCTTGTTAACCTTCTGAGCAATCTTATCAATATGATCGATTGGATATGATACACGAGTATTCTCTGTAACACTCTTATCATTAAAATCAATCTTACCATTAGCATCAACTGTAACGTTCTCTAAAAGAGCGTTTCTCTTAATAGCGTTATAAATATCTGGTTCTGATTCCTTATCAAGACCGATAACCTTAGCATAGCAACCACCTTCAAGGTTAAATACACCATTATCATCCCAACCGTGCTCATCATCACCAATTAATAATCTCTTTGGATCTGTTGAAAGTGTTGTCTTACCTGTACCAGAAAGACCAAAGAAGATAGCTGTGTGCTTACCTTCCATATCTGTATTAGCTGAACAGTGCATTGAAGCCATACCATTAAGTGGTAAGAAGTAGTTCTGCATTGAGAACATACCCTTCTTCATTTCTCCACCATACCATGTATTAAGAATTACCTGTTCACGGCTAGATACGTTAAATAAAACAGCTGTTTCTGAATTAAGACCTAATTCCTTGTAATTAGTAACCTTAGCCTTTGAAGCATTGTAGATTACAAAGTTAGGTTCGAAGTTAGCTTCTTCTTCAGCTGTTGGCTTAATGAACATATTTCTAACAAAATGTGCCTGCCAAGCTACTTCCATGATGAAACGAACAGCAAGACGTGTTCCTTCATTAGCTCCACAGAATCCATCAACTACATATAACTTCTTACCTGAAAGTTCTTCAACTGCTAACTTCTTGCATGCCTCCCAAGCTTCCTGTGAAGCTGGATGGTTATCGTTTGGATATTCTTCTGATGTCCACCAAACAGTATCCTTAGATTTCTCATCCATTACAATAAACTTATCTTTAGGAGAACGTCCTGTATAAATACCTGTCATAACATTAACAGCGCCAAGTTCAGTTTCTTGTCCCTTATCAAAACCTGTAAGACTTGGATCTGTTTCTGCCTTATAAAGTTCTTCATAAGATGGGTTGTAAACTACTTCTGTAGCTCCTGTAATCCCATACTTGCTTAAATCGATTGATGCCATAGTCAAAAACCTCTCTTTAATTTATTATTGTTATAATTTAAACAACTTAATTCCTATTATACATTAAAGATTGATAAAATCAATAGAATTCTTCTTGCAAACAAAAAATTGGTATGACATCTAAAAGTTAGTTGTTTAAAAATTAACATTCGTTGAAAGCAAGTATTTATCTGCGTTTATAACACTTTACAAATTTGGTTGTCTGAAATTTAACACCGTTTTGTCTTAATTTTGTAATGTATTTTTTATGTATTTACTTAAAAAGTAAAGTAATTTCAGCCTAATTTCCTTAAATTATGTCCTATATTTTTTTATATTTTTTCCTATTTTTAAATTATACTTTATTTTATTAGGTAATTATTTCAATATTATACATAAAATTCATACTTATACAAAGAATTAATTTCTAAATAAATTGATATTGTCAGTTAATTTAAATAGAATCAGCTTTTATCTAAACTTATGTATTATTTAAATGGAATTTTTCAAAAACTCACTTTATTTTATTAACCCAAATCTAATTTTAACTTAATTTGTATACAATATTTTGGAAAAAACTTTAGGTGAAAGATAAAGAATTCTATATAAACCATATACTAAATATAAAGATTTTTAGGAAACTAAAACAGTACTAGTTTAAAAATAGTACCAAACTTGATTTGTATATCCCTATAATTTTGTACGTAGTTTAAAGAAGCTTTAGATATGTAATGATATTGATTATTAACCCTATATTATCTGCTGGAGCAATTTAGAAGGATTAATAGATTTATTTCTATATTCCTTAGATAAACTTATATAGCATTAAATCAGCTTATATAGCATTAGATCAGCCTATATCGCATTAGATCAGCTTATATCGCATTAGATCAGCCTATATAGCTCTGTATAGATTATTTAGCAGATATAACTTTATATGGCTAATTAGCAAATATGGCTTATATGACATCTATCTTCTTTATATAAGGTGATTTATTAGATAAGAGGTTTCTCTCTTAGAAAATGATTTAGGGGCTATATGGGCGAATTTAGGGCACAAAAAAAGCACCGGTAAAACCGATGCCTTAAATCTTAACAGGGGTGGAGAGAATCGAACTCCCACCAAAGGTTTTGGAGACCCCTATGATACCACTTCACCACACCCCTATAAGGAAATGTATTCATTCCTTCAAAACTGCACATTAAATATATTCATCCGTTTGATGATCCTTAAAGAATAACCCTCGTTTTGTTCAGTGATTTCTCACTCTCTATCCAAACCTTAAGCT
>JAEEGH010005711.1_pt1 | contig 31036 bp, 27 predicted proteins | sample 9134181 | NCBI WGS metagenome assembly JAEEGH01 (sample SAMN16246544, study PRJNA631951) | gut metagenome | biome: gut microbiome; feature: rumen; material: DP-attached | host: Bos | place: Iran: Karaj | collected 2018-10
CGGAATCACATCGCTTTGCGCCCCTCCCACGGTATTGCGTTTCCTAATCCAGGAAGACCTTGCGAAGTACGACCTTTCTTCCCTGAAATACCTTTGCACTGCTGGAGAGGCGTTGAACTCGGTGGTTTATGACACTATGCTGGAGAAGACTGGCCTGAAGATACACGAAGGGTATGGGCAGACTGAGTCCACGCTTCTTCTCGGGACTTTCCCTTGGATGGAACCGAAACCGGGAAGCATGGGATTGCCTTCACCTCAGTATGATATCGCCTTGTTGAGGCCCGATGGTACACCTGTGAAAGGCAGGGAAGTAGGTGAGATATGTGTCAATGTGAAAAACGGGAAGCCTTGTGGCTTATTCAAAGGATACCTTAACGATCCGGAAAGAACCGCTAAGGTTTGGCATGACGGGTGGTATCACACTTGCGACATGGCCTGGAGAGATGAGGACGGCTATTTCTGGTTCGTCGGCAGGAACGACGATATCATCAAGACATCCGGGTACAGGGTGAGTCCATTCGAGGTAGAGAGTGTCCTGATGATGCATCCGGCTATAGTGGAGTGCGCTGTCACAGGAGTCCCGGACCCTTTGAGGGGGTTCTTGGTCAAGGCTTCAGTCGTCCTGACGGACACTTATCGCCCCAAGGTCGGGCCAGACCTGGCAAAAGAGATCCAGACCTTCGTCAAGCGTACGACGGCTCCCTATAAATATCCCCGGATAGTGGAGTTTGTGGATGAGCTTCCAAAGACCATCAGCGGCAAGATCCGCCGTGTTGAGCTCAGACAATCATAAGTGTTTTTTGAAGAATTCCAGGACGGCGTCGCAGGTGTCCATGTCCTCGTCCAACCAGCTGTGGTCTCCGCCGATCACTTTATAGACCAGGACATCTGCCTCACCTCCTTGGAAATGATAGAGTATCACTTGGTTACGTCCTTCTTTACGGGGAAGGCTGGTGATTGTCTCGCTGACGCATCCGTTGGCGGCGATAATGTGGCTCAAGGCAGCGGGAACAGCCATATATGCTCCCCAGCCACCTTGGTCTTCAGGATCTCCTGTCCATTCCGAGACTCTGTCCTCGGTTCCGTGGACTTCCATGAAAGGAACGGGCTTTTTGTACTTGAGCGGCATCATGTCAGTCAGGGTAAGACCGGCAATCGAGGCGATCGCCTTGAAGGCCTCAGGTTTTTTCTGGGCGGTCAGGTAGCACATCTCGCCACCGTTTGACATTCCGGTAAGGAATGACTCGCTAAAGCCATGTTTTTTCTTGAGACTCTTGGCGAGTTTCACAATAAAGTCCACATCGTCGGTTTTCATTCCTTTCTGAAAAGGATAACCGACATTCCAGCTTTTATAGCCTCTGGGATCGGGGCTTCCGTCGGGGTAGCAGATCGCGAAACCATGCCTGTCGGCGGCATCCATCAGCTCTGCTTTGCTATCGGCGCCTGCTCCGCCATAACCGTGGAGGCAGAGAACCAGAGGGGCTCCTTCCTTCAGTCCCGCGGGAGTGTAGAGGTAATATTCCCGGGTCATGCCTTGATGCTTGAAGGTGCCGTGGGCGCACCTTCGCTGAATGGCGGTCTGGCTGTTGGCTGGAAGCGGCGCCATCGGAAGGATGATGAGGATGGCGATGGCTGTTAAAATGGCTTTTCTCATTGTTTGTCTTTATTAGATTCTTCGCTGGAGCTCAGAATGACAAGGTCAGGTGATGGAGCTCAGAATGATAAGGTCAGGCGGTGAAAGTGACTTCCAGGCCATCGTAGGCGGCCTTAAGTGGCTCGGGCAAAGTGGCGTCGAGCTCGGCTTGGGTGCCATGGAGCGTGCGGGCAAGGTGGGTAAGATAGACCGGCTGTCCTTCGGTAGGGGTGTACCGTCCCTTGTCAAGGAGCATGTGAGTGGTCCTCAAAACAGTCCCGACACTTGAGTGGGTAAATATTCTGAAGTCCTCATCACCTTCAACTCCCATCCCCATAGTGGCCTCCATCACAAGGCCTGTTATGGCCTTTCCTTTGGCGTGCGGGTCGATTCCGACAATCCTTGCGGCTATCGCGGGGATTCCTCCGGTGTCCGTCGCATAAATGACTCTCACATCTTGTTTCTCAATGAGATACATCAGCGTTTGCTCTTTGAGATCTCCTGTGGCGTGGTTCGCCGGAAGGGCAGTGATGGTCATCCCGCAGATGGTAACTTTGTCACCCGGAGAGAGGGGGACTATCTCCGGGACTTTTAAATCAGTTTCCTTTGAGGCTTTCTCAAAGTCTGCCTTTGCCCTCTCGACCCAAGAAGAACCTAGATGGATGCGTCTGAGTCCGAGCTTTAGCGCCGCTTTAGGATTGTAGTGGTCGCCATGGGAGTGGGTGTAGAATATCACCTCCGGCTGTATTCCTGCCGGGATCATGTCTTCGTCTGTCGGGGTGAAGTCGATAAGAACCTTACCGTCCAGAAGCACGCTGGAGAGCCTTCTGAGCTCACCCCTATCATCCCTTCCGTTCCAGTCGGCAGCCCCTGTGCCGAGAAACCGCATCTTTAAGGGGGATCCATCTTCCTCGCCTTCTTTGAGGTGGAGAGGTGTTCTGTCATTATCCGCTGAAGCTGCCGCAGCCGTGGCGCATCCTGGCAGCATCCCGGCGATTCCTGTCGCCAAAGCGGCGCCAGCGCCGATATTCAAGAATTTCCGTCTGTCCATCATGTCCGGTTTTCAAAACGTTATGAACAAAGATAACTATTTCGGTCGAGAATAACGAGCGAGCTTTTTGTATCTTTGTGGCGAAAAATCAGAGGATCGATGCTAAACGATAAACTCAAAGGGCATTTGGCCATTGGGGCCGCTTACACCATTTTCGGATTGAACTTGGTGTTCTGCAAGGATATAGCCAACTCTGAGTCTATCTCACCTTATGTCCTTTTCACTCTGAGAGCCATAGGGGCGAGCGCTTTGTTCTGGTTGTTGTCGGCCTTCATGCCGAAGGAGCGTATTGAGAAGGGCGATTATTGGAAGATCGCGGTCGCGTCACTCGTCGGGCTTTTCATCCCTCAAATGACCTTTCTGATGGCCATCACGATGACCTCGGCCATAGATACCGCGATAATAGGAACTCTCGGGCCTATCTTCACGATGATCTTCGCGTTCTTTTTCCTGAAGGAACCTATAACGGGAAAGAAGGCAGGGGGAGTCGCGCTTAGTTTCGCGGGTATCCTGTTCCTTATTTTCAACTCTGTCCACGCTGGAGGAGCTGCTGTTACCTCCCCGTTGGGCGTTGTTCTGCTTCTTCTTAACAGTATCAGTTTCTCACTTTATTTGGGAATATTCCGACCATTGATCAGTAAGTACAGCGTGGTGACATTCATGAAATGGACCTTCCTGTTTGCGTTGATGGTGTCCCTTCCTATTTCGGCTAAAGGGTTGATTACCACTAATTTCCTGGCTATTCCCATCAATGTCAGGTGGGAAATAGGATTCCTTATATTCTTCGCTACCTTCGTGGCATATTTCCTTATTCCGTACAGTCAGAAGCTTATCCGGCCTACGCTGGTGAGCATGTATTCGTATCTTCAGCCCATCATCGCCGCCATAGTCAGCATCTGGACCGGGATCGACACGCTCAATTGGCAGAAGATTCTCTCTGCGATCTTGATAGTCGGCGGTGTCATACTCGTCAGCAAGAGCCGAGCGGCTTCTCCCAGGCAGCGATAAGCCATCCGTGAATACAAAAAACGCGTGGCCCGAAAGCCACGCGTTTTTCGCGATCTGTTGGTACTAACTGAAGTTGTCGTACAAGATGCTCTCAGGAGGTACTCCGAGGCTGTCAAGCAGATTGTTGACGGCGCCGACCATCATAGGCGGTCCGCACATGAAGTACTTGATGTCCTCCGGAGTCTCATGATCCTTGAGGTAGGTCTCGTACATTACATTGTGGACGAAGCCGGCGGTGTACTTCACACCAGCGGCATCGGCCGCGGGATCCGGCCGGTCGAGAGCCAGGTAGAACTTGAAGTTCGGGAACTCTTTCTCGATCTCGGCGAAATCCTCAAGATAGAAGGCCTCCACAAGGGCGCGGGCTCCGTAGAAGAAGCTTACCTTGCGGCCGGTCTTCAGGGTCTTGAAGAGGTGCATGATGTGGCTCCTCAGAGGGGCCATACCGGCACCACCGCCAACGAAGATGTATTCCTGCTCCTCAGGATCGTCCTTCGGGAGAAGGAACTCTCCGAACGGGCCGCTGATCCACACTTTGTCGCCCGGCTTACGGGTGAACACGTAGGATGAAGCGACACCCGGAGGAACGGGCAGCATCTTGAACACGCCCCTAGGCTGACTCCTGTCGAAAGGAGGAGTGGCGATACGGACGTTGAGCTTGATGACGTTCTTCTCGGCGGGATACGAGGCCATTGAATAGGCCCTGATCGTGGGAACGGTGTTCTTGTGCTTGATGCCGAAGAATCCGTATTTCTCCCAGTCACCTCTGTACTCAGGGGCCACGTCGATGTCGGCGAAGTCGATGTCGTACTCAGGGATGTCGATCTGGATGTACTCTCCGGACTTGAACTCGATGTTCTCGCCTTCAGGCAGCTTGACTGTGAACTCTTTGATGAAGGTGGCCACATTGTCGTTGCTGATCACCTCGCACTCAAGCTTCTTGACGCTGAGAGTGGAGTCGGGTACCTGGATCTTGATGTTGTCCTTGATCTTCACTTGGCAGGCAAGACGGTAGCCGTCCTTGATCTGCTTGCGGTTGAAGAAGCCCTTTTCGGTGGGAAGGATGGTTCCGCCACCCTCAAGCACCTGCACTTTGCACTGGCCGCAGTTGGCCTTGCCGCCGCAGGCGGAGGGAAGGAATATCCCTTGGTCGGAAAGGGTGTGCATCAGGTCGCCTCCAAGGGGAACCTCCAGAGTCTTCTTGCCGTCATTGATGTTGATGGCGACAGAACCGGAAGGTGTGAGCTTAGCCTTGATGACAAGGAGGAGGGCAACTAATATAAGCGTGACGACTACTATTGTCGCGATCGCTCCGATAATTGTGTTGAACATAGCTGGACCTCCTTTTTAAAGTGATATACCCATGAATGTCATCATTGCGATGGCCATCAGGCCGACGGTGATGAAGGTGATTCCAAGACCCTTGAGAGGGGCGGGGACCTTGCTGTAAGCCATCTTCTCACGGATTGCGGCGAGAGAGACTATAGCGAGGAACCAACCGATTCCGGAGCCGAGGGCGTAAACAGCCGACTCACCGACATTGGCGAAATCTTTCTGCTGCATGAACAGGGAGCCTCCGAGAATCGCGCAGTTGACGGCGATCAGCGGGAGGAAGATTCCGAGAGCGGAATAGAGCGAAGGGCTGAACTTCTCGACTACCATCTCTACAATCTGCACGATAGCGGCGATGACGGCGATAAAGATGATGAAGCTGAGGAAACTCAGGTCAACACCTTGGATAAGGGCATCGGGCGCTAGGACATATTTGTTGAGCAGATAGTTGATCGGAAGGGTCACGAGCAGGACGAAGATGACAGCGACACCAAGGCCGGCGGCAGTCTTCACATTCTTCGATACCGCCAGGTATGAGCACATACCCAGGAAGTAAGCGAAGATCATGTTGTCAACGAAGATTGACTTTACGAATAAACTGATGTATTCCATAACCTTGATGTTTAACTATTTCTCCTGCAAGTCTTTCTGGATGCTCCTCTGAACCCACACGATGCATCCCAGAAGGATGAGCGCGAAAGGAGGAAGGATCACCAAGTTGTTAGGTACATAACCGAGCCAGTTCAGCACGTCGACTCCGAAGAGAGTGCCGCTTCCGAGAAGCTCGCGGAAGAAGGCGACAATCAGGAGGATCATGCCGTAGCCGGCGCCGTTGGCGACTCCGTCGAGGAATGACGGCCAGGGCTTGTTGCCGAGGGCGAAAGCCTCGATACGTCCCATCACGATACAATTCGTGATGATGAGTCCGATGTAGACAGACAGCTGTTTGTCAATGGCGTAGGTGGCCTCGAAGGACTTCAATACCTGGTCCACGAGGATAACCATCATCGCGACGACCACCAACTGGACGATGATACGCACACGGCTGGGGATCGTGTTCCTAAGCAGTGAGAGAATCAAGCTGGAGATGCCGCAAACAACGATGACCGAAAGGGCCATGACAAGAGCTCCTTTCAGGGTGACAGTGACTGCCAGCGAGGAGCAGATACCGAGGACAAGGACGGTGATAGGGTTGCCCTTGAAAATCGGATTCAGAATTGTTTCTTTCAATTTAGCGTCCATGATTATTCCTCCTCGGTTTTAGTGTTGACGGCTCCTTTAAAGTAAGCGGCGTAAGCTCCGAGCCAAGTGTCGATCGCGGCGTCAAGACCGTTGGAAGTCATTGTGGCTCCGGTGATAGCGTCGATTTTGTTGTCGATGATGGAAGTTCCGTCAGCGTTCTTGGGAGCACCGCCCTTTACGATGTCAAAGACATTGGCGTTGCTGAAATCGGCTTTCTCGCCATTGAACTCAGCCTGGAACTCGGGGTCGTCCTTGATCTTGGCTCCGAGGCCGGCGGTTTCGCTCTCATGGTCGAAGTAGGCGCCCTTGATGGCGTTTGAGTTCGGCTCAAAGGCTATATAACCCCAGACCGGGCCCCAAAGACCGGCACCGTACACGGGAACAACCGTGACACCGTTCTTGAATATAAACACGGGGATCTCAGCATCGCTACCATCTTTGATCTTGTAGTTCTGCTTCTTGAGTTCCTTGGGAGAAAAGACCTGGTCGAGTTCGAGGTCGGCGACCTTCTTGCCGTCCATGTTGACGGTGAAGGCGTTCTCGATCTCCTCGGCATACTTGGCCAACACGGCGGTGTTGCCCATCTTCTGGAGCTCCGCCTTGGTGGCGAACTTCGCGGCTGTCATCATCTGGGAGATGGTGTCGGCCTTTTCATTCGCTTCCTGCTTGGCTTTCAAACCTTGGGAAACGAAAGCCAGGATCGCCGCGACCAATGTGACTATTATGGTCGTGTAAATGATCGTATATGTGTTACTGTTGGTATTCATATCCTTTTACATTTAAGCGATCGAGACTTTTTTCGCCCTTCTCTTGGTGGCGCAGGAAGTGACGCAGTGGTCAATCAGCGGGGCGAATGTGTTCATAAGCAGGATGGCGAGCATCATTCCCTCGGCATATCCGGGGTTGAAGAGCCTCACGACGATACAGAGCGCGCCGATAAGGAATCCATAGATCCACTTGCCGCATTCGGTCTGGGCCGAAGTGACAGGGTCGGTAGCCATGAAGACCGTTCCGAAAGCGAAGCCGCCCATGACGAGCTGCACGTAAGCGGGGACATCAGTAGCACCGAAGGCGGTTCCTAGCCAGCCCACGAAGAGAGCTCCGGCAACGGAGGAGACCATGACCTTCCAGCTGGCGACTCCCGTCCAGATGAGGATGAAGGCGCCGATAAGGATGGCGATCACGGAAGTCTCACCGACTGATCCGGGAACTGTTCCAGCGAACATATTCCAGAAACTGTAACCGGCATTGGAGATGGAACTCATTCCCTCAGACATGTAGGAGAGGGGAGTCGCGCCTGTGATGGCGTCCGCTCCGCAACGGTGGGCGATCCAGACCTGTGAACCGGACATTGAGCTCGGATAAGAGAAGAACAGGAAGGCGCGGCAGAGGAGAGCCGGGTTCAGGAAATTCATTCCGGTGCCTCCGAAAACCTCCTTGCCGAAAATGACCGCGAAGGCCACGGCGAGGGCGAGCATCCATAGAGGAACGTCCACAGGGACGATAAGAGGAATGATCATTCCGGAGACGAGGTAACCCTCGTTGACCTCCTCACCTTTGATCTGGGCACTGGTGAACTCGATGCCGAGACCGACGATGTAAGCCACAAGATAGAGAGGAATGACTTTCCAGAGGCCCCACCAGAACTGGTGCCAGAATCCGGGAAGGTCGTTCATGGCGAGGTTGTGCTGGTAACCCACGTTCCACATGCCGAACAGGGCGGCGGGGACAAGGGCGAGCACAACAATGATCATGACTCTCTTGATGTCGATGGAATCGCGGACGTGAGAGCCCTTGGCGGTCACGGTCGCGGGAACACGAAGGAAGGTGTCAAAGGCATCCCATGTGGAATGCAGCCACCCTAATTTGCCGCCTTTCTCAAAAAGGCCGGGTTTTACTGTATTTTCTTCCATAGTCATTGCCTTTTTATGCCATTTCCTTGATCATGAGATCGATACCGTCCTGGATGATAGCCTGGATGTCGTTCTTGGAAGGATCCACGAACTCGCAGAGGGCCAGATCCTCAGGAAGGACCTCGTAGATTCCGAACTGCTCCATCTTGTCGATGTCGCCGGCGAGGCAAGCCTTGACAAGATAGACAGGGAATATGTCCATGGGCAGCACCTTTCCGTAAACATCGGAGCAGACAAAAGCCCTGACGCCACCGTGGGTGTTGGTGTCCATGTTGTACTTCTTCTTGGGAAGCAACCAGGAGAAATAAGCCATGGAGGAGCTGAACTGGTTGAACCTGAGGGGGTTCGCCCAGCCGAGAACTTCTCTTTCACGGCCTTCCTTGATGAGGGTCACCTGATTGTCGAAGAATCCGAGATAGCCATCTTTCCCGATGTTCTCTCCGGAGAGGACATCGCCGCTGATGAACCTTGTCTCGACCGCGGGGTCGAAACAGCCCTCGAGAGCGTTCATAGGAGTGCCGGGCATCGCTACGACATAACCGGTCTTGAGAGCGGCAGGTCCTGTGACCGCGACTTTGCGGCAGAGATCCAGCTTACCGTTGAGGAATAGCTTCCCGATAGCGGCCAGCGAGAGAAGACTCAAGGTCCAGACTGTCTCACCCTTCATGATAGGGGAGATGTGGCTGATCTGCACGCCAACGTTCCCGGCGGGGTGTTTCTTGGCGATGACTGTGTGGAGAACCGCATCCTGCAGTTTCGCGAAAGCGGAGGTCTCGGAATTCACGCAGACGTGGACCTTCGCGATCTTGGAGATCGCTGTGATTCCAGCCTGGATGGCGGCGAGGTCATCCTTAAAGACGAATTCGGAATCCGCCGCGAGCGGCGCTGTGGAGAAAGCGGATACAAATACAGCCTTAGGAGTCTGAGCCGGGTTGGCCAGGACGCCGTAAGGCCTCTGGATGATAGTTGGCCACAAACCACTCTTGAGAAGGGTCTCCTTGACTTCTTCAGCCTTAAGTCCTTTCGGATCCTTGGTCCCGAAGTCCACGGCCTCATTGCCTTCGGCTTTGACGAGCACCGCTAGGAGCTTGCGCTTCTCACCTCTGACGATTTCCTTGACTGTTCCGCTTACCGGAGAAGTAAGGAGGATGTCGGGGTTCTGTTTGTCTGCCAAAACAGGCGATCCCGCGAGCACCTTGTCGCCTTCTTTCACCATGAGCCTGGGGGAGAACCCCTTGAAGTCCGTGGGTTTAACTGCGACAACGTCAGGCGCGATCGTTCTCATTGTCTCAAGGGCAGCCTCTCCGCTGATCGGGATGTTCAGCCCTTTTTTCAACACGATGTTGTTTGACATTATTTGTAGTAGATATTAAGTTGATAGTTATTTCAGCTTACTATTCCGCAAAGATACTCATTTTTTTCGGTAAAAATTCCGTATTTTCGTAGCATTATGGAAAACATTGAGAAAGCTGTTTACGAGGGGCTGAACGCGGAGCAGAGACAGGCGGTCAGCAGCATTGATGGACCGGCGCTTATTGTCGCCGGAGCGGGGTCGGGAAAGACGAGGGTGCTGACGAGCAGGATAGCTTGCATAATCGCCAGAGGTGGCGATCCGTCAAGGATATTGGCTTTGACTTTCACAAAGAAAGCGGCGTCCGAGATGAAGGAAAGGATCGCTATCATGGTGGGCAAGAGAACCGCCTGGAAGCTCCAGATGGGCACCTTCCATTCCATATTCATAAGATTTCTTCGGGAGTATGCCGGTTTCCTGGGCTACCCCCCGTCCTTCACTATCTACGACCAAAGCGATTCGGTGAGCGCTATCAAGGCTTGCATCAAAGAGTTGCAGCTCGACGACAAGGTCTACAAGCCAAAAGATGTCCTCTCAAGAATATCCCTTGCTAAGAACAATCTCGTGACCGCTACGGCTTACCGTAACAACCGGCAGGCCGTGGAACGGGACATCGCCGGCAAGAAACCCAGGATCTGTGACATTTTCTCACTCTATGCCGAGAAGTGCCACAGGAGCGGAGTGATGGATTTCGATGACATCCTCCTTAACATGAATATTCTCCTGAGGGACAATCCGGAGGCTCTTGAGGCAATCTCATCCCGCTTTGATTATATCCTTGTAGATGAGTATCAGGACACGAACAGGGCGCAATATGTGATACTCAAGAAGTTGAGTGGCCCGGAAGGGAATATCTGCGTGGTCGGGGATGACTCCCAGTCCATTTATGCTTTCCGCGGTGCGAAGATTGAGAATATCCTGAATTTCAAGAAAGACTACCCCACTTGCAAACTGTTCCGTCTTGAGAAAAACTACCGTTCCACAGCGAATATAGTGGAGGCTGCCAACTCGTTGATAGCCAAGAATGAGGGCAGGATTCCGAAGAATTGCGTCTCTGTCGGCGGACGAGGTGAGAAACTTGTGCTGATGAACAGTTTCTCCGAGCAGGAGGAAGCCATCAGGATAGCCTCTGAGATTATTTCCAGGATGCGGTCAGACCATGCCCGTTACCAGGATTTCGCCATCCTATACCGTACCAATTCCCAGTCCAGGGCTCTTGAGGAGGCACTCCGAAAAAGGAACCTGCCCTATGTCATATATTCAGGCAACTCCTTCTTCGACAGGGCTGAGGTTAAGGATCTGATGGCATATTTCAAACTCGTGGTCAATATCCATGACGATGAGTCATTCAAGAGGGTGGTTAATGTTCCTGCCCGAGGTATAGGTGACACAAGCCTGAATGCTCTAGCGGCAATGGCCAGGGAAAAAGGACTGTCTTTGTTCAAAGCCGCTTATCTGACTGATTTCGCCGACTATGGTCTGAAGGCTCCGGCGGTTGCCAGGATTCGCTCTTTTTGCGATATGATTAATGATTTGGCAGCTAAGGCAGCAACTGCTAATGCTGACATACTCGCCAAAGAGATCGCTGACACAAGTGGCCTTTATGCTCATTTCAAGGCCGATACATCAATTGAGGGGCAGTCCAGGGCATCTAATGTGGAGGAATTGGTGAACAGCGCCACACAGTTCGTCGAGGAGAGGCAAAATGATTACTTGCAGGAATATCTGGCCGATAGCGAGGTTGAGGATGTGACCCAGGTGGAGTACCCTGTGGTGACGCTTGGGGATTTTCTGGAGAACATTTCCCTTCTCGCCAACGTGGACATGGAGAGTGACGAGGACACTATGAACAAGATAGCGTTGATGACTGTCCACTCCGCTAAAGGATTGGAGTTTCCTTATGTCATTGTCGCCGGTCTTGAGGAGAACCTTTTCCCTTCCGGTGGAATGCTTGCTTCACCCGCTGACATTGAGGAGGAAAGGCGCCTTATGTATGTCGCTATGACACGTGCGGAAAAAGGCCTTTACCTTTCTTTCGCCAACACAAGAATGAGGAATGGCAAGCATGAGTCCAATTCCCCGAGCCGTTTCATACGTGAGATAGACCAAGAGTATATCGCCAACCCGTCGCGTGGTGAGGAGACTGATTCTGATGATTTGGTTTTCAGGGGTTTCGGGCGTTCTTTCCAGCGGTCGTTCAAGCCGAAGGTGTCAAGACCTGAGCCCAAACCGGCTACAGTCACACCTGTGACACGGGAGTCTCTTCGGAACCGACCTCTTCCGCCAAAAATACCGGACTCGGAATTCACCCCTGTACCGATGACTTCCTTAAGGGCAGGTCAGCGGATCGAACACAACCGTTTCGGATTCGGGAAAATACTCGAGATCACAGGTCAAGTTCCCGATCTCAAGGCTAAAATCGTTTTTGATGATTATGGTGAAAAGATATTGCTGCTGAAATATGCGAAAATTCGTTTAGGATAGTTGCTATTATTCGGAAAATACGTATATTGCGACAGTTATGTTTTTCGAGAACGCTCATAAGCACCATCATTCCCTGGCCGAATAGGTCTGGTAAGCGATGGTGTCCATAATATTAATGAAGTGAAATGACATCGGCTTGCCGGACAAGGCAGGCCGGTTTTTTATTTATGAATATGTTAAGAGTCGCTATCCAATCAAAAGGGAGGCTGAACGAGGAAAGCCTCAAACTTCTTAAAGACGCTGGAATCGAAGTGGATGACACCAAGCGTAAGTTCATAGGCAAGGCATCCAATTTCCCGCTGGAACTGCTTTATCTCAGGGATGATGACATCCCCGGGGTGGTCGCTGACGGTTCCGCTGACTTGGGCATCGTAGGATATAATGAGATAGCGGAGACAGGTGCGGATGTGAACGTTGTCCGTAAACTCGGCTTCGGGAAATGCCGCTTGTCTCTCGCTATTCCTAAAACGGTTGATTATCAGGGACTTCAATGGTTTGAAGGGAAATCTATAGCGACCTCGTATCCAAATGTCCTCCGAGGTTTCCTGAATAAGAAGGGTATTTCGGCTGAGATTCGTCAAATCATGGGTTCCGTGGAGATCGCCCCTGCCGCCGGGATTGCCGACGCTATTTTTGATATCGTGTCATCTGGTGGCACACTCGTTTCCAACGGATTGAAAGAGGTTGAGTCAGTCCTCGAAAGTGAGGCTGTCCTGATTTCCAGGAAGGATCTTCCTGAAGACAGGTTGGAGATCATGGATTCGGTGCTTTTCCGCATTGACGCGATTCAAGAGAGCAGGGGTAAGAAATATGTGCTGATGAATATTCCAACGGCTAAACTGCCCGAGGCGATGGCTCTCCTTCCTTCGATGAGGAGCCCTACTGTGATGCCACTTGCCCTTGAGGGGTGGAGCTCTCTGCACTCAGTAGTGGATGACGTTTCCATCTGGCAGACCGTGGAAGGCCTGAAGAGGATAGGGGCTGAGGGTATCCTCATCCTTAACGTTGACAAAATAATCGATTGATATATGAGAATTTATGTTGAACCGGACAGGATGCAATGGCCATCCTTGACAAGGCGGGTCAGCCGTGATGACGCCATGCTGGACTGGAGGGTCACTGAGATCCTCAAGAGTGTCAGGGAAGGCGGAGACATGGCTTTGGATCAAGTTATCCGTTTCGTTGAAGGTTTTGTTCCGGAGAATCTCAAAGTCACCCAAGAAGAATTTGACTTGGCGGAAAACCAGGTTCCTGAGGACCTGAAGGAGGCGATCAGGGTCGCGGCCCTAAGGATTAAGGCCTTTCATGAGAAAGAGTGCCCCACAGATTCTGAGTGGGATGATGGAAACGGGGTCATTTGCCGACGGAAATTCCTGCCGTTGAGGAGGATAGGGTTATATGTGCCAGGAGGTACCGCCCCTCTTTTCTCGACCGTTTTGATGATGGGTGTCCCTTCATCAGTCGCCGGATGTCCGGAGAGGATAATTTGCACTCCCGCGGCGAAGGATGGGAGTGTGGCTCCCGCGATTCTTTTTGCCGCCAGGATTTGCGGGATAAATGAAGTATACAAGATCGGTGGCGCACAGGCTATCGCGACCATGGCTTATGGGACCGAGACGATAAGGAAAGTGGATAAAATCTTTGGCCCTGGAAACAGGTACGTCTTGAAAGCCAAGCAGTTGGTTTGCCGTGAAGGTGTGGCGATCGATATGCCTGCCGGGCCATCTGAAGTGATGGTTGTCGCTGATAGTACGGCCAAAGTGCCGTTTATCGTGGCTGACCTGTTGTCCCAGGCGGAGCATGGCCCTGACAGTCAGGTGATTCTGGTTTGCCAGGACTTGTCGATGGCAAGGGAAGTCCAGCGTGAGATCAATGACCGGAAAGCATTGCTGCCTAGAGAGGGAATAGTTGACAAGGCGCTGACTGACAGTAGGATTGTGGTGTTCTCTAACTTGGAGGAAGGCATTGAGTTCGCCAATGCTTACGCCCCGGAACACCTTATCCTCTCGGTCTCTGATCCGGAATCCCTCGCATCTAAAGTGACTGCCGCCGGAAGCGTGTTTATGGGCCATTACTCTCCAGAGAGCGCTGGTGATTATGCGAGTGGCACAAATCACATATTGCCGACAAAGGGCACGGCGGTGGCTTGGAGTGGGGTCGGCGTGGATTCGTTTATGCACGCCATCACTTTCCAGTCGTTGAGCAAAGAGGGCCTTTCCAGGATTGGCGGAGCGATAATTACCATGGCGGAAGCTGAAGGACTTAAGGCACATGCGGAAGCGGTGCGTGTGAGACTTGATGATGGAGGAAAATGATATGACTATATCTGAAGTTTTGCTCCTCGCGAGGGAGAATATAAGGAGCCTTACCCCTTATTCCACAGCCAGGGATGAGTACCGTGGTGAATTGGGAATACTCCTTGACGCTAACGAGAGTCCCTTTGGGAAAGAAGGCCTTAACAGGTATCCCTCCCGGAACCTCAGGGAATCGCTTGCCGAGAAGATATCCAAACTGAAGGGTGTGCCGAGGGAGAGACTATTTCTCGGAAACGGGAGCGATGAGACTATTGACCTGTGTTACAGGGTGTTCTGCCAGCCAGGGAAAGACAATGCCGTGATGATCGCCCCGAGTTACGGGATGTATTCTGTCTGCGCCGGAATCAACGATGTGGAATACCGCCAGATTCAATTGGAAGAAGGTTTTTCCTTGCCTGTTGACGCTCTGCTGGATGCTTCCGACAGCGGGACAAAACTGATGTTTTTATGTTCCCCGAACAACCCTACCGGCAACGCTTTCCCCGAAAGTGGGATCAGACGGCTTCTGGACGACTTTAAAGGTGTCCTTGTCTTGGATGAGGCGTATGTCGATTTCTCTGAGCAAGGTTCAATGATGGTACTTCTTGAGGAATATCCGAACCTGATCATTCTCCAGACCCTTTCCAAGGCTTACGGTATGGCAGGGCTTAGAGTAGGTATGGCCTTGGCGGATCCCGCTATAGTGTCTTTATTCGATAAGGTCCGTTATCCATATAATATCGGTACAGACACCTTGCGTCTGGCTGTCGGTAGCATTAATCCTGAGAAAGTCATTTCCGAGATACAGATGATCAGGGCACAGAGGAATATAGTCGCTTCGAAGCTTACAGGATTCAAATGTGTCGAAAAGATATTTCCGAGTGACGCTAACTTCCTGTTAGTCAAGGTAACGGAGCCCATGGCGCTATATTCCCACCTTCTCAAGGACGGGATTATAGTCAGGAACCGCTCATCTGTCACCGGTTGCGAGGGTTGCCTCCGTCTGACTGTCGGAACTCCAGAGGAGAACAACAAGATGCTTAGGTCCATCGAGGCTTTCGAGAATCCCGGAGCGATTGATTACGCTCCAGTCCAGGAAGGACGCCGGGCATGTCGGGAGAGGGTCACCCGTGAGACCAAAGTGCTGGTTGAGGCTGACCTTGACGGTAATGGCGAGAGTTCCATCAGCACAGGTCTTCGGTTCTTTGACCACATGCTTGAGCAGATTCCCCATCACTCTGGTATCTCATTGAAGATAATCGCTGAAGGGGATCTCGATGTGGATGAGCACCACACTATGGAGGATGTCGCCATCACTCTCGGAGAGACTCTGTTGGAGGCTTTGGGAGACAGGAGGGGCATAGAGCGTTATGGATTCGCGCTGCCTATGGATGAGTGCGATGCCTTTGTCACTATGGATCTCGGTGGCCGTATTGATTTCAAATGGGATGTCGTTTTCACAAGGGAATATGTCGGGGACACTCCCACGGAGATGTTCAAGCATTTCTTCCAGTCGCTTTGCTCGGCGTTGAAGTGCAACCTTCACATTACCGCCAAAGGGGAGAATAACCATCATCTCGCGGAATCCGTGTTCAAAGCTTTCGCCAGGACTCTTGGCGCTGCCGTGAAGAAAGATCCTTTCAAGTATGATATTCCTAGCAGCAAAGGGACATTATGATAGCCGTTGTCAGATATGATGCCGGCAATGTCCTGTCGGTGGTGAATGCCTTACGCCGGTGCGGAGTGGAGGATTTTGAGTTAACTTCTGATCCTGAGGCCATCAAGAGCGCCGATAAGGTCATCCTGCCTGGAGTCGGGGACGCCTCTGTGGCGCTATCCAGCCTGCGTTCCTTGGGTCTGGATCCGGTTATCAGATCCTTGACTTGCCCTGTCTTAGGAATATGTGTCGGAATGCAGGTCCTCTGCCGCCATTGCGAGGAAGGCGATGTTGACGGGCTTGGAATATTCGACACCGAAGTCAGTCGTTTCAACTTTGAAGACCCCGGTCTGAAGATTCCCCATATGGGTTGGAACCAGTTGAAAGACATGAGAACCCCTCTTTTCAAAGGACTCCCTGATGGATCCTATGTGTATTTCGTCCACTCTTTCCGGGCTGAATTGTCCAGGGACACTATTGCCACTACAGTTTACGGGTCTCCTTTCAGCGCCGCTTTAGCCAAGGATAATTTCTTCGGGACTCAGTTCCATCCTGAGAAGAGCGGCCCTTCTGGAGCCTTGATAATCAAAAACTTCCTGGCTTTATGATACAAATAGTCCCAGCTATTGACATTATTGGAGGACGTTGCGTCCGCCTTAGTCAGGGAGATTTCTCCAGGGAGACCTCCTATGAGACGACTCCTGTCGAGATGGCGTCACGGTTTTTGGGAAACGGTTTCAAGAGCCTTCATGTGGTGGATCTTGAGGGTGCCAAGAATGGGAAACCTGCTAATCTGAAATCATTAAGAGGGCTTGCCTCCTTAGGTGATATCGAAATTGAGTGGGGTGGTGGAATCAAGACCCGTAAGGATCTCGAGGCGGCATTGGAGGCTGGGGCTTCCAGCGTTGTATTCGGGACCTTGGCTGTCCGTAATCCAGACTTGTTCAATTCTTTCCTTGAAGAATATGGGCCTGACAAAATCACTCTTGGAGCCGATGCCCGCGGAACAAAAGTGGCTGTCGGAGGATGGATGGAAACTTCTGATGTTGAGCTTTCTGGCTTGATCAGTTCGTTCCTGCCTGGACTGTCAAGTGTTATCGTCACAGAAATTTCCAGGGATGGCATGTTCACGGGATCGAACCCGGAGTTTTTCCGGGGACTTATGGCCGATTTTCCCGGTGTGGTTTTCACCGCAAGTGGGGGAATAGGCTCAATAACTGATATTGAGGCTCTTGACAATGCTTGTGTGCCGAGAGTGATTGTCGGAAAAGCATTGTACGAGGGTAGAATTAAACTGGAGGATCTGGCTTTATGGTCGCGAAGAGGATAATCCCTTGTCTTGACGTAAAGGACGGCAAGACTGTCAAAGGAATCAATTTCCTTGGGCTCAAGGAGGTTGGGGATCCTGTGGAATTGGGTGCTGAATATGCCACGCAGGGAGCTGATGAGCTTGTTTACCTTGACATTAGCGCCACCTTGGAGGGGCGGAGGACGTTCACTGAGCTGGTCAGGGCCGTAGCGATGAGGTTGGACATACCCTTCACTGTCGGTGGAGGAATATCCTCTCTGGCTGATGCCGCTAGGCTTTTGGAAGCCGGGGCCGACAAGGTCAGTATTAATAGCGCCGCTTTGAGGAATCCGGATTTGATAGGAGAGATCGCCGGACATTTCGGAAGCCAGTTTGTGGTTGTGGCTATTGACGCCAGGACAATAGATGGCAGATGGTTGGCGACGACCCATGGAGGAAGCGTGCAGACCGATAAGGAGCTGTTCTCATGGGCAAAAGAGTCCCAGGAGCGTGGCGCTGGGGAGATATTGTTCACCTCGATGGACCACGACGGGACCAAGATAGGTTATCCTTGTGATACTTTCGCCGCTCTTTGCGGCAGCCTCTCAATTCCTGTCATCGCTTCGGGAGGAGCCGGGAATGCTGAAGACATAGCTAAGGTATTGACTGAGGGTAGGGCTGACGCGGCTCTCGCCGCAAGTATCTTCCATTACGGGGAAATCACTATCCCGGAGCTGAAAAGATACCTTGCGGATCGCGGAATAAAAGTAAGATTATAGTATTGGATATTAATATGGAAAAGAAAGAAATTGATTTCGGTAAGAACCCGGACGGATTGGTCCCGGCGATAATCCAGGACGTGGACACCAAGAAGGTCTTGATGCTGGGTTATATGGACAAAGAAGCGTACGAGAAGACTCTCGATAGTGGTCTCGTGACATTCTGGAGCCGTTCCAGACAGACCTTGTGGACAAAAGGAGAGACCAGCGGCAATTACCTGCATGTCAAGGAAGTCTTTGTTGATTGCGACTCGGACACACTATTGATTTACGCCCGGCCTGATGGCCCTACATGCCATAGGGGCACTATCTCTTGTTTTGACACTCCTGACGAGGAGGGATTTCTGGGAAGGCTGCAGCAAGTCATCCGTGGGCGTCATGAGGAGATGCCGGAAGGACACTACACCACCCGGCTTTTTTCCGCTGGCGTGTCCAAGATTTCCCAGAAGGTTGGAGAAGAGGCTGTGGAGACCATTCTAGAGGCGATGAGAGGGGATCATGAAAGGTATATCTATGAGGCCTCTGACCTGCTCTATCACCTCCTTGTGCTTAATGAGCAAATGGGAATCGGGATAGCTGATTTGGAAAAAGAATTGTTGTCCAGGCACAAGTGAAAGATTTTTATTAGCTGATTTGTAAAAAAACAAGTCAAATAATTGTTAGTATTAAAAGAATTCGTATATTTGACTCGAAGTTTTTCATAGTTTAAGTTTAGGTTAAGTAGCGGAGCGATCGCAGTGACTGCGATTGCTCCGTGTTTTATGCCCATCCGTAAGATAAAAAACGGAAATTTATTTTTTCTCGGCCATTTTTTTCTGTTCTTGATCTTTATTTCCATTTAGTCTCCATAGTTTTGCCAACGGTCCGCGACAACCGCGGCAGTTAACTATTCTTTCACAAACTATGAAGACCTTTATTCGTTTATTCAGACATTCGGCCCTGGCTGGGATAGCGTTCTGGGCCCTGTTTTCCTCCTCATGCGATAAGTTTCCTCCCGAATCCGGACAGGGAACTTTAAGCTGGAATTTCTCCTCTGGTGTCATCACGCGGGCTGTCGACCTGCCCGACACTGATTCTTTCAGGCTCCGGGTTGTCAACTCGGCAAATGAAATCCTATATGACGGTAAATATGGAGATTCTCCGGAGACAATGCTTGTCAATCCTGGAACGTATTCAGTAAGTGTCGTTTCCAGAGACTTTACGGCTCCGGAGTTCGAGGCCCCGCAATTTGGAGATGAACAAGTCGTTGTGGTCAAGGCAGGAGCCGTCACAAGGGTGTTGTTGTCTTGTTCCCAACTGAATTCTGGACTCCGTCTTAATATAGATCCTGAGTTTGAAAACACTTACCCCGGAGGGTCACTGTCCGTATCTTCCACAGGAGGTTCGCTCATTTATGTGCCCTCAGAGAAGCGGACCGGTTTTTTCAAGGCAGGTAATATCTCTATAGCCTTGAAAGATGGAAGCAAATCAACCCAATTGTTGACAAGAAATCTGGAAGCCAGGGAAATCCTCACTCTCGGCATCACATGTCCGTCCAATTCCGGCTCAGCCCAAGGAGGCACCCTTTCGATTGTTGTCGATACTTTAAGGACTTGGACAACTGATGATTATGAGATTGGTTCCGCAGGTGGTGGAGACGCCGGAACCAGTCGCGAGAGAGCATACGGAGCTGCCCAGGTGAAGGATCATGCGGGAGAGAAATCTGTTTGGGTGACGGGATACATTGTCGGTGGCGACCTGTCATCGAGCAAGAACGGGATAAAGTTCGAAGGTCCTTTCGAGTCTATGACCAATATAGCGATCGCGGCCAGATCATCAGTGACGGAGAAGTCATCATGTGTCTCCGTCCAATTAGTCAAGGGTGAGATGAGAGACGCGTTGAATCTGGTCGATCACCCTGGCCTCCTCGGAAAAAAAGTGTATCTGAAAGGAGACCTTCAGGAGGCTTATTACGGCATCCCCGGAATCAAGAATCTGACTGAATATTCATTCGAATGAGTATAGGTACCAATTGTAAACAGTAACAACCGACTGATGAAAAACAAACTGATCCTGATGGCAATGTCCATCATCTTGCTATGCCCCTGGAGGGCATATTCACAAAACTCCTCCCATGCCTTCGAGTTCGGACTCGGAGGTTCGGCCATCAACCACACCAGGAATATGGTCTCGGATTTCCACCAGACTCCCGGAGGCGATTATGTGTTCACGCTGGAGGAGAAACTACTTTATGGAGGTGTCAACCTCTATTCCGCCTACGAACTCAAAAACTGGCTTTACGCTGACCTGCAAGGGACTTTTGGCTTGGCCAGATTCTATGATTCCGGTTCTTTGAAGCAGGGTTATTCAATCATGGCGGGGCCTGGGATACAATTCCGTCCCTTTGTCAGGAGCGAGTGGATCCAGCCATATATCCGTCTTGGAGTGAGCTATTACCACAAAAACTTCCCGGCTTTTTACTTCGGGCAATTCAAAGGAGATATCACCAAGGAGTCTGTATGGAAGGCAGAGGATGCCTGGAATAAGGGAACCACTTTTGACTCTGACAATTACGTCCCTGTTTCAGCAGGGATAGGTCTGGTCGGATGGCTCGGAGACAAAGTAGGTGTAAGGATTGGAGGTGATTATATGAGAACTCTTGGATCCAAGGGGGCGAATTTCGCCATGGGCTCCGCCGGTTTGGTGTTTAGGTTTGGTGGCAAGAGAAAGAGGAGTATGCCCCAACCGGTGGAGACTGTGGTTGAGAAGATTGTGGAGAAAGAAGTAGTGAAAGAGGTTCCGGTTGAGGTCGTTAAGGAGGTGGTCAAGGAAGTCCGCTCCCAGAAGACTCTCGCTGAGCTTATGGATAATGTGACATTCGATTTCGACAAGGCTGTCATTACTCCGGAAAGCGAGAGCGTCCTTGACGAGGTCGCGCAGGTAATCCTCAAATTCCCGGAATCCAAGTTCCTGATTAGCGGCCATACAGACGCCCGTGGGGATGTCTCCTATAACGAGAGACTCTCCGAAGCCAGAGCCAAGGCTGTCTATAAGGCGCTTCTGAACCGAGGTGTGCCCGAGGCCATGATTTGTTATCGTGGTTTCGGAAAGAGAACCGCTATCGTTCCCGCCGGGTCAGACGATAACCTCAGGCGAGGCGACAGGAAGGTCGTCATCGAGCAAGTTACCTGGGAACCTCTATGGAACTATTTGAAAAACAACAATTAAACAAAGAGCTAATGAAACACTTTATTAAAACCCTCGCGGCGTTTGTACTCATTGCCGCGGCTTCAGTGTCATGTAACAAATTGGAGGTGACCTTACCTAAAGGGCCTCAAGGTGACCAAGGAATCCAGGGAGTAACCGGTAAAGACGGACTCACGGCTTATGAGGTTTGGGTCAACGCTGTCAAAGGGGGAGAGGTCCGAGGATGGGACGCCACCAGGACCGAGGTATACGATTTCTTCCTCTATCTGAAAGGCGAGAAGGGCGACAAAGGAGACACAGGTGCCGAAGGCAAATCCGCCTATGACCTTTGGAAGCAGTATATCTCCGGAGGCGACGTGGACAATCCTTCTGGAGATGGGAAGTGGGACCCTGCGTCGAATACAGAGAAGGACTTTTACATATTCCTTACGGGACCGAAAGGGGCTGATGGCCTTATCCCGTATATCGGTGATAATGGGAACTGGTTCATAGGCGAATCTGATACGGGTATCCCGGCCACTGGCCCCATGGGACCTAAAGGAGCGGATGGACTTACATCCTATCAGGTCTGGGTCAAGTATATCCAAGAAGGGAACGACGAGAATTGGCCGGAGTCTGACACGGAGGTGTATCACTATTTCAAATACTTGAAAGGAGAGAAGGGAGACAAAGGTGATACCGGTGCCACAGGCGCTACAGGTGCGAAAGGAGATAATGGAAAGACGCCCTACATTGGAGAAGCCGGCTCTTGGGTTATTGATGGAGAAGATACCGGCATTCCTGCCACGGGACCTAAAGGTGACCAAGGAGAGGACGGGCTCTCGGCGTATGAGGTCTGGAAAAAGGAAGTGATTTCCGAAAAGGGGCTTGCCAATCCTGGAAATGGGGTGTATGACATAGATGAATATCCTCTTTGGCCTGCAGATGCGGTCGGAATAGGTGATTTCTATCTCTACCTCAGCGGGAAGGAAGGCAAATCGGCATATGAGATCTGGAAGGAATATGTGGCAGGCGGCGATGTGGAAAACCCTCAGGAGCCTGGAACCCAATGGGATCCTTCAAATAACAGCGAGAAAGACTTTTATATATTCCTGACTGGCCCTAAAGGTGATGACGGATTGATCCCATACATCGGCTCCAACGGAAACTGGTTCATAGGGGACACTGATTCCGGTATACCAGCTACCGGACCTCAAGGCCTTTCCGGCGAGGATGGGAACACTCCTTATGTGGGTGAGAACGGTAACTGGTTCGTGGATGGTGAGGATACTGGGATTCCAGCCAGGGGTGCGGATGGCTCTGATGGGAAAAATGGTGCCGACGGGAAATCCGCCTATGAAATCTGGAAAACGGATGTTTTGGCAAATCCTGGTCTGGCGAATCCAGGAAATGGGGTTTATGATGTTGATGAATATCCTTTCTGGCCAACAACAGCGGTGAGTGTCTCTGACTTCTGGCTTTACTTGAAAGGCAAGGATGGCGTTGACGGGCAGAATGGCGGGACCACACCGCCTCCGGCGGATTTGGATTATTCGGAAGAGATTGATGCGGACAAGTACAATGTGGCTCCGGTGAGAGCTTTGATGAAAGTCTCGGGACCAAAGAATGCCGATCCTGACACAACTTACGAATATGTCAATCCTTATTCCGGAGGAGCCGCATTTATAGTGACTGGCCCTGGGCCGGTTATTATTCCGGATTGCGAGGTCGTGTTCACGGACGTGAAGGGAAACACATACACCAAAACCTCTGATGGTAACGGTTTTGTGTATCTTAGCCGTTCTGAGCTCCCTGAGTTCACCAGCGGGTCCCCAAGCGCCTCCTCTCCGACAAAGCCATCCTCATTCAAATTCGGAGGTAAGACGATAACCGACGCATCCAAAATCGGGCAGACATGCAAGGTTCCATATCAGGTTGGGTTGACTCTGACTATGAAGAAAGCCATTCTTGATGGCTATAGTGTGACCACAGTATCCTCTCTGACCAGGAGAGTGGAAGGGAAAAACGAGTCTTCAAGCGGTGGTGTCGATTTTCCTTTTTGGGACGAGTCTTCCGGAAGAGGATACAAGTACTATAGAAGCGCTTCCGCTATCGAATCGTACTACTCTGCCGTCGGTGCCCATCCGGTTTTTGAAAGCGGGATCACGAACTCGGCGGACATCCTCACTGCCCAAAACAATTCCACAATCCTCTCGAACTCAACCAACAGGCCTGCTGTGTCAAGCTCTGCCAGGTCGAATGAATATATGACAGGATCATTCGGTAACGGTTCCAGTCCATCGAAAGTTGAAGTGACTTCGCAGGTGTACAAAATCACATCGAAGAATGGCAAACTAACTGTGACAAAGCCGCTTCCAGATTATGGCCTGAAGTTGGAATCTACCCAGAAGGCCCATGTCCCGGAGATTAGATATGTTGGATTGCCAGATGTGACCGGGGAGTCCGACCGGGTTCTGTATCCAAAAGTCGGAACAGATCCGAACAGTGAGGATCCAGCCGATAAGGTGAAGATGAAATGGACCCATTACATCGTGATTCTCGGTCAGACAGAGTTTGCGGGCAAATTCGATTTGTCCACATTCGGGCAGTGCTATTCCGAAGGGAACGGTGTTTTGACAGGTGACACATTTGAGTTCACAAGATATGACTCCTTGTCTGATTATATGGAAACATCTGAGGGAAGGGGGAAGAAACTCGAAGGATATATCAATGTCTTTGGGACAAGGCAGGGAACCAGAATTGACAATCATGTGGCTTTGAGCAATAACGGATGGGATGTCAGGGACCTGTACGATGGCTTCGAGGTTATATTCGGATCATATTCCAGCAGCCATGGCGCGCCTGGGGTCATGAAATATGGGAATGTCCATTATGCTGGCGTCTCCGCCGACTTCAGCTATACGGAAGGAACGTATAGGGCAAGGCTATCCGGAAGTCATTTCTCGGTCTCGAATATCCAGGTCATTTACGACGGCTTCACGAAATAATCCCTGGACATTTTTCTTGAGAAAATAAGTATATTAGCGCCATGAGACGGATCATGATTCTTTTCATGGCGCTTTTTGCCATGTCCGCGCGCTGCCAGGAGTCGCCTGTGGTGGATCATGTCACCACCGAGGCTGACAAACAGTTGGCTTGTGAGATAATGGACACCCTGCGAAAGGCTGACTCGAAGACACCGGGTGGACTCACTGTCTCCCAGATGATGGTCATGGCGGCTAAAAGCATGCTCGGCACACCTTACGTTGCGGGTACTCTTGACGAGGACCCGGATTCGGAAAAACTAAGGGTCTATTTGACCAAGACAGATTGTATCATATTTGTGGAGACCTGTCTGAATCTGGCCAGGACAGTGCGGAACGCTGATGGCAAGGCTCCTGATTTCGCCTCTTTCGTCTCCAATATGGCGTCTACCCGGTATCGTTCTGAACCTCCTTATTCATTTAGTGACCGTGTCCATTACACGACCGAATGGATACGCCGCCAGGAAGGGGTTTTGAAGGATATTACCCTTGATATAGGCGGGGAGGTAAATGACCATCCGATTCATTTCATGTCCTCTCATCCTAAAAGCTACAAGCAGTTGGCAGATGCTGATAATATCCCGCGTTCGGCATTGGACCTTAAGAAGATACAAGAAGTTGAGGACTATCTGAACAAGTCCCCGATGACTTATATCCCGAAATCTAAGATCGCCGCCGCATCTGATAAGATCCAGTCCGGGGATATAATCTGCTTTGTCTCAACTGTTGATGGCTTGGACATCGCCCATGTGGGACTGGCTTTTGTCGAGAATGGCCGAGTGGGCTTTATACATGCGTCACAAAATGACGGAAAGGTTGTGATCGACAGCAGGACAATTGAAGAATATGTCTTGCCTCGTCGCAACCTTTCCGGCATAAAGGTCGTCAGACCTTTGTAGGCTTATTTCCTCCTGAACAATCCTCCGAGGATGCTTCCGAAGAGTCCGCCGCCTCCGATCTTTCCACCGAGGGCGATGATGACGTCATTTATGTCGACCTTTCCGTCACCGTTCTGATCCTTGAATAGCTTGGTGACACCTCCAAGGACAACCGGGATAAGTCCGGTCAGGGACTTGTTCATTGCTGTTCCGAGATTGAGCTTGTTGAGGATATTCTTGGCGAAAAGGATCCCGGCGAGGTTAGTCACAGGGCTCTTGGCTGCTGAAGTCTTGCCGGTCAGGAGATCGGTGATGATATTGACGCCACCTCTGCTGGTAGCGGTCTGGGTAAGGCTGCCGAGGATAGAATCGGAGAGGCCACCGAGGACCTGGTTCTGGACATTGGCGGGAATCTGTACGCCGCCAGCGGCGGAATTGACCTGCTGCTTGATGATGTCAGCGATTGAAAATGCCATAATAGTGTGTTTTTTAGTGTTTATAAAAAGTGTTATAGATATAAGTCAAAATAATCTGTGACTTTGTCCATCAGATGTATTCTCCACCTGCCGAAGACATTGTGCTCGGAGCATGGGTAAGGGAAGTAGTCAAGCTGGGTGCCGTTTTCGATACACTTCTGGACAAAGCTGAGGCTGTGCTCCCATACCACTGTGTTGTCTATAGCGCCCTGGCAGATCAGGAGTTTGCCCTTGAGATTACCTGCGTTTTCGATAAGGCTAGTCTTCTTGAAACCTTCGGGGTTCGTCTCTGGGGTGTCCATGTAGCGCTCGCCGTACATTATCTCGTACCACTTCCAGTCGATGACGGGCCCTCCGGCCACACCGACTTTGAATGTCTCGGGATAATTGGTCATCAATGAAATGGTCATGAATCCTCCATAACTCCATCCGTGGACACCAATGCGCTCTGAATCAACGAATGGCAAGGATTTGAGCATATTGATACCGACCATCTGATCCGCCATCTCGTTCTGTCCGCACTGGCGGTGGATTGCTTTCTCGTATTCTGCGCCTCTGTTCGGGGTTCCACGGTTGTCTTGTACATAGACCACATAACCTTTCTGGGCCATCAGCAACTCCCACATGCGTATGCTTCCGAGCCAGCTGTCATTAACAAGCTGGGAATGAGGTCCTCCATAGACATAAAGTAGGACAGGGTATTTCTTCGAGGGATCGAAGTCAGCGGGAAGATATAGCCTGTACCAGTTGTCATACTTGCCGTCGGCGCTCTTGACTGTCCCGAGCTTGATCTCGCCGGTTTTGAAGGTCTTTAGAGGATCCTCGGCTCTGCCGAGTTCTCTGACAAGCTTGCCGTCAGTGGTCCTAATCTGTGTTACAGACGGGACATTGAAGCTGCTGAAGACATCGATGAACTTCTTGTGATCACCACTCAAAGAGACAGAGTGCCAGCCCTCGTCAGCTGTGAGCCGGACCGGCTTGCCGAACTTCGCTTTCGCGACAGACTCGGCGCCCTTCTTTGACTTGAGGCCTGTCACACTTATCTTGAAAAGGTGGTTCTCCACAGGAGATACTTCAGCGGAGGTGTAGAAGACGTTGACTCCATCGTTGTCGAGGTATTGAACATCAGCGTCAACCGCGGTCAGACGTCTGACTGTGCCAAGCGTGTCGCAAAGATAGAGGTTGCGGTAGCCGTCACGGACATTTGATGTGTGGATGAAGGAATATGTTCCCTTAAGGAAACGCACAGGATCCGAAGGCTCGACATAACGGGTATCATCCTCTGTGAACAGAGTGCGGACAAAAGACCCGTCAGAAGCCCGGTACATATTGAATCTCATGTGTTTCTGGGTCCTGTCAAGAACCTGGATGAACACATATTTGTCATCAGGAGACCAGCTTATGTCGCAAAGGTACCTGTCGTAGCCAAAGTCGGTCACGTCGCACCATACGGTCTTCTTGGATGCGAGGTCATATACTCCGAGTTTGATTTCCTCGCTCTCCATACCGTTCATGGGATACTTGATACTTTTTAGAGTACCGGTCCGGGTGGTTATGTCAAGCAGAGGGAAGTCTGTGACCCTGCTCTCGTCCTTGCGGTAGAAGGCCAGTTTGGCTCCGGAAGGCGACCAGAATATGCCCCCATTGATACCGAACTCATTGCGGCTGACACTCTGGCCATAGGTGATCTGGTCGTTCTCGCTTTCGGCCACACAAATCTCTCCGCCATTGTTGATATACAGGCTCTGGCCTTTGGTATAGGCAGGAACTCCGGCTGAGCTCATCACACCTCCACGGCCTCCAGGACGTCCTCCTTGGGCTCCCATCTGTCCGGCGGGTTTGTATTCGACAGCCTCACCGGTCGCGGCTTTGAACGCCTTGATCTCCCTCCCGTCCATGACGGCATAGGTATCGTTGTCAACCCACATCGCCCTAATAGCGGCCGGCCTTGTCCCGGCTCCCATTACGGCTTCTTCCATGGTGAGAGTCTTCCCTTGGTTATTCGCGGGATGAACGGCGACCACACCGGTTTGCGCAAAGACCGATACCGGAAGGGCTAAAACAAGAAGAATCAATAACTTCCTCATAGATCCTCAGGTGATGTTACAGATATAATCCTATCCACTACTTGTTTCTGCATGCCTCTCCAAGGAAGGGCCCCGAGATACTCTTTGTAATGGACCTCCACATTCTTCCCGCTACATTTCATAAGCTCGTTGGCGACTTCCTCGTCACTGACGGAAAAGTCGAAGATATAGGACTGGATCGTGGCTGTGCCACCGGTCTTCGGGACACTGCCTTTGAAACCAGCCTGGATCAACCTGCCCTCATAAGTCTTAAAGACGTATCCTTTGTAGGTGAACAAGTTCAGTTCCCCAGCCTTGACTCCGTCTCCGAAGACAAAATAGAATCTGAAATAAACGAACGCTCCGGCGGCCAGTACCAGGCCGACGATGATCCAAAGTAAAATCTTTTTCGCTGTTGTCATATATCTCTGGATTTATTTGATTTCTTTACCAGTCATTTCCCATCCCATAATCGTGGAGATCACTGGAATCACAGTGTAAGCCAATTTGGTGTGGCCCTGGCCATTGGGATGACCATCAGCGCCCATGTCGCCTGTGTGGTCATGGACTGAATAGGACAGGGCAAGGAAATGGACATCTGTCATTCCGCCGGAATCGATGGCTTTTCTAATATAAGTCTCCTGTATCGGATCATGTTTCGGGGCGATGCAAAGGATAGGATGAGAGTCTCCATAATTGTCCTTGATCTCCTTCAGAAGGGTGATGTAACTCTTTACGAACACTCTTTCGGCGGGTTGCATGCCAGTTGAGAAGTCGTTGGTACCCAAGTATATGACCGTAATGGAGGGTTTTGGGGCGAAGTCATTCGCATTCCATGCATGCTCCGGGACCCCGTCATATGTCCTTAGGTAAAGATCCGGCATGAACGCATCTTTATTATTGCCGTTATAGTTTCTCGCCACACCCATCCCGGAATGGGCGATAACTATCTGGTCCGCCCCGAAATATCTGGCGGCCTTGCAAGCGTAAGTAAGGTTTTGGTTTTCGGTCTCAGGGGAGAATCTGTCTTTGTTTGAGGCCTCCGTGCCGTAACCGCAAGTGTAGGAGTCTCCGATGAATTCTATGACCCTGTCGGAGGGTTTATCAGCCTGGAGGAATATCCCGTCAGAGGTGAATTCCAGGAATGTCGTGATCCCTTGAAATCCCTCTGTCCTTTTCTGCAATATGACTTGATGGGGCTCTTTAAGGGCTTTTTTATCTTTCCAGAACCTTGCCTTGATTTCCTCCTTGCTGAATAGCACAATGGTAGTGTCAGTCCCATGAGTCCGGATCACCTTGTCGGGATCGGCATCCATGGGGGAGTCCAGCCAGACGTTATAGTAATTGTTCCCGGTGTCGGAGACTTTCATCTCAAGGGAGGTCCCTTGGAACCGGGCTTTGAGGTAGACCCCTGTCCAATCAAAAGAGACCTCTCCGTCCTTCACCAGCGTTCTGCCGATATATGTGATCCTGGGGTCATCACCGCTCACTTTCTCGCCATGGAGAATCTGAGGGAAGATCAGAAGGACACTCAATAGTAGGAGAAAGTATCTTTTCATGGATGAATACTCTATTTAACCTCATAAAGTTAAGCAAGTTTTTCATTAATCCCAAAACTAAAAACAATCAAAGGAAGGACAACCATCTTCTAACAACTCTGCCTGCCGAATGGGTCATTCTCGAGATATTGATTCCTAATCTTGAGGGGGAGTAAAGGCCGAGGTAGTCTCTTGTCAGATGGAGGATATCAGAGCGGAACATTTCACGTCTTTTTTGTATCACCCGCTCGAAACGTCCTTCGGTCCATTTGTCAAGAGTGTCGAGCATCTTAATCATTGTCAAACGGTTCTTGATCCTGGCATTCCTGTCGTGCGACTTGGTCCAAGAGCCCTCAGTCCCGATACGGTAAACCGACATGCTATCCTTGAGATAGACTATTCCGCCCCTTAGTGAGCACTGTATCGCGAGTGTGTAATCAATCACGATCACCTCCCTAATCGGGGTCCATTTCATGTAGGCTTCCTTTCTGCAAAGAAAGGAGGATGTGGCGCAATACCACCCTCCGCCTCCTAGAATCACCTTGTCGGCCTTCACAATGCCGCTTCCGAGTCTCGGAGCGATCCAGCCATCGAACCGTCCGCGCTTTAGACGTAGTGCCCTGTGGGCGCAGATGTCCGATTCAGGATGGGATTCGAGTGCCTCGACTTGTTTCTGGAGTTTAAGTGGATCTGTCCAGTAGTCATCCCCTTCGCATAACGCCACATATTCACCGTTAATATGTGGGTAAAGGAATGTTTTGGAAATATTTACCCCTTGTGAATATTGGTTCTCTTTTTGGAAAACGGGCTTTATTATTTCCGGATATCTTGATTGGAATTCCTTGATAATCAGATCGGTGCCATCGGTTGAGGCATCATCGTGGACAATGACTTCGAAAGGGAAACTTGTCTTCTGCGAGACGAAGCCTTCTAGGGCGTCCCGGATGTACTGGGCGTGATTGTACGCCAGGCAGATGACGGTAACTTTCACCTCACACATAGCTGCCTTAGATAAGAGTGTAATCCTCAAGCATGACTTGAAGCTCTTCCGGTGAGTTGAACATGATGGCGTCCAGGATGGACAGCCTTTCCACGAAGGGTTCTCCGAATTGTTTGTATTCGGGAAGCCCGGATTTCAGGAACTTAAGAGTGATGCCGTGGCTGGCGAATTCATCCTTGTCGTACAAGGCCATCCCGCCGATAGCGTTGATGAATGTGTCCGCTCCTTTCCTTCGGCAGGCGTCGTACATCCGACCCTCCCGTTTGAAAAGAGCGTTGCCTTCCAGGTCTGATGTCCTTTCCAAAGGGGTGGTGATTCCGAGGTATGAGCATACTTCCCTGATGGAATTCTCCAGAAATAGTGAAAGGTTGCTTTCAGGATATGCCAGGATTCGTTCCGCGAGGGTATATCCATTCTCGAAAAACGGTGCCTTGCGGTAGGCGAACTCCAAGGTCTTTAATTTTTTCTTGACATTCACAGGTAGCAGTTCCAGCCGGTTGATCAGCCTGTTGCTGCCTCCTCTTTTGATCTCTATCCTGAAATAATAAGGTTTCCCTTCAACGAGGATCCTGTTTCTCGCGATCCAGCCGCTTTTGATGAAATTGTAGTCGTCAGCGATAAGGAAGATGTCAGCAGCCTTCAGGAGCTGCCACCATCCAAGGTAGGGAAGAAAGTATGGTTGGTTGCCGGCCAGGATCATAAGACGTCGCAATATTCAAGAATACCGGGATCATCCGTGAGTAGGGGACAGGCCTTCCGGTCGTCACCGACATTTGTCACAGGCACGCTGGATGCTCGGAACAATCCTGAGCCAAAGTCCTTGTCATCCACGCAGAG
>JAEEGH010005712.1_pt1 | contig 31032 bp, 25 predicted proteins | sample 9134181 | NCBI WGS metagenome assembly JAEEGH01 (sample SAMN16246544, study PRJNA631951) | gut metagenome | biome: gut microbiome; feature: rumen; material: DP-attached | host: Bos | place: Iran: Karaj | collected 2018-10
CGGGGTCCCACCTCTTCCCATTCCGAACAGAGAAGTTAAGCCCGCCTGCGCCGATGGTACTGCAATGCAATGCGGGAGAGTAGGAGGCCGCCGTCTTTATCAGGAGCCCTGTTATCACAGCGATAGCAGGGCTTCTTTTCATTCCAACCTCCCATCCTCCCATTTTCTTCTGGAACCCCTTTGTAGAAAGGCGTTCCAGCACGGGAGTCTCTTCATAATACATCCCGTCAACCTCCCGTCCAACCTCATTCATGACGGGAGATGTCACGGGAGGTCAAAAGGGAGGTCAGAAGGGAGGTTGAAATCGCCTAAAATGCCCTGTACATCGGCGTTTTGGAGAAAAACGGGAGGTGCCGGTGAATAATTCTACGAAATGAAATCATCGATTTTTCTAGTCTATGTCATAGAGTTGCGACTCCTAACTAATAGAGTAAGCTCATCATAGTTTACCCGGACTAAACTGCAAGTTTACCCAGACTAAAGCATGAGTTTACCCGGACTAAAGTTTGAGTTTTCCTAAACGCCCCTTCTGACAGGGGTAATTCCGGGATTCCATCCCCCCAAAATGTAGAGGTTCTGTTGACTATAGTTTGTCGCAGAAACTGGTAATATGAGCTTTTTGAAGCAATTTGTTCACTTTTCTGCTTCTTTTCTTGCTTTTTTAATTTATTCTTTCTACCTTTGCGTTATGAACTTAAATTAGTTGAACATGAAAAATAAACAAAAACTCTTTGCTCTAACACTCCTGATGTGTGGAACCATCGCCTCGGTTTGGGCGGATGGGGTGGATACCAATTACATTATCAATGAGGACTTTGAGGACATGGGATCAGGATGGAATCTTCCTTATAATAATTGGACTTTATATGGTGGTAAGGCTGCAGAGATCGCTAATACTGGTATTAAAACGTTGAAAATTGAGGATTGGAAAGGTAATATAGGATATGCAATAACTCCACGAATGAATTTTGCAGGCAATGTTTTGTTGTCTTTTTCTCAAGGAAGAAATGCTACTGAACATCCTGATATAACTATTACGATTCAGGGTGGAGGAGTTTTTGATGATAATAAAAGCAACACGATATCATACTCGATTCCCAATTCTGCCTTAGATGGACTTCAAACGGTCCCTTATAAAATTATTGGCGTTCAGTCGTCTTCAAAGATCAATTTTAGTCAAAAAAAGGTAAATGAGAAGTTGTATAGTATCTATCTCGACGACGTCAAGATCATCAAACTTGGTGATTTGACTCTTAACGAGACGATTGATAGTAGTGAGCCGATTGAGGCGAACGTTGGGACGGAGTGTGCGGTTCAAACCAATCGCACATTGACGGGAGGGATTTGGAACACGATGTGCTTGCCGTTTAATGTGACAAAGAGTCAGTTGGAAAGTGTGCTGGGAGCGAACCAGGATATTCAGCTGCGAACCTATATGGGCTATGCGGATAAAGTAATGACTTTTAAACCTGCGACGGAGGTGGCGGCAGGTACGCCGTTCCTAATTAAACTGAACACAACGGTTGTGAATCCTGCCTTTACAAATGTTACGATTGTCAATACGCCCGCCCAGAGTGTTACGTATGATGGCGTAAGCTTCGTAGGAACTTATGGTCCTGTAGACCTGCAGACTGATGGCTCGGAAATGTTTATTACTAAGTCGAAGAACACGCTTTCAGTACCAGCTGCTACTTCTAACAGGATGTATGGAATGCGTGCTTTTATCAGGGTGACGGGTAGCTCCGGTCCTGCCCGTATCGTTGTCGGTGATGATGAAACGACCGACCTTTCAACAGCTATAATGGCAGAAGAGCAGGACAAAAAGGTGTATGACCTTAATGGTCAGCAGGTGATGCATCCCAAGAGGGGACTCTACATTGTGAATAATAAGATAACATTCCTGAAATAGAAAAGCATCATGAAAAAGACATACTCGCCCCCTATTATCCACATCATAGATACTGAGCCTGTGGTTCTACAGGCAGTCAGCCGTAGTGTCAGTAGTGACGGCAATTATATTTATACGAATCAACGCGAGAGTGGAGGTAATGCCACGACTGATGCTGCCGCCCGCTCCTTAGACTCGTGGGAGTGGTAGTTGTTATTCGGGACTATTTGCCTTCTGCATAAATGAGAGGCCGGAAGCCTGCTCATAGGCGATGTTGGCCAGTTCTTCGTTTTCGGGCTTGGTGCCGTAGAGCCGGTCGTAGAAGTGCTTTAGGCCAGGGAGCCCGCGTCCAGTCTTGAGGATATGGACGATGCAGAGGTTCTGGATGCCGACATTGGAGGCCAGGATGTCGAGGTCGGTAACTGCCAACTGGGAAAGGGCCAGATTGTAGGCATCGTCGAAATTGTTCTGGATGAAGTCGTGGACTTCGCCGAGGTTGTCGAAGCCGAAATCCTGAAGGATAATCAGATAGGGGAGGAGTGGCACGGGATAGATTTCTGCCTGATTGACAGAGGCTATGCGCTCGTTGAGTGGGTCGAAGGGGTGAGCGTCCAGGTATTTGCGGAAGTTGGACAGTTCCAGAGGAACCTCGCTGAGCTGTCCGTTAGCCACGAGCGACTGTACCTTTCGGTGGAGTTCGGTGAGTGTGTTGCGCATACGTCCGAATTCCTCATCTACCAACTCAAGCATACCTGAAAGACGGCTGAACTGGCGGCGGTGCTCCTTGGGGATTTTCACACCAGCCTTGTAACCCATATCATGCTCAATAACCGACCACACGTGCTGCAGGGCGGTGCGCATCTGAATCTCGAAACGGTATTCGTTGAGCTCGGGCATCTCAGGATCGTCGACAATTGTCTTGGGGATGCTGCAGATATAATGGAGGGAGTTGTAGCCGAAGCTGGTCAGCTGGTGAAGCTTGCGTTTATCGACAGACTCGTTCCAGTCGACATTGAAGAGACGCTTGACAATAGCAGCGACCTTATCGACATCGTCGGAATAGAAGGTGACGATGCGCATGCCGAAAATATCGGTAATGTCGGAAAGAGAGGCATACTTGCCACCCTTGAGCTCGAGCTTCCCTGCGAGTGAGGACTCGGTCTTTATGCGGTGCTCAATGTTGTCGATTTCTATCCCTTGTTGCTTCAAGAGCTTGTTCAAGGCTTCGCAGGCAATCTGCTCTATGCGTTCGTAGACGTGACGGCGCTCGTGGTACTGCTGCATGAGTTCCTGGCCGTGAGAATCTAAAAGGTATTCCATGTTGTTTTGAGTTTTCTGGGAGTTCTGGGAGTTATATTGTGATTTCTCCGCTGCCGTAGCATCGGTGGTGATGGTCGTCGTAGATGACGCAGAATTGTCCGGGAGCAACACCGTGGATGGGGGCATCGGCATGAACCATGTAACGGAGATTATGAGAACCGTCCCCATGATCGGGCTCTAGACGGGCAGGCAGGTATTCGGGCGTGTGGCGTATCTTCAGCGTCACGCGCTCCGGGGGCAACTGACCGTTGATGCTATGGAAGGCGTGGATAGGAAAGTCCTGCTTGTAGGCCGTTTCGGGGTCGTAGCCGTGAGAGACATAGAGAATGTTGGCTGCTACGTCTTTCTTGACAACAAACCAGGGGCCACCGCTAAAGCCCATGCCCTTGCGCTGACCAATGGTGTGGAACCATAGTCCTCGATGCTCGCCGATACGCTTGCCTGTTTCCAACTCGATGACGTCGCCAGGCTGCTCGCCGAGGAAACGGCGGATATAGTCGTTGTAATTGATTTTCCCCAGGAAACAGATGCCCTGAGAATCGCGACGGTGGGCGCTGACCAAATGCTCGCGCTCGGCAATCTCGCGTACTTCGTTCTTTACGTAATGGCCTATGGGGAACAGCGCCTTCTCCAACTGCCAGTCGTAAATCTGTGCCAGGAAGTCGGTCTGGTCCTTTACGGGGTCGGGACTGGTGCAGAGCCATTTTCTTCTTGAGGAGCCGACCCCCTCAAACACAGGCTCTTCTTCGGTCGTGGCATAGTGCCCGGTGGCGATGAGGTCGTAGTCGTGGCCACGCTTCTCATGGAAAGCCCCGAACTTGATGAGACGGTTGCACATCACGTCAGGGTTGGGTGTCAGGCCCGCGCGTACCTTATCCATAGTGTACTTGGTCACCTGGTCCCAATATTCACGATGGCAGTCAACCACCTCCAGCCGGCAACCGTACTTAGCAGCCACAGCAGTAGCCATTTCCAGATCTTCTTCCGAGGAGCAGTCCCACTCCTCCTCTTCCTCAGGACCAATCTTGATATAGAAGCAATCGGGATGCAGCCCCAATCGCGCCAGCTCGTAGACCACGACCGACGAGTCGACACCGCCCGAGAGCAGCACAGCAATCCGCTTATCTTCCAGTTCCTTGATGTTCATGGGTGCAAAGGTACGACTTTTTTTTGAAAAAGACTACCATCCAATGTTCTTTTGTTTGTCCCCTGCATCATACTCATCTTTTATCATATTTTTTTTAACCTCAAGTTCAGGATCAGAGCCTTGAAGAAGACCATGATGCTGTAGGATATAAATACGAGCCTCTGGCGCTATATATTATCTTTTCATTGTTTTCATCACGATGCAGTTTTACTTTACCACAAACTTTTTTCCTTGATTCTTGCCTTGAGAGATCGAACGTACATAAATGCCCCTCATCGTAGGCTTGCCAGAGAGCTTGCGGCCATCGAGCGTGTACCACGCATCGGAACCATTAACCGTGAACCCTGAATCGTGAACCGAAATTATTCCCGTGGTCTCGTCGCCGCCGACGCATCAACAAAAAAGTTACGAAAATACTTGGAAGTAAAAAAAAACATTGTATTTTTGCAGCGGATATAAATGCGTATTGATTGTCCGTTTTCTTTACCACGTTCATTTTCGTCGCAAACGCCCTGAAAAGTGCCTAAAAACAGGGTTTTGAGTTTACTCCGGGTAAACTCGGAGTTTAGTCGGAGTAAACTGGCAGTTTACCCGGACTAAAGTCTCGGTTTAGTCGGAGGGCAGTTTTGACTGCTCTTTCCGACATTTTATTTGTAAATATATTTCAGAATTCTATATATCGCCCATCAATTTCTTACTCTCCAACTGGTATCGGTAGTCTTTGTTGTTGTTCATTGTTTCAGGGATTTTTGATGATTTTGGTGGCGGATTCCTGTGCGTTCGTGCATGCACTCATATATATATGTGCATGCACAAACGCACAAAAATCTTTCCGCGGATCAGAAGGCCAAAGCCATGTTGTCGGAAGCATGTATCTCGCCGTTGACTTCAACGAGAAGGCTGTCCTAATACCGTTTTCCATAATTCTTCGCTATTTGTTAATGATGGCGCAAAAATACGAAGAAGCGGTAGGCCGACGACGGCGAGTGCGTGTCCCAGTCGATGTCGTTGTAGATGTCCGTATCGGAATGGTTAATAATCATTAAACGATAGGGGGAAATCATTACCTCTTGGGAATATAAGTTTATTTTTCGCGTTATCAGAGAGTAAAGGGAGAAAAGTAAAAATGGAAAAGAAAGAGCAGATTGAAGTTCACCGTACGAAGGAGGGCACCCTCTTCGAGGTGGCGTTTGTGATACTGGCTGTCGTAGTTTGGGTGCTCATCCTCTGGATGTTGAGTCAAGCTCCTGACAGGATAGCCACCCACTTCGACGGTAGCGGTCGGCCCAACGGCTGGGGTTCTCCTTGGGGACTACTCGTCCCCTGTGTCATCACCACAATTGTAGGCATCCTCTTGCTAATATGTGCTTACCATCCCCACCTCATCAATATGCCTGTGGAGATAAAAAGCCCCAGACAATATGAGCTGGCTATCCGTTCTACTCGCATCGCGGCACTGGTACTGCTATTGCTGACGCTGGCCATACCCAGCTCACTGCTGCTGTTTGACAGTCCCACGCCTTGGCTCGTCATCGGAGCTGTCGGACTGATGATTGCCGTTGCTATCTACTACAGCGTGCGGATTTATAGGTCAAAGTAAAAAGAAAACCTCCCCCATAGGGAGGAGGTTCTCGCTTTGCAAGGGGAGAAAACGTTTATAGATGTTTCTTAGGATAGAGGGCGTCCCACCACGTGGAGTCGCCCTTTAACCATTTCTGGAACCAGGCCATCTGTGTGGCGAGCCACTTTTCCTTTTTGTTGTACTCCAGGATATGGTGGTTCTCACCTTCTACCTCGACGAGGGCCACCTCACGGCCCAAAAGCTTGAGGGCTGTGAACATCTGAAGACTCTCGATGAGCGGCACGTTAGTGTCGGCATTGCCATGAAGCAGGAGCAGCGGTGTGTGGATCTTGTCGGCATTGAACAGCGGACTCTGGTCGACATAGAGCTGGCGGTGGCTCCACGGATAGCTGTTGGCCATTGACACCTCGCTGTAGTTGTAGCCCCAGTAGCCCTCGCCCCAATAGCTGGTGTGGTTGGCGATGCCGGCATGACTGACGGCTGCAGCAAAGATATCGGTAACAGTCTGCAGGTACATGGTCATGAAACCGCCATAGCTGGCGCCCATGCAGCCAATCTTCGTGGCATCGATGAAGGAGTGCTCGGCGCAGATGCGCTTCACGCCTTCGATGATGTCGCCTGCTGGAGAACCGGCGGGAACGGTGCCGTCGGCGCGGGGGATGCCACCGGCTGTGTTGACGTGACGCGAGGCCCACTCCTGTCCGAAACCGGTAGCTCCGCTGGGTTCAATGATATAGGCAATGTAGCCTAGGGAATTCCAGTATTGCGGGGCGTAAGGCGACTCGAAATAGCGGCTGACGGGCGAACAACCACCATAATAGTAGACAATCATGGGGTATTTCTTCGTAGCGTCAAAATCCTTGGGAAGGTAGAGACGTCCATAGACAGTGTCACCGTTAGAATTCTTGAAGTTCCAGTCGCGGCAGGTGCCCAGTTCTGCATCGCCGAGAGCCTTGCGCCCGTCGAAGAGCATTATGCCGGATTTTCCGGACTTTGCGGATAATGACATGACGTAGGCTGAGGCCGGCTCCATAGTATTATAAGAAAGGTACGCGAGGACAGGAGCATGATTGGCTATGTCAAAACGGAAGACATCGTCGCCGTTGACAGGGAGTTTTGTAATCTTCCCGGTCTGGGGATTTAGTACGAACATATTGACGTAGTCGCGGTCTTCGGCCGAGAAGTAAATCAGACCATCGGCCTCCAACCATGTGACCGTCTCTACTGAGGGATCAAAGTCCTTAGTGAGCGGCGTTGCCTTCTTCGTAGCCATGTCGAAGAGGAACAATTCATTCTCCGTCATGCTCGGCGTACGGTCTGCGGGCAGCTGACAGCCAATGCGGTCGAAAGCCTCAGGGGTGCCCGTAAAAAGAATCTGCTTGCCGTCGGGTGAGAATTGTGCCCTACCCAGAAAACCTTCACATTGCACCAGGGTATCCACTTTCAGTGTATGGATATTCATCACATAGTAATCAGCAACCTCTGTCGGACGCTTGACCAACCGTGAGTAGTTAGAACCAATGAGTAGTTTCGTTCCGTCAGCGGAAATGTCGGCTAAGTGTTGGCCTTTGGAACCAAAGGTAATACGTTGGCTGATGCCCGTCTTTATGTCGAAACGTACTAAATAGCTGCGCTTGCGCCATCCGGGCTGGCGGTCATCCATCTCTGTTACTTCGAACACACCAGGATCTTCCTTTGGCCCTTCTTCTTCAGCAGTAATAATAAGGTAGTCTTCTGTGGGGCTGACAGTATAACTGCCGTCGGGTAGTCCTGCTGTCCAACGAGTGCGCTCGCCCGTTGTAGGATTCACCTTATATAATACGCGTAAGCCCTGCTCGCGTTCTTCTTCTATCCATGCAACGGTCTTTGGCATCCATCGGACGTGGTGTGTCGGTCTGTTCAAGATACGTCCTGTTTTTTCGTCCCGCAGTTCATATTCCCATCGGGAGTTTCCCCCACGTTCTGTCGTTTGATAACTTACACAGACGTACTTTCCGTCGGCAGAGAGACTGACGCCTCTTACACGTTTTCCGTCGGTCAGGTCATGGACCATATAAGGATGCCGTTTGTCCGTTGTCGGCTTAACGGCTATCTGTGTGTCAAAGCTTACGCGAATACTGTCAGTATCTTTTGGCTCGGCCTTGTAGCGGATGGCAAAGGTATGATGCTCGGGTGCCAGCTTCAGTTCTCTGCCTGCTTCGGTCCCGTCGATGTATAGCTTGTAGTTCTTCGGTCCTTTTACTTCAATCTTTCCTTTGACGTAGTCGGCATTGTTGATGTAAAACGACAGAATTCCCACCGACTTAGACTCCTTTAATGAAGGCAGTATACTGCCACTGAAAGTGCCCGACGGCTCCACCTGCAAAGGTAGCGCTGAGAGCACAGACTTTTCGTCATACTTCTTGCCTTGCACGTCAACGGTGTCGGTAGCAAAAGGTTCCGTCACGGCGAACGGTCCAGCCTGAAGGAATTCTGTAACCGTAACTTTCTGTTGTGCTGACGCCGAAAGCGCTAGCGCCCACAATGGGGCTGTCCATAAATGTTTCTTCATCTTTTTTCAGTTATTTCCCAAAACTCAGAAGGCCTCACGGTACTTGTTCTCGTCTTTATCGTCAAGCATCGAAAGGTACGATTGATAGCGGCTTTGGGCAATATAGTGATCCTCCACCGCCTTGAGCACAGCGCACCCAGGTTCGTGGGTATGGGTGCAGTTGGAGAAACGGCATTGTTTTGAATATTCAAAGATTTCCTTGAAATAGCTGGTAATCTCTTCCGGTTCCATATCGAATGTTCCGAAGCCCTTGATACCTGGAGTGTCGATAAGGTAGCCTCCATCTGTCTCTATCATTTCGCTGAACGTAGTGGTGTGCATACCAGTATTATGGGCATCGCTGATGTCGGCAGTGCGGAGGTTAGCCTCGGGAACCAGACGGTTGATAAGTGTGGACTTTCCCACTCCGCTGTTGCCACTGAGCAGGGTGACCTTGTTCTTCATCAAAGGACGAAGCTCCTCCACACCATTGCCTTCTTGTGCCGATATCTGCCGACATTCATATCCGATGTTCTCATAGAGGGAAACCATCATCTGCTGGTAGCGTAGCAGGTCGCTGTCAAGCAAGTCGGTCTTATTGAACAAAAGAACAACGGGCACGCGATAAGCCTCTGCTGAAGCTAAGAAACGGTCGATAAAAGTGGTGCTGGTTTCCGGACGGGCAACAGTCACAATCAGGAAAGCCTGATCAAGGTTAGCTGCGAGTATATGGCTCTGTTTCGACAGGTTGATACTCTTTCGGATAATATAGTTCCGGCGGTCTTCGATATCGGTAATCCAAGCTCCGCCTCCTTCTCCTCCCTGTATGGGAGGCGAGTAGACGGTAACGCGGTCGCCCACGGCCACGGGATTCGTACTCCGTATGCCTTTGATACGAAAGTTTCCCTTTACTTTACAATCGAGAAGCTGGCCATCGTCCATGCGGACGGTGTACCAGCTTCCGGTATTTTTAACAACAAGTCCTTTCACGCTTCGCTAGTGAATAGTGAACAGTGAAAACTAAACCGTCATGATCTCCTTGTTCTTTGCCTCGAGGAGCTCATCAAGCTTTTTGATATACTTGTCGTGCAGCTTCTGAAGTTCCAATTCGGCATCCTTCTCGTTGTCTTCGGAGAGTCCGTCCTTGATAGCCTTCTTCAGCTTGTCCTTGATGTCAGCACGCACATTGCGTACTTCCACCTTAGCCTTCTCAGCAATCTTGCCGCACTGTTTGACAAGGTCGCGACGACGTTCCTCGGTAGGCTGGGGAATTCCCAAACGGATAATCTCGCCATTGTTCTCGGGGGTAATGCCCACGTCACTGTCCATAATAGCCTTCTCGATATCACGAATCTGTTTGCGGTCCCAAGGCTTGATGGCAATGGTGCGAGCATCGGGCGTTGAGATGTTGGCAACTTGATTGAGGGGCACCTTACTGCCATAGGATTCTACACGAACACCATCGAGGATGGCCACATTGGCACGGCCTGCGCGGATGCGGTTCAGTTCCTCTTCCAGGAACATGGCAGCCATCTCCATGCGCTCCTCACTTTTCTTCAAAGTTTCTTTAACGTCTATCATATTCTTTTGAGTTTTAAGTTTTCTGCCCCAAAATTAACGCTTTTCTTTGAAACGCGCAAACCTTTTATCATTTTTTTGCTACTTTATTTTGCTAATCAAATGTTTTTTCCTACTTTTGTACGCAGATAATACTCATCAGACATGGCAACTCAAATCAGTAAGTACCTTTTGGCAAACGAGCGCGATGCGCTTTGGGGTTTGACCGTCAGTACCGTAGGCTATGAGGAAATTGCCCCCGGGGATGCCTATCCTACACGCGGTCATGCCGACGGCTATTACTTTGAAGTGGAACGTGGACGTGAACTGAATGAATATCAGTTGCTATATTTGACAGAGGGAGAAGGCACATTCCATAGTACTACTGTACGAGAAGCAAAACTGCATGAAGGAGATCTCTTTCTTCTTTTCCCTGGTGAATGGCACTCTTATCGTCCCAATCCCAAAACCGGTTGGAAAAGCTATTGGATAGGTTTTAAGGGGAGAAACATGGACGATCGTGTAAGAGCCGGCTTCCTGTCGCCTCAGAAGCCCATCTACCATGTAGGGTTCAGCGACAGTATTGTCAGTCTTTACAAGAATGCATACAATGCAGCTGTTAAGGAAGCGGCCTATTCACAACAACTCTTGGCTGGTTTGGTAAATCATCTGATTGGCATGATGTATTCCAAGGAGCGTAATATCCAGCTTAGCCGGAATCAGGCACATGTCGATATGATTAGTAGGGCACGCCTGCGCATACGCGAAGCTCTTGAGTCGCCATTGACCATTCAGCAGGTTGCCGAAGAAATGGGGGTTAGCTACAGTAATTTCCGGAAATTATTCAAGGAACATACGGGTATATCCCCTGCAATCTATCAGCAGGATCTTCGCTTGCAGCGTGCCAAGGAACTGCTTTCAACCACCGAAATGAGCATCAAGGAAATAGCCTATAGGCTTAATTTCGAGTCGCCTGACTATTTCTCTGCTAAGTTCAAGATAAAGACTGGGCGGCGTCCTAGTGAATTGCGCACGGTCAAATAGCTATTCAAAAACTTTAAACTGGTATCCCTCCTCTTTGAGCCATCTCAGACATTCGGGCAATGCTATCTTTAGCTTGCCGATTGACTTGACTGAGTCGTGGAAGGTGATAATGCTGCCATTACGGGCATAGCGCCGTACGTTGTCGATGACTCCCTCAGCCGTGAGCCATCGTGAATAGTCACGTGTAACCAAATCCCACATGACTATCTTATAACGCCTGCGAAGCTGGAAATACTGCAACATACGCATCCATCCGTGAGGCGGACGGAAGAATCGGCTCTTGATGAATGCATTGGCGTGCTCCACATTGTAGCAGTATTCGTGTACAGTGCGGTTAAGGGCGCCGATATGGTTATGGGTGTGATTACCTACCTGGTGACCTTCACGGAGAATTCGTTGATAGAGTTCGGGGTATTTGCGAACGTTGTCGCCGACCATGAAGAAGGTGGCGTGGACATCAAACTCCTTAAGCGTGTCGAGAATAAAAGGGGTGGCCTCGGGGATTGGACCGTCGTCGAAGGTGAGGTAAACAGCCTTCTCATGACGGTCCATTCTCCATAGTGCCCGTGGATAGAGCCATCGGAGGTAGATAGCCGGTTGCTCTATAATCATAGAGTTGTGCCCACAGTGGGTTTTAGAATCCTATGTTGCCGCCTTTACCTTGATAGGTGCGGAAGATGCTTTCGAGCTGTTGAGCGTATTGCTCGCCGGTGGGCTCATCGACATCGGTGGCTAACTGTCCCAGCATCTGCAGGATATAGAGGTGCATCTGGCACTCGCGCTGACTGTTGGCAAAGCGCAGGCCGCCGAGCGAGCAATACCACTGCATGTACTGACTGGACTTCTTCCAAAGTTTGGCGATGGTAGCTTTGGCCTTCTCTTTCTGTCCGATGATATTATAGGCTCTTGCCATATCGAGTGAGCCGCTGGCGAAGTCGGCAGGAACATTGTAGTCGGGTAACTCCTTTTCAGCGAGTGCAAGCACTTTGGCAGCCTTTTCTTTCTGTCCCTCGTTGGCGAGATGCATGGCGAGTTGTGAAATCAGGCGACGGTGGGTATAGCACATGCGCATGACGGTTTCGTCGAGGTAAATGCCAGGTTGCGTGACGTTGCCGAACTTATAACGGTTCATGACGTTGTTGTAGGTCTTCTCGGTATCGAAGTCCTTGAGTCCTGTGTTCTTGGTGGTGAAGGGAGTGATACGGTTTGCAAGTCCTTCCTGAACGAAGTTGTCGCCAAGATTCATATAGTTCTCAGAACCGACAGTGAGTGCGACGTAGATGGGACGCGACCAGTTACACTGGTCAATCATTTCGAGCATCATGAGGTCACCTTTATAGAGTGCGCCCTTGCCCTTGAGTGAGATGACCATACGATCGGGAATGGAGTCGCCCTGGAGCATCATGCCTGAGCGGCGCACGGCCTCCTTGTCGATGGTCATGTATAGTGTGTCGGTAGGTATGACGTGGAAATCCTTGCTGGTGGAACGCACCCAGTATTTGAGTACGTTGCGCAGTTCAAATGGATCGTCGCCGAACTGCTTCCGTGCCTCCTCGGGATGTTCGCGGTAAAGGTCGAGAACTTGCTGCTTGAGCGACGGGTCAACCTGTACATACTCATTGGTTCCTGCGCAATATTCTATACGCTGCCAAGAGATAGGCACAGAGGGAGAGTCGTAGGCAGGACGTCGCATCTGGTCAATGTACCAATCGGTCTGTAAATAAGAAAGGTTACATACGCGTGCATCTGTACGAACACCTTCGGTATCCTGATTGTACCAGAGTGGGAAAGTGTCGTTGTCGCCGTTGGTGAAGATAATGGGATTGCCTTCGTCCTGCAGGGTCATGAGGTAGTTCTGCCCGAAGTCGCGACAAGTATAACGGCCTGAGCGGTCGTGATCATCCCAGGTCTGTGAGGCCATCTGGATGGGAACAAGCAGACCAGCAATTCCTACTATGCTTGCTATTGGGACGAGGCTCTTTTTCAGTTTTTTCTCCAACAAGTCGTAGATGGCAGCCACGCCCATACCGCACCAGATAGCGAAGGCGTAGAAGGAGCCAGCATAGGCATAGTCGCGCTCACGGGGCTGTACAGGTGTCTGGTTGAGGTAGACAACGATGGCAAGACCGGTCATGAAGAAGAGGAAGAATATCACCCAGAACTGCTGAATACCCTTTTGTCCTTTCTTGAGCGACTGCCAGAACAGTCCGAGAAGTCCGAGAAGCAGAGGCAGACAGTAGAATACGTTATGTCCCTTGTTCTCTTTGAGGTCATCGGGCAAGAGGGACTGGTCTCCCAGACGTGCATTGTCGATGAAGGATATGCCGGTGAGCCAGTTTCCGTGCTCGAGTTCTCCGTGTCCCTGAATGTCGTTCTGTCGTCCGGCGAAGTTCCACATGAAATAACGCCAGTACATCCAGTTACACTGATAGGAGAGGAAGAAGCGGATGTTCTCCATCTGTGAAGGAACCTTGACCATAACGTTCTCGCCACAACGGTCGTAGGGCACCTCGGTACCGTCAACACCGCCCATCCACGACTCATAGTCCTGCGTATGACCGGCATCGTACATACGGGGGAATAGCATGTTCTGAGCGTACTTGTATTCGTCTTTTGTGCGTACTACGAAGTAGGAGTCCTTTTCGTCAGCAGAGGCTTTTTCTTTCCTCTGCCAGACGGGTTTTCCCGTAGTCATAACCGGTTTGCAGTAGTGACCATCGGCTTCGAGGGCCACTTGTGAAGTGTAGGCCTGTCCGTAGAACAATGGGTGCTGGCCGTACTGGTCGCGTCCGAGGTAGTCGCCCAGAGTAAAGATGTCCTCGGGCGAGTTCTGGTCCATAGGGGGATTGGCATCAGAGCGTATGACAATGACAGCATAGGTGGAGTAGCCAATCATGAGCATGAGCATGCAGAGCAGAGCAGTATTCTTGAATCGGGCGGGGACAAGGGCAACGCGCTTGGTCTCGCCGGTGGGCAGTACCCGACGGTTGAGAATGAACCAAAGGGCTGCAAGTACAATAATACCGATGATAGCTGCCGACCAACCATATCCATAGAAGGGGATACCAAGTAGGGCCACAGAGAGCATGAATGCTATGTTCTGACGACGCCAGTTGGCATCGGTGGCATGCTGCGTCTCATAAATAGCCCAGATGACAGCTGCTGCGAGGCAGAGAATGTAGATGTAGAGACCTGTGTTGAAGGCCATACCGAGCGTGTTGACAAAGAACAGTTCAAACCATCCGCCTACGGTAATGATGCCAGGAACAACGCCATAGAGGACGATGGCCACAAGGGCGAATGATACAAGCAGTGCCAACAATGAGCCTTTGGCATTGGCATTGGGGAAACGACGGTAATAATAGACCAGTACAATGGCGGGCAGGCATAGCAGGTTCAGCAAGTGAACGCCGATAGAGAGGCCGGTCATGTACATAATCAATACCAACCAGCGGTCACTGTGAGGTTCGTCGGCATGATCCTCCCACTTGAGAATGAGCCAGAACACAACGGCAGTAAAGGCTGAGGAGTATGCATATACCTCGCCTTCAACAGCAGAGAACCAGAAAGTGTCGCTGAAAGTATAGATGAGTGCACCCACCATACCGGCAGCCTCGATGGTGATGAGACGAGCCAAGCTAAGATCCTCCCAGCGGTCGATAAGTAGCCGTCGGGTGAGGTGGGTAATGCTCCAGAAAAGGAATAGAATACATGTGGCCGACAGCAATGCGCTCATGGTATTGACCATATAGGCTACCTGAGAAGGATCGCTGGCAAACTGCGAGAACAGGTTGGCCGTAAGCATGAAGAAGGGTGCCCCAGGGGGGTGTCCGATTTCAAGTTTGTAACCTGTGGTGATGAATTCTGGACAGTCCCAAAAGGAGGCTGTCGGCTCAATGGTGGAACAATAGACGACGGCGGCAATCAGGAACGCTAACCACCCGCAGACGTTGTCCACGATTCTAAACTGTTTCATTCTTCTTTACTTTGTGGTTTATTTAGCTTGCAAAGTTACGAAAAAGAAAGGTTATACAAACAATCTGAAGCCGTAAATTAAGATAATATAACGGAAGATTTTGCCTAAAGTGATGGCAATGAAGGTAATAATAACGTTTGCGCGCATGAGTCCGAGGAGGATGGTAATGGCAGAGCCCAGGACGGGAAGGAAGGCAAAAAAGCCCATCCACGCTCCGCGACCAGCCATGAATCGTTCAGCCCGTTCCATATCTTTTGGCTTTACGTGGAGATATTTCTCAAACCACTCTACTTTTCCGAGCCTTCCTACGCAATAGTTGAAAGCGGAGCCTAAGACGTTGCCGATAGTACCATAGATCATCAGTTGCCAGGGGTCGAGTCCTGTAGCCATCAGTCCCACCATTACAGCCTCACTGGAGAAAGGGAAGAAACTTCCGGCGAGGAAAGCAGCCAGAAGCATACCCATATAACCATAACCGGTTAAAAAGTCAATGATGGCATCCATAGGTTGAGAAGGGTAATAATCAGAGCCACGCTGCAGATAACCAGGAAGGCGATGTTGGTAATTCGGGTATGGGTAAGGGAAATGAAATGGGCGATAAGGGGCGCTGTATTGACAATGAGCAGGCGGATAAGCAAGTCATAATGTTGAGGCTGTAACAGTAAGAAAGCGATGGTTGCAAGATCCATAGTGATAAAGAAACTGTAGAGCAGCCGGATGCGGATGTTGTCGTTGATGCGCTTACGTTCATAGTGAATGATACCGGTGATGGCTAATGCAATAACAAAAACCATGAATATCAGTTGGTTAGCAGAAAGTATCTTGAGGTTGAATGGCAACTGAAACTCCAGCAGGGCCGAAAAGTGGTTAATGGCTTGCTCTACAGCATTGTTGTAAAGCACGAAAGGTAGGGCGAACCAATAAGGGGTAAGAAGTCCGATAAGGGAAGCAGCAAAGGTGCGCCAGCTGAGAGCTGTCAGGTGGATAAACATGGAAATCCACAAAATGGGGACAAAGTACAGTAGATGAACTTTGGCTATACTGCCAAGTCCTATGAATAGGAAAGTATAGAAAATCCATCCCACTGCCGTCTTGTCCTGATAGCTGCGGAAGAACATGAAATATGCAGCGATAAAGCATAACTGGGCAATTGCTCCGTCCATAGAACTGAACAGGAAGCATGCAGCACAGCAGATGACAAGGAACGAGCACGACACCATGCGGCTATAGATGCGGATAAGTGCATTGCTGTTGTTGAGCTCGACCATGAGGTAGGCAGAAACCAGAAAGCATACAAACTGTACCCATGCCCCCCGAAACAGCCCGTCAGATGTAAAAGGTACTGACGGAAGTAACTCACCGCCCGCCAGCCATATGGCAATAGCGTAGGCAGTGGTTACGGGAAGGGCATAGCGGCTCTCCGCTACCTTGTTCTGGATACGTTTCTGCATTTACATTACAGGTCAGCACCGATGTCGCGGCGGAAATAGCGGTCGGTAAACTGTATCTTCTGCGCTTCGGTGAACGATTTCTGTAAGGCTTCCGACTTGTCCTTTCCATACGACGAGACAGCAATGACACGTCCCCCGTTGGTAACTACCTGACCGTCCTTCTGGGCTGTGCCAGCGTGGAAGACAATACTACCCACCACTTCGTTGACACCCGTTATGGGATAACCCTTCTTGTAGGCCTCGGGATAGCCACCGGATACCAGCATGACACAGACGGCAGCACGTTCGTCGAATGCTATCTGACGTTGGTCGAGGTTGCCTTCTGCCACCCCCTCAAACAAGTCGACGATATCAGACTTCAGACGCAGCATCACGGTCTCGGTTTCGGGGTCACCCATGCGACAGTTGTACTCGATGACGTAGGGCTCAGGCTCGCCAGTCGGCGTGTTAGTGCGGTTGATGAGTCCGAAGAAAATAAAACCTTTGTAGTCAATACCTTCAGCAGCTAAGCCTTCGACTGTAGGACGGATAATACGATCCTCCACCTTCTGCATCCACTCTTTCGTGGCAAAGGGCACTGGCGATACGCTGCCCATACCACCGGTGTTCAGCCCCGTGTCGTGCTCACCGATGCGTTTGTAGTCTTTGGCCTCGGGCAGGATCTTATAATTCTTGCCATCGGTCAGCACGAATACAGAGCACTCAATGCCACTCATGAATTCCTCGATAACCACACGGCTGGAGGCGTTGCCAAACATACCGCTGAGCATCTCCTTCAGTTCTTTTTTCGCTTCATCGAGGGTAGGCAGGATGAGAACGCCTTTGCCTGCGCAGAGACCGTCGGCTTTCAGCACATAAGGGGGCTGAAGCGTTTCCAGGAAGGCCAAACCTTCCTGCACATGCTCGCCGTCGAAGGTTTCATAGCGGGCGGTCGGAATATTGTGGCGCTGCATGAAAGATTTGGCAAAGTCCTTGGAACCTTCGAGCACGGCACCGGCTTTCGACGGACCGATAACGGGGATGTCCTTTGTGCGATCGTCCTGTTTCAGGTCATCATAGATTCCTTTAACCAATGGATCCTCAGGACCTACTACCACCATATTGATGCCTTTCTCAACAACAAACTGCTTGATGGCCTCAAAATCGTCGGCCTTCATGTTGATATTCTCTCCGCAGGCGGAGGTCCCGGCATTACCTGGGGCGATAAAAAGTTTCTCACACTTGCTGCTCTGAGCGATTTTCCATGCGAGGGCGTGCTCACGGCCGCCACTGCCTAAAAGTAGTATTTTCATATGATCAATGGTTGTCTTTTATTTCTTCAAACTTATCCTCAAAATATTGCGTGATACGCTCATGTAGGTGTACGGAGGCATGACCCCGCATGTTGTGCTCCTCACCGGGGTAGGCGAAGAAGTCAGGCTGTGTGCCAGCCTTGATGCAGGCATCGAGGAACGACAGACAGTGCTGGGGAACGACGGTGTTGTCGTTATAGCCCGTGATAATCTGGAGCTTGCCCTTCAGGTTGCCAGCTTTGCTTATCAGAGAGGTCTTCTCATAGCCTTCAGGATTGTTCTCTGGAGTGCCCATATAGCGCTCGCCATACATCACCTCGTACCATTTCCAGTCGATGACGGGCCCCCCGGCTACACCAACCTTGAACACATCGGGATAATTTGTCATCAGCGAGATGGTCATGAAGCCACCAAAACTCCAGCCATGAACACCCAGGCGGTTCATATCGATGTAGGGCAGGGTACGCAGGTAGTCAACCCCCTTCATCTGGTCTTGCATCTCAATCTGTCCTAACTGGTGGAAGGTGGCCTGCTCGAAGTCGCGTCCGCGATTTTCTGAGCCTCGGTTGTCGAGTGTAAAGATGATGTAGCCCTTCTGTGCCATATAGGTTTCCCACGAACGGCTGCCGTAATGCCAGGACACATCAACGTTGTGGGCGTGAGGACCGCCGTAGACGTAGACTACGGTGGGATATTTTTTCTCGGGATTGAAGTTGCCGGGTTTTACCATGCGGTAGTAAAGGTCAGTAATGCCGTCGGCCGCTTTGATGCTTCCGCATTCAAAGATAGGCTGTTCATAGTCTTTCCACGGGTCTTCAGCCTCTAAAAGATTAGTGTGGGGTGCCTTCGCCTTTGTGATGTCTACCACATCGATAATACGTGCTCTCGTCGGTGTAGAATATCTGTCAATCAGATAGTTACCCGATGGGGATAATATTCCGTGATGAACGCCGTCCACAGTCTCCAGCTGTTTAATTTGTCCTGTGGTCACACTTACGCTATAGAGGCGCTGATGCAGGGGGTGTTCCTTGTTGGCCTTGATGATGATGGTCTTCTGTTTTGCATTAAAGCCTAAAACATCGAGTACCACCCAAGGGCCGCTGGTCAGTTGCTTGACACATTCGCCCTTCGTGTTATATAAATAGAGGTGGTTGAAACCGTCCTTCTGGCTCTGCATGACAAAGAGGTTGCTGTCCCAGGGCAGGAACTCGATGGGGTGCAGTGGCTCCACGTATTTGTCACTGGTCTCGCGGCACAGCTCGTGGACAAAAGCTCCTGTCTGTGCATCATAGCACTTCAGACGGCAGTCGTTCTGGTCGCGGTTCAGTTCCTGCATGAAGATCAACTTTGAGTCAGGACTCCAGGCAATGTTGGTAAAGTAACGGTTTTTGGGTGTTCCTGCCTGCAGATACACCGTTTTGTCAGTTTTCATGTCGTAGACGCCAACGGTCACTTCGTGGCTGGTCATCCCCGCCATAGGATATTTATCCGGCTCGTAGGAAGCTGAGCGAGGGAAGATGTTCACTTGCGGGTAGTCGGTAACCATCGACTGATCCATACGGTAGAATGCCAGCCGTTGGCCATCAGGACTCCAGAAAGTGCCTTTTTCGATGCCCCACTCATTGCGGTGGACACTTTGTCCATAGACAATCTCTCGGCTGCCGTCAGTTGTCAGTTGGTGCTTTTTGCCTTGACCGTCAACGACATACAGCTGGTCATCTTCCACCCAGGCTGTAGCTTTGGATACGCTGTTCCAGTCGTTGGCTGTCTGTCCTGAGATACTGTCTTGCCAGACTATCTTCTTGTCTTTGAAGTCGACGAGTATGAAGGCCTTCTTATTCCCAACTGCCACTATGGATTTGTCGGGGTAGGGGAAGGTAGCGTTCATCAGATGGCGCACGTAGCGATTGTCGTCTTCATCGCTGTCAGCCCATTTGTTGATGTCGTCGAGGGTGAAGAGTAACTTCTTCTTGCCTGTCTTGATGTCGATGGTGTAGCATTCTTCAACGTCTGTCTGCACCAGTTTGTCGCCCCACCACGTAAGCCACATGTTTTGTGCTTGCATGTTGCGGTAGTTCGTGCCACCGAAGTTCAGGTCTTCAAGTGTGAAAGACTTATGCTGAGCTGCCATAGGTAGGGCAAAGAATAGAAGAATGATTATTTTAATCTTCGTCATCGTCATTAAAATTGTTTCGCCGTTTATCAAAGTTGCGTCGGTCGGACTTCCCGCCAAAACCGGCTCTTCCAAACTTGCCACCTTTCTCAAATCGCTTTCCTCTTTCAGAGTATCCAGATTTTCCAGGCTTATCAGAGAATCCTGACTTTCCGGGCTTGCTGCGCTCCTTACTACGTTCAACATCGTGGCGATGGAAGGTGAACGACCTGATGTCGGCTTCTTCGTTTTCCTCTTGCTCTTCCAGTCGTTTCTTGAATTCGCGGTTCTTCTTGAATCGGTGCTTTTCAGCCATCTGACGCCGTTCCTCAGCACTCTTTACCTCGCCTCCCTCAGAGCGGAAGACCTTCATCTTGCCGTCGAACATCTGGTATTTGCGGAACTCGCACTCTAAAGAGCCATTAAAGAGAGGAATCTTAATGGAGGGCTTCAGACCTATTTGGTCGAAACATTCCTCACGGTAGGAGAGGACCCAGGCATCGTTGCCTGTAAACTGGTGTTTCAGTCGTTCACCAATCATCTTGTAAGTACCCAAGAGGTCGGGCGTGGAGATGCGCTCTCCATAAGGCGGATTGGTCACCATAATGCTCTTCTCCTTAGGCTGCTGGAAGTCCTTGAAGTCCTGCTGTTCGACGGTAATGCTGCTGGTCAGTCCGGCAGCCTTGACGTTGAGACGGGCTGTGTTGACTGCCTTCATGTCGATGTCGTAGCCGTAGATGTGGTGTGTGAACTCCCGTTCCTGGGAGTCGTCATTGTAAATACTTTCGAAGAGGTCGGCATCGAAGTCGGGCCATTTTTCGAAGGCATATTCCTTACGGAAGAGTCCCGGTGCCATATTGTGGGCAATGAGGGCGGCTTCGACAAGCAAAGTGCCAGAGCCGCACATAGGATCGATAAAGTCGGTGTCGCCTTTCCATCCCGTCATGAGAATCATTCCTGCTGCAAGCACCTCGTTGAGCGGTGCCTCCACTGACTCCTGCCGGTATCCGCGACGATGAAGCGACTCTCCGCTGGAATCGAGCGACAACGTACACTGGTCTTCGGCAATATGGATGTTTAGCCTGATGTCGGGGTTAGCTACAGAGACATTGGGCCTGTTGCCGGTACTCTCTCGGAACTGGTCAACGATAGCATCCTTCACTTTGTAGCTGACAAACTTCGAGTGCCGGAACTCTTCAGAGAAGACGACGGAGTCAACGGCAAACGTCTTATCGTTGTCCAGGTATTTCGTCCAGTCTATTTTCTTGATTTCCTCATAGACGTCGTCGGCACTTTTCGCCTTGAAGCGTTGGATGGGTTTCAGAATCTTGATAGCAGTGTGTAGCTGGAAGTTAGCCCGATACAACAATTCTTTGTCACCTTTGAACGACACCATGCGCCGTCCAATTTGCACGTCGTTAGCCCCCAGCTGGGTTAATTCTTTCGCCAATACGGGTTCTAATCCCATGAAAGTCTTGGCGATAATCTCAAATGTTTGTTCCATTAAAAATCAAAAATACGTCTTTTAGGCGGCAAAGTTACAATAAAAACGACATAAAAACAAAATATTTTCCAAAATTATTTCCAAATTCAAAATAAATATGTAATTTTGCGCTGATGTTTGAACTTTTTTTGGTTACACAACAGGATAGTATCGGTACCGAAATACTGATATGGGTAGTAGGATTACTGCTGCTGCTGGGAGGTGTGGTTTTGTTTTTCTGGCAACGTAAGGCTGGTGAGCAGTTGGCCTCCGAGTTGTCGCAGCTGGAGAAAGTGAAGAAACACAATGTAGAGTACGAATTCGTACTTAAGGCTATGCGCCTTTGCACTTGGCATATTGATGTTCCCAACCGCACCATTATCTATGACAACGACTATCGTGAGCGTAGCGACTGTTTCGTTCCAGGCCCAGGCACCACCCTTGATGATTTGGTCGATGTGATGGCCGAAAGCGACCAGCAGCGTATACAGAAATCGTTAGATGAGATTTGTCAGGGGAAAAAGGACGACTATCATGAAATCAGTCAGGTAAGGGTTGCCCACAGCGACAAGTACTATTGGACGGAAAGTTATGCTACAGTAGCCTCCCGTGATACAGAAGGTCTGCCGCTGACTATAGTGGGAACGTCTATGTGTGTTGACGAGCGTAAGTCAATGGAAACTGCGTTGGTGGAGGCACGAAACAAGGCTGAGGAAAGCGACCGTCTGAAGTCGGCTTTCATCGCCAATATGAGTCACGAGATACGTACACCGCTGAATGCCATCATCGGCTTTACCAGCGTGTTGCCCGATGTGCAGGGCGACGAAGAGCGTCGCGAGCTCATCAACCTGATACAGGAAAACAACCAGAAGTTGCTGCGGATCATCGACGACGTGATGAATATCTCGAAGATAGAGTCGGGAAAGGAGCAGTTGGTGATGACCGCCTTCAACCTGAACGATGTCTTATGCTCTGTAGTCGACACCTATAAGCCTAATGTGCAGCCTGGCGTAATTCTCTCCACCATGTTTGCCCAGAACTCGTTGCAGATGACTTCTGATATCGGCCGTCTGACGGAGGTGATGAACCACCTGCTGTCGAATGCCGTGAAGTTCACGACACAGGGGCGAATCATCGTGGGTTACGATGCTCCGGTAAAGAAACGTATCAGCATCTGGGTGCAGGATACCGGTAAGGGTATTGCTCCTGAGCATCAGGAACGGGTGTTCGAGCGTTTCTTCAAGGTCGATGAATACATTCCTGGCGCTGGTCTTGGCCTGAGTATCTGTCGTACGATGGCCTACAGCATGGGTGGCGAAGTGAAGGTGGAGTCAACGTTGGGCGAAGGTTCCAAGTTCTGGGTCGAACTGCCCATATAGTGTGAGCTGTCAGTAAGTGTCATGCGATATGCAATCATAGCAGCGGGCGAAGGCTCGCGACTGTTACAAGAAGGCGTTGCCGCCCCCAAACCGTTGGTGAAGGTGGGCGGCGAATGTTTGATAGACCGTCTCATGCGGATATTTGCCGCGAACGGTGCCACCTCGATAAGTGTCGTCTGCAGGCCAGACCGTCAGGTGGAACAGCATTTGAGGCAGCGACAGCAGGACTATCCCCAGCTGCATTACATTGTCCGTACTCCTCCCAGCTCCATGCACTCTCTGTACGAACTGAGTCCGTTGTTAGAGGGGGAGGAACCTTTTGTGCTGACTACTGTCGACACCGTTTTCCTTGAATCAGACTTCAGCCGTTATGTGACGGCATTGGAGTGTGGCATCGGCAGTGGTGAGATAGACGGTCTGATGGGTGTTACCGACTATGTGGATGACGAAAGTCCGCTTTATGTCAGTACTGACGCCCAACTGCACATTCAGGCGTTTCTCGACCGTGAAGACCATCCGCATTACATCAGCGGTGGAATCTACGGCTTGACACCACGTTGCTTGGAAACCCTGCGGGCATGTATAGCAAGAGGTGAAAGCCGTATGCGCAACTTCCAGCGTGCGTTGCTCGCCGACGGGCTGCGCCTTCAGGCCTGGCCTTTCGGGCAAGTGTTTGACATAGACCATGTTGCCGACATCGAGAAGGCATCTCAATTCCTGAGCTTATGAATGTGCTGGCGGTGTTGCGTGACCCTTGTTTCTCGCCCCACTCCGTAGCGAAGGATGAGGCTATCCTTAAGGCGGTTGTACGGCAGCTTGAGGAGAGGGGCTGTCAGGTGAGCGTGGTCAGCGAACAGGCTTTGACGGTGCCTTTCCCTCCTGACATCGTGCTTTCGATGGGCCGTCATGATGAGACCCTCCGCAGGCTGAAAGCGATGGGAGTGAGGTGTATCAATGCTCCGGAGGCTGTCGGCCGTTGTCGTCGCAGCACCCTCCAGACCATCATGCAGGAAGCGGGCATACCGATTCCGCCTCAGGAGGGCACAAGCGGCTACTGGCTGAAGCGTGGTGACAGCGCTGCGGCTATGATGCCGGGCGATGTGGTGTTTGCTGCTGAAACTGCAACACTGCAACAACTGCAACAGGGCTTCTGTCAGCGGGGCATTACTGATATGGTGGTAAGTGCTCATGTTGAGGGTGACGAGCTGAAATTCTACGGCGTGAGGGGAACGGGGTTCTTCCGTTTCTTTTATGCCGATGAAGAAGCCAGTCACTATGCTTTTTCTGTCGAAGCACTGTGTGAAACGGCAGAGCGGTTGGCTGCTGCTGTGGGCTTGGAGGTTTATGGTGGCGACTGTATTGTCAGGCAGGACGGAACGTTCTGCATCATCGACTTCAACGACTGGCCCAGCTTTTCACGATGCCGCGAGGAGGCGGCGGCGGCCATCGCAGAGCGCGTATTGCGTGTCAAAGAATAAGAATAAAGAAAACAAAGATAGTAAGAATATTGGAGGTAAAGAATTTTAAAGAATTACTGAGGGCTTCGATGAAGTCGGAGGATACGGAAGAGTGGTTGGACGTGTATTTCACGCGTCCTATTGGCCTTGCCTTTGCGCTGCTTTGGAACAAGTTCGATATCCATCCCAACGTGATCACCATCCTCTCCATTTTTCTTGGGGTAGGGGCTGGCTGGATGTTCCATTATACTGATCTTTGGTCAAATATCTGTGGCGTGTTGCTGTTGATGTTTGCCAATTTCTGTGACTCTACGGATGGTCAGATGGCGCGTCTTACTGGCAAGAAGACGCTGATAGGGCGTATGCTCGACGGCTTTTCGGGCGACCTGTGGTTCCTCAGTATCTATGTGGCTTTTGTGGTGAGGTTGTGGAACCAGCCCATACCGGGTCTTGATACCCCGTGGGGCTTCTGGATACTGCTGTTGGGCGCCGTAGCGGGCTTTCTCTGTCATTCGCCTCAGGCCTCGTTGGCCGACTATTATCGTCAGATACACCTCTTTTTCTTATTAGGCAAGGAGGGGAGCGAGTTTGACAACTATCAGCAGCAGCGCCAGCACTATGAGCGTCTGCCGAAGAACGACTGGCTGGGGCGCATCTTCTACTACAACTATGCCAACTACTGCAAGAGTCAGGAGCGCCGCACACCACATTTCCAGCAGTTCTTTGCCCGTTGGCAATCGCTTCCGCAGCCTGATGAGGCTTTGCGCCAGCGGTTCCTCAGCGGCAGTCGTCCGTTGATGAAATATTGCAATCTGCTGTCGTTCAATCTCCGGGCTATCTGCCTGTATGCTACCGCGTTGCTCGACTGTCCGTGGGTGTACTTCCTGCTGGAGATAACGGTGTTTAACGTGATGTATATCTATATGCATCGTACCCATGAGAGGCTATGCGCTTCGCTAGTGAAGAATGAAGAATAGGGGCTATATATTCGACTATGGAGGAACGCTCGACACGGGCGGTTGTCACTGGGGCAGGATGTTCTGGCACGCTTATCGCGAGCTGGATGTTCCTGTCAGCGAACCGCAGTTCCGCGAGGCCTACGTCTATGCGGAGCGTACGCTGGGACGTACCCCCCTCATCAGCCCTGACTTCACCTTCCGCCGTACGCTGGAGGTTAAGGTGGAGCTGCAGCTAAGGGCGCTGGCTTCAACAGATCTCATAGGTCCTATAGGCCCTATAGGCCCCATAGGCCCCATAAGCCCAATAGCCCCGATTGTCGACTACCTCTATGCCGCTGTGCTTCGTCATACGGCTCACAGCCGCGAGGTGTTGCGGCAATTGGACGGCCCTAAGGTGCTGGTCAGCAACTTCTACGGCAACATGTCGACGGTGCTGCGTGAGTTTGGCCTTGACGACCTGTTCGATGCTGTGGTGGAGTCGGCAGTGGTGGGTATCCGCAAACCCGACCCTCGTATCTTCCTTTTGGGGGTTGAGGCTTTGGCGCTCCAGCCTGGTGAGGTGACCGTTGTGGGCGACTCATTGGAAAAGGATATCGTTCCTGCCCATGCTGCAGGCTGCCGCACGGTGTGGCTCAAGGGGGAACAATGGACTGCTGGGAGCTCTGGGACTGATGTTGCCGCCGATGCTGGGAATGCCGACATGAGCTTGGCCGACAGTATCATCGCTGATTTGTCAGAATTGATAGATTGTCCGAGTTAGCGGCTTGTCCGGTTAATTAACGAATATGAACAACTTAAACAAAATATCATTGTGGTAATGAGAACAACAAACATAAAGCCTGCCGAAGGGCGCCTGGGAATCCTGATTGTAGGTAACGGGGCTGTGGCCACCACCTTTATGACGGGTGTGCTGATGGTTCGCAAGGGCCTGGGAAAGCCTATTGGCTCGATGACGCAGTACGACCGCATACGTGTAGGGAAGGGTGACGGCAAACGATACCTGAAGTATGGTGAGATGGTTCCGTTGGCCAACCTCGACGATGTGATTTTCGGCTGTTGGGACGTTTATCCGCAGAATGCCTACCAGAGTGCCGTCTATGCTGAGGTGCTGCGTAAGGAGGACATTGACTCCGTGCGCGACGAACTGGAGCAGATTGTGCCCATGAAGGCTGCCTTCGACCGCAACTATGCCAAGCGGCTGGATGGTGACAACGTAAAGCAGGGACCTACAAGATGGGAGATGGTGGAATTGCTGCGCGACGATATCCGCCGTTTCCGCGAGGAGCAGCAATGCGCCCGCATCGTCGTCCTTTGGGCTGCCTCTACCGAGATCTATGTGCCTGTAGAGCCATCTGTGCACTACCAGCTCAGCGACCTTGAGGCTGCTATGCGTGCCGACGACCGCCAGCATGTGGCTCCCTCGATGTGCTATGCCTATGCGGCGCTTGCCGAGGGCTGTCCTTTCATCATGGGCGCTCCCAACACAACGGTCGATATTCCTGCTATGTGGCAACTGGCCGAGCAGACACGTCAGCCTATCGCCGGTAAGGACTTCAAGACGGGACAGACGCTCGTCAAGTCGGGCTTTGCCCCCATCATCAGCACCCGTTGCTTAGGGCTCAGCGGATGGTTCTCGACCAACATTCTGGGCAACCGCGACGGGTTGGTGCTCGACGAACCCGAGAACTTTCATACGAAGGAAGTGTCGAAGCTGTCGACGCTGGAGACGATTCTCAAGCCGCAGGATCAGCCCGACCTCTATACCGATTATTATCATAAGGTGCGCATCAACTACTACCCTCCGCGTAACGACAACAAGGAGTCGTGGGACAATATCGATATCTTTGGCTGGCTGGGCTATCCGATGCAGGTGAAGATCAATTTCCTCTGCCGCGACAGTATCCTGGCGGCTCCCGTTTGCCTCGACCTCTGCCTGCTCAGCGACCTTGCCGCCCGTGCCGGACGCTACGGCACCCAGCGCTGGCTGTCGTTCTTCCTCAAGTCGCCTATGCACGACTACACCTGTGGCGAGGAGGCCGTCAACAACCTTTATCAGCAGCACACGATGCTGCGCAATGCTATCCGCGAGATGGGAGGCTACGAGGCTGATGAAGAAATGGATTGAGAAGCGCTTCGCTGATGAGAGGTAGTAAACGGTACATATTCGCTGTATTATTCGCTGTCTGCTATTCACTGTTCATTAGCCCCACAGAAGCGCTGGCACAGCTGAACCCCGACGTTGACCGCGATACCACCAAATGGTTCAATCGCACGCAGCGGTTGGCAGGTGTCGACGTAGAGGCTCATCGCAGCCGCTACAGCCGCAAGAACAACCCTGCTGTGGAGATGATGCGCAAGGTCATTGCCGCCAAGCGCTACACCGACCTTTCCCGTCGTGACTACTATCAGTACAACCGCTACCAGAAGCTGACGCTGGCGGTGAACGACATCACCCCGAGCCACTTCGAAAACCCGATGTTCAAGGGCAAGCAATGGCTGGTCAACCAGGTGGAGTTCTGCCCCTACAACAACAAGCTCATCCTGCCGGTATCACTTCAGGAGACGGTGTCGGAGGAAATCTACCGCCGCGAGCCCCGCGACCGCCGCACCATCGTCCGCGGCATCAATCAGGAGGGCGTGAGCGACCTCTTCCAGACTGGCGACATACTGACCACCCTGCTCAGCGACGTGTTCTCTGACGTCAACATCTACGACGACCAGATACGCTTGCTGCGCCACTACTTCACCTCGCCCATCGGCGACGGAGCCATCAGCTTCTACCGCTATTATATTGAGGATACCATCTATGTGGACCGCGACCTGTGTTTCCACCTCTCGTTCCTGCCCAACAACCAGCAGGACTTCGGTTTCCGCGGCGACCTCTATGTGCTTGCCGACTCCTCGTGGCAGGTGCGCCGCTGCCAGATGACCATTCCTCCTCAGAGCGACGTCAATTTCGTCAACGGCATGAGACTTTGGCAGGACTTCTCGCGTCTCGACGACGGTTCGTGGGTGCTTACTGCCGACGAGCTGTTCACCGAGCTGCGCTGGGCTTCCTTCATGGAATCGTTTGCCGTCGTCCGCTCTACGCGCCTTAGCGACTTCTCCTTCAATCCCTTGCCCCAGCGGCTGTTCAAGGGCAGCAAGCGCGAGATGCGCGATGCCAACGCGATGATGCGTAACGACGACTTCTGGGCGCAGTACCGTCAGGTGGAGCTCACCAAGAGCGAGTCGTCGATGGATAGGTTCATCAAGGGCATGCAGCAGACGAAGGGCTTCGGAGCCATCATCTTCTGCCTGAAGGCGCTCATCGAGAACTTTGTGGAAACGGGTTCGAAGCAGCATCCCTCGAAGGTGGACATCGGGCCTGTCAACACGATGATTACCGGCAACTACGTTGACGGGCTGCGCACCCGTCTGTCGGCTCAGACCACCGCCAACCTCGACTCCAACCTCTTTCTCAGCGGCTATGTGGCCCACGGCTGGCGGTCGAAGAAGAACTACTATCGCGGCGACATTATCTGGTCGTTCAACAAGAAGGAATACCTGCCGCGCGAGTACCCCAAGCGCACGCTGACGCTCACCTCCACCTACGACGTCATGTCGCCCTGCGACCGCTTCCTCGATACCGACAAGGACAATGTCTTTGCCGCCTTCAAGTGGGCCAGCGTCGAGCAGATGATGTTCTACAACCGTCAGCAGCTGGCCTTCGAGTATGAGACCTACGGCGGTGTGAAGACCACCCTCAGCCTGAAGACCGAGCACGACGCTCCTGCCGGCGACATCGACTTCCTGCCCTTCCGCACTACCGAGCTGCACGCCGAGCTGCGCTTTGCCCCTGGCGAGACCTTTATCAACACCAAGCAGCGCCGTATGCCGGTGTCGCTCGACGCACCCGTCTTCACCCTCGGCCATACCATCGGTATCAGCGGACTGCTGGGTGGCGACCATACGTTCCACCTCACGGAAGCCACCGCCTACAAACGCTTCTGGCTGGGCCACGGATGGGGAAAGTTGGAGTGCAGGCTCAAGGCTGCCGCACAATGGAACCAGGTGCCCGGACTGCTGCTCATCATGCCCGAGGCCAACCTTTCTTATATCATGTCGGACAATATGTTCGAGTTGGTCAACAATATGGAATTTCTCACCGACCGCTACGCTTCGGCAATGATCAACTGGGACCTTAGCGGTAAGCTATTCAACCGAATACCCCTGCTCCGCCGTCTGAAGTGGCGCGAATGGCTGTCTGTGCGCTGTATGTGGGGCGACCTCACCAGCAAGAACGCTGCCTCCCTGCTCGGCCTTTCACCCGACGGCGACTTCACGTTCGGCACCCTCGACCCGCATCATCCCTACTGGGAGGTCAGCGCCGGCATCCACAACATCTTCAAGCTGCTGCATGTGGAATATGTGCGCCGTCTGAACTACCTCTACCTGCCCACCGCCCACAAGCAGGGCATCCGCCTGATGCTGCGCATGAGGTTCTGAGCATCATTCACCACCGTTTTCTTTCACGCCTACGCGCTGGAATATGCGGGCCATCAGGGCTCCGCTGATGTTGTGCCACACGCTGAACACAGCACCGGGGATGATGGCCATAGGGTAGGCAGCAAAGTGGAGCGTGGCCAGTCCCGAGGCCAGTCCCGAGTTCTGCATGCCCACCTCGATGCTCAGCGCCTTGCGCTTGGGCCACGACAGCCGCAGCACACTGCCTATGAGGTAGCCCAAGGCCAGTCCGCCCATGTTGTGGAGCATGACAACGGCAATGATCACCAGTCCGCCAGCCATCAGCTTGTGGGCACTCGCGGCAATGACGATCAGCACGATGGCGGTGATGGCCAGCGACGACAGCGCCGGCAGATAGGCCGTTGCCTGCTCTGTGAGCCGGGGCCACAGCCGCTTCACCACCAGTCCTACGGCAATGGGCGCGATGACCACCCAGAGGATGCTCAGAAACATGGCCGCCACGTCTACGTCGACCGTCTTGCCCGCCAGCAACCACACCAGCAACGGAGTCATGATGGGAGCCAACAGCGTGGAGACGCCCGTCATACCGACGCTCAGTGCCAGGTCGCCACGCGACAGATAGGTGATGACGTTCGATGCCGTACCGCCGGGGCAGCAGCCCACCAGTATGACGCCCACCGTCAGCGCCTCGTCGAGCCGGAACGCCTGCGCCAGCGTCCACGCCAGCAGCGGCATTATCGTGAACTGTGCCAGGCAGCCCACCAGCATGTCCTTCGGACGGCTGAACACCACGCGGAAGTCGTCCCAGCGCAGCGTCAGTCCCATGCCGAACATGATGATGCCCAGCAGCGGGTTGATGACCGTTGGCTTTACTTGGCTCAGCACCTCGGGCCACAGCATTGCTGCCACAGCGGCCAGCAGCACCAGTACGCCCATGTAGTCGGAAATGATCTTGCAGATATTTTTCATCGGGATTGTTGTTGTTTCGTTGTCTTTCTCCTATCTTATTTTTTGGGTTCCTCGCATTCAGACGGCAAAATTACGAAAAAAAACTGATATCACTTGATTTTATGCCACATATTTGCGCTTACACAAAAAAATCAAGGGAACAGGTTTCCCTGCTCCCATTGATTCTTGCGCAGCCAAAATTCGTGAAATTCGTGTAATTCGTTGTTTAAAACATTATCTGTGAATTTCCGTTGTTTAAGGCTCCGGGTCGGGTTCTGCCTGACTGATGCCGTACTGCGACAGCGGGATGCGCTCCTGGTAGGTGACGTCCTTGCCGTCCACCGTCTTGTGCTTCACCGTCACGTAGTCGTTCATCTTGAACACGGCAGCGTCCTTCAGC
>JAEEGH010005714.1_pt1 | contig 31019 bp, 26 predicted proteins | sample 9134181 | NCBI WGS metagenome assembly JAEEGH01 (sample SAMN16246544, study PRJNA631951) | gut metagenome | biome: gut microbiome; feature: rumen; material: DP-attached | host: Bos | place: Iran: Karaj | collected 2018-10
TTTGTCGCTATGGACTTTGAGGATTAATTCTATATTACTCCCTTCCCCCGAGCGGGGGAAGGGTTGGGGTTAGGGGCTTTTTGCTATGAAATACGTAAACGTAATCCTCCCCCTCGGAATAGATGGCCTATATACTTACTCCGTACCTGAAAGTATGGAGAAAGACATCGTGCCATTCATCCGAGTGAAGGTGCCGTTGGGTATTTCAAAGACATATACAGGACTTGTTGTAAATGCCCCGACCGAGGAGATTTCAATAAAAGAGGGAGTACAGATACGCGAGATTATTGCTATTATTGATACTACCCCAATACTTCTCCCCCAGCAATACAAGCTCTGGACATGGATTTCCGAATACTATATGTCGCCCCTTGGTGATGTGTTTCGTGCTGCCCTGCCATCTGGCATGAAGGCAGAAGGCACTTACCGCCCAAAGACCGAGACATACATAGGCCTAACCGAGCAATATCAGAATGAGGATTCGCTTCACATAGCTCTCAATATGCTTGTTAGGGCCACCCGCCAGCTTGAGGCATTCAACTCCTACCTCTCCCTATCCCATTGGGATTCTATTGAAGGCGATAGCACTCGCGAGGAGGTCATAGAGGTCACGCGCGAGGAACTGATGAATGAGTCCCACGCTAATGCTGCCACCATCAAGAACCTATGCGATAGAGGTCTGCTGTATATCTACGACAAGGAGGTTAGCCGACTGATGCGCGACACGTCACTCTCCCCTACCCCTAAAGCCTCAGCACTAAACGAAGCCCAGCAACAGGCCTACGACAGCATCTACAAGGAGTGGGAAGAGCATAACGTGTGTCTTCTTCATGGAGTAACCTCAAGCGGAAAGACAGAGATCTACATCAAGATGATCCAACGTGCCATAGACGAGGGTAAGCAGGTGCTGTATCTCCTTCCTGAGATAGCCCTAACCGTACAGATTACCGAGCGACTTCATCGTGTCTTTGGCAACAGACTTGGCATATACCATTCAAAATATTCTGATGCCGAGCGAGTGGAGATATGGCAGAAACAGCTCTCCGACCAGCCTTACGACGTTATCCTCGGAGCACGTTCTGCCGTCTTCCTTCCTTTCAAGAACTTAGGAATGGTGATAATCGACGAGGAGCACGAAAGCTCGTTCAAGCAGCAAGACCCAGCCCCTCGCTATCATGGACGCTCTGCTGCCATCGTACTTGCTCAGATGTATGGAGCAAAGACTCTCCTCGGAACAGCCACGCCAAGTGCTGAGACCTATTATAACGCAAATCAGAAGAAGTACGGCTACGTAACCCTCACAAAGAGGTATCAGGACATCAAACTGCCACAGATAAAGGTGGTAAACGTGAAGGACCTCCGTCATCGTAAGATAATGAGAGGAGTATTGTCGCCAGACCTGAGAATGGCGATTGGCGAGGCTTTGCATAATGGCGAACAGGTCATTCTCTTCCAGAACAGAAGAGGCTTTTCTCCCGTAATAGAATGTCACCAATGTGGATGGGTACCTCGTTGCACAAACTGCGACGTGTCCCTAACATACCACAAGAACCTCAACTCGCTCACATGCCACTATTGTGGCTATACCTATCGTATGCCTACCGAGTGCCCGGATTGTCACAACCCCGAGCTCAAGGATAGAGGATATGGTACGGAGAAGATTGAGGATATAATACGTGAGGAATTTCCCGAGGCTCGCATCGGCCGAATGGACCTCGACACCACAAGAACCAGAAACGCCTACGAGCGAATCATAAGCGACTTCTCTTCCCAGAAGACCAACCTTCTTATTGGCACCCAGATGGTTACTAAGGGACTTGACTTCGACCCCGTTAGAGTTGTCGGCATTCTCTCGGCTGATTCTATGCTCAACTATCCCGACTTCCGCGCTTGGGAAACCGCCTATATGATGATAACGCAGGTGGCTGGTCGTGCAGGAAGAAAAGGCAAGCAAGGCAAGGTTATTCTCCAGACGAACAACCCCGAACTGCCTATCATCAAGCAGATTGTGGGGAACGATTTTGCAGGCTATTTCCGCGACCTGGTACAGGAACGTCGTGCTTTCTTCTATCCTCCTTTCACGCGCCTCATCTACATCTACCTTAAGCATCGTGACAACCAGATAGTTAATAACGCAGGCATCGAACTTGCCAACCGTCTTCGTCAGGCTCCAGCCTTGAAGGGCAAGAAAGGCACTATGATATTAGGTCCCGACAATCCAGCTGTTGCCCGTATCAAGACTCTCTGCATCCGCAAGATAGTATTGAAGCTTGACCTCTCCCTCCCTCTCAAAACTGTTAGGGAGAATATAAAGTTCTGCGTTCAGCAAATGATGACTGATGCCAACTACAAATCCCTGCTCGTGCATTACGATGTAGATCCAGGATAATACGAAATCGTGTTGGTAACAAGTAACAGGTAACAATAAGAAAAATAGTATAAACAGATGCCTATTTTATTATTTCTATATATAATAAGGTATATAAACTCCTTAGAAATATTCAGTAAAATTTTTGGCCATGCACTAAAAACCTTATTGTTACCTGTTACTTGTTACTGGCCGGGATTTTGCTCGTCTGTTGAGCAAGATCACATTATAGTCTAAAGACATTTAAACTAAAGATAATGAGGCTGTTATAGATATTCAAAAGACAGAGTGTAGGCGACTGATAGTCTCAATAACATAACAATAAGCATTAATTCGTGGCTGATTCAACTTGTTCGGTATGCTTGAAAAACGCGAAAAAAAGCTCTGGTAACAATAATTCCGTTATTTTCAATGTCAATCACAATATTCACATTATCCTTCAAAAAGGGTGTGAAAACCATTCCAAAACAACATCCCCCAAATTAATACAGGCTTCATTGAGATTTGGCGAGAACTTCTCTCTCCGATGTGGTTCCGTTGTAAATCCGTTGTAAGTCCGTTGTAAATCCCATCTGCCTCCGTTTCCTACGAACGGTTTAGAAGCGGATTAGAAGCGGACTTGGAACGAAGGCATAGCTAAGACACACAACTGTGTGCAATTCTACCCCTACAGTAACAGGTAACAATAAGGATTTTAGTGTCGATTCTACTGATTTCTGCTCTGATGACGATAGTCGAGAGGCGAGATGCCTGTCTCTGCCTTGAACACGCGCGAGAAATGTCCGGCTGTGTTGAAACCACATTCTACCTCTATCTCACTAATAGTATGATCCGTAGTCTCAAGCAGACGTTTCGCCATGAGCATCCTTCGATTACGGATGTATGTAGTAGCCGTCAGTCCGCTCATGTTCTTCAATCGCCTGTTAAGGGTGGAAACAGAAGTACACAGCCTTTCTGCAAGGAATGACGTAGAGACATCGCCAGAAACAAGATTTGCATCAATCAGCTTATTGATATCGTTGAAGAACTCGACATCAACTTCAGGAAGCTGCTTGCTGGTCTCATCGTCCGACTTGCTATTGGTGAACATCCTAATCAGGCGCCTACGTTGTTCAAGCAATTTATTCACGATAAGCAACAGTTCCTCGTTAATAAACGGCTTTGCCAGATACACCTCTGCTCCTGCACTAATGCCATCCAAACGCTCATGATCCTCTACACGGGCAGAGACGACAACGATAGGCAGACAGCACATCGTCTCGTCCGCACGCACACTTCTCATCAGCTCCAGACCATCCATTCTCGGCATGGCAATATCCGTGATAAGCATATCAGGAAGTTCCTCACGCAACATCTCCAACGCCTCCTGACCATCAACCGCACGACTGACACTATATCCCTCGTCACGCAGCATATTGCAGATAAGCATAGCCACATCGTCGTTGTCTTCGGCGATGAGGATAGAAAGACCCTCTAAATCCCCCTTTAAGGGGGACTTCTTTGCGCTATAAGGCTCTCCCCCTTTAAGGGGGAGCGGGGAGAGGGTCTGTGGGGCCGTAGTTGCCGTATCACTCAACTCCACCATCTCTCCTTCCTTTGAAGCTGCGATAAGCTTCTTTATCAGTTCAAGGAGATTATCACTCTGCCTATGGGCTGCATCAAGACTCTCATGCCCTACAACATCATTTTCGGGGATATGCTGTTTCAATTGCTCCACCATACCGAGGACAACGGTCATAGGCGTACGCAACTGGTGGGTAACGTTTCTATAGAACAGCTCTCTCTCCTCCATAGCCTTTCTCTTATAGCGAGAAGAACGGCGGCGTACAAAGAATACAGCGCCCAAGGCGATGATGATGATAACAAGCACCAAGGCAACAATAACAGAAGCAGTCATCATACGCTGATTGGCAAGTTTCAGTTCATCAGCCTCAATCCTCAGACGGCTGTTACCCAGTCGTGCCTCCATCTCATTCAAGTCATCGGTCTGCATCGCCGACCTCACAGAATCGTTCAACTCACCAATCCTCGACTTTGTCTCAAAGGCCTTCTTATAGTCTCCCTTGCGGAGATAGACAGTAAACAGCTCGCTAAGCCTCTCATCCTCATAGTCAATCTTTGAAGCTATAGCCTCAGCCTTATCCCATTCCTTCTGGCATACGGCAAGACGAGCCTGAAGCCCCTGTTGCATGTGTATCGGCAAAACATCATCCACATTCTCGGCCCAGATAGAGGAAGCCTGGTATTCCTTTACAAATTCAGCCTCCCTACCCGATTCAAACAGGGATGTGAGATAAGTATATTCACCAAAAACCTTATAAATCTTATTTTTAGCGAAAGCACGACAACGACGCGCCATAGCAAGCGCATCATCATATTTCTTTATTGCCTGATAGCACACGGAAAGCTCTCTCGACACAAGCGACACATGCATACTGTCATTCTTAGCATAGTCCTCAGCCTTCTTCAGATAAGGAATAGCCATGGAATAATCTCCACGATGCTGATAGATACAACCCATCAGATAGTTACACAAATACAATCCCTCAGAATACTCAGATGTCTCCGCCTTTCTCATCAAATCCCTTACTATCTCCTGAGCCGAGATATATTTCTTCAGTTCAATAAGGTACTCCACCTTGGCATACGTGCCGTCATAAAGTTCCTGCTGATATTCAGGGGCAGAAGATGCTATCTTCAGATACTCGTCAATAGCCTCAAAAAACTCCTTTTCCTTCGATTTATCTGCCACATACACATAATACTTCAGCTCCAACGCCCTGAGCTTGCACCAGTCGGAATTAAGTCTGTCAGCCTCCCTGTAGATAGAATCGGCAATAGGGATGTTAGCCGTATCGTAAGTATGCTCGTAGAGCAGCTTCATGCGTGTTTCATAGACATAGTTCTTGAAGTCTTTCAGTTCCACACTATCCACATCCGACAACGTGGCCTTGTCACCACCCTTGCCACATGCGAACAGCATACAGACAAACACAGCAATAGAAAATATTAATTTGCAAGATTTATGAGACATCAGTAGAACAGCAATTAAGGTGTATAATTCGGTTGCGAAGATACAAAATTTTTTCCACTATTCCAAACAAATTGTGAAAATATTTTAACATAATAGGTAAAAACGTCAATTCTATGAATGATAATGATAAACTACAAGTTGCTTTTAACTGACACTTGCTTTAGCTTGTTGAGCTTTAGCGAAAAATAATTACCAATCTTTATCCAATAAAAAAAATCAAGAATTAGAGATTTTTTCTTTGAATTTAAAAGAATTTGAGAAGGGGCGCTTACGCTCCTACAATCATGCCCATTCTCAATGCTACGCAAGTAGCAAGAATTCTCTCTTTCGCATTAATTCATTTTCTCTAATTCTCAAATTCTTGATAAAAATAAAAGATTGAAAAGATTGGTAAGATTGGTAATTATTGTCAGTTCAAGCACCAAAGGTGCGCATTCATATTTAATTGATCGAACCCACATAAAAAATTTATGAGGTAGCTGCCTCTTGCAAGCAGCCCCTCATAAACGAAATTGGGTAATTATATATGTATTTAAGTAAAGTGAATTTTAATCTAGGTTATAACCCCTTCCCTGCCCTACGAGCATCCATTTCACATATTATCCCGAAAGGGACAAGGATGAGGCCACACACATTTGCGATTATTCTAACGATATAAAAGTACTAACTTTTCACTTATCCCTTCACAGGGAACTGATGTCTCTATTAACTAAGAGTGAAGAGTGAAGAGTGAAGAGATAAGAGTGAAGAATTTGAGTTTCACTTTTCACTTGAGAGATATGGCTTTAGTGACGCTAACACCCATCACCCAACACCTATCACCCGTTCTGAATGCAAAGATACAATAATTGTTCGGTTTTTCTGTTTTTCTTTCTATTTTTTCTTAATTTATAACTTTTTTTAAACCTTAAACACCATATTATGGCATTTTTTATCTACAAACAATAGAAGAACAGAGGTTTATAACAATCAAATACACAAAAAACTTCCCGAAAACAGCAAGGGAAAACTCCTTGCCATCTTCGGGAAGAATCTGCTTTAGTTTAATGAGCTACTGCGAATATATCAACTTATTGCTCTAATTCTTTCGCAACCTTTTCTACCAGCTCCTGCATCTTGTTCGTTATATCCTTCGCGGACTTATGAAGACTGGAAAGGCGTTTCTTCACATCTGAATAATCAGGTGCATCTTCCGGAACGCTTCTGAGCTCTCGAATCTGCTCATTAATCGACTTCAGCATTAAACTGTAATTCTTCAGGGTCTCATCCGTTTTTTCCATTCTCTGCTTGTCCCCTGAGTTTTCGTCATCGGTGTAGTCGGTTTCAATTCTATCTATATCATAACTGTCTTTGTGGAAATTCACATATAAAGTCGTGCCAGGAGTAGCTCTTATCGTCTGCCAATCTGAGCTCTTTCCGTTTGTGAATTCATAGCAGATTTGAATATCCATAGGCTTGCCGAGCTGTTTGCTAAACACAAAGCGATCAAATAGCACAGACTCACGGCGACTACCATAATTCACACCACCTTTGGCATCTGCACCTCTCAACGTTACCATTTTTACTTTGTAGACAAACTCAGGATCAAGTTTTCCCACCAAAATAAACTTCTTATATTTTGGAGTCTCTAACACCTCATCTTCCTTATAGTCAGGTCTTGGAGAATAGATATGGAAAAGAGTACCCTCGTACATTTCCTTCTTACCCTCTTTTTTCTTGACATAAGAGATGGTGTACATATCCCTATAACGCGGGTTGTCATAATTCTTTGCACAAAGCATATAGAATTCCTCATTCTTGCTCTTACGGGTTATTTCCCTTCTGCTGCTTTTACTGTCCAGACTTACGGAATACAGCATGCCTGATCCTGGAACTTCGTGAACATACTGATAGCTATTCTTCTCGTCTGTGACAAAAGCGTCTATAACCGCCAGAAATGCGCTATCTTTTGCCTCACAACAGAAAGGAATGTTCATGACACTAGCAAAATCATTATACTCTCCAAGCCAATAGCTCTTGCTCACGTTCCAAAACTTATCTTTGCCAACGTGAGCACCAATAAAGGCGCGGAAAGCTGCCTGTAAGGCTTCCGGCTGAGGGGCTGGGGGCAACTCAGCTGCATATATGTTAAGACTGCATATAAATATCAGCAGCGAAATATATTTTCTCATAGTTGTATTTTTTTTCTAAGGGCTAAAGTCAAAAGTCAAGGGGCTAACGGCTTTGCCTTTTTATTTAATTTTCTTCGAATAGCGTTTCTTGAATAAGTTCTGCCTTGGCAATCTCAACCTGCTCACGAATCCTGTTGATGAAAGCCTGTTTTTCAAGTCTTGCAATCTGGGCAAGATCCTCAGGCGTATCAATCAGGTTCTCAGGTCGGGTGATGGGAACGTCATACTCAGAAAGCATTATCTCCTCATCATATTGCTCTTGAACCTGTGGCTTTATTCGCCTTGGTTGTGGCTCTTGTACTTGAGGCTCTTCAGTCTCTACATTCTTGACAGAAGGCTTCACTTGCTGTTTCTTATCAACAACCGCCACAGAAGGTTCTGGCGTGGTTTCTACAGACCTTACACTTTCTGTCTTAGGACTAACGTTTTCAACCTTACTCATTATCTTCTCTTCCGACTGCTCAGGAGGCATAAGGAACAATCCTATGATGCCAGCCACACAGGCAGCGGCGAGCCATGGCAACAGACGCACCTTGCGAGGACGGACTTCAGCCTTTGCCTTGGCTATGACCTCGTCCTTCAGCTTATCAGAAGCGTGAAACTCACATTGTGGCTTCAGCAACTGCTCAAGATCTTCCATGTCGTTAAACTCTTTCATATTATTACTCCTTTTGCTTTTCTAATTTTGCCTTGAGAGCCGTTATTGCGTATCGATAACGCGATTTAACCGTTGCCTCAGGTATTTCCTGTAACTCACCAATCTGCTTGAACGTCAGACCATCGTAGCATTTCAGCCGTAAGGTCTCTGCCTGTTCCGGAGGAAGGTCGTCAAGCATCTTGTTTATCCTCATGAACTCCTCGTGAATCTGCCTGTCACTCTCATCTACCGAGACTTGCAAGGCATCATCAATCGGAATCGTCGTTTGTCGTTTTCGTCGGAAATGGTCTTGACACGCATTACTTATGCTTCTTATCAGATACCGCTCAACATCATCTACACCACCCGACTTCTGCATCGCCTTGAACAGTTTCAGCAGCACCTCCTGTACCAAGTCCTCGGCATCTTCACGCCGACCGATGCGCATATAAGCGAAACGGAACAGCCAGTCTTGTCGCTCCGCAACAATCCTTTCAAGTTCTAATATGTTCTGTTCCGTCTCTTTGTTCATGTATCTCTTTTCTCCTTCCTATGGGGAGGAAACCTGTCAAGATATAGGGGCGTATAGCAAAGTGAATAAAAGTACGTTGATTAAACTTATAATGTAAAAAGCCCTGCACTCAAATGGTTCCCTCCCCATGGGGAGTGTTCTCTATTTCAGAAATGCGAAATGCTTCTCCGCCTTGTCCATCAAATCATCAGAATTACCGAAACCTATTATCTCATCATCTGGTGAGATAAACACGTAGCGGAACAAGGTGGAGTATTCCATCATTACAGCAATACTGTTTTTATAGTCGTTCCATTCATTCCACTTATCACGTGGGAGCTTGCCACTCTTCCAAGCATCCTTGGAATCGCAGTTCACAGTCACAATATCAAGATTGTTAGAATATTTATCATATAGCTCGTTGAGCAAGCCCTCCGGACGTGATTTCATCAAGTCCTTGTCTTCCTTACAGCAGAACTCAAGCAGCAGATACTTACCATTATGGCTAAACTCGTTTAGGTGATGCTCCTTACCTTTACGATCATAAAGCGTAAAATCTATCATGAAATCACCGACATCCAGCACTTTGTCTGTATACAGGTTCTGGAATTCACCCAGCTTACCAAAAGGAACCTTAACACATAATTCGCTAATCATATTCCGATATTCCCTCTCCCCAGAGCATCGCTTTCTATATTCAATCACACGATTATTCTTTGTTGGACGATTCCAGGCATTTATTGCCATACTCGGACGCATGGATGTAGCCAAACCGACAAGGTTCCTCAATTCATCCATATAAAACCTATTGTAAGACCTTTTCTTCATAAACTCGCACATAGATTTTATATAGAAATGCTCACTTGCATATATATCTGGATTATGTGCTTCGTTAAGCTTTTCCTTCTTTTCGTATTCTTCCCTAATAAACTTCCTACGGTCGCGGTATGCATTCTCCTCTACAACCACCGGATTATCATTCTCCACCCTCCAATGGCTACAGTCGGCATTATCGCCCGTAATCGTTGTTGTTCCCGATGCAGTACGCAACACAAGCTCTTCCTTGGCATCTCCCAAGGTTATAATATATTTTGTATAATCATTAATCTTCTTCTTGAAACTGAACTTCCCCTTTGTGACTTTCGCAACAGCCTCTCCTATATAGTCACCATTCTCAGGCATCCAGAAATTCACGACGGTACCGTCAGGCACGCCCTTTACATCGCCTTTGAAAACAGCGACACCAGTATTCTCGCTGTCTGGAGCAGTTAGACTCTGAGCTTCGGAGCTCATTGCGCAAAGCATTATTAATATGGATGATACTATTTTTATCATAAGATCTTTTTTGTAATTAATTACACGTTTCTATAAGTAAAGACGGAAAATCTCGAAAAAAGATTTAAAGTTTTCGATTTTTTTTCATTTTTTTCTAATGCGGACAGAAATCAAGGGGAAAACCTCCTCTATTGCCCATTTGTTTCATACCAATAGTCGCACTCGGAATTTCATTTTTTGATTGTTAATAATTCGAAGTTAATTAAATCATAAGCTTGAATCCATTCAAGTCCCCCTATGCAGGGGGATTAGGGGGTCCATAGGGAGCGGATTTGCAACGGACTTGAAGCGAAGGAGAAGCGGACCTGAGAAGACCCTCTAAATCTCCCTGCATAGGGAGACTTTTTTTAGCGCTCCGGCTCCCTCCCTACGGGGGAGGGCGGGGGGAGAGGCCGTGTCTTCGTCCCTTTTCCTACTGCAAAGTTACGTAGATATCTTGTCACGACCAAATATTTTTCGAGAATTCGTATATAAAAAAATCCCAAAAATCCCGTAACTAATTGTATATCTAACGCTTACCTGGCTTTTATATACAACCTTTAGCTGACTATAACGAAGTTTCAATGTCTACACAATCTACATAATCTACATATTTTTTAGTAATACCCCCTTTCCCTTAGCATTATAGTCTATAATAATAATTAATTATTAATTAATTATTATTATAGAAGTTGGAAGCTGAAAAAAGGGTATTGTTTATAAATGATTATGTAGTAAATGTTACATTTAGGTTTTTAATGAAAACTTGGCTATACGCAATTAAAATGCACTTCTGTTTTCTATCTGTTCACGATACTTGTTTTCATCAAACGTGAAAAGAGTTCCGGGACGACCATTATTACGGACTTGCTGATTAGTAGGTATAATATAGCCAAGTGCCATCATCTTCTTGTGGAAATTACGGCGGTCGAATGTCTGACCAAGTACAACCTCATAGATTGTCTGCAACTGGGTCATGGTAAATGTCTTGTTCAGAAGACGGAAAGCCAAAGGCTCGTATGTGATTTTCCAACGTAGCTTCTCTAACGCCACACGAATAATCTCCTTATGGTCAAAAGCGAGTTCTGGCAGTTCAGACACAGGAAACCATTGTGCCTTTGCTGCATCATCACCAGCTATAACCTCGTATTTCTCCTGACGAACAAATGCCAGAAATGCGATAGTCATCACTCTTTCACGAGGATCACGATTAACTCCCGTAAATGCCTGAAGCTGCTCTATGTAGATGTCCTTTACTCCTGTTTCTTCCTGAAGCTCGCGTAAAGCACCTTGTTCGGCAGTTTCATCCATATTCATGAAACCACCAGGCAAAGCCCATGTACCCTTAAAAGGATCTATTCCCCTTTCAATCAAAAGGAGGTTGAGGGCATTTCCATCAAAACCAAATACTACACAGTCGGTAGTAACCGCAGGATGTGGATATTTGTATGTGTACATTACAATATTTCGTGATTGGCTTTAGTTTCCTAATCACGCTGCAAAATTACTACTTTTTTCCCGAAAAACAACACAAATGCGTAGTTTTTACGCAATCAAATGTTAAAAATTAGCATGTTTGTGTATTTTTTACGCAATTTATTTGGTAGATCTATGATAAATTATTACTTTTGCGTCAGAATTACACAAACTAAGTTTTTTAACCTCTTAAGCAAAAGGAAAGGAATAAGAAAATGAAAAAGACTACAGTACACAATCTCATCATCGTTGATGCATCAGGCTCTATGGGCAGCATCTATGATCAGGCACTCGCAGGAATCAACGAGACCATCAAGACTATCAAGAATGTTCGCAACAGCAACTCTGATGTGAACCAGTATCTTACTCTCCTATCCTTTGCTAACGGAGGTGAGGAGTTACAATATGTTTACAAGCACGAAAACATAGAGAACGTGTCTCTCGTTACAAAGCGAGACTATCAGCTAAGAGGCTGTACGGCTCTTTATGATGCTATTGGCGAGTCTGTTTCCAAGCTACGAAAGCACGTTGGGGCGGAGGACAAGGCTCTTGTGACTATCATCACAGACGGCTATGAGAATGACTCTCGCACATGGAGCGGAGCACAGCTAAAGCAACTAATTGACGAGCTTCACAATAATGGTTGGGTGTTCACATTTATCGGAGCAAATCAGGATGTAGAGGAAGAGGCAAGAAAGATGGGCGTTGTCAACAGCATGAAGTTTGAAGCCACAATTGAGGGGACTATCCAGATGTTCGAGCGTGAAGGGCATTATCGCCAGCGTTGGAATGAGCGAGTAAGTCGTGGTGAAAAGAATCTCGAAGAGGGCTATTTCATGGATGAGGAAGGAGAAATGCCGTCAGAACGTATCACTCCTGACCGTATAGACTACTTAGCACCAAACGAGATCTTCGTTTTCGGTAGCAACAAGGAAGGACACCATAATGGCGGAGCGGCAAGGGCAGCCCTCATGCGATTTGGCGCTAATTATGGACAAGGCATGGGCATTCAGGGACAAAGCTACGCAATCCCTACTACCGGCTCTATTCATCTTATGAAAAGAGCTATATACGAGTTCTTAGAATATGCACGACAGCATCCCGATAAGCGTTTCCTTGTTACGGCTATCGGTTGTGGAAATGCGGGGTATGAACCAGGATATGTTGCGTGTCTTTTCCACGATGCAGTAGATGTTCAGAACATCTGTCTGCCAAGGATTTTCTGGAAATATATTGCGTAATCGTAAGGCAATATCGCAATCTCAAACACGTTTAATAATAAAAAACATCAGGACTATGAAGAATCTACTTTTAGCAGCAGCAATAGGCGATATTAGTGGCGTTCCCTACGAGTTTAAGGGACGTACCAAGGACTATGACGCTATAGACCTCCTTAATCCTAAAAATAAATATTCCGACGATACAATCTGTACTTTCGCATGTGCAGAAGCTCTTATTGAGGGCAAGGATATGGCAGAATGTCTTCATCGTCGTGGTCGTGAGGACTTTTATCGAGGATTCGGAGGACGGTTTGCAAGATGGCTTATGAGTCCGGAGATCAAGCCTTCGTATGGCAGCTTCGGTAATGGTAGCGGCATGAGGGCATCTTCTGCAGGATTTCTTGCTAAGACGAAGGAAGAGTGTATAGAGCTTGCAACTCAAACGGCACTCCCAACACATGACCATCCAGAGGGTATCAAGGGAGCTGTAGCAACGGCACTTGCAATCTTCTATGCCCATCAAGGCAAGGACAAGTATTTCATACGCAAGAATGTTCTTGACGAATACTATCCTGATTGGAGCAATAAGACCTACGCAGAGATCAAGCCAGATTTCCGTTTCAACGAAACCTGCCAACTCACAATACCACCAGCTATTATCTGCTTCTTGGAGAGTAAGGATTTCATGGATTGCCTGAAACGTGCAATCTCTCTTGGTGGTGATGCCGATACCTTGGCGGCTATCGCAGGACCTATGGCATACGCATATTACAAGTTCATGCCGGAGGAACTTATCGCAAATGCCAAAGCCAAGCTCCCCAAGTGGATGCTTGACTTGAATGATAGGTTTGATAAGGCTTGTGAATAATGAAACTTTTTATAAACGCAAAGGCAGATAGATGCAAGGTATTAAAGGTTTTGCAACTTTGTGTCTTTGCTTTTTTATGTTTTTCGAGCAAATATTTTGAAGAATAAAATATTTTAACTACTTTTGCACATACAATAAAAAGTTTTTTAAACCATCATAACAATACTCACATGGTTTTTATGGTGGTAAAAGCCTTAACTAAAACAAAATAAAAACAAGAAAAATAAGCTAATCTATGGGTAAAACAGTAACAACATATCTGATAGACGGAAATCCTCAAGGGACTAAGTATGTTTTAATTAGCAATAAAATATGTCAGATGTATGTGATTCCTCGTTCTAATCTTTCTATTCTGAATGAGCGAAAAGAATTGCAGACACCAGCATTATACATCTTGTTGGGTGAAGATGAGGCAACCGAGCCAAAGGCCTACATCGGAGAAACGGAGAATTTCCGTGAACGAGTAAAAGACCATGATAGCAAGAAAGAATTCTGGCAAAAAGCATTATTGTTCATCTCAAAAGATGCAGCAATGACAAAGGCTGATGTACAATATTTAGAGCACAGAGCAATAGCAGAGGCAAAAATTTCAAAGACATACATATTAAACGAGAACAAACAGACGCCCAAAGCACCAAATCTTCCAGAATACCGAAAGGATGATATGGAGGAGTTTTTTGAAGATGTGAAGTTTCTCACTTCGTTTATTGGCTGTAACATCTTTGAATTGGTAAAGTCTGAGGAAATACACATGTTCTATACAAAGGGACGTGGTTGTGATGCCAAAGGTTTCTATGACACCAATGGATTTACTATACTAAAAGGAAGTATAATAGCAAAAACATCTACAACTTCATTCGCGTGGAAAGAGAAACGTGAAAAACTACTAAAAGAATACACAGTCATCAAAGGCGATATTCTTGAATTAGAATCTGATAAGACTTTCTCAAGTCCAAGTACTGCTGCCGACTTCTGTATTGGTAGTAGTAATAACGGTTGGATTGTATGGAAAGACAAAGACGGACAGACTTTGGATGATGTGTATAGAAAACAGTTAGAATAAAAATACCCATCCAATATAGAAAAATCATTAAACTGTATTTAAATACTTTTGTAGTAAATGATGATATTGGGATAGGAGAAAATTGCAAAGTGATTATTACAAAGTGAAAGTTTTTTTACTATTTTGAGGATTTTTTCAAATGAAAACTTGGTTATACGCGATTAAAATGCTAACTTTGCATTCGCAAAATCGAAGAGCATGCGAGGATGCTTTGCATTTTGCGGTTTGAAAATTAATAAGGATAATACAAAAAATTAGTTTTTCAAAATAATATTTTAAAAGTAACTATGGTAAATTACAAAGACCTCGGCCTCGTAAACACTCGTGAGATGTTTAAGCGCGCCGTTGCTGGTGGTTACGCAATCCCAGCTTTCAACTTCAACACAATGGAGCAGATGCAGGCTATCGTTATGGCTGCAGTAGAGACAAAGTCACCTGTTATCATGCAGGTTTCTAAGGGTGCTCGTAACTATGCTAACGGTACTATCCTCCGTAACCTTGCTAAGGGTGCTGTAGAGTACGCTAAGGAGCTTGGTTGTGAGAATCCTGAGATCGTTCTTCACCTTGACCACGGTGATAGCTTCGAGCTCTGTAAGGATTGTATCGACAACGGTTTCTCTTCTGTTATGATCGACGGTTCTCACCTCCCATACGAGGAGAACATCGCTCTCGCAAAGAAGGTTGTTGATTACGCTCATCAGTTCGACGTAACTGTAGAGGCTGAGCTCGGTGTCCTCGCTGGTGTTGAGGATGAGGTTAGCGCTGCTGAGTCAACATACACAAAGCCAGAGGAGGTTATCGACTTCTCTACACGTACAGGTTGTGACTCTCTCGCTATTTCTATCGGTACTTCACACGGTGCTCACAAGTTCACTCCTGCACAGTGCACACTCGTAAACGGTGTTCTTGTTCCACCTCCATTGGCATTCGACGTTCTCGCTGAGATCGAGAAGAAGCTTCCTGGATTCCCAATCGTTCTCCACGGTTCTTCTTCAGTTCCTATGGACGAGGTTAACACAATCAACAAGTACGGCGGTAAGCTCGAGGCAGCTATCGGTATTCCTGAGGAGCAGCTCCGCAAGGCTTCTAAGTCTGCTGTATGTAAGATTAACATCGACTCTGACTCACGTCTCGCTATGACTGCTGCTATCCGCAAGCATCTTGCTGAGCATCCTGGTGACTTCGATCCACGTCAGTATCTGAAGCCAGCTCGTGAGAACATGAAGAAGATGTACATCCACAAGATTGTAAACGTACTCGGCTCTGACGGCAAGCTCGCTAAGTAAGACAGAGTATTTTCAAATACACACAAAACAATTTAGGAGATAAACGCCATTCGGGGTTTATCTCCTATTTATTTTGTATTCATTTCAAATCGGGAAAAGCAAGAATGTTAAGAATGTCATCCTTGTATTTCTCAAAACAATTCCCTTGTGTACTCTTTCTTCAGATCTGATTCTCTGACAATTTTCCATAATGCAGCAGCAGCTTTCAAACGCTCTTTAAACACTATGGTCACCTCATCCTCACAGAAATCCTTAACAAACTTATTCCATTGAAGTGCAGATTTATCATATTTTGCATAAATCTTTTTCCCATAGTAAACATCCAACAAATCTCCCAACGTAAAGGATTCATTATTGTTTTCCTTTACTGCTTTTGCCGTAGCAACCATGTCAACATTAAATTTGAATGGTTTTACTCCTGTCTGTTCTGCAAAGAAATCCCGGAATCTATTACCAAATGTAAATCCACATGCAATAAGTCCTATATTATGATTGAGTTCGGTAATAATATTGTTCTTTTTACATGAGGGCTTCTTTTCTGGTAAAATCTTCTCTCCTGAGAAATATGCCTTAATAACAGCATTTAGTTCGATTTTACTTCCATTGCATTTGAGTCCATGCAATTTGCATATCTTTATCAATTCATCCCTGTACCAATAATACCTGCTGAATTCATCAAAATCTATAATACTGTCAAATTCAGGTCTGTTCATTTTGACTTCTGACCTTAACCTCATTTACAGCTCATCCTTCGCGTAGAAAGAGAGAAGATGCGGCATTTCGTATGAGAACAGCTCTTCATCTTTGAAGAAACGCTTGAGCTCTGCAGCAGCTGTTTCCGGACCGTCAGAGGCATGAACGATATTCTCCTGTCCTGACATGCTATAATCGCCACGTATTGTGCCTGGGAGCGCCTTACGGCCATTTGTTGAGCCAGCCATCTGGCGTACTACTTCAATAGCATCAATACCCTCGAGAGCCATAGCGATAACAGGCATAACCATCATCGAATCACGAAGGATTGGGAAGAAAGGCTTTGAGGCAAGATGGGCATAGTGTTCTTTGAGGATAGCCTCGTCGAGCTGCATCATTTTAAGACCTACAATCTTGAGACCCTTCTTTTCAAATATAGAGATAATCTCACCAATAAGTGAACGCTGAACCGTACAAGGCTTCAGCAAAACAAGTGTTCTTTCCATTAAAAGAATTGAAAGTTGAAAGTTGGAAATTGAAAATTTTTTCTTTGAGGTCGAAAGTCAAAGGTCTAAAGCCATAGTCCTAAAGACCTTAAAACCTTATAACCTCATAACCTTAAAACCCTAAATTACTTCTTTACCGGCTTCTTTACCGCAGCACCAGTTTTTGGCGCTGGCTTAGGTGCAGGCTTAGAGGCTGTGGAACCTGTCTTTGTTGCTGTACCTCCTGTCTTGGATTGTGTGGATGTGCTACCAGACTTAGATGCCGGTCTTCTTGTTGTAGTCTTCTTTGGAGGAGCAGGTACATCAGTCAATATGCCCTTGATTTTCACATCAGAAATACCGAGAGTCTTGCCACGCACTTTTTCTGATACTCTCTGCCAAGGATATACGCGAAGATAAATGCTCTGTCCCTGTGGTACTCTCTTCAACAGTTCCTTTGTGACAGTATTGCTCTTATCCTTCGGAATCCTGTTACCTTCTGCTATAAGCTCTGGGTCTGAGAAATCATCATTTGCAGAGAGATATACACTATAGCAGCTGTTGCTACCGCCAAAGCCACATACATCCAAAGTCACATCGCTAATAGTCAATATCTTGCCATTAGGCACTTTTGCCTTGAACTCGATGTATCTTGTAGAGACCTTGTCGTAATCAACGCTCGGCCATATATCACCATCTATATTGAAGAGCATCATCTCCCTATGTCCACGTGGAGAGACAGGAACCTTCGTGTGGTTCTCGATGGTCATCTCAGACATCGTAACCTCTGATGCCTCAAGCGACCTGGTAAGTGCAGACGTTGACTTATTGGCAAGTGTCCATGAAGCGAAAGCCTCTTCTCCTGCTGCCTTGTCAATATTCTCAATTTTTATTACCTGTCTCTTTGTTAGTGTTTCATCATCTACAGTCAGTTGGCAAGCAACGACTCCGCCCTTGCTTGTATTGGCACGGACATAGACAGGAGCCATAAATGTAGAGTTGTTATATTTAATTTCTACAGACTCACTCCATTTGCTCTTATCCAACGAAATCGTAAAGCCGTTATCTACAGAGACCTTCACAAGACCGTCCTTTGTTGGCATCTCGAAACCAGAAACGGTAAATTTCTTGATTACCTCAGAACCAACATATGCAAGTCCCATGTCACCATTGTATGGAGTTACAAAGGCACCCTTGTTGATAACCACCTCATCGGCAAGAGCCTGAAGAATCGCCTTTTTCTTTGGATTGGTCTCGCTTGAAGCCTGTCTTCTCAGCAGGAAACCAAACTCGCGTGCTATCAAGGAAGCTCCGAGGGCTGTAGTATGAGTCTTGTCAGATGGATAGAAAATATGACTGTTACAATAAGAATACCCGTATTTGGCAAACAATATTGCAGTCTGGTCAGTAAGGTTGATGAAAGGAACATCGTCAAACTCATTTGCCACCTCTTTTGCAGATGCGGTATAGTCATAGGTATGGTCGCCAACACCTACCTTCTCACCTTCAAAGAGTGTCTTGTTTCTGATAACAGAATAGCTCTCGCCCAAATCATGCTTTCCAGACCTTGAGATTCTCTTACCATCTTCTGTGAAGTTCTTACGGCAAACAGAGCCTACAACAATAGGCTTTACGCCCATCTCCTTTGCTTCCTTAATGAACTTGCGGATATACTCCTTGTAGGTTTCAAATGGAGTGGTACCACGATAGTCAACACCGCTGATTCTGTGCAAAGCTCCCTGACGGGTAAAATACTCCTTGAGTTCCGCACCATCAGCGCCATCATTCTTCTCATCATTATGGGCAAACTGAATCAGCAGGAAGTCACCTTCATGCATCTCATCTTTTCCGCCTTTGAGAAGACTTTGCCATAATGGTGTCTCCACATAGTAAGACTTGCTCGAAGCTCCAGACTTACCACGATTGTTGATTGAGATATTATCGGTAAAGTATTGCTGGAGCATCTGCACCCAACCAAACTTATCGGTGTCGTCTTCCAACATTGTGGCATCACCGATAGTATGTATCTTCTTTTGGGGACCTGCAGAGAATGCCACCGAGAAGGCAGCAAACAAGCAAGCTATTGTAGTTATTATCCTTTTATTCATATCCTTTATTTTTTTATATATGTCCATAATAGTCTGGCTGCATTTCTGCTTTTAGAATATTAAGAACGAATCCTAAAGAGAACGAAACACTTCCCCCACTTCGGAATTGTTATCCCCCTATCTTGTCGTTTTCTTTTTTATCTGATTACAAATCCAGATAATATGCGACCGCATTTCACGTCGCCCTTCTGTTCTCTTCTTGCAGAGAAGAACCTCTCGTCAGTATAGGTGTCAATAGGGCTAACCTCTATATTTTCCGCCAATACGCCAAGCGAGAGTAACTGACCACGGTTTATTTCCTTCAAGTCAAGATGAAGTCGCTTTTCATCAGTTGGTTGGCTTACATTCATCTTTGGAAAACGTACAGATACCTTTTCGATATCAAAGCCCTCATTTATGAATGCCTCCCCTACCTCATCTCCGACTTCGAAACTCTCAAGACTAATGCCCGGACCTATTGCAGCCATGCATTTCGCAGGATTTGTGCCAAAAGTCTCTTGCATCTTGACAAGCGACTTCTCCACGATTCTTTTTACCGTTCCTTTCCAGCCAGCGTGGATAGCTGCAGCTGCATGATGCTCGGGGTCATAGACCAATACAGGAATGCAGTCGGCCGTTGAAATACCCATAATCACATCAGGAACATCACTAATGACTGCATCTATACCTTCGAGTCTGTTTTTTCTTTCTTCCTTTGGCAGAGCCAAGAAATCCTCTGTTATGTGAAAAACATTATCAGTATGAGTCTGATGGGGATATAAGCCGTTCTTTATCTTACCCTGAATACTTGGAAAATGACAGATAAGCGCTTCACGAATCCTTTGCATATCGCGACCTTGAGTACGGTCGGTAGTGAAAGCGATTATGTCCTTTCCGAGGTTGTATAATTCCATTGGCTAATCCTCCTTTTGCTCTTCAGCATCTTCGAGGTCTTCAACATCCTCAATGTCGATATACTCAATATCGTCGGCATCCTCGATGTCATCAAATTCTTCTTCGTCGTCTTCGTCATCGTATCCGCCACCGTATATTTCCTCATCGGCATCACGATCCTCTTCAAATACCTCTGCTGCGAGATATGAAAGGTCCTTGTCACGATGTACGAGAGTATCACCAGCAATGACACCTGCAATCTTATTGCTTTCAGAATTTAGTTCCTTCCAAAGTACGTCCTTCAGTTCTTCAAGTCCCTGTCCTGTAACAGCGGAGATAAACACTACCTGAAGATCATCAGGCAAAGTTTCCTTCAGCATCTCGATAAGCTCATCGTCAAGCAAGTCACACTTGGTGACAGCCAGAACACGATGTTTCTGAAGCATCTCGGGATTAAATTGCTCCAGCTCATTAAGCAGAAGCTGATACTCCTTCTTGATATCATCAGTATCACCCGGAACCATGAACAGCAACAGGGAGTTGCGCTCAATATGACGAAGGAAACGAAGACCAAGACCTTTACCCTCGGCTGCTCCTTCTATGATTCCCGGAATATCAGCCATTACAAATGACTGATTATCACGATACCCCACGATACCAAGACTTGGCTCAAGAGTGGTGAAAGGATAGTTTGCTATCTTTGGACGAGCAGAGGACAATGTAGAAAGGAGAGTTGACTTTCCTGCATTAGGAAGTCCTACAAGACCGACATCAGCAAGGAGCTTTAACTCCATGATGATAGTCATCTCCTGCATAGGTTCACCAGGTTGTGCATAGCGAGGAGCCTGATTGGTAGCTGTACGGAACTGGAAGTTGCCCAGACCACCACGACCTCCTTTCAGTAGAACTACTTCCTGCTTGTCTTCCATAACATCGCAGACATACTTACCGGTCTCGGCATTATACACGACAGTACCACAAGGAACATCTATATAGATATCCTTGCCGTTAGTACCATGACACTTGTCACGACCGCCATTGCCACCGTGCTCTGCGTAGATATGACGCTGGTAACGAAGATGGAGAAGAGTCCAATAGTTGTGGTTACCGCGAAGGATTATGCTTCCGCCATTACCACCATCACCACCATCAGGTCCACCGTTAGGGTTGTATTTCACATGACGAAGATGCATAGAACCTCGTCCTCCCTTGCCCGAACGGCATTGTATCTTTACATAGTCTACGAAATTACTTTCCAAGTCTGAAAGGCTTTTTATTTATAAAATTTACCATGTACAAAATTTACAACTCCTGTACTGCACAGCAAATTGTACTTTGTACATGGTAAATTATACTTTGTTTTTACTTCTTGATTGCAGCGCTAATCTCAGCGTAGATTTCATCGATAGAACCTACACCGTTAATCTTAGCATATTTGCCCTGCTGAATATAGAAATCCTTAAGAGGAAGTGTCTGAGAATAGTATGTGTCAAGGCGCTTCTTAGCTGTCTCCTCATTATCATCAGCACGACCGCTTGTCTTACCACGTGCAATGATACGCTTGATAAGCTCAGCATCATCAACCTCAAGACCGATAACTACGCTTACCTCCTGACCACGCTCCTTGAGCATAGCGTCGAGAGCCTCTGCCTGAGCAATAGTACGTGGGAAACCGTCGAAGATAACACCCTTGATATCCTTACCCTTAGAATCGAGAGTTGATGCAAGCATGTCAACAATAAGTGAATCTGGAACGAGCTTACCCTCGTTGATATAAGCAGAAGCTGTCTTGCCAAGCTCTGTACCAGCCTTGATTTCTGCACGAAGCACGTCACCAGTAGAGATGTGCTCAACTCCAAATTCAGCGATAATCTTATCGCTCTGTGTACCTTTTCCTGAACCAGGTGCACCGAAAATTACGATGTTCTTCATCTTTTATACCTTATTTGAAATGTTTTATGTTTAAACTATTATCCTATTTCCTTCTATTTCTACAGAATTGTACTTTGTAAATTGTACATTGTACATGATATTATTGGCAGAGAGTATATACATCCCTTAATTGTCTGCCAGCCTCGTTGTAGTCAAGCCCATAACCAACAATGAAGTCGTCAGGAATAATCATTGCCGGATAATCAACTTTCAGGTCAACCTTCAGTTTCGACGGTTTGAAGAAGAGAGAGCAGATCACAGATGAAGCCACGCCCTTGCTTTCAAGAATGTCCTTCATCTTTTGCAACGTATTGCCGCTCTCAACGATGTCCTCAACAATGATAACATCTCTACCCGTTATATCTGAATTAACTCCTATCAGTTCCTCTACATTACCGGTAGTTTGTGTTCCGCTGTATGAAGAAAGTTTTACAAAGCTAACCTCACATGGGATGGTCAGTTCACGAACGAAATCAGCACAGAACATAAATGATCCATTGAGTACAGAGAGAATCAGCGGGCACTTCCCTTCATAGTCCTTGTTGATTTTCTCAGCAACGGCTTTCACGCTCTTGAGAATCTCAGCCTCAGGAATACTCAACTCGAACGTCTTATCGTGTAATTTGACCCTTTTCATTAATACTAAATGCTAAATTTGGTACAAAATTACTAAAAAAAAAGGAGAAACTGCTCAATAATGACTAAAATTTAGTATTTTTGCACTCATAAATCACAAAATGATGAAAATATTTACGAGTTCACAGATCCACGAACTGGATAAATACACGATAGAGAACGAACCGATTTCCTCTATTGACCTGATGGAGAGGGCTGCCAGAGCTCTCACCCAAGCAATTATGGACACATGGGATGTAGAAACTCCTGTCGTTGTATTTGCCGGTCCAGGAAACAATGGCGGTGATGCTCTTGCAGTTGCAAGGATGCTTGCAGACAGGCACTATACAGTAGAGGCTTTCCTCTTCAATACAAGTGGCCGTCTGTCGCCTGATTGTGAAGAGAATCGTGATATTCTCAAGAAACGCCACAACCTCAAGACGTTCACAGAAGTGGTTCAGGAGTTTGACCCTCCTGTTCTTACCAAGGATGTCCTTGTGGTTGACGGTCTCTTCGGCTCAGGAATCAACAAGCCATTGTCTGGCGGATATGCTGCTCTCGTAAAATATGTGAACTCATCAGAAGCTCAAGTTGTGAGCATCGACCTCCCATCAGGAATGATGACCGAGGACAATACCTACAACGTAAAGGCAAACATCATTCGTGCAGATGTGACTCTGACTCTTGGCTGCAAGAAACTCTGTATGATGATGCCAGACCTTCAGCCACTTCTCGGACATATCCGTGTGCTCGATATAGATCTCAGTCAGGAGTTTATTGACAAGACCGAGACTCAGTATAGTATCATTGAGGAAGATGAAATCCGCAGGATGTTCATTCCTCGTGATGATTTCGTACACAAGGGCAACATGGGACATGCGCTTATCATTGCCGGCTCCTATGGAATGGCAGGAGCAGCCGTTCTTGCTACTCGTGCATGTCTCCGTTCTGGTGTAGGAAAAGTGACAATACATACTCCAAAGCGCAACTACGACATCATGTCAATCTCTGTTCCCGAGGCTATTATGCAGTTGGACAAAGAAGAGACTATCTTCACACAGCCTGCAGATTCTGAAGGATACGAGGCTATAGGCATTGGTCCGGGTCTTGGACAGAGCGAGAACACAGCAATAGCCGTTATTGCCCAGATAAGAAGCAACAAGACTCCGATGGTCATTGATGCTGATGCCCTGAACATCCTATCAACCCACAAGGCATGGATGCAGCAATTGCCAGAGGGACTTATCCTCACTCCTCATCCTCGTGAACTTGACCGTCTTGTCGGCGTTTCTTCTACAGACGACTTTGAGCGTCTCACAAGAGCTCGCGAGCTTTCTCAGCAACTTAGGGCATATGTGATACTTAAAGGTCACTATTCCGCTTTATGTATGCCTAACGGACATATCATATTCAACTCAACTGGTAATGCAGGAATGGCAACTGCAGGTTCCGGAGATGTACTTACAGGTATCATCACAGCGTTTCTTGCTCGTGGCTACTCACGTGAGAATGCAGCAATAATGGGTATGTATCTCCACGGATTTGCTGGTGACCTCGCAGCAAGCGAACTTGGTGAGGAAAGCCTCACAGCAAGTGACATAATCAATTACCTCCCAAAGGCTTTCTGCCAGTTATAGTTTATATTACCTATGAAAAGAATAATATCACTATTTGTAATTGCTATCGCAATATTTCAATCGGCGCTTGCTCAGGACATCGTGAATGAGGGCGCTCCATATTATCTTCCAAAAACCGCATTCAAATTCCGTATTCTTGTCCAGAAGACCAAGTTTACTCCTGGAGAATATGCAGAGTATGCATCTCGATACTTGAAGCAATCAGATGCCGTACTTGAGCCTAAGACATCATATAAGATTATCGACCTCCAGATGCAGACTATTGGCGTGCCAGACCCTTCAAAGCACTTTAACGCCAAGGCCGGCATGAAGTATAACATACAGAAAATCCACGTTAGCGATAATGGTGTGCTCCTCTCTGTCAATACAGATCCTGCACCTAACAAGGAGGAGCCTTCGTTTTCTCCAGCCAGGAAGCCTGCCCCACTTAATCCTCGCGACTATATGAGTGAGGATATTCTTGCTGCAGGAAGCAGAGCAAAGATGGCTCAGCTTTGTGCAGAGGAAATATATACAATCCGCACTTCACGTAATGACCTGACTCGTGGTACAGCAGAGACCATGCCGAAGGATGGAGAGCAGCTAAAACTCATGCTTGCATCGCTCAACAACCAGGAAAAGGCTCTCCGTCAACTTTTCGAGGGTATTACCGAGATTGATACTACCGAACACGTAGTTACCGTTATGGCTGATGCACCTACTACAGGTCAGTTGGCATTCCGTTTCTCTGAAGCCTTTGGAATAACAGATAATGACGATTTTTCTGGCTCACCATATTATCTTAGCGTGACAGATCTCCAACTGACTCCAGAGGATACCCGAACAGAAAAGGAGAAAACCGCCCAGAAAGAAGATCCAGGACTCTATATCAATGTTCCAGGCAAGGCTCATGTAGCGCTCTATAATGCCAACAAGACAATCAAGGAAATGGATGTCTTCTATCCACAGTTTGGTAGGATTGAGAATCTTAGCGCAAGCCTATTCAATAAGAAAGTCATGACAACCTTCCAACTTAACCAAGTTACAGGTACAACAATAAACCTGAATGTACAGGAGGTTGGAAAATAGCCGAAGCATACTCCAACCTTCGCTATACCTTCGCTTTAAGTCCGTTCCTCCTTCGCTTTGAAACGAAGGTAAGATAGAAAGAAAATGGGACTTACAAGGGACTTACTTGGGAGTCACAAAGAAAGTCCAAATACACTATATGTAATTTATAAGTTTACAAAACTCCCGCCAACATAAAAAAGAAAGGGCAACCGTATTTGGTTGTCCTTTCTTTTTTACTATATTCGCTAAATTCCGAACTCTGCTATTACTCCCCACTTAACCATATCACCATCAGTTAAAGCCTTATGCACGTCACCATGTATACGAACAAATTGCTTGCCTAAAGACATTTGAGCACCAACACCAATATATCCTCCAACGTGTCCAGAGCCAGATCCCCAATCATGCGATTTATTAGACGTACTATACTGAGAATAAATAATTTTGTCATTTTCTGTCATTTTCATATCTATTCCCGCAAATATGCCACCTCGGACTAATGGCTGAATTTTCCCTCTACCATAGCGTTTTACCATGCCAAGAGAGAAGGTCAATACGCTTTTTTCTATAGTTGAATATGCTTCCGCATTAATAGGCATTCTCTCATGAGGAATAAATATCTCTGACTTGCATTTAGGAGTATAAATAACACAAATCTCAGCACTGAGGTCTTTCATAACTCTTTCAAGATCAACCTCTCCACCAATACCAATCTCAAATGTACCACAAGGATAGCTTTCGTCAAGGTATTCCTGATTATCACTTTTCTCTGTTGAATAATATGCATAGCCTGCAAATATCTTGAAATGAAGTTTCTTCTTGTCGGATTTCTCATTGTATTCATACACCACACATGAGCTGCCATCCGTACATACGTCATTGTGATATTCACGCACGATATTGATCAGATTTTTTCTCGACATGTCTTTCTCACTGATGTCGGAAGCTGCTTTCCATGAGTCCTGCAGCAGAATCTTCACCTTGCCGTATTGTTCTCTCTTCTCTTGTAGCTTACCCATTTCATCGTTTCAAGTGGATGATGTGAGAAACGCCCTGTTGATAAGTCGGGCCATCTCTCCATCCTCACGCTCAAAGAAATAGTATTCGTCACGATTGTAGGCCACACAATATAGGTTCATTTTGCCTTGAACCATGTATTCTGCAAAGAATAATTCCGGCTCGCCTGTGACATTCAGCCGGCGTGTGACAAAATATTTCCCGTTATGGTCAAACCTGAAACATTCTATTTCACCTGGCTTGTAGGTCTTGCCCTCATTTCCGCCATTGGCCCAAAACACACACTGTTTTGACAGTTTCTCGTCTGTGCGGAAGTCAATGATGCCTCTTACTGTATCACCATTGTTTGTAATGATATACCCTGGCTTTGGATTGGTCTGCGCCATCACTCCTGTTGCAAAAAATAACAATAAGAGGAGGGTGAGCGTCCATCGCCCGTTGGTGAGTGACGATTGTCCGAAAAGACTTGTCTTCTTCATTATTCTATTGGTTTTTGAAAAGTATTATTCCAATTTCGGATTCACTGCTTTTTCAGCAGTGCACATCCATAAAGCAAAGGTAAGGAAAAAACAGCTTTATCAACAAATATATGGCTAATTATTTATAGGCTGTCTTCATACATGGCTTCATTTTCTATTTTTTCTTAACCTTATAATGTGTTAGGATGGTGGTGTTTACCAAATAGGGAAACGTATTTGTTTGAATTAGAAATAAAACATTGATTAGATATCAGATTGTTAATTTATTCGATACTTTTTATTGCAATTGTGAATTTTTTCCGCTAACTTTGCAAGAAAATCTAATGAATATGACGCATCACAGGTTAGATGAATTAGACAGGAAAATCTTGAAACTTATATCTGAAGACGCAAGAATTGCGTTCCTTGAGGTGGCACGTGCTTGTAATGTAAGTGGAGCGGCTATCCATCAGCGGATACAGAAATTGTCAAAAAATGGAATCATCAAGGGATCAAAATTCATTATTGATCCTGAGAAAATTGGATATGAGACATGTGCTTATATCGGACTTTTCCTGAAAGACCCGGAGAATTTCGATCAGGTGGTGAAAGAACTCAAAAAGATTCCAGAGGTCGTGGAATGCCATTACACCACAGGTGGTTTCGACATGTTTATTAAAATCTATGCCAAGAACAACCATCATCTCCTCAACATCATCCATGACAAACTGCAGCCATTGGGCCTATCAAGAAGTGAGACCATCATCTCATTCAATTCGGCCATCGACAGACAACTGCCTGTCGTTGATATGGATGATGAAGTGGATGAGGATGAGGTAGAAGTTGAAGATTCCGCAGAACCTTTCATCGAATAATCATTTCCTCACATAGTCCACAAAGTCATAACGATATTGGTGCCGTTCATCAATATCGTGACATTCTCTTGACACTTCCTGCCACTCATCACCGTATGGCGGGAAGAAGGCATCAGCGTCTTCTGGCGTATCATGAACCTCTGTCAGGCACAGACGGTCAGCGATGTGGATGGTCTGGGCATAGATACTGGCTCCACCGATGATGTAGACTTGCTCATCATCGCTGCAGTGGGATAAGGCTTCTTTGATGGTGGCATAGCACTCGCAGCCATCAAATGACTTGTTGCTGCGGCTCAGCACGATGTTGCGACGGTTGGGGAGCGCTCCCTTCGGCAATGACTCAAACGTGCGCCGACCCATGATGATAGTGTGGCCTGTCGTGAGCGTCTTGAAGCGTCGCAGGTCGTTAGGAAGCCAGTAAAGCAGGCGGTTGCCCTTACCAATCGCTCTGTTGGATGCCACAGCCGCTATGATATGGATGTTCATCTTTTTTAATTTTTCATCTTTCATCTTTTTCCCATTTTCCCATCTTAATTTTTCATCTTTCATCTTTCATTTTTCATCTTTCATTTACACTGCTACTTTCCCTGCAATATGAGGCCACGGATCATAACCTGTCAACTCAAAGTCTTCGTAGGTGAAATCTGTCAACTCATGAATGTCGGGGTTGAGCTTCATCACTGGCAGCGGACGGGGCTCTCGACTCAGTTGCAACTTCACTTGTTCGGTGTGGTTCAGGTAGATGTGGGTGTCGCCCGTGGTGTGGATGAAGTCGCCGGCCTCCAAACCTGTCACCTGGGCCATCATCTGCAGCAATAGGGCATACGACGCGATGTTGAAGGGCACACCCAGGAAGGTGTCGGCGGAGCGCTGGTAGAGTTGAAGACTCAGACGGCCTTCGGCGACATAAAATTGGAACATCGTGTGGCAGGGGGGCAGAGCCATTTCATCCACTTCTGCCACATTCCATGCACTGACGATCATGCGGCGGGAGTCGGGGTTGTGCCTGATCTGGTCCACCACCTTGGCGATCTGGTCGATGGTACCACCTTGGTAGTCGGGCCAGGAGCGCCATTGGTGACCATATACAGGACCCAATTCGCCGTTCTCGTCTGCCCATTCATTCCAGATTCTCACGCCGTGCTCTTGGAGCCACCTCACATTGGTGTCGCCACGGAGAAACCACAGAAGCTCGTAGATGATGGATTTCAGATGGAGTTTCTTGGTGGTGAGAAGGGGAAAGCCATCCGACAGGTGAAAACGCATCTGATGGCCGAAAATGCTGCGGGTGCCTGTGCCGGTGCGGTCGGATTTCACCACACCTTCTCGCATGATCCTGTCAAGCAGGTCTAAGTATTGTTTCATAGCTTTATCAATATTTCTTCGTCTTCTTCAGGGATGTGTGAACTCTTGATCTTCCATTCCTGGGGATACAGGTTGTTGGCTCGCTGGCCTACATTCTTGGCGAACCCCAACGGAATATCGTGATAGGTGAACAGAAGATGGCCTCGTGGATGAGCGCTTCCTACGGCGATGGGCTCACGACGCAGATAAGTGATGGCTTCCGGCTTGGTGAGGGCTACCTCATCAAAAAGGCCGCGACGCAAGCCGAGGGAGAGGGCAAGTGAGGGGTGGGGGATGAATTGCCGACCCTTATCTATGGCTACCGTGATGCCGGCATGCAGGATACGGAGCTGGCGGGCTTGTTCATAGAGGGGCTCCCATCGTCTGGGTAAGGCGATGATGGTGTCGCCTTGTTTTTTAAAAGTATAAGAGGTTGGCTCTGCCAACCATGACATGATGTCTGGCGGGATTGAACCGGTCGGTTTCTCATGCCGTCTCGCAGATTCTCGTCTCTTCGTCATCTTCTGAGACGACTGGTCGGGGGCATCGTCTTTAGCTGACTTGCGGAGAACGACCATAAACAGACCTTCTCCTTTGGTGATGCCGGGGATGAAACGGTAGACTGGCAACGGTTCCCTGCAGTATAGGTCGCCAGTGATGTGCCATTGCTCATCGGTATCCACAGCAAGTGGTTCCGCACCCAGCGTGGTCATCATCCATTGCACATTCTCTTCGTTCTCGCGGGTGTTGAGAGTACAGGTGGAGTAGATCAGAAGACCGCCTGGACGCAGACAACTCCAAATGTCTTCCACTATCTGGCGTTGCAGCTGCTGACAATGGGCGACATTGTTCACCGACCATTCGGTGATGGCTCCTTCATCCTTGCGGAACATACCTTCACCGGAGCAGGGCACATCAGCGAGTATCACGTCAAAACGGAGGCCTGACCTCACGTAGTCGGGGGCGTAATTGTTGGTGACCACGACATCCTGGTGGCCGTATTTCTGAATGTTCTCCAACAGTATCCGGGCTCGTGACGGTATGGGTTCATTAGCGAAGAGCATACTGCCGTCGGGTAATGCGGAGAGGGCGGCGGTGGTCTTACCCCCAGGGGCTGCACAAAGGTCGAGCATCACCACGGGCTGGGTGACGTGTTGGCGGATCACCTTGTCGATGAACATCGAGGCGGCGTCTTGCACGTAATAGGCACCGGCATGCAATAGGGGGTCGAAGGTGAAGTTGGGACGATGGCTGAGGTAATGGCCGAGATGGCACCAAGGCACATCTTCTCCGGCAAGAGAACTGCCGACCTCATGACCCCTGCTCTTCTGGGGGTGAAGGCGGATACTCACGGGAGGGGGCTGGAGCATACCTGCGGCATAGCGGGCGTAAAGGCTGTCGCCCATCATCTGCCGGGTATAGGTGGTGAATTCCTCAGGCAACTGCATAACGACAAATCAGAATTCAATGTCGAAACCGTCGTCTTCCAACGAAGGCTTTTCCTTCTCTTTGGGTTTGGGCGGGGTGGTAAGGTTGCCTTCTTTGTCCGTCATGCCGTAGGTGGTGCGGAGCACGATAAACTCGGTGCGGCGGTTGAGCTGGTCGCAGATGGCTTGTTTGTCTTTGTCGAGGGCTTTGATGAAATCTTCCGTCAGCACGTCGCCTTCTTTCAGCCAGTCGTATTGGGCGGCCAACTTCTTGCGGATGACTTTTGGCTTTTCTTTGCCATAGCCCTTGGGGGTCAGGCGGTCGGTCACAATACCGTGGGAGATGAGGTAGTTGACCACCGACTCGGCTCTTCGCTGAGACAGACCGACATTATAGGCCTGACTGCCATGGTAATCGCAGTGGGCACTCAACTCAATGGTCACATTGGGATTCTCGTTGAGAAGCGTCACCAGTTCGTCGAGGGCTTGGGTCGACTCGGGGCGAAGTGTGGCTTTATCGTAGTCGTAGAAGATATTGTCGATCATCACGGGCACAC
>JAEEGH010005715.1_pt1 | contig 31018 bp, 24 predicted proteins | sample 9134181 | NCBI WGS metagenome assembly JAEEGH01 (sample SAMN16246544, study PRJNA631951) | gut metagenome | biome: gut microbiome; feature: rumen; material: DP-attached | host: Bos | place: Iran: Karaj | collected 2018-10
ACTGCAACCACGATGGTGTCGCCAGTTGCCGTGACACCGCCCGTGGTGAATTCCTCCCAGGCTTGCTGCAGGCTCATGATGTTGGGTGCCCATTGTGATGAATAGTATGGATCATCTGGGATTACCTCGCGCATCACGATGTTGGTATGGTTGTTTTGAACGACTCGGACATCGTTGTTTGAGGTTAGGCGGCGCATCTTGTCCTCTCTTGACCCTTTGCTGTCAGAGATTTCAAAAAGCCAGATATTCAGTCGTTTGGATAACAGTCTTTTGGGCACAATACCGACATTGGAATTGGCCGCAAAGGTCGTGGCGTCTACATCTTGTTCCAACCAAATGATGAATTCGTTCTCCACATATGTGGTTGATCCTTGGCTTTGCTGTGGCTCCTGTGCGTATGAAAACACGGACAAAGCTATTATGGCCAAGATGAATAGTGGTTTAATGATTGATTTCATGGGAATGTTATTATTTATGTTTCAGTTAGCAAAAATAATCATTTTCAGTTTAACCGCCACTTTTCCAGCCGATTTCAAAAGAATTGCCTATTTTTGCAAACTGAACAACTGAACAACTGCAAACTGATAACTAAAAAAAGATGGAAGGAAAGCGATTAGAAAAAGTAAACAAGTTGTTACTGAAAGAATTAGGCGATATTTTCCAAAAAGAGCTTAAACCCAAGGTGCCCTCACTGATGATTACCGTGACGCGCGTCAATGTCACATCTGACTTGTCGTATGCGCGTGTGTATTTGAGTGTGTTCGGCGTGGATGAGAAGAAGAAGGTCGTGGAAGAGGTAGGCCAAAACGCCAAGGCCATCCGCGGCTTGCTCGGCAACCGTATCCGTCATCAGATGCGTGTGGTGCCGGAGCTTCGTTTCATCGAGGACGACTCGCTGGATTATATCGAAAACATTGACAACCTGCTGCATCCCGACAAGTGAGACTGCCGCTGTTCATAGCAAACCGTTACTTGGTGGCCAAAAAGAGTCACAACCTCATTAATATCATCACATGGATCTCCATTTTGGGTATTAGTGTGGGCTCGTTTGCGCTTATTGTGGTGCTGTCGGCCTTCAACGGCTTGGAAAAGGTGATTTCCTCCATGAACAACCGCCTCACGCCTGACTTGCAAATCGCCCTAATAAAAGGCAAGACCATTGATTTGACGGCTTTTCCATTAGGCCAACTTAAAGCAATTCAAGGTGTTGATTATGTGATTCCTACCATTACCGAGGATGCTCTGTTTCGTGCCAACGACAAGCAACACATCGGTCAGGTAAAGGGTGTTGGACTGGAATACCAGAAGATTGACCGTTTGAATGAAATTGTCTTTGGAGGCGGTGATTTGATGCTTTCTGACGAAGACGAGCATGATTTTGCCGTGCCTGGAGCAGGCGTGGCTTGGTATTTGGGCATCAATGCCTACAACCCTTACGCGATGGTGCGCATCTATGTGCCTAAACGCGGCAACGCCTCGCTGATGAGCCTCGAAAACAGCTTCAATTCCGATGTGCTGACTGTGCGTAGCGTGTTCTCCACCGAGCAGGAACAAGATGAGAAATTGGTGCTTGTGCCTTTTGAAATGCTGTCGGAGCTGCTTGAATATGAAAACAAAGCAACCAATGTAGAGCTCTTTACCGCTCCAAATGCGGATATTAATAAGGTGAAAAAATCGGTCGCTTCCATCCTTGGTGCTGACTACACTGTGAAAAACCAACAGGAACAGCAGGAGACGCTATATAAAATCATGCGCTCCGAAAAATGGGCGGTTTATGTCATCCTTACCTTTATCTTGATTTTGGCTACCTTCAATGTGGTCGGCTCGCTTTCCATGCTGATGATTGACAAACGGAAGGACACTGAAATCCTCAAAGCTATGGGTGCCGACAACCACTTGATTCAAAAGATTTTCATGAACGAGGGTCTGCTCATCTCTGTGGCGGGAGGCATCATCGGATTGTTGTTGGGCATCATTTTGGTGCTGTTGCAGCAGCAGTTCGGTTTCGTGAAGTTTGGCACGGGCGGCAACTATGTCGTGGATGCCTATCCGGTGCTATTGAAACTCAAGGATGTGTTGTTGATTTTCGCCACGATTCTGGTGGTGGGCTGCACCTCGGCTTTCCTTACTGTGCGTCACGCGATGCGCAAGTCCAGTGCTCAGAAATCCAGATTGAACGACAGATAATAACGCGGTTTCTTCGCGATTTGTCCGTCCTGTATACCCCAAGCCATATCGCCTCTGATAAAATAGCCGAACAGGGTGGTCCGCAGTCCAAAGCCGATGCCACCCACCAAAGGCTCTTTCATCTCTGTAACGGTGATGTTCAGGTTACCATCGGTAATATGTGTGTTGTAGAGTGAATTGCTCGGACTGTAAGGATTCCAGCCCGTCCAAGCGGTGCCGATGTCGCCAAAAGCGACGATTTGGAAGTCCTTGATGAAATTCATGTTGATGGGACGGTTGGTGAAGTAGCTGAACACGGGGAAGCGCAACTCGCTATTCAGGACGACAAAGTTGTTGCCGTTGCGGATATTCTGGCTGAAGCCGCGCATGTTGGTGGCGAGGGTCTGATAAGCATAGTTTTGCGAGTAGTCGACGGGTGCGCCCTGGTCGAAAGAGGCCAAAATCCAATTGTCAACGCCCCCCATGTAATAGATGAGCTTCTGCTGTCCAAACGAACTGCTTCCCGCGATGCGGTTGGCCCAGATGAAATTACGGCTGATGCGGGTGTAATGTCTGTAATCGAATCCGACAACGACCATGTTGTTGGTGTTACGGGCGATGCGTTGGTAATATTCGGCAAACACCTTTCCCCTTGCTCCGACAAGTAGGTTGGTCCCGAGTTTCTTTGAGTTATCGTAGACGAGCTCAGCCCGTAATCCGCCCCAGTTTTCATAAACGTCTTTGTCGCCAAGGCTATAGTCATCAATGGCGAGGTTGACTTTATGGTCTAACCTGTAAATGGCTGTGCCTCGCAAACTTAGGATTTCACTGAAAGGATAGCTCAGTGTGTAGAAAGCTTCATTAGTGAAGGTTCGGTAGTAGTAGCTGGAATAGTCGTCGGTGACATAACGATGCAGGGTGATGCTCTTGTCGACGCGTTTGCTGAGGTCGCTGAAACGCATCATGTATTCGTTGTTGGTGAGGCTGGTATTGAGTTTCACGCCGAGTTCGATTTTGTAGTCTTCCATCAGGTCTTTCATCTTGGTGCCGAGGAAGATATTGAAGCCTGAGTTGAGGTAGATAGGCGTGCCACCGCCGCTGAAGGGCTGGTAGCTGTAGTTCATGCTGGTGAAGTCGATTTGGCTCATCAGCTGGTCGGCGAAGAGTTCCACATAATAGTTATTGGGCCGCTGGATAGTGTCTTTTTGCCTTGGCTTAGGAGCAGGACGGTTGTCCTGTACCACTTGCAGGGAGTCAGCTCCCAAGGCACCGCCGATTTGTCGTTTGCGTCGAGGGTAGCGGTAACTGGCCGAGAAACGGTGCTTTGAAATGGGCTCCACAACCGTATCCTTTTCCTTCTTGATCCATTCTTCAATCAATCTTTTTTGTGCATAAGGGCTCATCTGACTGATGTTTTGCTCTTGGCCTCGGAGGATGGATGACATAAAAAACTTCTCGCCTTTTTGGTCGGCCATCAACATGGCGGCTTTGTGGTCGCGTGGTTGGTAGCTGTAGTCGATGATATTGGAAGAATAGTCCGTAAGTTGTTCTTTTTTGCCGAAATAGCGGTAGTGCACGATGGTGTCGATATGGCTAATGGCACTGTCGAAACGAATCTGGTATAAGTTATAAAAGCCACTGGTGTCGTTCAGATAGAGCAGACTGCCGTCCTTGAGGGGCTCGGGCAAGATACTGTTGGAGTAATGTTGTTGGGTCAGGTTTTGGAGCACTGCACCTTTATTAATATAGTTGTAGGCGAAAAGGTCGAATTGTTTGCTTTGGAAACCAATTTTCTCGTCGACCTTCAAAGTGTCGTTGTCGCGGTTTGAACTAAACACAATCTGTCGGTCGTCGAAAGTGAAGACGGGATTCAGGTCGGTGTGGTAGTCGTTCGTGATTTGCTCCAAAGTGTTGGAAAACAGGTTGTAGACATAAATGTCGGGCTTACCCATGCGGGTGGCTGCCAAAACAATCTTGCGACTCTTATGGGCGTAGGAGAACGAGCTGACCTTTTGGAAGTCGAACAGATAGGTGCTAGCTTTCTTGCCCGAATTAATGTCTAAATTGTAGAGCTGAATTTTGCCTTCTTCCTCGAGGATGAACGACAGAATCTCGCCATTGGGATGCCAAGCCAACAATGGAAATGAAGTATCAATGTTTTCATCAGAGCGGTATCCCGCTTTGAATAGTTGTTGCCGCTTACCGCTTTGTAGGTCTTCCAACCAGAGGCGGATTTTGCCCTCGTCGTTGCTGACATAGGCAATGTATTTCCCGTTCGGGCTGATGCTGGGTTGGGTGAAAGTGCGGTATTTCTTGTATTTCAGCTTCAGCGGGTTGGTGGGCTGGTTGGCCAAAAGGTTCTCGTAACGTGCCTTATAAAACTCATACCATTCCTCAATCAAAGCTTTGTATTCTTTGCCCGTAACGTAGAGTAGTGCCTTTCTGACGTTTTGCGTGTTTTCAGCTAAGGTAAGAATATCGTTGAACGATTTGTTGCCATATTTTTCATCGATGAAGTTCCAAAACGAATAACCTGCAATCAAAGCGTCGTCGTCGCGGAGATGATTGATTTTTTTGTAGTTGCCAGAAGTGATGCCGCGTTGCAGTTGGGCTTCCTTGTGGCAGTCCCAGTTGCCAGCGATGAAAGCCACCAGTCCGTCTTGGAACCATTGCGGGATGTCGTAACGATAGGAGTTGCGGATTTGGGAGCCGATGCTGGTGCCGTTCATCACCTGACTGAATAACAGCCGAGCGATGCCTTCACGGATTTGCGCCTCGAAATGGGTGTAGTCTCCGTCGAAGTAAAGAATTACCTTTGTTCCGATAATTTTGGTGATGCCGCCTGTGTTGCCGTATTCCTCTTCCTCAAGGTTGATGTTGCTCTGCTTGAAGTCTCCCTTGCTGTTGAAGACGATGAATTGGATCTTTTTCCCGAATCGGCTATTGAGACGGTTTTCAAGTTGAGGAATCTGCTCTTTGGCATAGGCTTGAGCATAGCGGGCAAGGTCATCGCCACCTTGGTAGAAATACACGTCGAAGTTGTTGTTCATGAAGTACGACCAATGAAAGTCGGCCCACTGTACGCGATTTTTCCCGAAGGGCATGTTCATGCCGTTATAGAACTGGGCTTGGACGGGCAGAATCATCGCCATGAGAAGGACCAAAAGAATCGCATTTCGTTTTTTCGACAACATAAAAACAAATTAGCGGACAAAGATAGGTATTTTCTTTGTAATGCTTCCAAAATTGCACTATCTTTGCCAGCAAAATCATAAAGATGCTCAAACTAGAACAATTCGTATTTAATCCCTTTTCGGAAAACACCTACGTCGTTTACGACGAGAACACCAAGGAATGCGTCATCATTGACCCGGGCTGCTCCAATGCAGGCGAGGAAAATGAACTTTTCGACTTCATCGATAGCCATCAGCTCAAGCCGCTGATGGTCATCAATACACACGGCCACATTGATCATATCATGGGTAACACTGCTGCGAAGAAGAAATATGGCATCAAAGTGGCGGCGCATCCCAACGTGAAAAACGACTTTCTTCGCTCGCGACAACAGGCTGCTATGTTTGGGCTACCGTTTATGGGTGATTGCGATCTTCCCGATGTCGATTTGGAAGATGGCGAGATCATCAAGGTAGGGGAGAGCACCCTTGAGGTCATCAGCACACCAGGCCATGCCATGGGTAGCATCAGCCTCTATGCTGAAATCGAAGGTTGGGTCTTCACTGGTGATGCGCTCTTCTGCCGCAGCATCGGGCGCACCGACTTCCCTGGAGGCAACTACGAGCAGCTTCGTACGAACATCATTGAGCGGCTGTTCCATCTGCCCGATGATACCGAAGTCTACCCTGGCCACGACCATAGCACGACCATCTTTGATGAAAGAAAGTATAATATGTTTCTTTGATGAAAAGATCTCTTGGCACATTGATTCTTTTGCTCTTGACTATTTTGACCTTTGCACAGGATGAGATGCGGGTTATAGATAGCCTTGAAAACGTTATGGCCAAGCAGGAAGGGCGAGAGAAGGTGCTGACTATGATTGAGTTGACGTGGGAGTTTTACGATATTTCTTACGATGACTGCCTAAATTGGGGCGAAAAAGCCATCAAAGAAGCACAGAAGCTAGGCTTGACTGATTTGGAGGCGGATGCCACTTTTGCGTTAGCAATGCAATATGGCTATCATGCCGACCTCGATTTGGCACAGGTTTATCTGAAGCGGTCCTTCGACTTGCACATGTCTGTTGGCAATCATGACCGTGCTTTTGAGGACCTTTGGAATCAAGCTTATTTCGAACAGATTTGGGGCAATATGGACTCGGCAATTAGTGTTTATCAAGAGGTCTTGCCTTTTGCTGAACAACGTCGCGACACGTTGGCTATGGCTCAGACATGCGCCAATATGGCCATCATCCAATATCAAAAGCATGATTTTGAACGTTCCGAAGCGAATTTCAAGAAGAGTTGCGCATATTATAAGTCTATAAATACTATTGTAGAAGAGGCAAAAAATAATGCAAACCTGGCCAATCTTTATATGGAGTGGGGAAGGTATGCCGAATCAAGGAAATTGTTTCAACTTGCTATTCCTGTGTTAGAACAATTTGATAGATTTGATTATCAGTTGCTTACATTCAAAAATTATGGCTTGTTGTTTGAGAAGCAATTTGTGAACTATGATTCTGCCAGCTATTATTTTGACAAGGCAATGACATGCATCGAGCAGGTGGAATGGCCAGCTGAAAACATGGTTGATGTATCGAATGCAAAGTCAGATGTGCTAGTTGAAATGGGCAATGTGGCTGTTAACCGCCACGATGATTTGTTAGCGATGAACTATTTTAAAGAGGCTTTTGCTTTGGCAGAAAAAAACAAATACCATTTTGGTTTAATGCAAGCTGCATTAAGCCTGGGCCAGTTGTATGCCTATCAAGGGGAAGCGACCCTTTCGTTGCATTATCTTGATATCTATGCTGAGGAAGCAAAGAAATCGGGCATTACCATGATGGAGTCAGCTGCAAAGAAACCACTTATCCTTGACTATGCTCGTTTAGGATGTTTCAATGAAATGGCTGCAGAACTTGATGCACTTGATGAGCAAAAGCAGACCCTGCAACGTGAAAACAGTGATTTATATGACCAGTTAAGCACAATCCAAGATGAAACGCAAGGTCTACTCCAGCAAAACGAATCCCAAAACAACCAAATCCAAATCCTCCAAACCCAGCGCAACCACTATCGTTTGGCCTTCTTCGGCCTCTTGGCCATAGTGCTTTTCGCTGTGGTTTTGTTTGTGGTCTACAAAATTGTTCGGAAAAAACGAGCAAAAGTGTAAAACCTTGAAAATAAAACCCTACCTTTGCACCCGTTTACGAAATTTGAATCTTTAAATCTTAAATCTTTAAATAATACATTACAATGATTGAGAAAATCACATCATCACAACAAGCTATGGACCTGGAAGCCAAGTACGGTGCCCATAACTATCACCCGCTGCCGGTCGTCCTCGCCAAGGGTAAGGGCGCCAAGGTGTGGGACGTCGAAGGCAAAGAGTATTTCGACTTCCTGTCGGCTTATTCCGCTGTCAACCAAGGCCACTGCCACCCGAAAATCATCAAGGCCATGACCGACCAGGCCGAGCGCCTCACCCTCAGCAGCCGCGCTTTCTATAACGACGCACTCGGCGTGTGGGAAAAATATGTGACTGAATATTTTGGCTACGACAAGGTGCTGCCTATGAACTCGGGCGCCGAAGCCGACGAAACTGGCCTGAAGCTCGCCCGCCGTTGGGGTGTCGTCAAGAAAGGTATCCCGAACGACAAGGTGAAGATTGTGTGCTGCGAAGGCAACTTCCACGGCCGTACCATCACCATCATCACGATGAGTAACGATCCCGAGTCGTATGCCAATTATGGCCCCATGACTCCTGGTTTCATCCGCATCCCTTACAATGACCCCGACGCACTGGAACAAGTGCTGGCTAAGGAAGGCAACGAAATCGCTGGTTTCCTGCTGGAACCCATCCAAGGCGAGGCTGGCGTTTATGTGCCGGACGAAGGCTACCTGAAGAAGTGCTATGACATCTGCAAGAAGTACAACGTGCTGTTCATGGCCGATGAGGTGCAGTGCGGTATCGCCCGTACGGGTAAGATGCTGGCTTGCGACCACGAAGGCGTGCGCCCCGACATCCTCATCCTGGGTAAGGCCCTCGGTGGTGGTGTGGTGCCGGTGAGCTGCGTGTTGGCCGACGACGACATCATGCTGAACATCAAGCCCGGTGAGCACGGATCGACCTTTGGTGGCAACCCGATTGCTGCCCGCGTGTCCATCGCCGCTCTTGAGGTCATCAAGGAAGAGCACCTGATGGAGAACGCCGAGCGTCTCGGTAAGATTTTCCGCGAGGAGATTAGCAAGATCAAGAGCCCGATGATTGAGAAAGTCCGTGGTAAAGGTTTGCTCAACGCCGTAATCATTAAACCCAAAGACGGTAAGGAAGCTTGGGATGTATGCCTCAAGATGCGCGACCTCGGCCTGCTGGCTAAGCCCACCCATCAGCACATCATCCGCTTCGCTCCGCCCTTGGTCATCACCGAGGCTGAGCTCCGCGAAGCCATCGAAATCATCAAGAAAGCCATCGCCTCGTTTGAATGATTCTGATGATGGATCAATGAAAAAAGCCTCTCGAAAGGGAGGCTTTTTCATTTGATTGCTATCTCTTTGAAGATGCTCTCAACAGCGTCTTCGTATTCTTTCAATGCATTAATCTTCTTGATTCTCCGCCAAACCACCTGTGGTTCCTCGAAACTGTTCATCAGATACGACCAAAGTTCTTTCATGCGCCCCAACACTTTCGGGCTACCTCCTGCATGACGTAGGCGGTCTTCGTATAGGTCGAGGACATAATTGTGTAGACGATCGGTTTTGTCGTGGATTTGCGGACGCATGCGATGCGTCCCTACGGGTTCGTCCTGTAGGGACATACCGCGTGTGTCCGATATTTGTTCCGCCAAAAACGGATTGGCCAGCAATCCCCGACCCAGCATGAACTGTTCGACAGGCTGCACTACTTTACAAATACGTCCAAAACTTTCCACCGAAAAAATATCCCCGTTATAAACCAACGGCGCATTAATTAAAGGTATTAAAGCCTTGAACCGCTCTATGTCAGCCTCACCCTTGTATAGCTGCTTCCCGATGCGCGGATGGATGATTAATTCGCTCAAAGGAAACTTGTTGAAAATCGGAATGATGGCGTCTATTTCCTCAGGGCTGAAATATCCCAAGCGGCATTTTATGCTGAATTTGATGTCAATCTGTTCGAAAACCCGCTCAAGCATGGCCTCCACCTTGTCAGGATAGGGTAGAAGTCCACAGCCGCGTTTCTTGCTGGCTACACGTGGAAACGGGCAACCCATATTTAGGTTGATTTCCTTATAACCCAGCTGTTGACATTGTTTGGCAAAACGCAATATCTCCTCTGCGTCAGTGCTGAGGATTTGCGGTGTAAGGGTTTCTACGTTGTTGCATTTTGGGTCGATTTCCTCGCCTTGTAGGTTTTTGGCGTGATCTTCTTTATGAATACCCGTGAAAAAAGGCGTGTAAAACTTGTCGATACCACCAAAATGCCGCTTGAACACATTGCGAAACGGTGCATCGGTGATGCCTTGGAAGGGACCTAAGGAAAGCAACGGGCTGCTCATTTCTTCTTGCGCTTGGTGGCTTTCTTGACAGTTCTCTCACCCGATCGGTTCCAGCGGATGAGGCTTATGGCAATCCATGTGATGAGTAGCACGAAGGTGAGATAGACAGCGATACGGCTGAGGTAGTCGCCATGTTTTGCGTAGAAAGTTATTTTGTCGTTGGCCTTTAGGGTGTCACGAATGGCATCGGGCTCCCAATAGTTGGTTTGTTGCAGTACATCGCCACGCTGGTTGAAGAACCCCGATCGCCCCGTGTTGGCTGAACGTGCGATGCAACGTCGGTTCTCGATGGCGCGCAGCTTCGAGAACTCGAAGTGCTGCTTATAACCTGGTGTGTCGCCCCACCAGCCATCGTTGGTGATGACGAAAATCAGGTCGGCACCCTTTTTGCAGAAGGAACTGACATATTCACCAAAAGCAGACTCATAGCAGATAGGCACAGCCACTTTATGTCCGCCAAAGGTCATCACTTTCGATTCGGGGTCGGTCTTTAAGGTACCGCGTGCAATACCCATGGTCAGGCTGTAGTTCTTCAAGAAGCCCATCCACTCGGGAATAGCTTCCACTGCTGGAGTGAGTTGTGATTTGTTGCGGTGTTGGATGTTAATATCGTCGATAAGTAGGGCAGAATTGTGACAATAATAATAGCGGTTGAGTCCAGCTTCGCGTGCCGGGAAATCGTCTTCCATGCCTTTTGGTACCCATTCGTAGGTGGTGCCACCAATGACGAAAGCCAACTGTGGAAATCTCTTGACATAGTCGCGCAATGTATTGACAGCCTTTGCTTTATCAATCTCTTGTAACCAGATGCCTTCTTGGATGGCCGACTCACTGCTAACAATGAACCGCGTTTGGGGTGTGACCAAAGGCAATGAAAGATTAATGTTGTTCTGGATGACTTGGTCGTAAAACTGGCTGTCGAATTGTTCGTTCCATGGGTCACAGTTCTGTTGGACGACAATGACTTCAGTGTCGGTACCTTGGTTTTCGTAGTGTTTGTAAATGCGTGTGCTGATTAGAATGGGAACGAGGAGTATTACTACTTCTGCACCAATACTAATAAACAGAGGTTTTGTTTCTTTTGATTTAAAGTAAAGGATAGTGTTGGTTATCAATGTGTTGACAAGTAGTATCCAAAGTGTTCCGCCTGCCACGCCCGAGTATTCATACCATTGTATCCATTCATGTCGCGTGGAAAAAGCATGGCCAAGGTTGAGCCAGGGCCATTTGATGGACCACCAATAAGTAAGCAGCTCGAAAGCCATCCAGTAGGGGATGAGGATGAAGTTGCCCCAAGGTTTGTTGCACACTTTTTTCTTTGTGAGGTGGAACACATGAAACACAATGGTCATGAATAAAGCATTCAATATCCAGGCCAATGTAGCGGCTGGCGTAGCATTCCAAACCCACCAAGTGGTTGCCACATTCCAAATAAAGAAGGCAAGGAACGAGAGCCAAAACAGCCTTCCATTTTCGCCATGCGCGATACGGTCTTCAAGCAACAACAAAGGAACAAATCCGATAAATATCAAAGGCGCAATGCCCCATGTTGGCCATGCTGCAGTGAGTAGTCCGCCTGTCAATAAAGCCAACATAATATTCCTTGACTTCGCTCCTTGAGCCTGTCGAAGGGTCGCATTCTTCTTTTTCTCTTTCTTTCTTTTCATTGTGTCAATGTGCTTCACAAAAAACGGGCAAAGGTACGATTTTTTGGCGGTAAAGCCCTTTTTGTTGACTATTTTCACCCAATTAACCTATCATATCAAGAAAAAAACTATCTTTGCACAAATTTTCGCTAAATGAAGAAAGTATATAAAGTTGCGGGTCACAAGTTTGCTCTTGTCATGCCTGACAATGATGTCGCCTGGAATGAGATGAGGCCTTATGAACCTTTTGAGGTGGAAGATGACAGCGACTTGGTCTTTACAGCTAGGATGATTGATTTAATGCCAGATACTTCCCAAAAACAGAAGGTGACGGTGTGTTGCACTGCTCCGAATATGCCTCGTTATGATATTTATGATTGGAAAGGACAATGGTTGATGGAAATTGCTCCAATGTTGGAAGCGCCCATTCGTGTATATATTGTTGCTGACAAGTCTTTTACCGAGGCTCAGTTTCGTGTGTTAGGGAGTTTGAGGTTCACAATCAATACTGTGATTATGGTGATGTATGCTTTCGCCACAGCAAGAAAAAATACTTTGCTGATGCATTCATCAGTTACGATAAAGGATGGCAAGGGCTATCTGTTCTTAGGCAAAAGCGGCACAGGGAAAAGTACACATAGTCAATTGTGGATTGATAATATAGAAGGTTGTGAGTTACTGAATGACGATAATCCAGTACTTCGGATTGAGCCGGATGGTGAGGTGCGAGTCTATGGTTCTCCTTGGAGTGGCAAGACCCCTTGTTATCGGAATTTGGACTATCCTGTGGGTGCCATTGTCGATTTGCATCAAGCCAAAGTAAATGAGATTCGTCAACAGCCGATGGTTCAAGCTTATGCTTCAATGGTCGTTTCCTGCTCAGGCTTACGGTTCATCAAAGAGATGGCAGATGGACTTCATTCCACCATTGTGAAGATAATCAACTCGGTGCCGTGTTATTCATTGGATTGTTTGCCTAATGATAAGGCCGCTTTCTTATGTTATAATACAGTTACACAACAACATGGAGAAAGTCGTCTTGCCGAATGAAGTGCTTCTGGGTGAAGTTGCACGGTTGCTTGGTGAAGGTCGCGAAGTGGTGATGACGCCGAAAGGTAGAAGTATGCTTCCTTTCATACGAGGGGAGGTCGATCGCATCAAATTACGGCAACCTGACAAATTAAGTGTGGGTGACATTGTGTTGGCATATTTCGGGAACCGATATATCTTACATCGTGTTGTTGCCATTAATGGGGAAGAGTTCGTTTTGATGGGTGATGGCAACCTGAAAGATACCGAACAGGGTAATCGGTCGGATGTGATTGGTAAGGTGGTTGAAATCATAACGCCTGATAACCATCATCGCAAACCAGGAAAGGCTTGGCTGTGGCGACATACTTTGTTTCTTAGGAAATATCTGTTGAAGATATATAGAAAATGGGTTAAATTGACAAGTAAACAATTATAATACAATTTGATATGAAGACAAGAAAAGGTTATACACTTCGTTCTTTAGGCAAGGAGTTTGTCCTTGTCGCTGAAGGACTTGAAGCGGTTGATTTCAGCCGCATGATTTCGATGAACGAATCGGCAGCTTTCCTTTGGAGATCGGTTGAGGATAAGGATTTTGAAGCAGAGACCTTAGTGGATCTTCTGTTGGAAGAGTACGATATTGCCCGTGAAGTTGCTGAGAAAGATGTGGCATCTTTGTTGCAAACCTGGAAAGAGGCCGATCTGATCGAGTAAAGCTATTAATATAATAAGGTGTAGAAAATGTCTGTTACCGAAGCCCAGTATTTCGCTTTGTTGCGTTCTGCTTTATGGGACACTCCTGTCGCCATCGAAGAGGAGGTGGATTGGGATGCTGTAATGCAGCTCGCGAAGCATCACACTACAAATGTATTGTTGAGCGGCGTAGCATCTCAGATAACGGGAAACAACCGTCCGTCTGACTCCATGCTCGGCGAAATGCAATCGGCTATGCGCCTCAACTTGATGAACCAGTTGCAGTTGCGGCGTATCTTGACTTCGGCTGTGAAATTATTGCAAGGTCACGACATCGAGCCAGTGTTGCTCAAGGGTTTTAGTTTAGCCATGCTTTATCCTAACCCTAGTCTTCGACAATTCGGTGATATAGATTTATATGTGGGTCTCGAAAACTTCCATAAAGCGTGTAAGCTTTTGTGTACTCTTCCCGGTGGGTACAACTGGAGAGAAGAAGAAGATTCTGGCAGGCATTATAATATTGAGTTTGGCCATTATCCTATGGAAGTACATCGCGTTAGTGCCGATTTAAAAGGGCATAAGGAAAAGTCTGTTTACGAATCTATTGAACGCAATGGTCTATTCGAAGAACCGCAACGCGTCGATTTTGAAAGTCTCCAATTGTTGATCCCTTCCAAGGAGTTTATGGTGTTTTATACTTTCTTCCATGCTTGGAATCATTTCCTAACCACCGGAGTAGGTTGGAGACAAATTTCCGACTTAGCGGTAACTCTCCATGCTTATCAAGGGCAACTTGATCTCAACAAGTTGTACAATTGGATTATCTCCATGCATCTGTTGAAACCCTGGCAAACTTTTGGTTTCCTTATAGTAGACAATCTTGGCATGCCTGTGGATGAAATGCCTTTTTATGAGCCATCTTGTCGTCGTCGCGCCAATAAACTCTATTGTCGGGTTATGGCTGAAGGCAATTTCAGACGTACTAACCGCTTCAAACACAACAAACAAAAGGGGGCGGGTATAAATCATCTACATTCCTTTATCGGTATTTTTGTCAGTTTTTTCCAACTGGCAGCTATCTTTCCAGGCCAGGCTTTTCGTAAGATGATTACGTCTTTGAAGATAGGTTTTGGAAAAAATTTCAAAAAAAATGAATTTTTTGCTCATCGTATGAATTAATTATATATTTTTGCAGCGTCAAAAGTGTGAAAAGGAAACACGGAATAAAATTAATTATCAACAATAAGTCAAATTAAAAACTAAACAAAATGAAAAAAATGAACAAAATGTACGAGGCTCCTAAAGCCGAGCTGATCAATCTTGACGTGAACAAGGATTTCATGCAGGGAGCAACTGCTGGTTCTGGAATTGACGGTGGAACGGATTGGGATGAAGAGTGATCCGCAATAATTGTAATTTGTCAATTAACTGATTGCTAACTAAAAAAGAGAATTGAAAAAATGAAAAGAGTAATTAGATGCATTTGCATGGTGGCGATAGTGGCTTTGGCTTTCACCTCGTGCAAGAAAAACGATCAAAAGTCCACTGTTATGATTATGACCCAAGAGCTTGTCGATGAAGTGGATGAGAATAGGGCATATATGACTCCTGGTACTAACCAAATCATATTTGAGCGTGGTGATGTAGTCATGATTTTCAACATTGACGAAGAGGTTCCTACCCATAGCCATTGCGCCCAGTATGAGGCCGTTCAATCTGGCAATTTTGTTACAATGCAGAATTGTGGAACTGGCGAGGTTGCCGAAGATATCTTGGATGCTTATTATGCATTTTATCCCGGTGGCCGTGAACACGTCTATACCGAATTGAGTCAAGGTCAGAACAAGAGCAAGTTCTTCGTTGCTCCCACTCAGGAGTATCGCCCCAACAGAGTTCCGGCAGATGCTATGTATATGGCTGCCAAGGTGGACAATGTTGAGCATTTGAGCCAAACCGAGAATCCCGAAAGTGCTTTCTTCTTCAGAAACATTTGCGGTGTTTATGACTTGATGCTTTTCGATGCCAATGGCCCCAGTGTTGTCAAAGAGATCTCTATCACTGATAATACTCTCAATCTTTCTGGTTGGGTTGAGCTGATTATCCCCGAAGTTGATCCTGTAGAGATGCAGAGCCTCTTCAACCACTATAATCCGGACAACGCGGCTTACATGCAGTCCTTGTCTCAGTACATTAACAGAGTGGGTTACAATGTTACCGGTCCTGACAAAGGCAACACCATTACTTTGACTATGCCTGAAGAAGGTGTGCAGATTGGTACGACTCAAGCTACTGCCACTCATTTCTACATGATCTTGCGTCCTTTGGCTTGTTCTAATGGCTACACCATCACTGTTACCTTCGCGGATGGTACAGTGAAGACAAGAGAAGTGACCAGTAATCATATGGTTGCTCCTAATGTGATCAAGCATCATGGATTTAATATTACCAATTGGTAATTAAGCTTAAGCTAAACTATTACAAAAAGCGCTTCCATTCGGAGGCGCTTTTTTTGTTCGTAGGGGCTGTCCACCGCGGCAGTTGATATGATTCAATAATCGTGAAAAAGACTACGGACAAAAATGGCTGCCACAAATTGTAAGATTTGACGACGCGATGCAAGTCAATGGGACACCCCTAAAGCAGGAATAAATGAAACAAAAAAAAGAGACGCAATACATTGCGTCTCTACATTTTTGGTGGTACCGACGGGAATCGAACCAGTGACACGAGGATTTTCAGTCCTCTGCTCTACCAACTGAGCTACGGTACCTCCGTTTTAACTTCGTTGAATCTTTCGATTTGTGGCTGCAAAAATACGACATTTTTCCCATACGACAAGAAAAAAACTTCAAAAATTGAGATTTTTTTATTTTTGGAAATGTTTCCCATTGATATTCAATGATATAACAAAATCGGGCTGCAATAAAAGCAATAAATACTTGCTCAACGAGTTAAAAAATCGGATATTTGCACGCGCTTATCCCCCCTCCCCCCTGCAAGGGGGGGAACGAGGGGGGTGAGCGTGCTAAAGACTTCACTGGTTATGAAAACACGAATTTTAAAATACATAATGCTCGTTTGCCTGTTGGCATGTTTTGGCTTTGAAGCTGTTGCGCAGGCTGATGCCGACTCTCCTTATTCCTTGTTTGGAGTTGGTCAGGTGCGCGACAAGTCGATGAACGTAAGGTTGAAAGGGATGGGTGGTGTGGCCAATGCCATGTTTGACGGTGGTATGATTAATGCCGAGAACCCTGCTACATACGCCAAAATTGATTCATTGGCCTTCCTCTTTGACGCCGGTTTTTATTTCAAGACCTCCACCTTCAGTACGGCGAGTCTCTCTGAGCGTGCCAACAACGCTTCCTTCGACTACGTTTCAATGGCCTTCGGCCTGACATCGTGGTGGAAGATGGCTTTTGGTGTGCAACCTTATAGTACCACTGGTTACACCATGAAAGTCAACAAGGAAATTCCTGAAGTGGGCAACACAACCACGCGCTTCCAAGGCAAAGGAGGGCTTAATCAGGCTTTTATTGGCAATGCCTTCAAATTGGGCAAGCATTTTGCTTTGGGCGCCAATGTTTACTACGTGTTTGGCAACACCCAAACCGAGACTTCGCTCTTTTTCCCCGACTCGATTTATTATATCGGTTCAAGACGTAGCGTCGACGTGATGGTCAGCTCTTTCATGTTCGATTACGGTATGCTTTTCAATACGAATGTAGGTAACGATATGGATTTGAGCGTCGGCCTCACGTACACCCAGAGAGTCAAATTGAAAGCTGATCAGACTTTGTTTATCCGATCCATTGAGGAAGACCAGGATACCGAAATAGAATATGTCATCGATACCGTTGCGCATATTTCTGGTCCGACCCATATCACCATGCCGCAAGGCTTTGGTGTGGGTGTAGCTTTGCAGAAGGGCAGCGACTGGGCCGTGGGCGCCGATTTCAACTGGATGCAATGGTCGAAGTTTGCCCGAGAAGGTGTAACCGAGTCATTGCAGAACTCGTGGTCGGTGTCGGTAGGTGCTGAATTCACACCGAGGCACACATCTGTTTCGGGCTATTTCTCGCGTGTTGCCTATCGTTTTGGCGGTTTCTATGAGCATGGTTTCATCAGCTTGCCGGGCAACGATGGAATGGACCATAATATTAATAAGGTGGGTGCTACGGTTGGATTGTCGTTGCCGTTGCCCAAGACGCAGTCGAAGGTCAATGTGGCCTTTGAAATTGGACAATACGGCACCCGCGAGGGTGGTTTGATAGAAGAACGTTATGCCAAGATGAATGTAGGCATTTCAGTGTTTGAGCATTGGTTCATGAAGCGCAAATACAGATAATGAACGCCGCCTGGAATTTTTGGAATGATATTTGAACAAGAGACAAACAAGTTAAACACTAAAAATAAGAAGAGATGAAAACGAAAAGATTAATGATGATTGCCGTTATCTTTGGAATGGCAATGAGCGTATCCGCCCAAGAGGTTAAAGAGTCAAAGTATGGCACTGATAGCGTTGCCTGCGTGACCAACCTTTCGATGTATCGTGAATACTTCAAGCAGTGGGAGGCTGCCAAGTATGCACCGGAATCCATCAGTATGGAGATGGTCAGTGCTTGGAGGTCGGTTTTCCTCAACTGTCCTCGTGCCAGTCAGTTCGTCTACACGAACGGTGAGAAGATCATGGAGTACTTCATTCGCACCAACCCGCAGCAAAAGGATGCCTATATCGACACCCTCTGCATGTTGATGGACACGAGAGCCCAGTATTTCCCGACTGACCCGAAGACGGGAGCCTCACAGGTGGCCAACATCATGGGTCGTAAAGGCTTGCTTATCTACACTTATAACAAGAACCGTTATGAAGAGGCCTACAACGTACTGCGTGACGCCGTCGCCCTTGACCCCTCACAACTGCAAGGTGCCTATATTGATGCCTACTTCAAGGCTACCATCGACATGGTGAACAACAACAAGGCCGAAAAGATGACCATCATCAATGTCTATCAGGAGCTTTCCGAAGTGCTCGATAACAACATTGGTGCCCTTGCTGAGACTGAGACTGAACTCCAGACCGCCAAGGAAGAGGCCGAAACATCTGGTGATGCTGACGCTGTGGCCGGTTTCGACAAGCAACTTGAAAAGAATGAGAAGAACATCAACATCAACAAAGGTGTGAAGAACAACCTCGACAATTTGTTCTCCCCCTTCGCCTCCTGCGACGACCTGATCAAGGTGTTTAGCGCAAAGATGAAAGAGACGCCCGACGACGTTGTTCTCCTCAAGCGCATTACCACCATCTTGGATAAGAAAGACTGCACCGACTCGAAGCTCTTCCTCGATGCTGCTGTCAAGTTAAACGAACTTGAGCCCAGCCCGGAGGCTTCCTATAGCTTGGGTGTTAAGTTCTTCAATGACAAGAAGTTTAGCGATGCCGCCACTTTCTTCGATCAAGCTACGAAGACTGAGAACAACGACCGTAAGTATCGTGCCTACCTCAATTTGGGTAAGTGCTACACGAACATGGGTAGCCTGAGTCGTGCCCGCGACATCTTCAGAAGAGCCGCTCAGGTTGACCCGACAAACGGTGAGCCTTACCTCCTCATAGCCGAACTCTATGCGAAGAGCGCAAGCCATTTCAGTGGCGACATCGAGAGCAAGGCCGTGTACTGGGCTGCTGTCGACAAGTGCCAAAAAGCCAAGCAAATTGATCCTTCGGTTACCGAAAGAGCCAACGCCTCGATCAGAGTTTATTCACAATACTTCCCGTCGATGGAGATCATTTTCTTCAACGACTATAGCGAAGGTCAGTCCTTCCAGGTTGGCGGTTGGATTGGTGAAACCACCACCATCAGAGCAAGAAAGTAATTGAAACACATCCTGAAAATAGGAATGATATTCAACATCACAGCCTTCATGGCTGTGATGTTGTTTTCGTGTTCAAACCCCGATGCCATCGTGCAGGCCATGGGGTCTGACGACACATTGTCGGGTATTATGGCCGACAGCGTGGTTTTCTACCGCAGCGACTCGGGCATTGTCAATCTGGAATTGCACACGCCACGAATGATACGCATGGAGACTGAGGATGATATCATGGAATTTCCTCTCGGTTTCGATGTCTATATGTACGACAAAGGGGAAAAGACCACGGAACTCCATGCCGACTACGGCAAAAACTACGGCAAGATGCGATTGATTGAGGCACAAGGTAACGTGATTGTACAAAACTTCGGCAGCAACGAGACCATGTATTCTGATAAACTATTCTGGTATCAAGACCTGAAGATGATATATACTCGCTCGCATGTGAAGATTGTCACGCCCGACAAACAAATCGAAGCCGACAGCCTTGTGGCACGTGAAGACTTTTCGGAATACACCATGTATTCGGGAAGCGCCCTGCTTGATGTGGATGAGGAGGATTGAGCCATGAACAGCTGGATTGTCGTAGCCATCACCTTGTTTTTTTCGGCCCTGTGTTCGGGACTTGAGATTGCCTTCAACAGTATCAACCGTTTGCAGCTTGAGGTGGAACTGACCAAGAATACTTTCTCTGCCAAAATCATTAGGCTGTTTCTGAAGGACCAGTCGCGTTTCATGACCTCGCTGCTGTTGGGCAACAATATCGCTCTTATCATCTATGGCATGAGCATGTCGCAACTGTTGGATGGACCTGTCGTGCATTGGTTGCAATACATTTCGCTCAACAACGATTTCATGGTGCTGTTGGTGAAGACCATACTTGCGACCTTGCTCGTGTTGTTGGTTGGCGAGTTCTTGCCCAAGGTACTGTTTCGTATCGACCCCAATGCCATTCTTTCGTTTTTTGCTTTGCCGACCTTCATCTGCTATTGCCTGCTCTATCCGCTGATTCTCATCTACACAGGCATATCCGAATTTATCATCAAGTATATCCTACGCCTAAAAGTGGATAGGGAAGAATACCGATTTAGTACTGTCGACTTAAACGATTACATTGCAGAATATGCCGATCCAGCGGAAGCCGACGAAGACATGCAGCAGGAGATACAACTGTTCCAGAACGTGATGGAATTTCGTTCGGTGAAGCTTCGTGAATGCATGGGGCCGCGCAACGAAATCCAGTCGGTGAAACTGACCGACAGCATCGAAGCCGTGAAAGCCCGTTTCGAAGAGACCAAGCATTCCAAACTGATTGTCATCGGCGAGAGCATTGACGATATTGTGGGTTATGTCCATTTGAACGACGTGGTGCGTGCCGTTGCCGAGCATCGTGATGTGGCCTTGACCGACCTCATTCGCAAGATTGACTTCTTTCCCGAGACCTACACTGCCGACCGGCTCTTGAAGCATTTCATCCAGCACAGGCAGGGCGTGGCCGCCGTTGTGGACGAATTTGGCGGCACAGCAGGCATCGTCACCATGGAGGATGTGGTGGAAGAGATTTTTGGCGAGATTGACGACGAATACGATGTGGAGGATGAGACTGAAAAGGTGGTGGACGACAACACCTTCGTCTTCTCAGCCCGCCTTGAAATCGATTATCTTAACGACACCTACAAGCTTGACCTGCCCGTTTCCGACGATTATGAGACCTTGGCGGGCATGATTTTGCATTATTGTGAGAGCATTCCTGAGCAAGGACAAATGCTCGAAATCGGCAATTATAGGGTCAAAATCCTGAAAGCCTCCGACATGAAATTGGACGAGGTGGAATTGCAGATTAAAGATAAATAACTGATTTCCAGTTTTATATAAACTATAAAATTGGTAATCAAGGGTATTGAAAAATAAAAATCGAACAATTCTCCCTTTGAGTTGAAATCTTTACTAAATTTGCACGCTCAAAATTGAAGTTTAATAGTAAATAGAAAATAGTATTATGGCAGCAATTGAAAAAATCAGAAGACGTTCCGGATTGTTGATTGCAATCATCGGTATCGCATTGTTAGCGTTTGTCTTACAAGACCTTTTCCAAAGTCAGGGAAGAAACACGGGCCCATCGGTGGCCGTCATTGATGGTGAGAAGATTTCTGTGAGAGACTATGAATTGGTCAAGGAAAAGAATCTTGAAAGCAAAAGGTCTTCATCCAACAGCAACAACCTCACTTCCGCTGAGACTTATAGCATCTACAACAACACGTTGGAAGAGATGATTAAGGACAACATCATGGGCAAGGAATACGAGGCTACGGGTATCGGCATCACCTCTGAAGAGCTTATGGACCAATTGACGGGTGAGCATCCGCATGAATGGGTGGTGCAGAGCTTCAGCGACGCCAACGGTTTCGACCCCCAGCGCGTGACCCAATATCTCCAAAACTTGAGTGACCTTCCGGCTGATTATTACAATCGTTGGTTGGATTTCGAGAAAGCCTTGAAACAAAACCGTTTGGAGACCAAGTTCAACAATCTGGTGAAGGCTTCCTATTTCCTTCCTACCGCTTTGGCCCAGAAGTATTATGAGAGAAAGAACATGAAGGCTTCTGCCGACGTGGTTGCTCTGCGTTATACGACCATTCCGGATTCGACGATCACTGTTACCGATGCCGACAACAAGGCTTTCTATGAAGAGAACAAATACCGCTACGAGACGGACGAAAGACGCGACATCGAGTATGTGGTGTTCGAAATCAAACCTTCGTTGGAAGACCGTCAAGAGGCTTTGAAGCTCGTGCAAGGCATGAGACAAGACCTCGTCGATACCGACAATGTGATCAGCTTTGTCAACGCCAACTCCGACAAGCGCTACGACAGCACTTGGGTGGGCCGCAAGGATGTTTCCGAGCAGGTCGAGAAAGCTGTTTTCGACAATGGCAATGGCGTGGGCTACGTTTTTGGTCCTTATGAAGATGGCGATTCCTTCAACCTGGTTCGCATCGTTGACCTCCAGAGCCGTCCCGACTCACTGAAGGCCAGCCATATCCTGATTGGTTACAAAGGCGCTTATGGCAGCCAAGATACCATCACTACCAAGGAACAAGCCGAAGCCAAGGCCAACGAACTGCTGGCTCAGCTGAGAGCCGCCAAGAACAACGACGAGCTGTTTGCCGAGCTGGCTGCTGAGTACAACACCGATGCCACGAAGGACAAAGGCGGTGACCTCGATTGGTTCACTGACGGACAAATGGTTCCTCAGTTCAACGAGTATGTGGTCAACAATCCTGTGGGTTCGATGGGCGTGGTGGAAACTCCGTTTGGTTACCACGTTGTTAAGGTTACGGGCAAGACCGAGCCTCAACAGAAAGCCCGTTTGGCTTATCTGACGCATGAGGTCACGGCAAGCACGAAGACCTATCAGAACATCTATGCCGAGGCCAACAAGTTTGTCACCGACAACAGAACGTACGACCAATTCAACCAAGCCATTGAGGAGCAAGGTCTCACCAAGCGCACCATGCCGAGAATGAACAAGTCGACCTATCAGATTGCTGGTATCGACAATCCTCGTGAGATCGTCCGTTGGGCTTTCGATGAGAAGACCAAGAAAGGTGATGTCTCCGAAAAGATCTTCGAACTTGACAACATGTTGGTGGTGGCCGCTTTGACGGGTGTCGTCCACGAGGGCTATGCTCCGTTGGAGGCTGTTGTTGACCAGTTCAAGTATCAGGTCCTCAACAAGAAGAAGGGTGAAGTCGCTGTCGAGAAGATGAAAGCTTGTGGCAACGATGTTGACAGAATGGTCAATGAGCTAGGTGCTGAATCCACTACGGTTTCCGATATCGCCATCGATTCACGTGTGCTGAGCAACTTTGGTGTTGAAGCCGACATCGTCGGTAAGCTCCTTGGTATGAAGGAAGGTGGAGAACTCGGTCCCGTTGCCGGCAACAGCAGTGCTTTCATCATCAAGAACGTGAAATTCACGCAACCTGAGACTCCTGAAAACTACAGCGACATCATCAGGGAGAAGACCAGCCAGTTTACCAACAAAGTGTTGGGTGGTGCTGTCTACCAAGCCTTGAGAGATCAAGCCAAGATTAAGGACAACAGGACAGAGATTTTCTAAGCGTTTTGTTGGACATCAAATCAAAAAGGTGCGTCGGGATGGTTTTTCGACGCACCTTTTTTTGAATAAAGCATACTAACCTGAATTTACTTGCGTTATAATCCAAAACAGATCCGATTTTTCATACCATTAATTCTTATCTATATGAAAAAACTTAGTTACCTATTGTTTGTCGTAGCTTTGGTTATAGCCTTTGTGGGCTGCCGTAAGCCTGTTGAAGTGTCTTTTGCTAATACCACGCAAGAGATTGATCCACAAGGAGGGACTGTCGAGATGACGATGAAATCTACTGGTGAATGGACCATTAATTCTCCGGCAGAATGGATTACCGTTTCCCCTATGTCGGGTAAAGGCGATGCCACACTGACCTTTACTGCTGAAGCAAACACTACAGGAGAGGACAGAGCCACGCAAATCAAAGCTATCACGAAAGACAATACGGCTACCTTGATTGTGACGCAGGGAGCTGTCGCTCAACCACCGCAACCCCAGTATTATCTCAATGTGTCGCCAAAGAATTATCGATGCGGCGGTGCAGGTGGAGAGTTTACTGTTGAAGTGTCGTCTAACATAGATTGGAGTGTCACTGCGCCGCAATGGATTATCTGCTCGGTGACGGAAGGCTCCAACGATGCAACGGTTACTTTGACCGTCAGTCCAATTGATGGTGAGATAATCGAAATGCGTGAAGCCGAAGTGATCTTTGAAAACATGCTCGTTTCTGATAGGGTTCACGTAACCCAAACAGTCGATCCAGTTCTGGGCATTGACATTATGCCAAAGAATCTTGAGTTTGTCTGTACAGGTGAAACGAAAATCATTGCCGTTTTCACTGAAGATGCATGGACGGCTTCCATGGATGTGGATTGGGTTAACTTGAGTCAGAGCGAAGGACAAGGTGATGCCGAAATCAGTGTGACTTTAGGCGAGAATCCTATTTATGAGCAACGCCAAACCACGGTGCTATTCACCACAGTTGGTGGCATTCAGGCTATGCTTACCATTAGGCAGGAAGCTTCGCCCGACCCGCACTTCCTTGAGGTTTCTCCTCTTGAGTTCCAGTTTGGAAAAGAAGGTGGAGAGCGTGAAATAAACGTCAGTTGCGACGCTGGATGGGTGTTTGATATGGAATGTGACTGGCTGTCGCTCTCGCAACAATCCGGGACAGGCAATGCCACCGTTGTTCTGACGGCGCAGCCAAATACGTTGACAGAACCTAGAACGATGGGTTTTTCTATTAAGTCGGTTAATTTGCATTTTGACCTATCCGTCACCCAAGCTCCTGGCGACAATCCACTTGTGGTTGAATTTGATGTCGATACAATGTTTGTTGCCTATACTGGTGGATTACAATCACTATCTTTAAACTCAAACACAACATGGCAACTGCAAGCCAGTAGTTGGATTACGCTGATAACCAGCTCAGGCGAGGGCGATGCCACTTTCGATATTGCTGTTGACAGCAATCAGGACCCCGATGACCGTATTGGCTTTGTGACAGCCGTTCATAACGGACTGGAGATGGCTTACGTGGTTGTGTTTCAGGAAGGCAAGCCCAATATCTTGGAGACCGATATGACCGAACTTGACGTACGTCCGGAGGGCGGAAGTTATGAAATTCAGGTGACCGCAAACCAATCATGGACAGTGAATTCGGATGTAGAATGGATACAGTATGATCCCCAAAGTAGTTTTGGAAATAGGATACTGACCATCACGGTTGATCCCATGATGGGTGCCCGACCTCGAACAGGACATATCAAGATAGGTGGTGAAACAGGAAGTCTGGTGATTATCACGGTCAACCAGCATCAATAATAAAGAAAGGAGAGCCTTGGCTCTCCTTTCTTTTTGTCTTTTGAAATCTTTAGAATCCTGTACCGAACCAGTACCAGAACTTGTTTTCCATTTCCTTCCAGGCTTGACGCGTTGAGGCGGCGAAGTCAGAAGTATATTGGTTAAGGAGCTCGGTGACTTCTTTCTTCTTGCCGTCAGCAATCAAGGTTTGGGCTCTGCTTTCGATGGCAGGGATTTCGTCGAAAGCCTTTTGCTCGAATCGATTGGCGGTACTGAGTAAGGTTTGCTTGGTGCGGCCCCACTGCACGGTGGCCAGCTTGTTGGCTTTGCGGTAGTGCCAAATCCAAGCCTCTTCGCGGTAACGTAATTGGCCGCATTTGTCGAAGCCTTCGGGCAAACTGGTGGAACCTGAGAAGATGGGGATGCGCGGGCTTTGCCCTGGATTGTCGCAGGCCATCCAGCAGATGGCACCAATTTCGTCGGGCATCCAGCTACGGCATTGGATGATGTGGTGGTAGCTGCTCCATGCCACGGCCACAGTGCGTTGGAAGTTGATGGTGCCGGGAGCTAAGTAATTAATGGTGTTCATCATGGCGCTGCCCACCCAAGGATTGGCAATGGGGCTGATGATGGTGTCTTCAACCACCGAGCCGTCGTCCTGACGTTTCTTGGCGACCATCTTCACATTGCGCGTCATGTCCATGTCCGTACCCTCGTAAGTGCTGCGGAAGAGTTCCATCACCTTACGCACGTCGACGTTCTCGTCAGGTTTCACAGAGAAGGGCAGCTCGGGCATGTCGCGGTTGAGGTTCAGCGAGGGAGCCAGCTGGCTGAGGATGAAGAACTCGCGGTCGCTGTAGTTCTTGCCACCGCCATAGGAGGCACGGAAAGCCTTCCAAAAGACGAAGTCGCCCTTGCCGTCCCAAAGGCCATATTTCTTTGCTACTGCCTCGCAATTGTCGGAGCAATAAAAGTCCTTGCTCTTGCGCTCCAGTTTGCCAATGCGTGCGATATTGGCCGAAACACCCACCTCGTCATCGGGGATGCGTTTGGCTGCCCACACGCCTCCGACTTTGTCGGGACCTTCGCCGAGGATTTCCATTTGCCAGACTTCGTTCTTGTCGGCAATGGTGATGCACTCGCCGCCGTCGCCATAGCCGTATTCTTTCACCAGCTTGCCGATGAGTTGGATGGCGTCACGAGCGTTGTCGCAGCGCATCAGAGCCACGCGCTCCAGCTCCTCAATCATGAACATGCCTTTGTGGTTCACTAAGGTGTCAGGGCCGGAGAAAGTGGTTTCACCGATAGCTAGCTGTTTCTCGTTGAGGCAAGGGTAGGCCGTGTTGAGGTAAGCGTAGGTGTGTTCTACCTGTGGGATTTCGCCAGCCAGTTCCACATTGCGGTTGTCGAAGGGGTCTTCGGTGTGCATGGTGCCTTTGTAGACCTTGTACATCTCGCCTTTTTCGTGGTCTTCGGCGGCTTCCCAGCGCATCCAGGTGCGGTAGCGGCCGTCGCAGGTGTGGGAGGTGATGACGGAGCCGTCGGTGGAGGCTTTCTTGCCCACCATGATGCTGGTACAGTTGGCGCCGACGCGTTGTTCGTTTTCGTCTTGTGCCATCGTGTTCAGGCCGATGAGCAGAAGAGCGGAGAGGAGTAATGATTTGATTTTAAACATAATAAAGTGTTTTGATAATTCAATGGATCGGCCCTTCGACGGGCTCAGGGACCTTAGCTGTAGTTTTGAAAGTCCAAAAATAGGAAAGAAAATGGTTGATTAGGATAAAACGGGGATTATTTTTTTGGAATTGTAAGACTAATGGAAAAATAGTATAAATTTGCACTCAGTATTCACTTTAAATCAAGCATTATGAAAAAGTTAGTTTTACTTATTTTGGTTGTTCTTCTTTCTTTAGGGGCTATTGCTCAGGACAGAGGTGAAAAATTTGTTGATTTTGCAGGTTATTCATGGTTTGGAAATACGAAGTCAAAAGCTTCAAATGGTCAACAATATGCCACTTCTAACGTTCCTTCAAATACTTATTATGGTTTAGAAACGAGTTTTGGCTATTTTGTTGCAAAGCGGTTCCTTTTGGGGCTGGGTGTAGGTGTTGGGTATAGCAAAGTGCCTGATAGGCAGGAGAATTCTGAATGGCTTTTTGTTAAAACGTCTGCTATATGGCTTAAACCATATTTGTCCTACTATGTCAAACTTGCGGACAAGTTTTACTATAAGCCTGAAGTAGGTGTAGCTTTTGAAATGGGAAATTCAAAATATCATGAGACGCAATATTTAACAGAGAAATATCCTTATAAATCATTGGGCTTTTATGTGAACTATTTCGCTTTGGAATATCGTGTCAGTCAGCATTTTGCGATAGATGCCACCGTAGGACAGTTAAATAGGTCGCAATCTAAAATGGATATTGGAACGTCAGGTACAACTGTGACCACAAAGCAGTGGCATTTCGATTTCAACAGTTGTGAAGTCGCTGCGAAGATATACTTTTGAAAACTAGTTATCCCAGAATAATTCCTCTGCCACACCATCGGCGAAGAGCATCTGCGCGTCGGTGAGGTAGAGGAATTCTCGTGTTTGTGAGAGGCGGCCTTGGGCAATCAAAGGTTGGGCTTGTTTTTCGCAATAGGTGGAGAAGCGTTCGCCCATTTCGCGTTTCATGTATTTCAGGTCGATGCCCCAGTGGGTGCGCAGGCGCAGCATGACGTATTCGTCGTAGAGTTGCTCGGGGGAAAGGCTTTCTTTTTCTATGTCGGGCCCTTCGACAGGCTCAGGGACCCTTGCACAATATTTCTCCACACTGGAAACATTCCACTGTCTCGAAGCTCCATCGAACGAATGCGCCGAAGGCCCGAAGCCCGCATAGGGAGTGCCGAACCAATAACTGGCATTGTGTTTGGAGTGCATTCCGCGTCGGCAGAAATTGGAAATCTCGTAATGCAGATAACCGTTTTCGGTGGCACGCTGGCATAGGATTTCATAATCGCGCAGGGCATCCTCCTCATTGACGGGTGGCACCTTGCCTAATTCGATTTGCTTGGTCAATATGGAATTGGGTTCCAAGGTGAGTGCGTAGGCCGAGAGGTGAGGGAGACCCATTTCGAAGAAAAGGTCAAGGTTTCGGTTCCATTGCTCGGCATCAGAGGTGGGTAGGCCGTAAATCAAATCGATACTGATATTGCTAAACCCTGCCTGTTTTGCCCAGTCGAGGCATTGCTGGGCGTGCTGTGAGTCATGGCGACGGCTGAGATACTTCAAATCGTTGTCGAAAAAGCTCTGGATGCCGATGCTGAGGCGGTTGACGCCGAGTTGACGCAAGCCTTTCAGGTATTCCAACGAAAGTGTGTCGGGATTGGCTTCAAGGGTGATTTCTGGGCCTATTCCAACAGGAAAAGTTTTATTAATAAGGTGTAAAAGTTCGCTGATTTCTTTTATGGATAGCAATGAAGGTGTGCCGCCACCGAAATAAACCGTGTTGACGGTTTCGCCATGTAGATAGCCTTTTCGTGCGACGATTTCCGTCTTCAGGGCTTCCAAGAAACGTTCTTTCAACTTCAAAGAAGGCAGCGAATAGAATCCGCAGTAGGCGCATTTCGAGTTGCAGAAGGGGATATGGATGTAGAGGCCTGCCATGGTGCAAAGGTATAAAAAAGTCCCGTTGAGCGGGACTTTTTAGTTTAGAGTTTAGGGTTTAGAGTGTTATTCGATGACCAGTTTGACGGTCTTTTCACCTTCGGTGGTTTTGATGCGGACGAAATAGATTCCGTTTTGCAATGCATTGAGGCGGATGCTTTCAAAGTTTTCATTAATGCTCAACACGTTTTGTCCCAAAATGTTGAACACCTCCACTTGAAGCAGCCCCGTTCCCTCCACATGAATCATGTCTTTGGTTGGATTCGGATAGACTTTGGCTTCCTTCCAGTTTTCTTGGACGGCATCAGGAATCACCTCCACCGACAGCGGGGCGCATGCCGACTCACAGTTGTCGTCGTATACAGCGATGACGACGTATTCGTAGGTTTGGAAGAACTCAACTTCGAAATCCATATATTCCGGCGTTTCCAAGAATTCTTGCAGAAGCTCGCCATTTTTCTGGATGAGGTAGCCTAACAGGTTGCCCGTTGAGCCAGGTTCGGGTTCGGCCCAGTGCAGATACACTTGGGATACGTCACCACCAGTTTCTGCCTCCAAATCGCGGATAGGATTGCAGCTGACCACCACCTCCTCTTCACGAATCCACCCCATACGGTCGTTGCTGCCTTTGTAGGTGCCAAAAACAAGGTTTTCCACGGGTTGGTTCAAGGCGTATGCGGTGACATAGACTGGGTCATCAGGTGAGAAGTTCTGAACGTAGGTTAAAGTGACGATTTCCAAGTTGCCGTCACCGTCGATGTCACCGAAGTTGGCACCATTCATATAAGAAAGTCCCTGTGGGCGGAGCGGGAAGCCTTCGGTCACCTCGGTACCGTCCATCTCCCAAGCACGGATGAAGCCCTCACCACCATCCATCAGGTTGAAGTCGGTGATGATTTCGTTCTCACCGTCGCCGTCGATGTCGGCCACAGAGATAAAGCCTTCGATGCCCGAACTTAGGTTGAGTGGGAATCCGGGAGCCACATTGCCTTCGGCATCATATTGGTAGAACACGTTACCTTCGCCAGAGACGCCCATGAAAATGGCGTATTGGTCACCGTTTTTAGCCACTGTGGGGGCGGAATAGGTCCAATAGGAAACAGGTTTGGGCCATCCTGTGCGGTATTCGCCCGTGCGGGCATCACGCACATAATGGTTCGGGTTGTCGCCATGACAGGCACCGACGAGGCTCCAGTTGCCATCGCCTTCAAAATCAACGACGAGAGGCGATTGGTAGGAATATTTATAGGCTTCTTGTCCGTCGACCGTATATAGCTCCTCGCCCGTATGGCTGATGCAGTATAACACCGAGGTGGTTGCGGTGAAGATCTCCAAGAAACCGTCACCGTCGATGTCGGCTAAAGTAGGTGTGAAAGAAGGCGTGGAAGGCATCTCGAAGGGGAATCCATATAGCTCCTCGCCTTGGAGGTTCCAGACGTGGATGCCGGCAGAAATACTGGCCGAAGCTCTTCCGCGACCGTTGAAAATGATCTCCAGCGTACCGTCGTTGTTGAGGTCGGCCAATATAGGGGCGCAGATGAGCGGATTATTGTTGGTGACCGTAGCCATTAAGATGTTGCCCGAAGCATCAAAAACGTTGATGCCGCCGCGGGCGTTGCCGTAAGCGGTTAGGGCTACGATTTCAAGTATTCCGTCGTTGTTGATGTCGCCAATGGCAGCGGGGTACTGAGCCATGCCTCCGACTAAAGGTTGGGTCCAAAGGATGTTGCCCTGTCCATCGATGACGTTAATCTCCTCGTTGTGGCAGAGGATGATATCGTCGGCACCATCGTTGTTGAGGTCAGCTAAGGTCAAGCCTCTCATGGGCTTGTAGGTGGTGTTGGAGGCAAAGGTTAAAGGAAAGCCGGGCATGGGCGTCAGACCATCGCGGGCCGCTGGAGGCAGTTGTGTCTGTATGGTTTCGGTACGGATTACGCCTTCTTCGTCGATGAAAGCGCGTGTCGCAGATTGTTGGGCATTAATACCCAACGACAGCGAAAAGAAAGCTAGGAATAGTAGAGATAACTTTTTCATGGTAATGTGTTTTGATGTAAAAGAAAGGCCGTCTCATTGCCGGTATCACCAGCGAATGAAACGGCCTGAAATCCATTAATTAATGATCAGATTATTTCTCTTTTTTGCAGCAGCCGCAAATGCACTTGTAGCAAAGGCCAGCGAGGCAGGCACCAACGAGCGGAGCCACGATGAAGAGCCACACTTGACCCATGGCACTCCAACCGTCGCACTTTGAGAACAAGGCAACGCCAAGTGAACGGGCAGGGTTCACTGAAGTGTTGGTCAGCGGGATGCTGATGAGGTGGATGAGCACG